>Ga0137409_10001053_pt1 | contig 29786 bp, 29 predicted proteins | sample CZODoug1_16funga_FD_122059 | JGI IMG/M metagenome (GOLD analysis project Ga0137409, IMG submission 122059) | Vadose zone soil fungal communities from Angelo Coast Range Reserve, California, USA - CZODoug1_16fungal (Hybrid Assembly) | ecosystem: Environmental > Terrestrial > Soil > Vadose zone...
GCGCCGGCGGCGTCGAGAATATTCTGCGTCGAACGGTAGTTGCGTTCCAATTTGACGATTCGGGCGGCGGGAAAATCCCGGGAAAAACTCAGGAGGATGGAAACGTCTGCGCCGCGCCAGCGGTAGATCGATTGATCCTCGTCACCCACAACACACAGGTTTTGCTTGGGCCCGGTCAGCAGCCGCATCAGGTCATATTGGACGCGGTTCGTGTCCTGATATTCGTCCACGTGAATATATTGAAAGCGTGCTTGCCATTTCTCACGCGTGGCCGTGGATTCGCGCAGCAAACGCGCTGACCTGAGGAGCAGATCATCAAAGTCCAGGGCTTTGCTGTCGTACAGGAGTTTTTCGTACGCCCCGAAAATATCCGCGGTGCGGCGGCCGTCTTGATCGAACGCCTGGGCGCGCAACTGCTCCGCGGTCTGGCCATGATTTTTCGCATAACTGATCCGGCTGAGAACATTCCTCGGCGTCAGGCTGTCGTCTTCGATCTGCAGCTTGGTCATTGCCAGCTTGACGGCCGCAAGCTGGTCGTCGTCGTCGTATATGGCAAAATCTCGCGGCAGGCCGGCCGCAGCCGCTTCGCGCCGCAGAAGGCGCGCGCAGAGCGAATGAAAGGTGGAAAGCCAAGGCTGCGCGGGAGAGACTCCAGCGCGCAACAGGAGATCCGAGACGCGATTGCGCATCTCTTCCGCGGCTTTGTTGGTGAACGTGACTGCTAGGATGGCTTCGGCGGGCACTCCGTTGGCGATTAGATTTGCCATGCGATAGGTGATCGCGCGGGTCTTGCCGGTGCCCGCGCCAGCGAGGATCAGCACCGGGCCTTCGGTGGTCTCGACGGCCAGCCGTTGTTCGGGATTCAGCTTATCGAGAAGAGCGAGCATTTGTCCGCGGCGGTTGGAGAAAGTTTGCACATGTCATGTTAGCCGACGGCGGTGATGCGCGCAAACCGTGTGATTTGGCCTGCCGTTTCGAGTGGTTCAGTGTTCCGCGGACCGGCTCAGGTCAATTTCGAAGTACATGAGGCCGCGATTCTTTTCGATGGCCACTATTTCTGGCACATATAGGTGAGCGGTATTCAGAAGCTCGAACTGGCTTCGAAGGTCGAAATAGAGAAGCCCTTGCACTGTGCCATGCGGCGCGACGACGCTCGCTTGCACCCCTGCATCGCGCATGGACTGCTCCACTTCCGTCCATTTCTTGTCCCGTCCGGTCTTCGGGCCGCCCAGGGGGATAGGCAATCTTTTGCTAGTTACGTTTTTCGCGGACGGATGGGTGATCACGTCGGCTGCTTCTTCCGGAGAAAGCGGGTACAACGCCTGATGATCTTCTTCCGAGAGTGTGAGGTTCAATCGAATGCGCTCTAGGTTGATCTTCATGCTGTCATCGGAATCATTTCGAAAAACGACTTGCACGGCGATAATTCCTGCCGCAAATGGAGACTTTTTTGGAAACTTTTCCTTATAGAGTGCGGGGTCGGTCCACGGCCGGGCCGTAATGGTCATCCCTTCGTGGGACTCCAGCGATGTGGTCTTGAGCGAAGAAGGTTGCTGGGAGGCTGCTTGTTCGGCAGCCAGCAGCGAAATGGCAAGAAAGGGAAGGATGAGGGTTAGTTTTCGCATCGGGTTATAATAGACTTTTCTCATCTTGAGGCCTTCGATTCCTGGGGGTTGTGCAGGGTTGCCCTGCATCGCGCGCTGCCTGCTGCTGGCGGAGCGCGTACAGACCGGAGCCACGCTCAGTGTATTTCATTTATAGCCTTCTTATGGGCCTCGCCGCCCTTTTGCTGGTGCCCTATTGGCTTGTGCAGGGCCTGCGCCATGGGAAATATCTCTCTAATCTCGGGGAACGCCTGGGATTCTCCTTTCCAGGACTCGTCAAGTTGCCCACGCATTCCACGGGCGCGATCTGGATTCATGCCGTGAGTGTCGGCGAAGTGCTTTCCAGCATTGCTCTCGCGCGACGGTTGAAAGAAGCCTACCCCAATCGGCCTCTCATTATCTCGACGACCACCAATACGGGGCAGGCGCTGGCGCGCGAACGCATGCCGTTTGCCGATGCCGTCATCTATTTTCCGCTGGATTGGGCCTTTTCCGTGCGTCGCGCGCTCGATGCCGTGCGGCCGTCGGTTGTTCTGGTGCTGGAGACCGAGATCTGGCCGAATTTCCTGCGGGAAGCTGGGCGCCGTAAGATTCCCGTACTTTTCGTCAGCGGACGCATTTCGGATCGCTCTTTTGCACGCTACAAGAGGTATCTCGGAGTCTTTGGCTTTTTCCTGCGTCCCTTCCTGAGAAACGCACTTTCCAATGCCACCGCCTTCCTCATGCAGAGCGAGAAGGATGCGGATCGCGTGCGGGCCTTGGGCGCACCTGCGGACCGCGTGCGGGTCAGCGGAAATTTGAAATACGACCTGGAACTTCCCGCGCCCACGCCGTTGTCGATTTGGCTCGCGACCGAGATCAAGCGCAGCGGCCGATCGCCAATCATTGTCGCAGGAAGCGTTGTTGCGACGGAGGAGCCACACGCGCTCATCGCCTTCGGAACTTTGCAAGGCGAGTATCCAAAGGCGCTGCTTGTGCTTGCGCCCCGCAAGCCAGAGTGTTTTGATGACGCCGCGGCGTTCATAGATGAATCGCACCGCAAGTTCATCCGGCGGTCTCGATTGCCGATTCCAGGGCCGGCACAATTGCACGCCAATCAGCCGTCCGATAGTTCCACCATACCCGATGACGTAACCGTCCTCCTGCTCGACAGCATCGGTGAGCTGGCATCGCTTTATGGACTAGCCGACGGTGCTTTTGTCGGAGGCTCGCTGGTATCTTCCGGTGGCCACAACATTCTTGAGCCAGCCGCTTTTGGGAAAATTCCGGTATTCGGCTCCTCGATGGAAAACTTCGCCGAAATTGCTTCACGCTTCGTCTCTGCGGGGGCCGCAATTCAGGTGGAAAGCCCGGAAGACGTCGGCGTAGCCTGGATCGAATTGTTTGGCGATCCGGAGCGTATGAAGAAAATGAGCGAGACGGCGCGCCAATTGGTGGCTGACTCACGCGGAGCGACGAATCGAGCGGTGGCGGAGATTGCGAAGCGTCTGGATGGTGCCGGGCGATGAATCTGCCGCCGCTATTGCGGAGACTGCTGTGGCCCCTCTCGCTTCTGTATGGTGTCGGGGTCCGTGCTCGTGTTTGGCTGTATGCCAACAAATGGTTCAAGCAGAAGCGCCTGAAGGCGACCGTCATCAGCGTTGGGAATCTGACGGTTGGCGGCACCGGCAAAACACCCATGGTGATTTGGCTCGCCGAAAAATTTCTCTCTGACGGGAAGCGAGTTGCCATACTCAGCCGCGGGCATCGAGGCGCGAATGGCACTAGCGACGAAATCGAGTTGATGAAATTGCGGTTGCGGGGCCGCGTCTCATTTGGTGTCGGCAAGGACCGATTCGCCGAAGGCCACTTGCTCGAATCGCAGCACTCCATCGACGTTTTTCTTTTGGATGACGGTTTTCAACATCTCCAGCTCGCCCGCGACCTGAATATTCTTTTGATGGATGCGTCTCGACCGCTTGTGGGGGAGTCCTTACTGCCGGCCGGCCGGCTTCGCGAGCCAGTAGCGGCCATGAGCCGCGCAAACTTGATCATCTTTACTCGCGCCGAAACGGCTTCTGGAACGCTCGAGGCCATCGGAAAACTGGATCAATATCCGGTTTTCGCTGCTTCCACTCGGCTGCTTGGGTTCCGCCGCTTCGGCGGGGAGATCACTCCGCTCTCCGCCAATGAAATCGGCGCCGGCCCTTTTTTTGCATTCTGCGGTCTCGGTAACCCAGATGCGTTCTTCCGCGATCTGGGAAATTGGGGGCTTGCCGTTTGCGGCCAAGCCATCTTTCCCGATCACCATCGCTTCACGCAGCGGGACATCTCAGCGGTCAACCAGGCAGGGAAACGGGCCGGTGCGAACGCGTTTGTGACGACCGAAAAGGACGCGCAGAATCTGGGTGGTCTCAAGTTCGAGGGAGCTCCGCTCTACGTCGCAGTGATCGATCTGGTTGTGACTCCAGAGGCTGATTTCAGAAATGTTCTCGATCAAACGCTGGCAGCAGGCGCCGGAGCGGCGGCGTGAAGATTCTCATCCGCGCGACCAACTGGGTTGGTGATGCCATCATGGCGCTGCCAGCGCTGCGCGCCGTGCGCAAGCGTTTTCCGGAAGCGGAAATCGCGATCGTGGGACGGCCCTACGTCGCCGATATTTATCGTGATCAAGAGATTTGCAATCAACTCATCCCTTACGATCCGAAAGGCTTGCACGCAGGGTTTTCCGGCCGCGAGCGGCTGGCAGCCGAACTTCGAGCGCAGAAGTTCGACGTGGCTTTGCTGCTGCAAAATGCCTTCGATGCCGCATGGCTTGCCTGGCGTGCAAATATTCCTGAACGGATCGGCTATGCCCGCGACGTCCGCAGCTTTCTTCTGACTAAGGCGGTGGCTCTCCCTCGGCACGGGGAAACTCCTGCGCATGAAAAGTTTTATTACCTGGAACTCCTGCGCCGTGCGGGTTGGCTGGATTCCGTACAGGACGAAACTTTCATTGGCCTGAGCGTTCCAGAAGAGAAGCGCCGGAGTGCCGACGAGCTTCTTTGCAAATTTGGCGTGCGCCAAGGCGCATTGCGAATCGCCATCGGGGCCGGCGCATCGTACGGATCGGCGAAGTGCTGGCCGCCTCCGCGGTTTGCCGAGGTGGCCAATCGGCTGCAATCGGAGGCGGATGCCGACGTCATTCTCTTTGGAATTGCCGCCGAGGCAAACGTCTCGACGGCCATCTCTGGGGAATTGCGCCGGCCTCCCATCAATCTCACGGGGAAAACCGTAATTGCCGATCTGCCTGCGCTGCTCTCGCAGTGCCATCTATTCATTGGCAACGATTCCGGCGCGATGCACGTTGCTGCCGCTGTTGGCCTGCCCATCGTCGCGGTGTTTGGTCCCACGGATCCAAATGGAACAGCTCCGGTCACGACGCGCTGCAGCATCGTTCAGCAAAAGCCTTACTGCAGCCCATGTTTTCTACGCTGCTGTCCGACGGATCATCGCTGCATGACCGCGATCACGGCCGGCATGGTGGCGGCGGCGGCAAGACCTTGGCTCGAGGTGCAGGGTGCCTGAGCAGTCCCTGTTGCGCCCGGCTGTTTTCCTCGATCGCGACGGAACGATCGCGGAGGAAGTGGGCTACTTGAATCACGCAAGCCGTTTTCGCATGTTTCCCTTTGTCGCCGATGCTATTCATCGGCTCAACGAGGCGGGCTTGCCTGTGATCGTCGTCACCAATCAGTCGGGCGTCGGCCGCGGTTACTTCCCGGAATCGCTCGTGCACACCGTGAACGAATTGATGACGCAACAACTTGCCGGGAAGGGCGCGAAGATCGACGCGATCTATTATTGTCCGCACGCCTCCGCCGAAAACTGCAGCTGCCGCAAGCCAAGAACCGGCATGCTGGACCGCGCAGCGTTGGAGCACACTCTCGATTTGCAGCGCTCTTTCGTGGTTGGCGATCGCTATGGCGATATGGAACTCGCGCGAAATGCCCGTGCGCGAGGCGTCCTCGTGCGTACAGGCTACGGGGAAGGTGAACTCGCCTGGCACGCGGCGAAGTGGCCGATGCAGCCCGACTTCGTTGCGGAAGATCTCACGCAGGCGGCAGACTGGATCCTGAGGCAGCAAAAATGAAGCGTCCGCGCACGCAAGAGCAAGCGTCAACGTCGGTCGACCTTCTCGCCCTCCGCGAGTGCGTCGAGCAGTTCACTACGAAAACAATCGTGCTCCTCGGCGATTTCGTTGCCGATGAATTCCAATACGGAGAAATTTCGCGCGTCTCCCGCGAAGCGCCGGTCTTGATCCTCAAACATCGCGAGACTCAGATTGTTCCCGGAGGCGGAGCCAACGCTGCCAACAACCTCGCGTCTCTCGGCGCCCGAGTCCTGCCCGTTACCGCTGTTGGCGATGACGCCGCGGGAGAGGCGCTGATCGCTCATTTCCGTCGCCAGCGAGTCAATGTTTCCGGTATTTTCCGCGTGAAAGGCTGGACTACTCCCACCAAGAGCCGCTTTCTGGCTGGCTGGGCGCACACCGTGGGACAACAGGTTCTGCGCGTCGACTATGAACCGAAATCGGCCCTCCCTGACACCATTCGCACGAAGCTCCATCAGCGGCTTTCAGCAAGTCTGCGCCACGCCCACGCGCTCGCTGTGTCCGATTACGGCTTTGGAATAGCGAGTCCGGAACTCGTGCAGCAGGCGTCCGCGAAGCGCAAGAGCACGCTGCACGTCACGCTCGACGCGCGTTACCAACTGCACCGTTATGCGAAGGCGGGCATCACTTCGGCTACGCCAAACGAAGCCGAGCTTGAGGCGGAGTATCACACAGCCATTGGTCAAGATACCGGTGAGCTCGCGCGGGCAGGCCGCGCCACGCTTTCCGAGATGAAATTGCAATCGCTCCTGGTCACCCGGGGACGGCACGGCGCGGCTCTTTTCGGACCAGGCGATCGCCTCACGCAGATCCCCGTTCATGGCAAGGACCAAGCCGTGGACGTCACCGGCGCAGGTGACACCGTTCTTGCCGCTTATACTCTGGCGCTTGCCTGCGGGGCATCTCCCCTCGAAGCCGCGCACATCGCCAACATTGCCGGCGGCCTGGTGGTCATGAAACGCGGGACTGCTACGATTTCGCGCGCAGAACTTCTCGATGCCATCCGCGCCGAGGCATCGGGAGCCGCCTATTAATCATGCGTGAAGCCGCTTCCAAAATCGTCGCGCGTAATGTGTTGCGCGAGAAACTCGCGGAACGCAAGAGCCGCGGCCGGCACATCGTCTTAGCCAACGGCTGTTTTGATACGCTGCACGTCGGGCATATTCGTTATCTCGAAGGTGCCCGGCGCGAAGGCGACATTCTCGTGGTCGGCGTGAATGCCGATTCCAGCGTCCGCAATCTCAAAGGGCCTGGACGACCCATCCTCAATGAAGACGCGCGTGCCCAGCTCGTTGCCGCACTTCGTTGCGTGGATTACGTCGTGCTCTTCGCCGAACCTAATGTGGAAGCCCTGCTGGAAGAATTGCGCCCGGATGTCCACGCCAAAGGCACTGACTACACTGCGGACACCGTGCCGGAGCGCGCCGTCGCCGCGCGACTTGGCATCCGCGTGGCCATCGTGGGTGACCCCAAGGATCACTCCTCGCAGGCGCTGTTCGAGTCCATTCGCAAGGCGCCGCATGTCTGACCAGCGCTTCCTGGTCGTGCGCCTCGGTTCTCTCGGAGATATCGTCCACACCTTTCCCGCCGTTGCTGCCTTGCGCGAATCGTTTCCGGAAGCTGAAATCGTTTGGCTGACCCATCCCCGCTGGAAAGCGCTGGTCGAGAGCAGCGAATTGGCAACGGATATCTGGGAGACGGAAACTCGCTCCTACCACTCCCTGCGCGAAATCATCGGACGAATCCGCAAAGAACGCTTCACGACCGCGATCGATTATCAAGGACTGTGGAAGTCTGCGGCGCTGCCGTTCATTGGCGGCGTCTCCCGCAGGATCGGGTTTTCCTCGCAAACCATTCGCGAATTCGGCGTCCCGCTCCTCTACACCGATCGCCTCCGTTGCACCCAGACCCACATCGCCGATCAGAATGGAGAGCTGTCAGTGCGCGCAGGGGCTCGCAACTGCGTGGCGCCCGTCATTCTCTCGGTGCCGTCGATTCAGGAAGTGTTTGTCTTGCAACTCCTGCGAGGCCTTGCCATTGAACGGTACATCGTATTGAGCCCCGCTGCTGGCTGGCGCTCGAAATGCTGGCCGCCAAATCGTTACGGCTCGCTTTGCCAGAAAATCCATGGCGCACTCGGACTGCGTTGCGTTCTGAATTATGGCCCCAGTGAAGATGACCTAATCTCCGCGGTCAAAGCGGCCAGTGGGGAAGCTGACCCCATCGCATACAATGGTTCACTCGGCCAACTCATGGCTCTCTTGCGCAATGCGGTCTGCGTCGTGGGTGGTGATTCGGGGCCACTGCATCTGGCCGTCGCTCTTGGAACGCCTGCCGTCGCCATATTTGGCCCGACGGACCCAGCGAGGAACGGTCCCTATCGCATGGACGACCGCTCTACCAGCGCTTCTCCCATCGACATCGTTCTTCGCAGTCCGCGTGCGGTGACCACCTACAAACGAGGCGGCCAAGCCGATCCATCCATTCTGGAAATTGACGTCGACACAGTTTTCGACGCCGTTCGCCGGCAGGTTGAGGTTCGCCGATGAGCGGTGCCGGTAATTTTTTTGTGCGCTGGCGCGTACGGCTGGGTTATCCGCTCGCGGTAGCGGTTCTTTATTTTTCCCGGCCTACACCTCCCAGCATCTTGCTGGGCGCCCTGACAGGCGTCATTGGCTTGTGGTTGCGCGCTTACGCGGCCGGCTATCTACACAAGCAGGAAGTCCTCACTGTCTCCGGCCCCTACGCTTACACCAGAAATCCGCTCTATCTCGGCAGCGCCATCCTGGCTCTTGGAGCCGGAATTGCAACCCACTCATGGATCTCTGCCTTAATCCTTATTGTTTACTTCGCGGTTTTTTATTCCATCGTGATGCAGCGGGAAGCGAAGGAGCTCCAGCTGCGCCACGGAGCATCTTTCGAAGAGTACGCGCGCGCCGTGCCGCTTTTTATTCCGCGCCTGACAGCCGCGAAATTATCGGCTGACTCGGCCGGGTCCTTCTCTCTCTTCCAGTACAAGAAGAATCATGAATGGCAGGCCGCCGTTGGTTTCTTATTTCTCCTCTTGGTCTTGTTGGTGATCTGGTGCTCTCGCCAGCGCTGATGCTGCCGCGTTTGCCACACCCGGACATGCGACGAAGCAAGTGATTTCCAGCCGCGTGCCGTCCGTTAACACATGCACGGCGCCGTCTCTATCCGTTCTCAAGATCCGTACTCCCGCATTCTCCAATCGTTCGAGGATCTCCGGACTGGGATGTCCGTAAGGATTGTCTTCTCCCGCGGATATGATTCCGACACGCGGCTGCACGGCAGCGAGGAATTCCGGCATCGTCGAATTCTTACTTCCATGATGGCCGATCTTCAGCACTTCGGAATGCAACTCTTCCGCGCTATTCTCCGAAAGAATTTCGCGTTCCACCTGTTTTTCTGCATCTCCCGGCATGAGAATGTTTAGACGGCCGTAGTGCAACCGCAGCACCAGCGAATCATTGTTCTTTGCTGAAGTCGCGATCTCTTCGGGAGCAGTCTGCGGCCACAAAAAGTCGCCATCGACGCCATCCCAGCTAAAAGACATGCCGCGAAGCTCATGTTCGATGGGGATTTTTCGCCTGCGCGCCAATTCTTCCAGTCTCGCGAGGGCCACGGAAGATACTTCACGCCCGATCCGGAGTTTTGCAACACGGAAATTATCCAGGATTGCAGTCAGCCCGCCCAGATGATCCTGATGCGCGTGCGTCACCGCGACAACATCCAGCTTCTGAAATCCCCGAGACCATAGATACGGCGACACGGATTCTTCTCCTGGGTCGATGCCATTGCGCTCTTCGTGTCCGGGAAAGCTGCCGAACGCTCCACCTCCATCGATCAACAGAGTTCGTCCGCCTGAAGAGACGACAAACAGCGAATTGCCCTGGCCCACATCCAGAACCGTCAATTCCAGCCTGCCCTTCAACCATTTCTGTCCAAAGGGGTAGACGGCAATCGTTAGCGCGCAGGCCATGAACACCACGCACAATCCCCAGACCATGGTTTTCCGCGCGGATGCTTCAACCGCATCTCTGCTGCGATCAGAATGGCAGTGGCAAAAAAATAACAAAATCAACCAGAACGGTGGCCCGGGAATCCGGTGACTCCAACGCGGAAAATGCGCGAACCACCGCACAATGTGCAAGAGCAGCGCGGTTAGCCAGGCAAGTGGAGCCGTGAAGAGCTTTCCAGCTGCCGGGAGAATCAACCCGCATGCCAAGGTCAGTAATCCGAGTGGGACGATAACACCTGTCAGCGGAACGGCTGCCAGGTTCACAAGCGGCGCCGATAATGGAATGCGATGAAAATCGCGCGCCATCAACGGCAACATTCCTGCTTGCAGCGCCAGTGTGACTACCAGTAGCCCCCATGCACGAAACGTCAAGGACAATCCGCTAGCAAGAACCTCGCCCGTCGGCTGTCTCAACCAATGGGGCAGCCGCGTGGAAACCACTGCGTCAGAGAACGCAGATCGATTCTGAATTGGATTGCGCGCGGCTCGTGAGCGGCATCCCGCGTTACGTCTCGCCAGCCTCGCAGCGCGCCCACAAATGGCGGCACCGTCTTCTCCAGCCAAGGCAGCGCCAGCCCCCAATGCAGCCGATGGCCACGAAGGTCAATTGAAAGCTGGAATCGCGCAGCGCGAGCGGGTTAGCTGCGAGCAGAATCAGGGCTGCCACCGCCGCAGAATTTAGTAGCTCCAATCGACGAAAGAAAAATCCGCCAAGCACCACAATCGCCGTCATCATTGCTGCCTACAACACGGGCGCGCGCTGCTCGACAACGCCCACATACGCAGAGAGCACCGTCAGCGTGAACAGCATCGTCCACACTCGTGACAGCCGCACCTTCCGCCCCACCCAATAGAGGGCGAATGCGAGAGCCCCTACGTGCAAACCTGCCACCACCAGTACGTGAAATACTCCCGTCTTCTGAAAATCCGACGCCTCGGCCTGATCCACAAAACTCCGGTCGCCGAGAAGCATTGCCCGCAACATGTCGGCACACCTGCGGAGTGCTCGAAAAGAGCTCATCAATCTCGTCGCGCAATCGTCGCCGTACTCGCGCGAGAATTCCGATGGTTGGAGTCGGCGAAGCGATTCGTTCGATTAATTCCGGCGCTCTCAACGTGGCCACCAGATCGATGTTTTGTTGCGCCAGGTACGCGCGTAGATCGAACGCGCCTTCATCCCTAAAAACTTGCGGCCGCTTTGCTTCCGTCAGAACTGCCACTTCGTCTCCTGCATGAAGATCCGGCGGCGGCGCTCCTTCTGGATGCGCCGTAAAGCCTGGGCGCAAGCCGCCTCGCGCTGGTTGCAGCGCGTCTTCGAACGCGACGCCCGAAAGCTCGATTTCGTAACCATAACCTTACGGCAGGCGTGTTGGCTCATCGCGAAGATGGCCGTGCCATCTCAAAGGCGTCTTTAAGGGGAAGCGTCCTTGCTCCATGAGCGAGATCACGTGATCCGCATCGCGCGGCTGTTCGGCAATGCAAACTACCAGGAATCCAAGCAACACCCAGGTGAGCAGAGAAGCGGCAGCGGCAAGGAAGAGACACCCGATTCTTACAAGAAGGATTCCGGTTAGAACGAGAACAGCGATCGTCGCGAAGGAGGAGGAGAGGAGAAGAAGAGACGTGGCATTCCGTGCAGCCTCATGGCACTCTTCGCAACCTTACCAGGGTTTCGATGTGAAATGTCTGCGGGAAGAGATCGAACAGATACATTTCCGTGATTTCATAGCGGATGCTTGGCCCAGTGATTTCTTTCGGTTTCCGGGATGAGCCCGTCAGCACCGCCAAATCGCGAGCCAGGGTGGATGGATCGCAGGAAAGGTACACAATTTCTTTGGCACCGAGTTCCGCAAGCTTCTCAGCACTTTCTGCGCCCAATCCCGCTCTCGGCGGATCCAGGAGTACGAAGTCCGGTTTTTCTTCGGTTTTTTTCAGAAACTCTTCCGCATGTTCGTTGTGCGATACGATCGTTACGCCTGCAATCTCCGCATTGGCGTAGAGATCCCGCGTCGCGGCAAGATTGGCATCCACGCACACAACCTTCTGAAACGTTTTTGCCAGCGGAAGGGTGAAGAACCCGACTCCCGAATACAGATCCAGCGCCAGCGCGCCATGCGCATTCGCCGTCACGGTCTTTAGCAAATCCTCGATCAGGAAGCGGTTCACTTGAAAGAACGAAAGATGGCTGACGCGGTATTTGAATCCGCCGGCTTCATGCGTTAAATAACCCGGTCCCGTCAATTCAAACCGGTTCTTCTTTTGGTCCAGCAGCAGCAAACTTTCGATCTGTGGCAAGACTTCCCGGAAAGCAGATGCCAGTTCCGCCGCAGGCTTGGGGAATTTCTCAAACGCCACGTTCAGCGCAATCTTTTCGTCCGCCGAATCCGCAAAAGCTTCGATCTCCTGGATGCCCTCCGGCAGCCTGGCTGAGCGCGCCATTTCCTGAAGCTGCGCGAAGGTGTGGGCGAGTCGCGGTGAGAGCACGGGACACTCATCGATCGGCACAATCACCGAACTCTCCGGCAGGAAGTATCCCAGCGCCCGAGGCATCCCGCTTCGCACCGCCCATTGCGCGCGGTTTCGATAGCCATACGGCTCGGCTGAATGTTCCACAATCGCGCCATCCCACGCGATTCCGCCGAGCCGCGCAAGCGTTTCACGCAATATGTTTTTCTTAAGCCTCAACTGTTCCGTTGCCGGGATGTGCTGGTAGTGACAGCCGCCGCATTTCTGAAAATGAGGGCACTTTGCTTTTTTGCGCTCTTTCGCCGGTGAAGTGACCTCCAGCAGTTCGGCCCAGATCAATTTCTTCTTTTTCGATTTCGTGTTCGCCCGCACCTCTTCCCCGGGCAGAACATAAGGCACGAAAACGGTATTACCATCGGCGTGCGCCAAACCGTCACCGCCGTAAATGAGCTTCTCAATCGATAATCTTAACTCATCAGCCATAATTTTTGTCCTGTGTTAAGAAAGGTTGCTCTTGTAGATTGGATCTCAAGCCCCGCGATCTTGTTTCCGGATGCCGAGGCAGTTTGCTGACTCACATTAAGAAAAATAGAAAAGGCTCAGGCGCGGTAATCCAAACTCTTCCAACAACCGTTTCTGTATGTACTGTTTTTCGACCATCGCCAGTTGCTCCGCTTTCATCTTCCGCCTGTACATCGCCAGTTGCCCATCCACTTCGCGTCGGATCTTGAGCATGACCTCTTCCGGCGCATGACTCGTCAGCAACGCTTGTATCTTCTCATCCAGAATCGTCAGCCGCCGCTCCAAATCTTCCAGGTCCAGCGTCCCCGGCGAATCGAGGAGCTGGCTGCTTGACTCCAGCGATTCCGCAATTTCCGTTAACCGGCGGGTGACCTCTGGCTGTTGCAGCAAACTGTTTTCTGCCGCACGTTTCAAATGCGTCACATTCTTCGCAAAATACGCTTTCAATTCATCTCGCGAAAAAGCTTCGCTGGCTTTTGCGCGCGCGACTTTCGGCATGCTCCCCGCAGCCGCCTCCTGCTGTTCTTCGGCTGCCTCCAGCACCGCGTCCGTACAATACGCTAGGTTTTTCAACGTCTTGCCCGCGCCTCTCCGCGACCTCTGATAACTTTCAAACGCCTTGTCGATCCCTTTCAGCGCGGCTTCCAGCGGCACTCCGGCTTTCTGCCACGCCTCCATGATCGCCCAGTCCAGCGGCGACACCAGCAGATGCGCCCCGCGTTTCTTCCAGAAGTATTCTTCGATTTCCGTAAAGTAATTGAAGTAGTTCCAGCCGTCCATTTCGTTGGTTGGGGCGCCCCCGGACATTCAGTCTCCGGGCGAGATTCCGTCTGCGTCGCCGCTGCCGGAGGCTTAGCTCTGTGCCTTCTTTGCCGGCGCCGTTGCTGCGCTCTTGCCGTGTTCCGCCGGCTGATTTTTCTCCCAGATCAATCGCAAGCCCGTCAGTGTAAGGAATTCATCTGTATGTTGGATATGTTTCGAGCCTTTCGAGACGAGCCTCGCTTGGCCGCCGGTCGCAACAACCTTCACATCTTCGCCAAGTTCTTTCTTCATGCGCGCGATCATCCCGTCCACCATGTCCACTGCGCCGTAATACAAACCTGCTTGCATATGCGTGACGGTGTTCGTCCCGATTACTTTTCCTGGGTCCTTAATTTCCACGCGCGGTAGCCGCGCGGCGCGCGCAAACAACGCCTCCGACGAAATTCCCAGTCCGGGCGCGATTACCCCACCGAGGTATTCGCCCTTTGTGGAGATCGCGTCGAAGGTGATCGCGGTTCCAAAATCCACCACGATGCACGGCCCGCCATACTGATGAAACGCAGCCACGCCATTCACGATCCGGTCGGCGCCTACCTCCGATGGGGTGTCCACCAGTACGGCCATCCCGGTTTTCACGCCCAGTTCCACAAACAGCGCCTTCTTCCCGAAATAAACTCGCGACATTTCAGCAAGCGTCCGGTTCACTGGCGGCACCACCGAGCTGATGATCACGCCCGTGATCGCGTCCCGGTCCAAGCCCGCCAACGTGAACAAATTCCTCGTCAGCACGCCATATTCGTCGATGGTCTGTTCGCGTGCCGTCGTCAAACGCCAATTCGCGATCAGCTCTTCACCGCGAAAAACGCCCAGCACCGAGTTGGTGTTCCCCACGTCAATGGTCAGCAGCATCTAGCGTGCCTCCGCGACGTCGCCAGAAATCACCGCCGTGACGCGTCCGTCTTCTCGCTCCACTTGCAGCAATCCCTCCGGCCCAAGTCCCGCAGTTGTACCGACATAGCTTTCCGTTCCGTTTGTTACCCGCACCCGCTTACCTTTTGCATAACTCGATACCGATTCGAAGCGCGCCACAACGCTGGCCACGCCCTCCCGCAGAAAACGATTGTAATCGCCCTCGAATTCGCGCAGCAACCGGACCAGTAACTCCATGCGCGGTTGCGGTTTGCCCGTTTCCGTGCGCAGGGAAGTCGCTATGTTGGTAAGCTCACCGGGAAACTTCTCTTGATTCACGTTCAGCCCGATCCCCACAATCACGAATCGCACTTGACTTGGTTCCGCGTGCATCTCCGTCAGGATGCCGCCCACCTTTTTCCCCCCAATGATTAGGTCGTTCGGCCACTTCAGGTCCACATCCAGACCCGTCAACGCCTGCACCGCGGAATGCGCGGAAAGTCCCGCCATCATGGTCAGCAGCGGAGCTTGTACCGGCGCCAGTTTTGGCCGAAGAAGCAGAGTCACGTAAATGCCCGCCGCGCGTTGGGAATGCCACGCGCGTCCCGCCCGGCCGCGCCCTGCGGTTTGCTCTTCTGCCAGGACGACCGCGCCCTCCGGTTCGCCTGCATGTCCCAATTCCAGCGCTACTCGATTCGTCGAATCCGTCTTGAAAAAATGAAATATGTGTTTTCCGAAAAGGCTGCCCTTCAGCTGTTGCTTCAGCATGTCCGGAGTCAGGATATCGGGGACTTGCTCCAGGAAGTATCCGGTGCCTGGCTGGCTTTTTACTTTCACGCCCAATTCGCGCAGCCGTTCCACCCACTGCCACACCATGGAGCGAGAAACGCCAACCTCTTTAGCGATGCGCGCGCCGCTGATCACGATGGTGGCATTTTCCGCCAGCAACGTAAGCAACCCTGCCAGCCGCCGGTCGGTTGTGCCTGGTAAGGATTCCTGAGCCATCGGGACCTCGTCGTGCCCCTTCGCGCCGCCTAAGCTTACGTTCCCTCGATGCTGTCCACAAGCAAGCTGAGGTTCGCGGCAGGCGCCGAGTGCGTGAGCATCCCGGAAGAGAGAAAGTCGGCGCCGGTCTCCGCGTAAGCTCGCGCATTGTCAAGCGTGATCCCTCCGGAGATTTCGATGACGCAGTCGGCGCGAATCCCGCGCGCGATCTTCACGCATTCCGCGGCGCGTTCCGGTGTCATGTTGTCGAGTAGCACCGCTTCCGCCCCTGCTCCGAGCGCTTCAAGCAATTCTTTCTGATCGCGAACCTCGATCTGCACCGGCAACGGTCCCGGGCCCACGACCTCCGGGTCCAACCCCGCCGCATCGTAGGCGCTCGCCGCACGCGGTGGTGGCGCCTTTGGCGCCACATAGGTGTGCGCTTTGTCCAGCGCTTGCTTGATTCCGCCGGCCAGCGCGATGTGATTCTCTTTCAAAAGTATTGCGTCATAGAGTCCGAAGCGGTGGTTGGAGCCGCCGCCCGTCTTCACCGCATATTTCTCCACTGCCCGCAAACCAGGCGTCGTTTTCCTTGTATCGCGAATCCGGGTTCTCGTGCCCGCCAGTTGTTCCACGAAGCGCCGCGTTAGCGTCGCGATTCCGCAAAGATGCGCCAGAAAATTCAGCGTGGTTCGCTCGCCAGCGAGGATGGCGTGGGCATTTCCCTTGATCTGCACGATTTCCGCGCCCGGTTCGACAAACGATCCATCGTTATGCGGCCAGATCACTCGAATCTCCGGATCCAGCGAGCGGAAGACCTTTTCGGCTATCGGCAATCCCGCGCAAACGAGTGTCTGCCTGGCGAGGATGTGAGCACGCGCCGCCGCGCGCGGTGGTACCACCGCCGCGGTAGTCGCGTCTCCTGTGCCGATATCCTCTTCCAGCGCGCGGCGCACAAGGTCAGCAATGTAACGAGAATTCCAATCCATAGGGCTCCGAGGAATTATGAGGCTCCTTCGAGTTGTGACAATCGATCTTGCAATTTGCGAAGTTCGATGCGCTGCTCGGCGAGTGTAGCCTCCAGCCCCTTAATGATTTTTTCCGGCGCGCGGCTCCGGAACGTCTCGTCCCCAAGTTGTCTTTCCTTGGAGGCCATGGCTTTCTGCAGGCCCTCGATCTCTTTCCTTAGCCGTATCTTCTCCGTTGCCACATCCACCGTGTCGGAATACGTGATGCGCACGTCAAAGGTAGCCGTCGAGCGCACCGCCCCGCTTTTCGCATCGAACTGCTGGCGCGGTACAATACGAAGTTCCGACAAGACCGCGAACCTCTCAATCGCCGCTCGATTCTCCCGAATCAGTGCACCCGCACCGGCATCGCTGGTAGAGAATTCCGCCGCCACTCTCTTTTTGGGATCGAGTTTCAGCTCCGCGCGAATGTTGCGCAGCGCCGTGACCACTTCCTGGATCGCTGCGACATCCCCCATCGCTTTTGCGTTCTTCCAATGGTCATGCGCTTCTGGAAATTGATCCAGCGCAATCGATTTCGCTCCTGTCTTTTGCGGCAGCTGGTGCCACAGCTCTTCCGTCAAAAAGGGCATGAATGGGTGCAGCAGCCGCAACGCCGCATCAAACGCCGCAAAAAGATTTTTCCACGCCACGGTCGCCCGGTCGCGGTCCGCGCTCTGCAATTCCGGTTTCACCCACTCGATATACCAGTCGCAGAAATCTCCCCAGAAAAATTGATACACGCCTTGAGCGGCTTCGTGAAACCGGTAATTCGCTAACGCTTCATTCACCAATTCTACGGTTGCCGCCAGGCGGGCAAACATCCACCCATCCACGAGCGGAACGCCGCCATGATAAGCATGCGGCGCCTTCGCGCGCACTTCCGGCGCGGCCAACTCCTCCAATTTCGCCCCACTCTCTTCAAACTTGCCCAGGTTCACGAACAAAAACCGCGCCGCATTCCAGATCTTGTTCGCAAAGTTCCTCGAGCTTTGAATACGGTCCTCGGTCCAGATCACATCGCTCACCGACGCCGTAACCGCCAAGGTGAAGCGCATCGCGTCCGTCCCGTATCTGCGGTTAACATCGATCGGATCGATTCCCGTGCCTTTGGACTTCGACATCTTCTCCCCGTCGGGGGTACGCACGATGGAATGGAGGTAGACGGCGCGGAAGGGAATTTTCCCTGTGAAATGCAGGCCCAGCATGATCATCCGCGCCACCCAAAAAAACAGAATCTCGTAGCCGGTGATCAGCAAACTCGTCGGGTAGTACGTCTTGTAATCCGGGGTCGCCTCCGGCCAGCCCAGTGTGGAAAAGGGCCACAATCCGGAGCTAAACCACGTATCCAGGACATCTGGATCCTGTTCCAGTTTTGCCGATCCGCACTTTGTGCACTTCTTGGGCGCTTCCCGGGCCACGATGATTTCCTTGCAATTGCCGCAATGCCAGGCCGGAATCCGGTGCCCCCACCAGAGTTGCCGCGACAACGTCCAGTCGCGGATGTTCCTCATCCAATTGAAATATTCCTCGCGCCGGTTATCTGGCACGATTTGAATCTCGCCGCGTTCCACTGCCACAATCGCCGGCTCAGCCAGCGGCTTCATCTTGCAGAACCATTGCGTAGAAGCCCGCGGCTCGACAATGGTCTTACTCCGTTCGCACAATCCAATCGCGTTCGTGTGCTCGGTGATCTTTTCGAGCAGGCCCAGCGCCTTCAAATCCTCAACAATCTTTTTCCGCGCCTCGAAGCGGTCCATCCCCGCGTAGGCCCCCGCCGCCGCGTTCATTTGGCCGTCATCGGTCAGCACATCAATTTCCGTCAATTTGTGACGCCGCCCCACTTCGAAGTCGTTTGGATCGTGCGCGGGTGTGATTTTCACCGCGCCGGTCCCAAACTCGCGGTCCACCATCGCGTCCGCGATGATCGGAATCTCCCGGTTCATCAGCGGCAGCAGCGCCTTTTTGCCAACGAGGCGCGAGTACCGCTCGTCTTCCGGATTGACCGCCACTGCCGTATCGCCCAGCATTGTTTCCGGCCGCGTGGTGGCCACAACGAGGAACTCGTTCGTTCCCGACACTGGATACTTGATATGCCACAAGTGTCCCAGCCGCTCCTCGTGCACCACTTCCAAATCGCTCAGCACCGTCAGGCACACCGGACACCAGTTCAGCAGCCGGTTCTCCCGGTAAATCAGTCCCTCTTCATAGAGCCGGACGAATACTTCCGTAACCACGCGCGACAATTCCGGTGACAAGGTGAACTTCTCGCGCGACCAATCGCAGCTCTCTCCAATCTGTTTCATCTGCCGGGTAATCATGCTCCCCGACTCTTCTTTCCACTTCCAAACCCGCTTCAGGAACTCCTCCCGCCCCAGGCTTCGGTAATCGATTCCTTGTTCCCCCAATTGCCGCACCACCACGCGTTGCGTCGAGATTGAGGCGTGGTCCGTTCCCGGCAAATAAAGCGTGTTGTATCCCCGCATCCGGTGCCAGCGCGTGAGGATGTCGATTTCCGTATGGTCCAGCATGTGCCCGATGTGCAGCGATCCGGTGACGTTCGGAGGCGGAATGACGATCGAAAACACTGGCCCGGGTGCATTCGCATCCGCTTTGAACAGCTCTTCCTTTACCCAGAAGTCTGCCCAGCGCGGTTCGATCTGCTGCGGTTCGTACGCCTTTGCTATCTCGCGAGCCATGCCGTGCGCATTCTCCGTGTAGAGGCGCGGCCTTGGCCCGCCCTCTTCTGCCGATTCGAATCGTTCAGAGTAATCTTCGACTATACGAGGGAAAAAGCGGCTGCGTCAATTCCGCCGGGCGCGGCCCTGCGAAGCAACATTCAATTCTGATGAGTACAGAGCGTGGATGGATTTCCGAATCTACGAGGCAGGGAATTAGGACTTCTTCGACTGCATCTCCTCCTTGACCATCGCTTCCACGACGGGCTTCAGGATCTCTCGCGTAACCGCCTGCAGCACCTCCGGACTCATCCTCGCGAGCACTTTGGCCACCAGGTCGTCCATGCTGCTTTTGGACGCGGCCGCCTCCGCGGCCTCGTGTCGTGCGTAAAAGCTTTCACTAGAGGCTTGTTCCTCCGCCGTAAGCGTCGCGCCTTCGGTGACTTGCGCGGCCTCCTCGCGGATGGCCTCAACAGCGGCCGCTGGCAAGTCAGCTTCCTCGATCACTTTCTGAGTCGTCTCGCTGACGGCCTCAGTGGCTTGTTCCGTTCCGTTGCCCGACGCCGGAGGAGCGGCCGTTGGCACCGCAGCATCCCAGGCCGAAGCAAGCCGGTTCGCCTTCTCCATCTCGGCATTCCACGGGTTTGATGGAACAGAAAACCAGGACTCCTTGGGACTTTTCTTTTCCGGCAGGACTTGCGTCGCTTCAGGTGCGCTGGCAACTACCGCTTCCGTGGAGGATTGTTCGTGGTCATTCACGCGCGCTACTTCTTCCACTATCGCGGCAGTCTCCGTCGAACTCTTTTCTTGCGAGGCAGTCGGCCTCGCCGCCGCCCACGCATCGGCCGCAATTGGCGTAGTCGAAATCGGCCCCATGAGCGCTGCTGCTTCCGGGATGCTGGCTGAGACCGGGGGCGCCTCCGTCACAAGGTTGCTTGCTGCGGGCGTGGTCTCAACGAGTTCCGGTTTTTCGTCTGCCGGTTCCCACGATTCACCCTTAGTTTTCCTTGCTAGAATCCGCTCGAAACTACCGGAACGCCAATCCTTTGCTCCGCTTGTGGATCCAGCATCGGCGTAACTCCCGGACGCCTCGGGCCGCCATGGCGCAGCCGGTTTTTCTTCTTCCGTTTCCTCGTCCGTCTCCTCAAGATCCGGATCGCGCCAATCGCGCTCCGTCGCCAATTCTGGAAGTGCCGGCGGCAGAAAATCGGCATCTTCTTCCTTCTCAACCGCGGGTGTTTCCAGGAGGCTTCCGAAAGCCACCGTTTGCGAACCGCTATCTATCCGCACAGGCTCCGGACGCCCCGGCGCTTCATCCACGAAACTTTCCTGTTCGAATTCTGCCATGGCTGGTTCGGGAGAGCGCGTCGGCACAGGAATGCCTGCTAGCGTTGGCACCGCCGCGCCACTTGGCCTGAGGAGGTCCGAGGCCTTCAAAGCCTCCGGTTCCGGAATTTTCGCGGCGCTGGCGCTTCCGTGAGCCACTCCCGCACGCAGCAAAGCAGACTTGACCATGGAAATCAAGGGATCCGGGGGAACAAACGGCTTCTTCAACACCCCATCTGCTCCGACTCGCTGCGCTTCTTGCTCATCCAGTGGATCGAACGCGCCCACCAGCAGGATCACCGGGATATGCGCTAGGGAGGGATCTGACTTTACGTACTGGCAAACTTCATACCCGTTCCGGACCGGCATGAATACGTCGGCGAGCACCAGGTCAGGGCGAATATCTGAAATCTTCCGCACCGCCGCTTCGCCATTGCCAACGGCAACGACGTCGATGCCCTGATCTTTTAGGGCGAGCCCGACCATTTTCTGGATGTTGCTGTTGTCGTCCGCAACCAGAATCTTGACCACCGAAAGTCCTCCGACGATACTCCACCCGCGTGGGCCGCACTCAGCGCGCGGCCTTGCCGAATGACCCACACTAATTGTATTGGAGCACCCGCCAGATTGCGCGTCAATCTCAACAGGGCAGGAGTGTGTCGGAAATGAATACTATGGTTTTGGCCGGGCCAACCGTCCCATGCAGCAAAGAGCACACGGGGTGCAGCCGTGTTCGGCCGCACCCCGTGATGTTTCTCCTGATCTTCGCCCTGCTGCAAAATTTTACCAGGGGAGAACTTTTCTCAGGCCCTTTTTCTTCTTGCTTGTCGATTCTTTCTTGCTGTCCCCATTGGCTCCATTTTGCGTTCCCTCTTGCGTCGTTGAGCCGTCCGTTTTAGGTGCATCGGTCGCTTGACTTGCGGCGATTGGCGTTGCATCGGTCTTCGGCGCGGTATCCGCAGCCCCCGCTGCCGTCGTCGTACCACTCGCCGAACTCCCCGCCGCCGCTGGCACATTTGGATCCGGTTGCGCCGGAGGATTCGCTTCGCTCTCCCCTGTGGTTGGAGCCACACTCTCCGCGCCGTCAGTTGTCGTGCTGCTTCCTACCCTTACGGTCGCGACGATTCCAGTCCCCGCGCCGCCACCGATTTGCGGTTTCCCGCCCCCCGTCAAGACATCGATTCCCGCTTCGCTCTCCGACTCCGGAGTCATCGTCGGCTTTCCGATGGTGGCTGCCGTCCGCAACTCCTGCCCCGGGCCGGTACGAATCAGAGCCAGCGGTTTCTTGATGAGCATTTCATGTGGCCGGGGCGCATTCTGTTCCGCCGTCATCCACGCCACGGCCTGGGGATCGGGTTGCGGCACCGGCGCTCCAAGTGTCTTCAGTCTGCTCTTCGCATTCGGAACCAAAGGCGACAGCGGATAATTGCGGACGATCCTTGCGTAATACGGAGCGGCAAGCTCCTTTTTCTCGGTGGCTTGCCATATGTTCCCGAGCATCCACAGCGCCTGGTCGGACTTGCTGTACAGCGGGTACCGATTCACGATCGCTCTGAGCCTGGATTCCGCGGCCTTTTTGTCTTCCTTCACGTAGTAGTAGTAGCCAATACGAAAGTCGCCTTCCGCCAGCAGTTCCTGCACTTCGCGCAAACGCTGTTCCGCCTTCGGAGCTAGCGGATCGTTCGGATATTTTGACAGGAAGGTTTGGAACTCGTCCTCAGCCGCGCGGGCGTGCGTGCGGTCGCGGTCCGGCTTCTCCATCTGTTTGTAGTGCGTCATCGCCACCTGCAACTGCGCGTATGCCGCTTCCGGCAACATGGGGAAAAAGATGCCGAAATCCTTGTACGCCTGGACTGCCTGCGTCAGATTCGCCGTTCCGCCTTCTTTGTAAAACGAATCGGCAATTGCCAGCTTGGCCTTGGCAAGATACTCGCTGTCCGGATAGGTATTGATAAGCGTCTGCAGGTTCAGCCGGCCGACCTCATGCCGCCCGTGCTTGACGTCCTCGATCGCCTTGTCATACAGAATCTTGTCGGGCTCCGCGGTATTCTCCGCGCTGGTCGACTTATTGACCTTCTTCTTCTTATGGAAGATTTGAGCATCGCACCGGGTGGCGCTCAGCAGAAACAGTCCGGTCATCACAGTCAGAGCCGACCGCTTGGCGGCCGCCAGGAAGGAAGTACGGCGCAAACTTCACCTCTCTCTCGAGTCTCGAGTTCCGCGACCGTCCATAAGAGCCAGGTTTCGTCCGGACTCCCAGCGGCTTTGGAACATTCAAGTATAACCTGAACGAAAGGCCAGGCCGAACAACTACTTTGTCCCCCCGGCCACCTCCCGCCCAAGCTACCCCTATCTGTGATGCCGTCTCGCTGGACGAAGGGTTGCCTTCTGTCTCTCACAACCTTTGAAGTTTTTCAAATCACCTTAACAATCGCTTGCCGTTCTTTCAATTACAATGCCATCATCCGCAAGCTGGCAGTTAGGACTTGCACCCTTTCAAAATGGACAAACGTAAATTTCTCTTTGTCTCGCTCTCGGGTCTCATCGGTGACATCGCCTGGCAGGTGCTCAAGGAAGGCCACGACGTCCGCTACTACATCGAAGCCGAAAAAGAGCGCGACATCGCCGATGGCTTCGTCCCCAAATCCAAAGATTGGGAAAAAGATGCTAAGTGGTCTGACATCGTCGTCTTCGACGATACTCTCGGCCAGGGCGCCAAAGCTCAGGCCCTTCGCGTCTCCGGCAAACCCGTGATCGGCGGCACCCCTTACGCGGACCGCCTCGAAGACGATCGCTCCTTCGGCCAGGAAGAGCTCAAATCCGCAGGCGTCAGCATCATTCCCTACGAAGATTTCGATTCTTTCGACCCCGCCATCGAGTTCGTCAAGAAGAATCCCGACCGCTACGTCATCAAACCCAGCGGGGAAGCGCAGAACGTCAAGCGCCGCCTGTTCGTTGGGGAAGAAGAAGACGGCGAAGACGTCATCCGCATGCTCGAGGCCTACAAGAGAGCCTTCTCCGACGAGATCAAAGTGTTTCAATTGCAGCGCCGCATCAACGGCGTCGAAGTCGCTGTCGGCGCTTTCTTCAACGGCAAGAAATTTGTCACGCCGGTCAACATCAACTTCGAGCACAAAAAACTCTTCCCGGGCGAAGTTGGTCCCCCCACCGGCGAGATGGGCACCGCTATGTTCTGGAGCGAGCCCAACCTCCTCTTTAGTCGCACGCTTCTCAAAATGGAGTCCAAGCTCGCCGAGGAAGGCTACGTCGGCTACATCGACCTCAACTGCATCGTGAACAACAACGGAATCTACCCGCTCGAGTTCACTTCGCGCTTCGGCTATCCAACCATCAGCATCCAGCAGGAAGGCATGCTCACACCGATCAGCGACTTCTTTTGGGAGCTCGCTACCGGCGTCGAGCCCAAGTGGCGCACGCGCAGCGGCTTTCAGATCGGCATCCGCATCGTCGTCCCGCCGTTTCCCTTTGACGATGACGCCACTTTCGAATCCTTCTCGAAAAACAACGCCATCGTCTTCAAGAAACCCAACATGGAAGGCATCCACATCGAAGACGTAAAAGAAGTGAATGGCCAGTGGCTCATCGCCGGCACTTCCGGTGTTGTGCTCGTCGTTGTCGGCACCGGCCAAACCATGAAGCAGGCTCAAGCCCAAGTCTATTCCCGCATCAAAAACGTCCTTATCCCCAACATGTACTACCGCACCGACATCGGCGACCGCTGGGCCGAGGACTCCGACAAGCTCCACAACTGGGGTTATTTGCGTTAAGAAAAGATTGCAGCCGAAGCGCCAGGTTGCCTCTCACAGCTTTTCTTCAGTCTGCCTTCTTCTCTTTATCGTCGCCCCGCGCTTCCAGGTAGAGCAACTGGAAAATGGTTCCCTGCCCATTGGGTTGGATTCCTACGATGTGTTGTCTCTCCTTCGTTCCCGCTTTGAACAAGAGTCCGCCTTTTTCGGGCTTATCGTCTCCGCACTCAAGCCGTTTTGACGATCCGGTCTTGTCCTTGGCGTTTGCATTCTGCGCTGCATCCGAGCAATTCAAAACGGTGCCGTATTTTGCCAGCGCTTTCTTGTAGAACTCCGCAATCTTCTCCGGCGCGTCATTCGACTCCATCTTCATCACCGCCAGCTTGAAGCCAAACGAGCTGCCCCAGATTCCCATTTGAACGGCCCCGGAGTCGTCCTTCTCGTCTTTGTGTGGTTTGGCTCCGGGATAAACTGGCAGCCCCACTTCCTTGGTGGTCGCCTGCTTGCTCACCATGACTCCGGCTCCGCTCTGATCCTGTTGCTCTTCCACGATACCCGCTCCTGGCGAAGCCGCGGGCCTCAAGGCCATCACGCCAATCACACCGCAAAATGCCCCAAGCAGTGCAAGCCCCCTAAAGGTGCCCGCTCCGCAACAAGACCCAAGCACGTCTCGATTCCTAACGCTTTGTTTGCTCACAAGACCTCCCTCGTGTTTAGAGATACGCGGTTTAGCCTGCCTAAGTTCCTCCTAATCCCATCCTGCAACGATTAGGGAATTTTTCCGGCATTGCGGTGGTATTACATAAGTGGCAGGGTGTAAGCTCCTGCTGTCAGTTGCATTCTAGCTCCCATGGGAGGTTCTCTGTGAAACACATGATCGCTCTTGGGCTTCTGGTGGCGACCGCGCTCGCGGCCGCTCCCGTTGCTCCACAAGCTGAGAAGTCACACGTCGCGAAGATGACCCTCAAGGTCGGCGACGCGGCCCCTGACTTTACCCTTCTCAGCGACCAGTGGAAAACAGTAAAGCTCAGCGACTATCGCGGCAAGAAAAACGTCTTTCTTGCCGTCTACGTCCTGGCCTTCACCGGCGGTTGAACGAAACAACTTCAGGCGGTCCAGGCTGGAATCGCCTCCGGTAAGATAGACACCTCGGATACGGAAGTTTTCGGAGTTAGTTTGGATAGTCCCGCCGCCAATGCCGCTTTCGCCAAGCAGATTGGCCTCACCTTCCCGCTCCTCAGCGACATGAACCGCAAGATGCTCAAGACCTACGGCATCCTGAAAGGTTACAACGTCCAGGATGAAACCTACGAGTGGGCTCTGCGCGCCAACATTATCATCGACAAGCAGGGCATCATCCAATTTGTCGAAGAGGGAGACAGCGCCGTCGATCCCAACACTGCCCTAACCATGTGCACCACCCTGCACAAAAAGGAACCGGCGAAGTAATCCTCCGTGTTGCCGGGCACTCCCGGCTTATCACATCGATGAACTTACCGCTATCCTGGCGTGCCGTCTCCCGCGGAACAGCAACCGAATCTGTTTGAAGCATTCCACCGCCGTCATGATGGCCGTGAAAAACATCGTGTAGTGCAACGTGATATTGACGATCCGCAGCGTCTCGGCGAATTTTGCGGCATCGGCGACTCCTGGCGTCAGCATGAATATTCCATCGGCGCGGCTCAGCAGGTAGAGCACAATCACGCTGCCGCCGCTCGAAATCACTCGCATTGCCCTGTAGAACTTGATCCGGTCCGGATGGATGAGTATCGCAATCTGCTGCACGACGGCCACCAGCGTTAGCAAAATCACGGCCCAGTAAACGGTCTCCCATACTGGCCCCAATTGGAACGGAATCTTATCCGCCAGGCCCACCGGCCCCAGTGCCATAAACAACGCCAGTTTGCGGATCGGACTCACGCGAATCCACCAGAGCAGGAACGCGACGCTGAAGAAGAGTTCCACCGCTGTTTTGTGCCGGGGAATCGGCTTGCTGTCCGGAGAATCCGAGGCCGGTCTGAGCGCTGGCAGCGTGCGTGGATCAAATTTGTCGTTCGAGTCCCTGGTCACCTTTTCCAGCAAATGGAATTTGTTGTTGCCGATGTCCAGCATGGCAAAAATGATCGTCACCCACGCGAACGTCGGCAGCACCGCCCCGGCGTAACTGAAGATCGTTCCGAGGACCTCCAGAATCCCTTTTCCTTGGGCAATCAGCACCAGTGCCGAAACGGAATAACCAAATCCTACGATCCCCAGAATAATTTTCATTACAAACCAATAGACAGGAAAGAGCGTCGAACCGATGAGGTGGCGCGTTTGCCGGTAATGAGCGGCCACGAACATCGGATGGCCATGCTTTTTAAGGATGGCCGCCACCTCATCTTCATTCAATGGACGTCCGAGTTCAGCTTCTTTGTCTTCCATCTGCGAGCGGAGATTCTCCCCAAGTTCTTTGAGGATGTCGTCCTGCTGCGACTTCGGCAGGTACGTCCCTACCGCTTGCAAGTAACGCCTGAGAAGATCCATACAGTGCTCCTAAACGATCCTTTTCAGCGACGAATTCATGCTTTGCCATTCCTCGAGCAGTTGCTTGAGGATGTCCTTGCCGTCCTTCGAGAGCCGGTAAAACCTCTTGTTGCGCTTGTCTTCCTCGCGCCACTCGCTCTCCAGTAGCCCTTGGCTCTCCAGCCGCCGCAACAGCGGGTACAAGGTACTCTCTTCGATTTCCATGCCGTGGTCCGCCAGGGCTTTGCGCAGCGCATACCCGTAATGTTCTTCCCGAAGCTGGGCCAGCACGGCGATGATCAGCGAGCCGCGCCGCAGCTCGAGCCGCAAATTCTCGAAGAGATCGGAATTCATCAATTTGGCTAGGACTACCATCCAGAGCCACCTACCATGTATCACACATTGTGTCACGCACACTATGTGCCACACAGTAGTGATTGTCAAGAGAAGTCTTAGGACGTCCTTCACCGTGGTACGGACAGGATGGTTGCAATGCGGAGCTTACGGGATAGCTGGGCCGCGAGATACTGCTCGCAAGCGGCAATGGACCATTCAATTCTCTTTTTTTTTACTTTTAACTTTGAACTGTCGACTGTCAACTTCCTCAATTCGCAACGGTGAGTTCGATCGTGGAGGATGCCGCAATTCGCATTCCGCTCATCGGTTCCTGGTCGATCACCGCGCCGCGCGGCCATTGCGGCGCCGTCACATAATTGACCTTGCGGCGCATCTGCGCGACGTCCAGCCGGTGCTGCGCTTCGTTCTCGTTCATCCCGGTCAAGTGCGGCATCACGTAAGCGGCCTCATGCGGACCTTGCGAAACCAGCACGTCCACTCGCGGCGTCGCCGCTCCCGCGCCGGGTTTCGGATTCTGAATCACCACTGTGTCCACCGGCTGCGCTGCCATCGTCACGCCGGAAACTTCGCCCACCTGCAATCCCGTCCGCAGCAGTTCGATTCGTGAAGCGCGCAGCGAATTGCCTTCTAGCAGCGGAATTTGCAATTGCCGCTGACCCAGGCTCAGCACCACATGCGCCTGCTGCGACACCTTCATCAGCAGGCCCGCCGTCGGTGTTTGCCGCACCACCACGTTGATGGGCTGGTCGCTGTAGATTCGGTCCGCCACGCGCAGTACTAGCCCGCGCGATTGCAGCATCTGGCTCGCCTCGGAAACACTTTTGCCCACGAGATTCGGCATGGTTACTTCCCGCCCGTGAATCGCGATGCGCATCGCAGTGATCGCGCTCAGAAACGCCGCCGACGCCAGGATGAACACCAGCAGGGTCACCCGGCCCATCCATTCCAGTCTTTCTCTTAGTGTCATAATCACCAGTAGGGCCCGCCTGACGCTTACCCGACTCTTGTTGGGGAGGCGGGCGCTCCCTCGTTGTTCAGCTAGAGTTTCGAATTTCAGCCCCACTCGTCAACGGTTTCTTGCGCCGGGACCACCTGCTTGTTGCGCCGCATCTGCACGCCTGCAGCCGTGATGCCCCGCATCTAGCCAACTGCCGGCCCTTAATTGCATTTTACATTTGATTGTCCTATTCGAGGCCAACCAATTGGATTTTGAAAGTGCCATTTCCCGCACCACCAGAGTCACACTCTCTTTTCAAGTTCCCCGGTTCTCGCTGTTCGGTAGCGGCTCAGTTTCCGATTTGCCGGCCACTCGTCCGGAACTGTCGGACGTCTTCCCTCACCGAGGTTTTTGTACAGCGTCTACGTCCTTATCGCCCTTGCCCTTGGAGAATACCGGGTTATTGATCGTTCCGCCTATCCGAAAGGGAAACTGCAACTTACCGTCCTTTAATGCAACTCCAGACAGCCGGGCGACGGTGTTGGTGAGGAAGCTCTCCTTCGCGGATTGCAGGAAGGCAAAACTAAATTTGTGGCAGGTATGATTAGCATGACAGCGTTTGGAATGCTGTCGTCGGTGCTTGCTGCTTGGACTGCAGGCAAGACGGTTTGGGAGAAATATAAAAAGGCTGCACAGAACCCAGGTTATATGATTGGTGAAGGGCTGGACCAAGCTGGCATTTTTGCCCTGCCGTTCGATGTAGCCGACACCGGCGAGCGCGTTAGTAACACCCTGCACTATCATCTTAACCCAATCAAAACTCCAATTATGGCAGTTGGTTCATGGGCCTACCCTAACACTTCCCTGCAAGGAAAGAATATGCGCTACCGCGATGAGAACCTCGCAGACGTTCTTGGCGGACCTACGATCGGCACACTGGAAGACACAGCCCTTGCTGCATCAGGTGGCGTTGATAAGTTAAAAGGCAAAAAAGTTTCTCGCGCACAACAAAAGGCTGCAATTCGTCTATTGCCTTTTAACAATTTCTATGGGATAAATGAAGGTATTCAGGCACTTACTGGAGACTCGCCCTACACAGAACTTATGAAATGAGTAGGGTATGGCTTCGTGCTTCGGGCAAGGAACCATACCCAACTGAAAGGAAACGTAAATGACAGTCGCAACGCAAAGTAACTTAGTAAGCTACGACGGGGATAATGTAGCTACTGTCTTTCCATTTACGTTTCCAGTTTATGATGCGGCGCACCTATTCGTCTTTAGCCAAGACAAAACTACTCTTGTCCAGATCCCTGTAGTTGGTTTTTCGGTAAGTGGAGTTGGCAACGAAAACGGCGGCAGTGTTACGTTGCTCGCACCGCCATTGTCAACTACAAGGGTCATAATCACTCGCCAACTTCCACTTGTGCAAGATCTCGATGTGGAAAATCAGGGCGGGTTTTACCCGGAGAATTTCGAGGTCCAGCTTGATCTTTTGGAAATGCAAAGTCAACAGATCGCGGAGCGCCTTGGTCGGTCAATCTCCGCTCCGCTTGGCGAGACCTTCGCAGTCCTACCACCGCCACCAGTTCGTCGTGGAAACCTGCTTGGCTTCACTGATGATACATTCGCGACTCCAACGGTAGATACAGATACTTTGCTGTTTACGTTATTTGCAGCGGTTCTACGGGCAGGGCCGGGGATTGAAATATCTGCGAGCGGAGGGACAATCACTATCACGAACAGCAGCATTCAAGATTGCTGGTTACTTGAGGGCAGTGGCGGAGGTGGAGGAGG
>Ga0137409_10001054_pt1 | contig 29785 bp, 25 predicted proteins | sample CZODoug1_16funga_FD_122059 | JGI IMG/M metagenome (GOLD analysis project Ga0137409, IMG submission 122059) | Vadose zone soil fungal communities from Angelo Coast Range Reserve, California, USA - CZODoug1_16fungal (Hybrid Assembly) | ecosystem: Environmental > Terrestrial > Soil > Vadose zone...
TCTGGCAGTCCATCTCGGCCTGCCAACTATGGAACGTAAAATGCTCCCGAAATGTTCCCCGCGGGATCAGCCCCTGATTCCCGACCGTTATAACCGGCATCTTACTCAGCAAGTTCCGCAGAGACAAGAGAATCAATGAGGTAGGCGGACCTCGGCTTCAAATCGACGTACGACTTTCTGAATTCTCATACTATTCCTGCTAGCGAAAATTCAATTCCAGGGATCACCGTTGGCGTTGGATTGAAACCCAGCTCTGAAGTGTCCGTAAATCAATGATTATAAATAACATAAAAATGTATTGAACACGTTCACGTTTTGCTTGACTTGGAGCTGGCTTTGGATTAGTGTTTGAACATGTTCAACAGTGGGGCCAACGTTATGAGGACAGCAAACAAGAGCGTCGGCGAGAAGACCAAGGCGGCGATTTTGCAAACGGCGCTGGAGCTTTTCCGGAGTCGCGGTTTTGAAGTCACCACCATGCGCGACATCGCCCAATCCGCCAAGGTGGCGACCGGCGCTGCCTACTACTACTTCCCGAGCAAGGAGGCGATCGTGGCAGCTTACTACGACCAAGTGCAGCGCCTGCATGCGGAGAAAGTTCGCGAAGAGCTGAACGGAAAGGCCGGACTCCGCGAGCGCTTGGGCGTGGCGATGCATTCGAAATTGGAAATCTTGAAGCATGACCGTATGTTTCTAGGGGCCCTGTTTCGCTACACCGGCGATCCCCAACATCCGCTGTCGGTATTTGGGAAAGGCACGCACGCGCAGCGGAACCAGAGCGTTGCGATTTTCCAGGAAGCGAGTGCGGGCACCAACGTGAGCGAAGAACTGCGGCAACTTCTTCCGTGGGCACTCTGGCTGGCGCATCTGGGCATGATTCTGTTCTTCATCTATGACGAATCAGAAGGGCAGCAGAGAACGCACAAGCTGGTGGATGGAATACTGGATTTACTGACTCAGTTAGTAGAGTTGACAAATTCGGCGCTCGTGGGGCCCTTCGTGCGACCGTTCCAGACAAAGATTCTGGGAATGCTGCGTGGGGCCGGCTTGACCGGAGGGATCTAAGAGTTTCGAAAGAGCGAGAGGAATGCGACCTTGAATTTCGAAATCGAGGAGGAGCGATGACAAAGTTACACGAAGCGGTGACGCACTGGTATCCCGCATCGGTCGCCGCGAAGCAGCCCACCCCATGGTGGTATTGGGGACGCGCCGTGTATGTCAGCCGCCGCGACTACTGGAGAATTACAAAATATTTTCTCGCGGTCGGAATTCCGCTTGGTGCAATTGGAGTTTTGTTTCGCCTGCCGCTGGCATTTTGGACGGCCGTGGCACTTGCAGAAGTCGGATTGCTGCTTCTGGCTTACTCACTCTTCGGTTTGTATCGCATGTATGGTCATCCGGGAGTGCGCTATGTGCGCCGGTTGGTGGAATTGGGCGGTGTAAAGGGCAAAGTGACCGTCGCGGACCTGCACATCGGAACGTACCGCCACGCCTTCCTTCTCTCCGACGTGCTGCCGGAAGCCACCATTCAAAGCGTGGATTGCTGGAACGTGGAAGGCGAGTCGCCCGAAGAGGCCGTACAGGATGTGCGCGACCTGGAAGTGCCTCCCACAAGCAACCCGCGAATTGTCGCCTCCAGGGCGGACCACTTCACGTTGCCGTTGCCGGATGCCTCTTGCGATGCGGTCTGTTTTGGGTTCGGGACGCACGAGATTCCCACGGGCGGTGCGCGAGAAAAACTGTTCAGCGAAGCGAACCGCATTTTGAAGCCCGGAGGAAAGGTACTTCTCTTCGAACACGGGTGGGACGCGCACAACTATGTGATCTTCGGCCCGGTGATCCATCACGTGACCAAGCGCCAGGATTGGGACAAGTTCTTGGGCGAACGTTTTGATGACGTGAAGTACGCGCGCAGCTCTCAGGCCGTCGATCTGTTCGCGGCGACGCGCCGCTAAGGAAAATCCTCATGGGGACCCAGAGCGGAGACGCTGACGTAATCGTAATTGGCGGAGGGATCGCGGGAGTTGCGGCGGCTCTCCGGCTGAAAGACCGCGGGCTCGACCCGCTGGTGCTGGAAGCGGAGTCGCGCGTAGGCGGCCGGATGACCACCGATCGAGTCAATGGATTTGTGATCGATCGCGGCGTCACGTTGCTGGGAAATGGATTTGTGCGGATGCGCTCGCTCGTGCGCCGCTTGGGATTGTCGCCGCTTGTGGGCAAAGGAAGTTTCAGTGTGGGCATTCAAGATGCCGCGGGTTGCCGCGGTTATCGCAGCGGGCGGTTTGAGGATCTGCTCTTCGATCGCGGAATATCTTTGCGCGCTCGCGTCGCCTGCCTGCGATTCGGATTCGATCTGTTGCGCCATCATCGCGCTCTGGTCCACGGCCGCAGCACCCTCAGCGGTTCGCTCGACGGCGAACACGCGCGGGCGTATTTCCGCCGGATCGGCGGGGAAGAAGTATTCGAGCGCACTTCCGGCCGGGCTTGAATGGTCCTGTCGGCGGATCGGTCGAAACCTCTTCGCGCGTGATCCTCATGCAAGTGATCTGGAACCTGCTCGTGCGTGGGCAATGGACTCTTGCGGATGGTGTCGATCGCATTCCGGAAACGATCGCCTCCCAGGTGCGTGTCGTGACTGAAGCTCGGGTCCTGCATGTCGAGCAGCTCCCGAAAGGCGTTCAGGTTGAAGCTGAAGTTAAAGGCAAGCAACAGACTCTTCGAGCGCGCGCAGTGATTTTCGCAATTCCCGGACAGCTCGTGCCGGAGCTTTGCCCACAACTTCCTGCACAACTTCGCGAGCTGCTGTCCCGAACGCAGTATTCGAGGATTGTTAATGCGGCCGTGGCGCTCGCAAAGCCGCCGGATGTTCCTTACGCAGGATATGCTTTTACGCCGGATGTTGTGCCCGGCGCGGAAATCGAAATGGAGCACCTGCGCGCTCCCAATCGATGCCCAGATGGCACGGGCATGACGGGCGTCTTCCTGTGGAACACGCCGGAGTTCCGTCGCCTGGACGCCAACGATGAATCCGTCAAGCGGCAAGCAAGCGAAATTGTGGAGCGGACCTTTCCTGAATGCTGCGGCAAGGTGCTTTTTGTGCATCTCGTACGATGGAATATCGGCATCGCCCAGTTTCCGCCCGGGAGATTGCGCGAAATGACCGCTCTGCGCAAACGCCTCGCCGCTTGGGATTTCCCGTTTGACCTTTGCGGCGACTATCTCGACGGCCTCTCCAGTGAAGGCGCCCTGCGCACCGGCGAGGAATCCGCTGAACGGACGGCCGCCAAATTGAAGGCGCATTGAAGGAAGACAAGTCAATGCAACTTGACGGCGCTAGCTGCGCCCGTTAGGCTGGCCAGCGCATGCAATCATCGTCGAGGAAGCTTCTTGTCGTCGCGATCGGGCTGCTGGTGCTGGGATTTGTCGTCTACCGATCAAGCGGGATGATCCATCTCGCGGATTTCAGCGGCGCGAAGCTGCTTCACGCCGTCCGCAACGCAAATCTCTTCCTTTTGATCCTTTCTATCGCAGCCATTTATGGATGTTACGCGCTGCGCTCGCTGCGGTGGAGAGTGTTTCAACAAAACCTGGGCGCGTCGCATTTCGGAACGATATATCGGATGACCCTAGCTGGCTTCGCGGCAGTTTTTTTGCTCGGGCGCGCGGGAGAACCCGTGCGGCCGCTGTTGCTGGCGCGAAAAGAGAAACTACCCGTTTCCGGTATGTTTGGCGTTTACGTTCTGGAACGGCTGTTTGACACGGCCAGCGCGGCGGTCATTGCCGCCGTCGCGCTGCTGCTTTTCAGATCCCATGCGCACGCGGGGGAGACCGCCAGCAAGCTCGAGACGGCGGCGAGAACGGCTGGGTCATTGCTCTTCGCCGGAGTGATCGGAGCGATTGCGTTTCTGGTTTACCTGCGGTTGCATGGGACGGCCCTGCTCGAGCGGCGACTGCAAGGATGGCTGAAAGCGCATGGATGGCGCGGAAGCGTCGCGGAAATCTTGCTGGGATTTGCGGGTGGCGTTCAGACGATTCGGAGCTGGGGCGACCTGGGGCTGTCGATCTTTTACTCGGTGGCCCACTGGCTCCTGGTGTTGATGGTGTACCTCTGGGTGTCGCACAGTTTCGGTGGAACGTTGGGCACGATTAGCTTGGGCGATGCCATGCTAGTGATGGCGTTCACGCTAGTGGGTTCGGCGGTGCAGCTGCCGGGAGTGGGCGGTGGATCGCAAGTGGCTTCGTTCCTTGCGTACACGACGATCTTTGGAGTAGAAAAAGAGCCTGCTGCGGCGGCGGCCATCGTGATGTGGCTGATTACGTTTGCGGCGTGCAGCTTGGCGGGCGTGCCGTTGCTGATCCATGAAGGGCTTTCGCTTGGGAAATTGCGCGAGATGGCCGAGCACGAAAAAGAAGCGGCGGGCGAAAGTGCCGCCCGGCAAGGAGAATCAGCCCAGTGAAGTGTCCTTTTTGCGCAAACGTTGACGACAAAGTGATTGATTCGCGGGAAGGCCGCGGCGGCGACACCATCCGGCGGCGGCGCGAGTGCCTGAAGTGCGGCCGCCGGTTCACGACCTACGAACGCATTGACGAAATTCCGTACATGGTCATCAAGAAGGACGGGCGGCGCGAACGCTTCGAGCGGCAAAAGATTTTGCAGGGACTTTTGAAAGCGTGCGAAAAACGTCCCGTGGCCACCCCCAAGCTGGAAGCCATCGTGGATGAAATCGAAGGCGTGGTGCACGAGGCTACGGAACGCGAGCTGACCACCACCGAAATCGGCGAAATGATCATGCACCGTCTCAAGAAGCTGGATAAAGTCGCGTACGTGCGATTTGCATCGGTGTACATGGACTTCAAAGACGTACAGGAATTCATGAGCGAGCTGAAGAATCTGCTCAAGGATCGCGTCAAGAAATAGTCCCTTCCGTCATCGAGGAACGTTCATGAAGAAAACTGCGGTGATTTTTTCGTGCGCCTTGCTTGGATTCGCGTGCGTCTTCACAACAGAGAATCGCGCCGCAGGGCAGGGGAAGGTGGCGGAGGCGCCATTGCCGCAGATTGACAAGGAAAAGATTCGCGCGCATGTGAAATATCTTTCGAGCGATGAATTGGAAGGGCGGGGAACAGGGCAGCGCGGCGGCGACATGGCGGCGGATTATATTGGGAAGCAGTTTGCGTCGTATGGGTTGAAGCCGGCGGGGGACAACGGAACATTTTTCCAGGAAGTGCCGATGGTGGGCGTGAAGACGCTCCCGGAAACAGCCTTCAAATTCGCCGAGGCCAGCGGGAAATCCTTCGAGGCCAAGAACCTGATCGATTTCGTAACCAACAACGAGAGCCAGACGGAGATGGCGGACATGGATGCGCCCATCGTGTTTGTGGGCTATGGCATCAAGGCGCCCGAGTACGACTGGGACGATTACAAGAATGTGGACCTCCATGGGAAAGTGGCGCTGCTCTTCGTGAACGAGCCCAGCTCGGATGATCCCAATTTTTTCAAGGGCAAGGCGCTGACGTATTACGGCCGGTGGACATACAAGTTTGAGGAGACGGCGAGGCGCGGGGCGGCAGCCACGTTGATCATCCACCGCAAGGACCTCGCGAGTTATGGCTGGGAGGTAGTGCGCAATTCGTGGGGAAGCGAGCGCTCGTACTTGAAACGAGATGCAACGCCGAAGCTGCAGGCGGCTTCATGGATTCAACTGGACGTGGCAAAAAGAATTGTGGGCATGGTGGGACTGGATCTGGACAAGATGTTTCAGCGGGCGCAGTTAAAGGACTTCAAGCCGTTGCAATTGCCGATTCGCCTGAAGGCCCACGTAGCGAGCCAGTTGAAACCGTTCGTCTCGAGAAGTGTTCTGGCGATGCTGCAGGGTACGGATGCCGCGCTCGGCAAAGAAGCGGTGCTGTACACGGCGCATTACGACCATTTGGGGATCGATCCGAGTCTGCCGGGCGACAAGATCTACAACGGCGCGAATGATAATGCGACGGGATGCGGAATCCTGCTGGAACTGGCGCGCGTGTGGGCAGCGATGCCGGTGGCGGCGCCGCGGTCGATTCTGTTCGCGTCGGTCACCGCGGAAGAGCAGGGGCTGCTCGGGTCGGAGTATTTGGGAACACATTCGCCGGTGCCGCCGGGAAAAATTATGATGGACTTGAATTTCGATGATGTGCCGCCGCTGGGGACGCCGGAGGAAGTAGAAGTCAGTGGCGCGGAGCGCACCACGTTTTATCCCGTGGTGCAGGCGACCGCACGGGATTTTCGCCTGGCGATCCGTCCCGACCCCCGCCCGGAGGCCGGACATTATTACCGCTCGGATCATTTCAGCTTGGCCCGTGTGGGAGTGCCGTCGTTTTCGATCAATGAAGGCATCAAGTACGCGGGCCATCCGGCGGAGTGGGGCGAGGAGCAGGCAAAAGATTTCACCGAGCACCGCTATCACCAGCCGAGCGACGAGTACAGTCCAGACATGGATTTTACCGGCGACGCGGTCATCGCCAGGTTCGGCTTCGTGCTTGGATCGAAGGCGGCATGGCTGCCGACGCTCGCCGGCTGGATGCCTGGAGACGAATTCGAGGCAGCGCGGAGAAGGAGTGATCAGTAATCAGAAATCAGTAATCAGAAATGAATGGGAGAAGAGGGCAGCAGCGCTCAGCCAAGAGCAAATCTCGGACTGGCAAGAGACGCTTTCCCACGGACGCTGCCCCCATGCTGACCTGCTGGGCAATTTTGAACACTGCCCCTTCGTTCTATTCGCAATCACTCCCTGCTTCAATATAGTTCCTTCCAGTATTCTCAATCGAATGTCGTCGGCTCACGACCATGTCTCTTGGTTCAACTCGTTTCCATCAGGAAAGGAGTTTTCGCATGTTGGTGAAATTCCAGCGCGCATCCGGGCAGTCCATTCTTGCTGTTTTTGCCGTCATTCCTCTACTGGGTCTCGCATTCGTTCCGCGAGCCACCGCGCAATACCGCATCTCCGTTACGGTTTCCCCATCGACCGCTAGTGTCCAAGCGGGAGGCGGCTTCCAACAGTTCACGGCTACGGTGCGCAATGACAGGCATAATCGCGGCGTACGCTGGACGCTCTCCGGCGTTGCTTGCAGCGGCAGCCCCTGTGGAACCCTTTCCGCCACCACGAGCGCCTCCCGAACTCCCATCACCTATACGGCTCCCCCGAATGTGCCAAACCCCTCCACGGTTACTCTAACTGCTACTTCCGTTTCGAACACTGCCAGAAGCGCCTCTGCAACAATCACGGTAACTGGCTCTTCCGCCGCTCGTAGCGTCACCATTTCTCCCAAACGGGGTGGCCTGACCATTACGCAGTCACTGCCCGTTACCGCAACCGTGCAGAATGATGCCGGTGCTGCTGGTGTTACCTGGTCGGCTTCCGGCCCGGCTTGTTCCGGAACCACCTGTGGCACTTTCGCCAGGGTGACCTCCAACTCAGCCACTTACGTGGCCCCTAACACCGCAGGCAGCTACTCGATCAGCGCCATTAGCGTTGCTGACGTCACCAAAAGGGCCTCAATTTCCATCGGCGTCACCGATCTCACCGGCGTTCTCACCTATCACAACAACCTCTCCCGCGACGGAACGAACATCCACGAGTTTGCCTTCACTACCTCCAACGTCAACACGGCTACCTTCGGCAAGCTCTTCTCCTGCCAAGCCGACGGTGCAATTTATGCCCAACCACTGTGGGTACCGAATCTGACCGTGGCTGGTGCTTCTCACAACGTCATCATCGTGGCCACGCAGCACGAAAGCCTCTACGCCTTCGATGCGGATGCCACTCCCTGCACAACGCTCTGGCACGTCAATTTGGTCGACTCCGCCCACGGTGGCAGTTCCGGCGAAACTTCCGTTCCCTCCGGCGGAGCAGGCGCGCTCGTGGGCAGCGGCTACGGAGACATCTCCCCCGAAGTCGGTATCACCGGCACGCCCGTCATCGACCCAACCTCCAACACGATTTATGTCGTCAGCAAGTCCGTCAACGCCAGCACGCAATTTTTCCAGCGGCTGCACGCGATTGACCTCACTACCGGCGCGGAACGGGTCGCGCCTCATAGCATTGACTCTTCCATTTCTGTTCCCGGCACCGGGGCTGGCTCTATCGCCGGACGAGTGGCTTTCGATCCGCGCAATGAAAGCCAGCGCGCCGGCCTGGTTCTTTCCAATGGCGTGGTCTACGTCGCTTGGGCTTCCCACGAAGACCGCGATCCGTACCACGGCTGGGTGATGGGCTTTAACGCCTCCACACTCGCTCTCGTGGCCAATGGGGTGTTCAACTCCACGCCAAATCAGGTTGGCACGCTCTCCTATTCTCGCGGAGGAATCTGGATGGGCGGCGGCGCTCCCGCCGTCGATGCTGCCGGCAATCTCTTTTTCATCACCGGCAACGGAACGTTCGACGCGAACACCGGCGGTTCGAACTATGGTGACAGTGTTGTGAGGCTCAGCACCGCCGGCGGTCTCTCCGTGGCGGATTACTTCACTCCTCTCGATCAGGCGTCGCTCGACGCCAATGACACCGATTTCGGATCCGGTGCGGCAACCATTCTCGTGGATCAGCCTGCCGGTCCGGTAACTCACCTGGTCATCGGAGGCGGCAAGCAGGGCAACCTGTTCCTGCTCAATCGCGACAGCATGGGAAAGTTCAGCAGTTCCACTAACAACGTCATGGAGACCGTCAACCTGGGCAATGCCATCTTCGCTACGCCTGTCTTTTGGCAGAATAATCTCTACGTCGCCGGTGTCGGTACTCTCAAACAATTCGCTTTCAACACCAGCACCGGCAAGTTCAACGGCGCGCCTTTTTCGCAATCCTCGACGAGCTACAGATTTCCTGGTTCTACCCCGTCGGCATCCTCCAACGGAGCTACTAACGGCATCATCTGGGCGCTGGATAATGGCCTCTATTGCTCACCGCAATCGCCGGGTTGCGGCGCTACCGTCCTCCACGCCTACGATGCCACTAATCTGGCCACCGAGCTGTGGAACAGTTCACAGGCCGCTGCGAATCGTGACCTGGCAGGACACGCGGTAAAATTTACCGTGCCCACCGTTGCCAATGGTAAGGTCTACGTCGGCACTCGGGGCAACGATTCATCCGTGTTGGGAGAACTCGAAGTCTACGGTCTCCTGCCCAACTGAACCGAACACCGCAGGATTCTCGCCTAGCATAGTCCGGTGATGCCTTTATAAGACAAGTGGGATTTCAGACGTTCGGCTATTGGACTTACCGGGAGCTAGCCTCCCGCTGCCAGGGCGATTGCTTGCGGTAAGGGGATCTACCAACTTCTATCCGGTCGCGAGCAAATGGAAGTCAAAAACCACGGTGATGGATTCCTCCCTTTGGCAGCAGCAACCTGTACGGAAAAGGACATCTTACCCTCGAGCTTAAGAGCAACATAGCCGTACCCCCCAAAGTAATCCTTCCCACCTTCAGGGGTCCAATTGGAGTACGCAATGCCTACGATTCGAAGCGCAGCCGTGATTGTATTTCTTTTTCTGACCGACACTCACCTGGCCTCAGACAGAAGTCCCAGACAAACCGGGCGGCACAGCGGACGAGCAGAAGACCCAGCTATCGGGAAGCAACGGAGATTCCGCAACGCAATCGGACGCCGCTACCCAATCAAGGTCGGAGATGGCGGTACGGACTCCGGCGCCGAATACAACCCCCGCCGACCAGAAGGCAGATAATTCCGAAGGCAAGCAGACGAAGCGCTTGTTTGGTGTCGTTCCAAACTTTGCGGCCGTGAGTGCCGACCCAGAGCTTCCTGCGCTAACCGTCCGGGGGAAATTCAAGCTTGCAACGCAGGATAGCGTGGATTATTCGTCGTTCGTTTGGGCGGGAATGCTCGCTGGCCAGAGCATGGCTCTGAAGTCGTATCCGGAGTTTCGCAACGGGATCGCCGGGTATGGCCGCTATTATTGGCGGGCGTTCGCGGATCAAGCTTCTGGATCTTTTTTCACGGAAGCACTCGTCCCCGCGATAACACACGAGGACCCGCGCTACTATACCCTCGGCCATGGAGGGTTTTTTTCCCACCGAGCTGGGTATGCATTATCCTGTGTCGTCGTTACCAAGACCGATTCGGGAGGCAGCGGCTTTAACTACGCCGAGATTGTGGGAAATGGCATGGAAGCGGGGTTGGCTAACTTTTATTGCCCACCAGAGGAGCGGGGCTTGCGCAATACGGCGGTGAACTGGGCAGCACAGCTGGAAGCTGCCAGCCTCAACAACATCATCAGGGAGTTCTGGCCGGATATCCGCCAGAAGTTTCTTCGACAGAAATAGCCAAGCCGTCTTCGCGCGTGAATTAGTTGCACGTGTTCGTCTTCAACAGTCTTTAGAGCGCAATACAATAATTTGTACCCTCGGGATTCTCCCGCCTTCAAATTACGTACTTTACCTGATTGATTTAGAAGCAGGACAGTCCTACGGTCCAGCGCAGCCATCATGCACAAGGCCCCAGGGAGTTTGACCCAGTTGCCAGTGGCTAAAGTAAGGCATTCGGTCGACCGAAGTGACAGCTTCACCGATTCCCGCGATTGCACAAAAGAGGCACCAACTGGGAGCCAGGGAATGGCAGGTGAGTTCGCGGTCCTCCGTTCCTAGGAGGCTTTGCTGGATTTCACATACCACGGGTGGACGCCGTACCTTAAGGACTATGCACGATTCTAGGATAGTGGCTGGGGACGCCAAAGTTCTGATACGCGGTGAGTTCATATGAGTACCGGTCGCGAGCGTCAGAGAATATTGATCGTCGGGGAGGAACCATTGGCCCGCGACAACATGCGAATTTTGCTCGGAAGTGCGGGCTGTGAATGCACGGTGGTCTCCAGTGTTGAACAGACGCTGGCGACGATGGGGCAAAAAAATTTCGATGCGGTGGTGCTTGACCCGCGGTCCTCAAGCTCACAAGCGGCAGAAATCATTTCGAGAATTAACGAATTTCACCCGGATCTCATAAAACATGTAGTCATTATCACCGACGAGGACAGGGATTCAGAGATTAAGGATTTGGCCGAGCGCTACTCGATCCCCCATGTGCAACGGAAGTTCCTGTTGCAACAACTTTTGGGCAGCCTGGAAGTGTTCTTCCGTCCTGAGGCGCTGTTTCCCGACGCCACGCACGTGGCCCGCGTCATCTCCGATAGCCTCCGCGACCCGCTTCCAGCTGGGGTGCGAGGATTGCAGGATCGGAGTCGAAGGCTGCTCTACGCTGCCGGGAGCCTAAGGGTGGATCTTTTGATCGAGCCTGACGCAGGATCCCATCGCCTGGCACTTGCGGGGCAAATTCTGGATTCAGCCAAGCCAGATCGCAGGTTTGATGGCGTTCCAGTGACGCTTAAGGGCTGGAAGGGTCCGGTGGCGCGGGTAAATGCCGGGGAGTTCGGCGAGTTCCATTTGGATTTCCGCTTTGAATCAAACGTCAGTCTAGAAATAAAAATTGCTGAAACTAACTGCATAACGATTCCGTTGCCGGTCCTGGAGCGAGCCCGTCGGAGCGCGGCGGGATCCTCGTAACTGGTCGATCTGGCAACACAGCTCGAGGTCTATTGAGAACTACTTCCGGGGATGGAGAGAAGGAGACTAGGCCATGAAATCGAAAGTGCTGTGGGTCCTTCTGGTTTTGTTTGGATTGTGGAGCAGCCCAGCCGCCGCAGACAACAGATTTATTGTCCGTACTTCGTCCGGGCTCGATTCGCTACAAGAGGTCTGCTTAGTGTTGCGTTGCAATGTAGGGAATGGCCTCGACGGCAGCCTTGGCAGAGTTTTCTTGGTCACTACCCCCGACTTCATTGACCCGAACGCCTTTCTGCAAATCCTCCGAAGTCAGCCGAGAATCAGGCACGTCGAGCTAGACGCCCTGCTGAAAGTCATGCAAGCCACTGCAACGGCACCGCCCAGCGGATTGTCGGATAATGCGCCTGTGGATTACTTTGGAGTGACAGTTATCCATGGCTACGTCAGCCAGCCTGCCATTGCCATTATCCGGCTCCCAGACACACAAACCACTTTTAGCGTGAGCGGTGCGGGGACGGTAGCAGTGATTGATACGGGCGTCGATCCGACGCATCCCGTACTTCGAAGTGCGCTCGTTCAGGGTTACGACTTTACTCGCAACATCGCCGGTTCAGCTTCTGAGCTCGCGGACGTGAACCAATCCTCTAGCGGCAGCGGGGCCTCACCAGCGATGGTGAACCAATCGACGGCTGCGGTTCTCGATCCAGCATCTGCACTCAATCTCGAAGAGCCACAATACCAGGCATTTGGTCATGGGACTATGGTTTCGGGCATCATTCACCTAGTGGCCCCGACCGCGCTCATCATGCCTCTGAAAGCGTTCAAAGCCGATGGCACCGGTTATTTGTCAGATGTCTTGCGCGCCATCTACTTCGCGGTGCAAAACGGAGCCAGAGTGATTAATATGAGCTTCAGTTTCTCAGCGTATTCCGCTGAGGTGGCCAGCGCCCTTAAGTTTGCCAACCGCCATCGACTAATTTGCGTGTCTTCGGCTGGAAATGACGGCAAGGAGGAAATAGTCTATCCCGCTGCGCTTTCGGGTGTCATGGGCGTAGCCTCGACCACAAACAATGACACCCTCTCTACGTTTTCTAACTATGGCGAGGAACTCGTTTGGGTGGCGGCGCCGGGCGAAGGCATCATCACCACGTATCCGTTTGGCACCTTTGGGGCGGGGTGGGGAACCTCCTTTAGCGCGCCATTTGTATCCGGCGCGGCGGCCCTCCTGTTAAACATCAGCATGAGTTTCAACGAGTCTTCGGCGGAACGGTCGTTGGCGAACGCGGTCTGGGTCAACCCCGATCTTGGCAATGGGCGTCTGGATCTTTATCAGGCGGTGGCTGCGGGGCCTTCCGTTTTGGACCACTGACGGGACGCTCGCTGTAAGCCAAGCTACCGCAGCAGCCCTATCTTATCTGACAAGCGGTCAGTCGCATCGACTCATTCAGAGAGGGGTTATCAGGTTCAACGAGCGAGCCCGGTGGTCAAAATCGGACACATGTTCGGAGATCCCAACCAGTTGGATAAGCTCAGCGGAAGCTCGGATATCAGCTTCTCTTTGGGTTTTCGGGGGATTCCTGGCTGGGAGCGGCTACCGAGATTCACGGATCTTGAACAAACCAGCCAAGCGCTGATAAAGGCCTCGGATGGCTTGAAAAAGATCTGCAGCGCCGGTGGTTCGGTCGGTCACTTCATGGGAGTCCAAATCCGAGGCGAGCGCCTTGCAGAGCTGAGTGGCGCGGCGGACACGCTCCTCCGTGAGCAAGGAGCGCACCGTGGCGGTATCCCGTTGGTGGGCTTGGCGCTCCTGCAATTCTTGAAGAGCCCAGGCGGTCTTACGTACATAATCGACGGCGTCGCGAAACTCACGAAGAACGCGACGGTCCATCCCACCCGACCTGATGGCGTTTTCCAGTTTCTGCAGGTCGTCGATCGCCCTCTTCAGCCGAAAGGTCACGCCCCAAAAAGTTTCGCTGGGAGTGAGAAGCTCGACGGCCACGCCCAGCACCTCGCTCTTTTTGGACGGACGCAGGGATATCACTCGCGCAGTGGCTGTTTTAGTTGAGGTAAGGTTAGTCAGCTCGATCACGCTGCCAATGGCCGGTCGGCCTCTCAAGTCGAGCCGCCCGCCATGCATGTTGACTTCTTTGGCTTCGGCAAACTCGATGACGCCTGCGCCGCTAGCCTCCGACCACTTTACCTGCACGGGAACAACTACCGGGTAACGGTCGCTCCTCCTGTTTTTTCCCTTGGAGACTGGCAGACCCACGCCCGACTTGTCGGTTGTCAATTGCCACCTCCGTTCTGCAGAACCCCCTAATCACACAGCAGATTTTAAGCCGGAAATTTCGATTTCAACTATCTCTGTGCGCAAAACCATACGCCCGGCGTTCCCAAGCGTCAAGTTCCGGTCACCGTCACGAGTGGTCAGCAAGGCCGCTCTGGCAGGCTAGTGGGGACCTCGGACATGCGGCCGAAGGGGCTTAGGGCCCACGAACGGAATTAGAGAAAGGTTGGACCGCCACTGGAGGGAGGGGGACCGCCCCGCCTCGGCCCTACGGCTCCGCAACCTTCGAGGCTCAGTGGAGACAGCATAAGAAAGCGGCTGCTACATCGCAATCAGCGGGGCCCAGCAACTGCGCAGAAGGATTTTATTGTGCAAGCCGAGTTTCTCGTCGAGCTGAATGGTCATGCGTTTTGCAAGAGTGAACGTCAACGATCGTATAGCGAAGTTTACAGCTACTTTACACCTTATTTGCGATACACCAATGAGTTACCTCCACAGAGCGGGTTAAATGGGCGCGCCGGTAAAGTGCGATCGCGAATCGGGCGCTGGCGATCACGCCATTCGGCGCCGCTGCCGCGGTCCTCGCTGGTGCGGCAAGTGTTCCGTGCAATCGTTCTCCGATTGCACCCAATAGTAGTAGTGTGCCCTTGTTCTTTCTGCTTGAGGGCAACGCGTCAGACGCGGCCGGCTCAAGGTGTGCGCGGAGCCGAGAGCTACTTTTGTGTGCAAGCTCCTCGCGCTCCTGGAAGAAGTGACTGAGAGGTGAAACCGTGAAAAGACAATCGCTTTTTGTCTTGGATGTGAGTTTGGGCCTCGCGATTGTGGCGCTGGTGGGAGTCTCGGCTTATCGGCCAAAGATCGAGGCCGGCAAGGGGGCGCAAGCCATCGACGCGGCATTCCGCGATGGGCTGTATCAAGCGAAACTCGATGTTCAGGATGGCAGAGCGCCCCGCCTCAGCACTGGCCGCTGGGGTAACAACGCCGATCGCGCCGTGTTCATCGCCGGCTACGAGCAGGGTTATCGCGAGTACTCCGAAGCTCAGTCGGGAAAATTGACGGAGCCCACCGCAGCGGAATTGGCGGGCTACTGCGATGGAACGTTGGATGGCGCCGCCGATCGCATTAAGGCGCAACCCTTTCAGGTGGAGAAGACCGCCAATTATCGCAATGCGGGCCAAGGCTTCTTGGAAGCCAAGGCTCATCCCGAAGATTACATCCGGTTCTATCGCCGGGCTTATTCGAATGGGTACCAGCAAGGCTATTACCTTCAGCAGCAGTAGAAGGACCTGGACTTCATTGAAAGAAACATCATGCCGTTTCGAATCGGGGTCCTGAAACGCTTTGTGTTGGATCACACAACGCCACCGCGCGCGATTGACCGTAAAGGATTTCCGGGAAGGAATTATCATGCGACCTAAGGGTCTGTATTTCAGTTTAATGCTCGGTTTTTTCGGACTACTTGCGAGCCTTGGGAATTTGGCCGCATGGAATCTGGGTTTGGCCGCGCCCGACACCCACGCGGGAAGTTCGGTGGCTGGCCGGGTCAGGATCGAGGGCCAGATGCCTCAACCCAATCGCATTAGTATGTCCGCAGACCCGAGTTGCGCCAAGGCGCATCCCGGGCCCGCTGTCAACGAAGAATACGTGACGGGAAGTGGTGGCGCGCTCGGTAACGTGATCGTTTTTGTTTCGGAGGGCCTTGGCAACCGCACCTTCGACGTACCGGCTGAACCGGTAGAGGTTGACCAAAAAGGATGCATGTATTTGCCGCACGTGATCGGGCTTCAAGCCCAGCAGAAAATTCGCATCGTGAATAGTGACAGCACAACACACAACATCCATGCTGTTCCGGTCAACAACCGCGAGTGGAATAAGGCCCAGCCCGCGGGCACCACGCTAGAAGAATCCTTCGCGCGGGAGGAGATCGCCATTCCCGTCAAGTGCAACGTGCATCCGTGGATGCGCAGCTACATCGCAGTGTTCAAGCACCCTTTTTTCGCAGTCACCGGCATGGACGGACACTTCGATCTGCGCAATTTACCGCCCGGTGAATACACCGTGGAGGCCTGGCACGAAAAATTGGGGGCCATGAAGCAAACCATCACGGTTGCGGCCGGAGAAGCCAAGACTATGGATTTTGTATTCAAAGCGCGTGCCCATTGAGAAACTTTCCCGAGGCGTGATCTGCTGCCAAGGAGATCGTCAGCGGGCCGGCTCCAGTCACTTGTGAGCAGGCTTCCTACTTAGGAAGAAGCACTTCAGAAACTCCACCTAACGCGGCCAAACACCGGCAGTGAAGGACTTAATGGTGTGGAAGCCGAGTTTCTCGTAGAGCCGGACAGCCGTGTGGTTGTCCGACGTTACCGTCAGTGTCAATTCCCGGAACTTCATGGAGCGGAGGGCCTCGGCGGAGGTTTGCATGAGCATGCGGCCGAGGCCGTGTCCCTGGTAGCCGGGCAGGACGCAAATTTGCGTGGTGTGACCGACGCCGGGTGACACTTCGCTGGTCAGAACGGCGGCGATGAGTTCATCGCTGCCGGGCTCGTGAAGAACGAACGATGCGCCCGGGACGAACTGCCCGCAGCCGGGAAGCAGGATGATGTTTTTCAAAAATTTCAGCGCGCCGCTGCGGCTGCGGTACTGGTCGTTAATCTCGCCATCGACGTGATTCGCGTAAGCCAGGTAGATCAACTTGGCACAAGGCTCGAAGTGGCGGTCATTCCAGCGGTTGAGGCGCATGCCCGAGGCTTCGGCATTCGCCGAGTGCGACTTATGCAGATCCAGGAGCATAAACTGGCGCGTGTAGAGGTGAAATCCCTGGTCCAGCAGCGGCGCATCCACAGGGCCGCTAAAGGGCATTAGCTGGGCTTCGATGCGCGCGAGATACGGGATGGCGCGCATCGAGAGCAGCATCTCCTCGAGGAGCCGTCGGCCGATGGAATTCTGCGGGAATTTGGACGATACATACAGCCCCCCGATTAGTCCTTTCTGATCCTCGAGGACGTAGAAGGTATAGCCCGCGGCGGAACCGTTTTCGAATGCTACACAGCCGGCAAGGGCGTGTGCGTCAAGGAACCGCTTGATGAGTTCGAGAGCGCCGCGGTAATCCCAATGCAGTTCGTCGCGCCAATGCCGCGCTTCCTCTTCGAGCAATGGCTCAATCTGGCGGACGGTGGTCTGTCGCAAATCGACGATGTTCATGGATGTGCGAAAAGCGGCGTGGCCCCTGCCGCGCGAACACTATCATAGCCGATTCGATGCAGGCGAGTGGCTACTAGCGTGCCGCAGGTGATACAAATCCGACACACCCGGAGGGGTTTAGGCAGTTGGACGAGGGAGGTGTGCTAGGATGCCAGCTATTGCGTTTATTTCGCGAGGTATAGAAGAAGCGGCCGCTGCCGCCAGCCCAGTTGCGCAGACGACGAATGCAGATCTTGTACGAACTCCGCTATCCGACGCGCTGGTACACCAAGTTGCTGATGGCTCTATCGGCCCTGGTCTTTTTTGCCGTGCTTGCCACAACGGCCATAGCGGGGTTTCTCGTTTATCGCATCGTGAAACCGCAACGGACCAGCTCCGAAATCAACATGGCAAGTTTTCCTGGCCGGCCGGAGGTGTTGAATTTCGAGGTGCCGGGGGGGCTTGGAACGCGGGAGGGGTGGTTCTTTCCTGGCTTTCGGGGCGCACCGACGATTATTCTGTGCCATGGATACGAGTCCAGCCGCGGCGAGCTGTTGACGCTGGAATCGGCGCTGCAGGACCACCAGTACAACGTTTTCATCTTCGATTTTGCCGCACATGGGGCGAACGCGGGAATCAGCACGCTCGGCTATCGCGAAGTGGACGAAGTGCGCGCGGCGGTCGATCTCTTGGCCGCGCGACCTGATTTGGACCCAACGCGGTTCGGGCTTTGGGGCTATAACCTCGGCGCGTATGCGGCGCTGCGCGAAGCGGAAAGAGACAAGCGGATTCGCGCTCTGGTATTGGACTCCGTGTATGACGAACCGAAGCAGATGGTCAAGGTGGGGGTGGAGCGCAACGGTTTGGGCGGTTTTCCGTTCATGGTGCGCGCAGCAGGGCTAAGCTTTGAGTACTTGAACTACGCACACCGCGACGACCCGCCGCTCTCCCAAAAGCTGCTTGCGCTCGTTGGCGTTCCAACGCTGTACATTCAGGCGTTGGACGACCCCGAGCTCGCGGAGACTACACGGCAGATGTTTCTGAAGGCGCCGGAGCCGCGCGAGCAGGCCATCCTTCCGCATGGAAATTTTGTGAGCTTGAACGACGAAGAGAAGCGCGCGTATGAGAACCGCGTGGTGTCGTTTTTTCTAGTGAGGCTGCCCGCTTCGGGGATGACTGTCCGCTAGGCTCGCGACAGCACTCGAATCCGCGCAGATCTCAACGGCTGGAGATGCAACGTAATGAAAGCAACGGATACCCATCTGTTCCAGCTCTCTTGAGTGCTTGGGCGTTGTAAAGACAATTGAACTGTGGCCGACAGGTGGGGACCACTCGGCTAGCTCCCTATGGAGATAGAAGTCTAAACCGAATTTAAGCCCGCGTTGTAGCTTGTAGGTGGTCGCGATGTCGATCTCCGTCGATGGCAAATGATCTTTTGCGCCTTGGGCGGCAGGCCGCGCAGATACCCCAGCATCCAGTTCCCACAGGTTTTCGGCTCCACAGATCATGAAGACAGGCAGCACAATCGCGGCCAGCGCTAGCAGGGTGCGGCCCGGCCGCAAAAGCCCCAGGAGTCCGACCACAATTCCGCTAAAAACCATTAAGTCAGCGAAGAGGCCAACGGTGGGTGCTGGACGGATATCCGTAACGAAAGGAATCCTGTCATTTAGCTGGTAAGCCGCCACACCCAATACAACGAAAGTCAAGCTGACTCCCAAACACAGCCAGCGAACCACGCCGAGTCCTCGTTGCAGGCGACCGCTTAGGACCCGTGCAATGAGTAGTCCGATGGCTGGGATAGAAGGGAGGATATAGCCCGGAAGCTTCGATTGCGATACAGAAAAAAAGGGCAAACAGAACCCGGCCCAACAGATGAGCAGCCACGTGGATTCCTCAGTGCTTCGCATGCGCCAAAGATTTGCGATGCCCTTTAGGAGCGCCCACAGGAAAATTCCAGTCCAAGGCAGGAAAGCGATTAAGAGGACCGGCACGTAATACCAGAAAGGCTGGATGTGCTGGAATTCGGGGGTGAGGTAGCGCCTGAAATTGTGCTCGATGATGAAGATGCGGAAGAAGTCGGGGTTGCGGCGGGCGCAGAGGATATACCAGGGGAAGGCGGTGAGGCAAAAAGACGCGAGAGCGGCGGGATGAAAGAGGCGGAAGGCGTCGCGCCAGCTCTTGGTGACGAGCGCCCAGAAAAAAACGGCGCCACCGGAGAGGATGATACCGACAGGGCCTTTCGCGAGGACGGCGAGACCCAGGAAAAAACCGAAAAGGACAAGGGCGAGCCAAGGCGTTTGTGGAATGACGGGAGAATTCTCGTTGCGCGTGAGGCCCAGCACGACGGCGGCGCAGACCATGGCAATCGTGAGCATGCCGCTGAAGGGCATATCCGTGGCGGCGGCATGCGAGAAGCCGATCATGCCGACAGTGGTCGGAAGCAGAAGAAGCAGCCAGCGTGCGGTTTCCGCGCCGTAGAGACGGAGCGCGAGCCAGGCGAGCGCGAGTGTCGCGAGAAGCGCAGAGATGGCGCTCGGCAGCCGCGCGGCGGTTTCGGTAACGCCGAAGAGCTTGAAGCACAGCGCGGCGCCCCAGTAGTAGAGAACCGGCTTTTCGAACCACGGTTTTCCGTAGAGGCGCGGCGTGACCCAGTCGCCGGTCTCGGCCATGTCGCGCGCGATCCAGGCGTAACGCGGCTCGTCAGGTCCGACGAAGCCGATGGCGCCGAGATGGCTGAAGTAGCAAACGTAAAGCGTTGCCAGGATGAGGATGGCCCAGCCGATTCGAGCCGCGGTTTTGGTGCGCGAATTCTCGGTGATGGGAGCGATTGTTTCGGTCACGGAAAGCTGAGTCTAACATCGAACCACTATCTTCCAGCGGCGGACCTCTTGCATACTGTCGCCCGGCGGGGAGCTCGCGCGAACTTGGATATTCAATGAAGGAATGGGTCGAATACGCGGCAGTGTGGGTCATTTTGAAAGGGCTGGCTGTGCTGCCACGTCCGCTGGCACGGAGTCTTGCCGCAGGAGCGGTGCGGATTTTCTATGCGCTGCTGCCTGGATTGAGAAAAACCGCGGAATTGAATTTGCGCATTGCCTTTCCGGAGTGGAGCGACGCGCAGCGCAGGACAATCATCCGCGGAATGCTGCGAAATTTGGGTTGGATGGCCGCGGAATTTGCCCGATTTCCGAAGTATTCGAAAGAGAACATCACGCAGCTTGTCGTGCTCGAGGGGCACGAAAACTTTTTAGAAGGCCAGCGGCGCGGGAAAGGCGTGCTCTATCTGACGGGGCACATCGGCGCGTGGGAGTTGTCTTCATTTGCCCACGCGCTTTACGGATTTCCTCTGCACTACATGGCCCGGCGAATCGACAATCAGAGGATTGATGCGCTCGTGAATGGTTACCGGTGTTTGTCAGGGAATCGTCCAATTTTCAAGAATGAGTCGGCGCGCGTGATGCTGAAGGTATTGAAAGATGCTGGCACGGTCGGGATTCTGGCGGACCAGAACACCATGCCGGAAGAAGCCACGTTCGTGGATTTTTTTGGCCTGGCAGCCAGCACGACTACCGGGATTGCCCGCGTGGCATTGCATACCGGAGCGGCGGTCGTTCCGGGATATGCCGTTTGGGATGAACGCAGCCGAAAGTACCGGTTGCGTTTCGAGCCGCCAGTCGAGTTGATTCAAACGGGCGATATGGAGCACGACGTTTTGGAGAATACGCAAAAGTTCACGAGTGTGATCGAAGAGATTGTCCGGAAGTATCCGGAGCAATGGATCTGGGTGCACGGGCGGTGGAACACCAGGCCGAAGGGCGAGCCATCGCTCTACGATTTCCAGTGAGGTAGATTATGAGACGAACTGCTAGGGAAGTGGCCGAAGCGATTGGCGCGAAGCTGGAAGGCGATGGCGCAGCCGAACTTGGGGGAGTCGCCGCGCCGGAGCGCGCGGGAGTGCGCGATTTGATCTATGTGGAATCCGCGAAGCATGCGCAGCGAGCCGCGGCTTCAGCTGCGATCTGCGTTATTGCTGCTGAGGGAATAGCGTTAGCGGGAAAAACGGTATTGCGGAGTGGGCAACCCAAGGTGGCGTTCGCGCGAGCAGCAGAGCTGCTGCTCGGGCGCGCCCCAATTGCTTCGGGAATTCATCCGACGGCGATCGTCGCGCCGCTCGCGCAGGTAGCGCCAAAAACCGGTATCGGGCCGTACGCCGTGATTGGTGAAGATGCCCATGTCGGCGCCGGCACGCAGATCGGCGCGCACTCGGTGATCGGCGCAGGTTGTTGGATCGGGGAGAATTGCCGCATTCACGCGCGGGTCACGCTGTACGCAGGCGTACGCCTGGGGAATCGCGTGGAGGTTCATTCCGGCGCGGTGATTGGGGCGGACGGTTTCGGTTATGCTTTCGGCGAAGGCAAGCATTGGAAATTTCCGCAGGCAGGGATCGTGGAGATTGGCGATGACGTGGAAATCGGGGCGAACTCGACGATCGATCGCGGTTCACTCGACAACACCCGCATCGCGGAGGGCGGGAAGCTGGACAATCTCGTGCACGTGGGGCACAACTGTCAGATCGGGGCGCACACGGTGATTGCGGCCCAGGCAGGATTGTCCGGGTCTTGCGTATTTGGAAAGCAAGTGGTTGTGGGCGGACAGGCGGGATTTGGCGAGCGCTGCAAGCTGGAGGACGGCGCGGTGATTGGCGGGCAAAGCGGGGTGCTCGGAGGAAAAACCATTCGCAGCGGTGAGACTGTTTGGGGAACACCCGCTCGTTCGCTGCAAAAATTCAAAGAGCTGTTCGCGTGGTATGGCCGGCTCCCGGAGCTGGCCGCGCGCATCAAGGGAATAGAGGAAAAGCTTGGCGGAAAATGAGAAGAATTCACTGAAGCAGTGGCGCGTGATTATTGTTGGCGGGCACACCCGCAGCATTGGCAAGACGCAACTGGTGTGCGACGTGATCTCCGCGTTTCGCCCCGCGAACTGGATCGCGGGAAAGATCACCCAGTATGGGCACGGCGTCTGCGCGCAGAATGGCGAGAATTGTGCTTGCGCGCCCGATGACCACGTCTGCGCGATCAACTGGGAGTCGCAGGAGGACACGGGAACGGACAGTGCCCGTTTCCTGTCAGCCGGGGCACGGCGATCGTTCTGGCTCAGAACCAAACAGGGATTTCTCGCGGAGGGCCTGCCACTCCTGAGGACTGCCTTGCAGGAAACGTTCGCGGATACCAAGGGGGAGTTGCCGCCCCTGATCGTGGAAAGCAACTCCTTGCTGCAGTTTCTGAAGCCCAGTCTCTATTTTTCTGTGGTCGATCCGGCGAAGGAAGATTTTAAGGATTCGGCTCGCGTGGCTCTGGACCGCGCGGATGCTCTAGTGCTGCGAGGGTCGTCGGATACCTTCCCATCAATGGGACCGGCGTGGATGAAGCTTCCCTCACGCTTGCTTCGAGAAAAACCATCTGTCTCGCAATGCGAGGGTGAGCCCTTGCCTGAGCCGCTGCGCGTGCTCGTGCATCGAATGCTGGAGGGCCCCCCAAGTGTTTCGATTTGACAACGCGTGGTTACAAATGGCGCATCTTAGCCGTTGACCGTCACAGCGAAGGCGGCGATAATTTAATAGTACCCGTATTACCCGAACCCTAACCGCCACGCTGCTCTTGTGGGGAAGTGATGCGCAACACGGCAGTTAAACTGATTTTAGTGTTGGCTGTATAGGCCTGCTGGACATGCCAGATTGTCGGTCCGCTCTGGGGGAGCGCTAATGGCCTCGTTCGTCCGAATGGGACAAGAGATTCCCGTTGCACCCGTGCCGGTGTCTTGGCAGGAACAGGATTGGGCGGAGCGTCTTGAAAAAACCATCGAGCGCGGCGCAAATCATCTCCTTTCCATGCAGGCAGAGGAAGGATACTGGCAGGGCGAGCTTGAAGCGGACACCACCCTCGAATCCGATTACATTTACTATTTGCACGTTCTGGGAAAAGCCGATCCGGAGCGCATTGCCAAGCTCGCAAACTACGTACGCCGTCGGCAACTCGCCGATGGCGGCTGGTCCATCTATCCTGGCGGGCCTTCGGAGCTGAACGCTACCTGCAAAGCATATTTCGCCTTGAAGCTGGCGGGCGACTCCACGGAAGCGCGCCATTTGGTGCAAGCGCGCGAAACCGTCCATCTTCTCGGCGGCCTCGAGCACACGAATTCCTACGTGCGTTTCTACCTGGCTCTGATCGGCGCGGTCGGATGGGAGCTTGTTCCATCCATCCCGCCGGAGTTCATGCTCCTGCCGAATTGGTTCTATTTCAATATTTACGAGATGTCTTCCTGGACGCGCGGCATCGTGATCCCCATGGCCATATTGTCCTCGTTGCGGCCTGCTTGGCGCTTGCCGGAGCGCGCGCGTGTTGATGAATTGTTCAAAGACCTTACGAGGAAGACGGCGGCATTTGATTGGAGCACGCAGCTCATCTCCTGGAAAAACGTTTTCCTGGCGCTGGATCGCGGGTTAAAGCTCTACGAGAAATTGCCCTGGAAGCCGCTGCGCCAGCGCGCGCTGCGCGAAGCGAAGATCTGGATGCTGAATCACATCGAGCGGACTGAAGGACTCGCCGCGATCTATCCGGCGATGATGAATTCGATTTTCGCGCTGATGGCCCTGGGACACGGCCCGGACGATCCGCTGACATGGCGAGAAATCAAGGAGTTTTCGCGATTTGAAATTGAAGAAGGCGACACCATCCGCATGCAGCCGTGCGTTTCGCCGGTTTGGGATACCTGCATCGCCATGGTCGCCTTGGAAGAGACCGGCTTGCCCGCGGATCATCCCGCCCTGGTGAAGGCCGCGGACTGGATGCTCTCGAAGCAGGTGCTCGGGCCGGGGGATTGGCAAGTAAAGAACAAAGACGCCGAACCGGGCGGCTGGGCCTTCGAGTTTCGCAATGATTTTTATCCCGACGTCGACGACACCGCGTTTGTGTTGATGGCGCTCCAGCGCGTGAAGTATCCCGACCCCAAGCGCATGGAAGGCGCCGTACGCCGTGGAATCCAATGGTTGCTCAGCATGCAGAACCGCGACGGCGGCTGGGGCGCGTTTGACCGCGATAACGACAAAAAGTTCCTCTGCAACATTCCTTTTGCAGACCACAACGCGATGATCGATCCTTCCACAGCCGATGTCACCGCGCGCGTCGTCGAGTGCCTCGGCAGGTTTGGCTGGCCCGCGGAACATCCAGCAATTCAGCGTGCCGTGAGATTTTTGCTGAAAGATCAATCCGACGACGGCTCCTGGTTCGGCCGGTGGGGCGTCAACTACGTTTATGGAACCAGCGGGGTATTGCGCGCCTTGGAAACCGTTTCGCTGACCGCGCGCGATTACTGCCAGCGCGCCGTGCTCTGGCTTCGCACGATGCAGAAGGCCGACGGCAGCTTCGGCGAGTCGCTGCGAAGCTATGAGATGCCGGCCACAAAAGGGCAGGGACCGAGCACGCCCTCGCAGACGGCTTGGGGTTTGATTGGGCTGCTCGCGGGCGCGGATGTCCACGAGCCTGCCATCGACAAAGCGGTTTCCTACCTCGTGGACCAGCAGAAAGAAGATGGCTCGTGGAGCGAGCCGGATTTCACCGGCACGGGTTTCCCGGGCGTGTTTTACCTGAAATACCATTTCTACCGCAATTCCTTTCCGGTCTATGCGCTGGCGCGCTATGCCAACCAATCGTGCGGAGCGGATGAGTATGTGGCGCTGAAATTCCAGCCCAGCGAATTCCGGCTGCGCCGCGGGTTTTAGAGCGCATGATGCGCTTCCCCCTGCGGCTTACTGCGGACCTCACCATGGCCCGGCTCGCGGCGAAGCTGCGTCTCGCGCGAGGCGCCCGCCCCATCCAATTCGTGGATGCGGCAGAAATTTTGCATCCCGATTCCAGCCATCCGGTTTCACACGAAAAGATCCGCGATATTATTGGCAGCCGCTCGCCGGTCCTTTGGATCGGGGGAAGCGAACCGCTCCAACATCCCGGCATCGCGCACCTAGTTCGCGCCATCACGCAGAGCGGTCATTTCGTTTTCCTCGAAACCACTGGAACTTTTCTCCGCCGCCGCATCCATGAGTTTCAACCGGTGTCGCGGCTCTTTCTAACCGTTCGTCTGGAGTCTGGCGCGCCGCATCGCGCGTCCAGCGGCCTCCGGCCGGGTGCATCGGAACTGGCCGTGGAGGGCATCCGCGCCGCGAGGCTCTCGGGCTTTTTGATCTGCGTTCACGTGCGCCTCGCTCCGGAAACCGAAATGAGCGATGCGGCAAAGTTGTTCCACCTGGCGCATTCGCTGGATGTGGATGGATGTGTGATTTCGCCCGCGCGCGGAGAATCGAACTCCGCGCTTCCGGCCGCTCAAGCTTTGTCGCAGAAAACCGCCGAAGCCCGCAAACGGATCGGCAGTATTTGGTGGGAATCCCTTTCACGTCTTGTTGAGCCAGTGCTCCTCCGCGAGCCACGGAGCCAGCCGCCAACCGGCACGTCAGCGGTACACCTCGAACACGAAGCAAGAGCGGATGAAGAAGGCATCAAATTCGCATGAACACGCTGGTCACAGGCGCGGCGGGCTTCCTTGGCAGCCACGTGACGCGGCAATTGGTGGCCCGGGGTGACGAAGTGCGCGTGCTCCTGCGTGCTTCGAGCACCAATCGCGCCATTGCGGATTTGCCGCTCGAGTATGTGACCGGGGATCTGCGCGATCCCGCCTCACTCGAGCGCGCAATGAAAGGCGTGAAGCGCGTTTTTCACGTTGCGGCGGATTACCGCTTGTGGGCCAAGCGCAAGCAAGACATTTACGATTCGAATGTCGGCGGAACAAAAAATCTTCTGGACGCCGCGAAGCGCGCCGGCGTTGAGCAGTTGATTTACACCAGCACGGTGGCGACCATCGCCGTCGACCGGCCTCAGCATCCGAATGAATTCACCGACGCCAAGCTGGAAGAGATGGTCGGTCATTACAAGCGCTCGAAGTGGATGGCGGAAAGGGAAGCGCTTGGCGCCGCGAAGAGTGGATTGCCGGTCATTGTAGCCATGCCGACGACGCCGGTAGGTCCGTGGGACTGGAAGCCGACGCCCACCGGAAAGATTATTTTGGATTTTTTGAATGGCAAGATGCCCGGCTACGTGAAGACCGGCTTGAATTTTATCGGGGTGGAAGAATGCGCGGCAGGACACCTGCTGATCGCCGAAAAGGGCAAAGTCGGCGAGCGCTACCTGCTGGGCGGAGAGAATCTGACGCTGAAGCAGATGCTGGACACACTCGCGAAGATCACGGGACTGCGCGCGCCCATTTTGAAAATTCCTCATGGACTCGCACTGGGTGTAGCCTATGCCAATACGGCGTTTTCGCGGCTGGTGGGGCGCGAGCCGGGCATACCCGTCGAAGGCGTCAAGATCGCCCGGCACATGATGTTTGTGGATTGCGCGCGCGCCGAGCGTGAATTGGGGTTTCAAGCGGGCCCGGTGGTCGCAGCGCTCGAGCGCGCGGTGCGCTGGTACGAAGCGAACGGCTATATCGCCAAGAACCGCGCCAAGCGCATGGCCCACGCTGCCGCCTAGGGTTTTGTGTGGCCGGTCTTCATAGCGGTGCTTTGGTTTCTGTAGCGCCCGGCCTCAATCAGGCATCTTAGTTTGATAATAATGCGTATCCTCGTCACATTCGCCGTCGAAGCCGAATTCGCGCCATGGCGCAAGCTGCGCGAATTCAAGAAGCGCCCCGTGGAGAAAGGTCCGACCTTGCAACGCGTTTCGTCATCCAAGACGACGTTCGGTGACAATGATGTAGAGGTCTTGCTGACGGGTATCGGCAATGCTGCGTGTAGAGAAACCTTGGCTAAGAATTCTTTTCTAGAACACGGAAAGCCCGATCTGGTTATTTCGTCCGGACTTGCCGGTGCTTTGAAAGAGGGACTGAGACCGGGCGAACTGATTGTGCCTCTAAAAGCGCGAACTCTCCGGAACGATGCGAATGCGGATTCCGATTTGGTGTTCCGCGAGCGGGCCATCCAGCAAGGGGCCTTGCCGCTAGAAACGCTAATCACCGTGGACCGAATCGTTCCGACCGCCGAGGAAAAGGCGCGACTCGCGTTTTTTGGAGAGGCGGTTGACATGGAATCGGCAATCATCATGTCGTATTTTGCGGCGGCCAACGTGCCTGTTTTAACGATTCGCGCGGTCAGTGATGCGGCTGACGAAGATCTGCCCATTGATTTCGATAGGTGTTTGACTCCGCAGGGTGCGATAAAGCCGATGAGCTTAGTAAACGCTATCGTCCGGCGGCCCAGCAAGCTGCCAAACCTCGTGCGATTTGGACGGCAAAGCAACCAAGCAGCACAGAGGTTGGCTAGCTTTTTGGATGAATTTATTGCAGCGTTGCCTGTTGCACAGGAGAAAGTTGCCAGGGTATGAGCGCACTCGGCGCGATGGCGGGCTCGACAAGCACCTTCGGTTCCAACCCCAAGACCATGCGCGCCGGCGTCTACCGCAAAAAGGGTATCGTCCGCGTCGAGGAAGTCCCCGTACCTGAAGTGGGCGATGGCGAAGTCCTTATCAAGGTTGCCGCCTGCGGGGTCTGCGGCACTGACATCAAGAAGATTTTTCACGCTTACGTTCCGCCGCCGCAAATCCTTGGACATGAATTGGCAGGCGCGGTAGTTGCAGTTGGCCGGGGCGTAACGAGATGGAAGCTCGGCGACCGCGTGATGAGCTTTCATCACATCCCCTGCGGCGCGTGTTTCTATTGCGAACGCCGTCTCTTCTCCCAATGCAAACAGTACAAGACCACGGGATTGACAGGCGGATTCGTGCCAAACGGCGGCGGCTTCGCCGAATACGTAAAAGCCATGCCCTGGGTGGCCGAACGCGGTATCGTCGCCCTGCCCGACAATGTCAGCTTCGAGGAAGCCACGTTTATCGAGCCGATCAACACGATTCTGAAAGCCGTGCAGAAGGCTCGCGTAACGGCGGGAGAAACGGTGCTGATCGCCGGCTGCGGCCCCATCGGCCTGCAGTTGCTGATGGTGGCAAATCTGCAGGGTGCAAAGCTGTATACCAGCGACCCTATGGCTGTCCGGCGCGCGAAGAGCTTAACTTTAGGAGCGTTGGAGTCCTTTGACCCCAGTGATGGTAAGCTTGTGGAACACATGAAGGCCCGGACTGAGGGTCGAGGCGCCGATGCGGTTTTGGTAGCTGTGGCGCACCCGTCTGTTGTGGTCGATGCGCTGGCAGCGGCAAGGCCCGGGGGACGCGTGCTGTTGTTCGCCGCAAACGACCCGGTAACCAGGATTGAGTTTCCCGCTGCGGCAGTGGGGATCGACGAAAAAGAAATCCTGGGCAGCTATAGTGCCGCCGTAGACATCCAAGAAGCGGGGGCCGACCTGGTGCTGAAGAAGAAACTGCCGGTCATGGATATTGTGACGCACCGTTTTCCGTTGGCTAGAATCCAAGAAGGATTGGATCTGGCCGCCAAGCCGACGGTTGAATCACTCAAGATTTTGATCACACACGCATGAGCACGACGACGCCAAAGAAGTTGGAAGTAGGCGAAGAAGTGAAAGCTGCCGTAACCCACGCCACGGTGCCCTCGAAGATGACGGCGGCCGTGCTGTATGGCAGCGAAGATCTTCGCATTGAAAAAATCGACGTGCCCGCTCTGGCCGCCGACGAAGTCCTGGTGCGCGTCCGGCTGGCGCTTACCGACGGTACCGACCTCAAAGTCTGGAAGCGCGGCTATCACGCAAAAATGATTCAACCGCCGGCCGTCTTTGGCCACGAATTGGTCGGGGAAATCGCCGCCGTGGGCAAGCGGGTGGATCCACGCTGGCGGATCGGCATGCGCGTTATCGCCGCGAATTCCGCGCCTTGTTTGCGCTGCTATCACTGCCGCCGTGGCCAGGAAAATCTTTGCGACGACCTGTTGTTCAACAACGGCGCCTACGCCGATTACATGCGCATCCCCGGCCGTATCGTCGTGGAAAATATGCTGGAAGTGCCGCACTCGGTGGACGATCGGAGCGCCGCCCTGGCCGAACCCCTGGCCTGCGTGCTTCGCGGAATTCACGAGATGGAAGTGCGGACCGGAGATACCGCTGCGGTGATCGGCTGCGGTCCTATCGGATTGAAGTTTGTCCGCATGCTTTCAAGGCGCGGAGTGCGCGTCATCGCATTAGCGCGGCGCGCTGCGCCGCTCGATATTGCCAAGCGGTTGGGCGCGGTGGCGGCCTTCAACGTCACCGAGACGGAGGATGTCGTGTCCGCCGTAAAAGCGCTCACCGAAGACCAGCTTGGACCGGATTCCGTGGTCGAAGCGGCGGGCAATCCAGCCACTTGGCAGCAGGCCCTGGCGATGGTACGGCGCGGTGGTGTTGTGAATTTCTTTAGCGGCTTGCCTTCGGGCACCCGCGTGGAAATAGACCCGGCGGCGATTCACTACTCGGAGATCAAGCTGATTTCACCTTTTCATCACACACCGCGGTTCTTTCGCGAAGCGCTGGAAGCCATCCGGCGCGGGGACATTTCGGCTCGTGATTTCGTCACCGAAGAAATCCGGCTGGCGGACCTGCCGCAGGCGTTTGCGCGCATGAAGTCGCGCAGCGGCGAGATCAAGTTGGCCGTGCGGCCGTAGTTCTCCGGTGTACGCGAACCTCACCCGCTATTCGCGCCTTTGGCATCCCGGAATGTTTTGCGATACTAAACGCTGCGACGAATCACTCCTGCTTTTGTGTTTTGATTTTGTAGGGTCCGCCTTCCGAGGC
>Ga0137409_10001055_pt1 | contig 29774 bp, 32 predicted proteins | sample CZODoug1_16funga_FD_122059 | JGI IMG/M metagenome (GOLD analysis project Ga0137409, IMG submission 122059) | Vadose zone soil fungal communities from Angelo Coast Range Reserve, California, USA - CZODoug1_16fungal (Hybrid Assembly) | ecosystem: Environmental > Terrestrial > Soil > Vadose zone...
TCCGATCATCCGTAGAGTCGATACAACTTCAGAATGTTGTGTGTTGTGCACACGAGCGACCATTCACCTTGCACCTTCTCGAGCCCACGCAGCAAGAACTGCCGGAAGCCCCGAGCCTGCTTGATCTGGCCAAACACTGGCTCGACGATCGCTTTGCGCGCCGCGTACACGGCCGCCCCGGCCTTTCGGTGCAACTTGCGGGACATGCGGTCGACCCGCGTCGCCGTCCTCGGCAAAGGGCCGCGGGGACAAGGGCCGGGGCGCTCGCCATGTTTCTGCTTCCGCGTCGAGATGTAGGCGTCGATGGGGGTGGCGGCAATGGCGGCCAAGTTCTCGTCCGAGCAATAGCCCGCGTCGGCGAGGAGGTGCGTCGGCGTGACGCCCGATTGTTCCTTGATGATCGTGATCATCGGCATCAGCTGTCGCTTGTCGTTGGTCTCCTGCGTCACCGCCTGGCCGACGATCAGTTGCTGCTCGTCCACCGCGATCTGCGTGTTGTAGGCCTGGACGAATCCGTCGGGCCCCTTCATGATCCGCGACTCGGGATCCGTGAAGTTGTATTGGGCTTTGGGATCCGGCTTGGCCGTGTCCGATGGATCACCGGCGGCCGCGGCTGCGTCTTTGGCCCGTGCCTCCAGGACTCGTTTCGCCTCCCGAATCCGGGCCAACCGCCCCTCGCGGCGCTGCAATTCCGCCGGCAGTTCGTCGCCGCGCCGGTCCGCGCCGTACTCCGTATCCTCGGCCGCGTCGGCCGCCTCCGCCTGCGCGAGCAATTGCTTCACCTCCGCCCGCAGCTGCCGTTGTTTCTCGCGCATCCGGTCGTAACTCATCGCCTTGTGCTTCGACGCGTTCGCTTTGACCTTACTCCCATCGAGGGCCACCCGACCGACGCGCACCGCGCCCAGTTCACGCGCCATCTGCAGGACTTGCTCAAAGAGGCCTTGCAACGCCGTCAGGTGCGTCTTCCGAAAATCGGCGATCGTGCGAAAGTCCGGCGCGTTGCCCGCGGCCAGTACCCGGAACGGGATGTCTTCGAGCAGGCGGCGCTGGAGCCGACGCGACGAGAACACGCCGACGCAATAGCCGTACACCAGCACCTTCGTCAGCATGACCGGGTGATACGGCGGGTAGCCCCGTTCCTCGTCCTCATACACCTTCGTGATTGCCGACAGATCCAAGTGATCGATCAAGTCGCTCACGAAGAACGCCAGGTGATCCTCTGGCAACCAGTCCCGGAGACTCGGCGGCAGCAAGAGATCCTGCTCAGGCACGTACGGGCGATAGGTCTTGGCCATCGCCGGCAGTGTAGTACATCCCTCGCTCGGCGCGCAGCGTGAGAATGGTAATGTCACAGGCGATTACTCGGACACGCTCCTAGGCACACGTGATGCGGGGCGCAGGGCGGCGCGGCCATCAAAGGAATGGAAGGGCGGGCGATGGAGACCTACCGGCAGGCAGACGTTCGCGCAATCGAGGATATTCTTCGACGGATAGAAACAGCGGAGAATACTGGCAACTCTTCTGAAATCGTGAACATGCTGGCGGAGGACGCCGTCATCATGGTTCCAAATCAGCCTGTTCAGGAAGGAAGGGCCGCTTGTGCCAGGTTTGTCGCGGATGTTATGGCCGGCCTGTTGGAGCAGTTCGACCGCCGCATCGTTTACGTCAGTGCCGAGGTTCGCGTCATCGGCGACTGTGGCTTTGACCGAGGAAGCTTCACGTTCACCGTTGCACCAAGATCAGGCGGCAAAACGTCGCGGGAAACTGGAAAGTATCTGTTCCTCTACTCGCGAGCGGCCGACGGTTCATGGAAGATTGCCCGCGCCATCGTGAATCTCGACGATCACGAGGGCGAAGAGCCGGCTCAGTGACATCTCGACCGGTGCCTGACCCGGGGGAGTTTACCTGCGAGTGGCAACGATGAAGCTTAGATCACATTCCCGCTGGTTGTCGGCCGTATGGTTATCGAACGCGCTTCAGCATTTGCTGGCAGTTTCGAAGGAGCGCGGCGTGCCGCGGTGCTCTATTCGCTGGTCCAGAGCTGTAAATTGATCGACGTGCCGCCGTTTGACTACCTCAAGGATGTACCCATAGGCGTCGCGACGCACCCTCAGCGCTTCATCGCTCAACTCACGCCACGAGCCTGGCTCGACACCTTCCGCCCTCAAGCAGGCTCGAACCCGCACGCTTTGTCACGTCTGCGCTCCTGACAGTCACCGCGACATGATCGTCCGGCTTTTCGCTACGGGGTTCGTCGAACGGATACTTCGCGACTGCTAACATGATGGAGACGGGAATTTGCGGCGCGAGACTGTGTGGAACGTCGACTGCGATTGGCTGCGACAGCACGCCGGTCAGGTCCATTACCAGTTGGGGCGGGGAGACACTGCGTGGAAGACGATTCTCGAGATAACCGCAGTCTGGGAGCTTCCGGGCCGGACGTCGCAAACCTTGGGCTGGTCCGTCCGCCTTTCGTCTACCTGGGCTCGATCGCACTCGGCCTGGTGCTTCATCTCCTATGGCCGGCACGGCTCGTCCCTCCTTCGGTCAGCACGCCAGTGGGCGCCATCGTTACGGTCCTGGCCATCGCGCTTTTCGTTTCCGCAGTTCGCACCCTCCGGGCAGCTGGCACGCCCATCCCAGGCAACCGCCCCACGACAACGATCGTCCGCACGGGGCCCTACCGCTTCAGCCGGAATCCCATCTATCTCGCGTTCTCGCTTGTTCAGCTCGGTCTCTCTCTTTGGGTCAACAGTCTCGCCTTGCTGATTACGCTCATTCCAGCCGTTGCGCTCATGTGGCTCGTGGTCATCCCAAGGGAAGAGCGTTACCTCGAAGCACGGTTTCCCTCGGAGTACTCACCCTACAAGGCTTCGGTCCGTCGGTGGCTCTAGCCGACCGGCCGCCCAACAACCCCGCGCAGACCTCCGGGTCTACGCCGTGTGGTTCAACATGTACCCGGGTGATGCACGTTCGAAGTGGCCGTCAGCGCTGCTGACTGACCAACGCGTGGCGCATTATTGGGATGAACAACGCGCGCTCGGCACAGCGTACCTCTCGAATTTGCCGGCAATGCTCGACCGGCGCGCGGAAGCCACGTTGCAGCCGACGGCTGACGCCATGTGGGATGCCTTCTTCCTGTATGCGCCTGGCGATCTGTGGCGCGATTCCCTCCCATTGCCGACCGCATGGGGATACCCGATCATGGTCACGCGCGACCACCTGGTGGCGCGAGGTCGACGCGCTCTTCCGAAAGTGAACGGGCCGCGGATGCTCGAGGTTCCGCCCGCACCGACCTTGGAAACTGCGCCCCAAGGTCACGAGCCTGATCGTGCGTATACATCGACGGACCACTGCCAGGTCTGACGTCGTGCCAATCGTGTGAAGCCCGCGCGCTCGATGACCTGCGTCATTCGATCCGGGGGATGCACGAATGCCCGGAACGGATTACGTCGCAGCCAGCGAAGCGCATTCTCCAGCGCCACGGCTACGTGGACGTACCACACGTCACGTGGATAGGAAAAAGCCAGCCGTCGCTCGGCATGTTTCAGCGACGCTTCGAGGAGACGCTCATAAATCGGATGGCAGCAGATGACGCGGTCGAGCGTTACCACGGTCGCGACTGGAAGCTCAGGGGCGACGTCGAGGAAGTCGCCTTTCACGAACTGAATGGCCGCCGATCGACCGCGGTTGGCGGCCTCCTCCGAGGCCCCCGCCAGGTACGCCGACGAGGCATCGACGAGAATTGCGCGTTTGACGCCTCGGTCGAGGAGCTCGAAGCTCAACGCGCCGATGCCCGCGCCGATATCGAGAAGCACGCCGTCGAGCGCACCCGCGTCGACGAGCAAGTCACGAAGCAGACGGGCCGTGGAGCCCGGCCCTTGCTTGCGGTAGCGGTCCAGATCGCGTCGGGCGATGCCTTTATCGAAATGTTCGTTGGCAATCGTGTCGAAACAGCAGTTGCAGCTCATCATACGACCTGCCCCCTCGACACGTTGCGCCTGGCGGGCGAAGCCGCGTCGCCGGCCCGTGGGAACGTGGTCGCAAGCAGTGCGAGCATCGCGCTGCACGCGGCGCCATGATGCTTTTGCGGATGATCGACGACGTGAATGTTTCGTGCGGGCAGCGGCAGCCGCACGTCGACTTGCGCGAGACGCCGTGCTTCCAGTTCTTCCTCGACGGTCATCCTCGACACGATCGCGATCCCGAGGCCCGCGATCACGGCGCGCTTCACGGCATCGGGGCCGTTGAAGGACATCAGCCGTCCCGGTTTCAGCCGATGCCGATGGAACCAGATGTCCAGTTCCCGGCGCGCTGCGGAGCCCTCTTCGCGCGCGATCCAGCACGATGCCTCCAGTTCCGCGCGACGGAGACTCTTCGGGGCAGGGCGCGCCGCCGGTGCTTGCACCGCAATCAGCTCGTCGCAGCAGAGCGGTTTCGCACGGAGCTCGTGCGTCGCGGGGACGCCCGCGATAATGGCCATGTCCAAATCATTACGAGCCACACGCTCACAGATGTCGTCGAGCGCGCCAATCTCGAACTGCAGATCGAAGGTCGGATGCGCGGCGCGGTAAATCGCTAGCAGCTGTGGCATGAGATACAGCCCCGGCGTGGCGCTCGCGCCGAGACGAATGCGGCCGACGGCGCCGCTCGTCACGCCGTGCATCCGCTCGCGGGCGCGATCGACGGCCGCGAGAATGCGACGCGCTTCCTCCAACATGACCTCGCCGGCGACCGTCAGCGAGACGCGCCGAGCGGTCCGATTCAGCAGCTTCGCGCCGACGGCCTCCTCGAGCTGCGCGATCTGGTGCGAGACCGCCGGCTGCGATACGTTGCAGACGCTGGCGGCGCGGGCGAAATGGCGCAATTCGGCGACAGCCACGAACGTCTTCAGGTGAGCGAGATTCATTGATAAACGACGTTTATTGCGACGATTCTATCATTTCATTTGACGAATTGAATGATGGTTTCTATCGTAAGGCTGGCTCGCAGTCCACGAGAGGATGGACGAGCCGTTCACACGAGGAGGCTTCACATGCTCGCGCGCCGCTTCGTGCTTGCACTTGCGTTTCTCGTCGCCCGGCCTGGTGCCCAAGACTCAGTGAACTGGCAGTACGAGACTGGTGGCTGAATTTTTTCACCCCCCACGGTCGTGAGGGATCTTGTGTTCGTCGGCTCGTGCAACGGCGTGCTGCACGGCGTCGATCGCCGGACTGGGAAAGTGCGGTGGACCTACAGTGCCACGAATGATGGCGGCAAGCCGGAGTTTCACGGACGCCCTCTGGTCACGTCCGATGTGATCGTCGTTGGAAGCGATGACCGCCGTCCGGAGGGCGTTGGGCACGTCTATGCCTTCGACGCCTCAACTCTGAAGTTGATGTGGAAATATCGCGCAGGGCCCGGAACGATGACTGACGTTCTCCGGTTCGACCGCACCGTGTACGTGGTCACCCTGAACGACGAATTGATTGCCGTGGATTTGGCGACCGGGGCCGTGCAGTGGACGTTTGGCAGAGGCGCATCAAATCCGCAGTTCCTTGTCAACTCGACGCCGGCGCTCCTCGGCGACCGGATCATTTTCGGAAGCCTGAATGGAACAATCCAGGCGCTCGATGCACGCACCGGCCATGTGTGGTGGCAGCGGGAGCTGGGCGCAAGAGTCTCTACATCGGTTGCTGTCGTCGGGAACACCGCGTACGTGGGGGACGCAAACGGTCGCGTACATCAACTGAACGCCAACACCGGAGCGACCGACGCGACCCTGCACGTTGAGGGGATCGTCAACTTCAAGCTCGTACCGGTCGGTGAGTGGCTGCTCGTGTTCGCCAACGAGAGCGGAAACATGACATTGAAGTCACTTCCGCTCACGCTTGACCGTGTGCGCTGGACCCAGACCGCGCCCCGGCCCGGTTGGAGCTCGTTTGCCTGGCCATATGTGTGGCAAGACTACGTCGTCGTCGGCAGAGAAAGCGGGCAGTTCTTCGGCCTGAGGCTCACGACCGGCGAGCCCGAGTGGGAAGGCAAGGTGAAGGGCTCAATCGCAGGGATCGGAGGAGATGAGAGCTCGCTGTATCTCGGCACGTCAAACGGCACCTTATACGGTTACGCATTACCGGTAGTTCGCTGATCATTCGAAGGAGGTTGCGATGAGTCTCCAACTAGGCGATCTCGCCCCTGATTTTGAGGCCGAAACCACCGAGGGTCGCATTCGGTTCCACGAGTGGATGGGCAGCGCCTGGGTCGTGCTGTTCTCGCACCCGAAAGATTTCACGCCGGTGTGCACCACGGAGCTCGGCTACATGGCCCGACTCAAGCCCGAGTTCGACAAACGCACCGTCAAAGTGATCGGGCTCAGCGTCGATCCAGTCGAGAACCACCGGCGCTGGTCGAGCGACATCGAGGAGACACAGGGCTTCGCGCCGAACTATCCGATGATCGCCGACACCGACCTGAAAGTGTCCAAGGCGTGGGGCATGCTGCCGGCAACCCTCGAGGGCAGTTGCGACGGCCGGACGGCAGCCGACAACCAGACAGTGCGCAATGTATTCGTCATCGGGCCCGACAAGAAAATCAAGCTCGTGATCGTGTACCCGATGACGACTGGACGCAACTTCGACGAAGTGTTACGGGTCATCGACTCGCTGCAACTGACCGCGAAGCACAAAGTCGCGACGCCGGTGAACTGGAAGCAGGGCGACGACGTGATCATCGCCGGATCGGTGTCGGACGAGGATGCGAAGAAGGTTTACCCGCAGGGATGGACATCGCCCAGGCCTTACATCCGCATCGTGCCGCAGCCGAACCTCTGACGGAGGACATCATGACGACATTGAACGCTTCAATGAATCCAAACAAAGCACTATGGGAAAAAGGTGACTTTACGCGCATTGCGGAGAGCATGAGAGAGAGTGGAGACGCGTTCGTCAGGGGACTCGGAATCACGAAGGGGCTCAAGGTTCTGGATCTCGGGTGTGGCGATGGAACGACAGCATTACCAGAGGCGAGACTTGGAGCGGACGTGTTGGGCGTCGATGTCGCCAGCAACCTCGTTGAGGCGGGGAACAAGCGCGCCAGAGCTGAGGGTCTCACGAACTGCACGTTTCAGGAAGGCGATGCGTCCAATCTACACGAACTGAAAGATCAGACGTTTGACCTCGTCGTGAGCATCTTCGGAGCCATGTTCGCCCCAAAGCCGTTTGACGTAGCCAAGGAGCTGGTGCGTGTGACACGGCCCGGAGGTCGGATCGTTATGGGGAACTGGATTCCAAATGATCCGACGTTGGTGGCACAAATTCTGAAAACCAGCTCCGCATACTCGCCGCCGCCGCCGGAAGGCTTCGTTAGCCCGATGACGTGGGGGATCGAGAACAACGTGATCGAGCGATTTGCGGCGGCGGGAGTTTCGACAGAGAAGATATCGTTCGTCAGAGAGACGTACACCTTCAACTTTCCCGGCGCGCCGTCCGAGTTCGTCGCGCTATTCAGAACATACTACGGGCCAACCATGAATGCCTTCGAGGCGGCAGAAAAGAACGGCCGAGCCGCTGATCTGCAGAAGGAGCTGGAAGTTCTGTTCAAGAGCCAAAACAAGAGCCCACGCAAGGATGTCACCTCCATTCCTGCGACCTTCTTGCGCGTGACTGTTGCGCTGTGAAACCAGTACCGACCGCGGACCGGCTGCAATCAGGTCCACGGCCAAACCCCTGACGGAGGGACATCATGACGCTGGTCTGCCCAGTCGATCTCGACAGCATGCAATTGCGACGGGAAGTGCAGGAGATGTACTCGCGCGTTGCGACCTCGCCTGACGGAACGTTTCACTTTCACCGTGGAGCAGCATACGCGGCGCAATGGCTCGGATATGACGCCGCGGAGCTCGCGACGCTTCCAATCGACGTGACCCAGTCGTTTGCCGGCATCGGGAATCCCCACGCGATCGCGCCGCTGGCCGCAGGCGTCTCCGTTCTGGATATCGGGTCCGGAGCCGGCACCGACCTGCTCCTTGCAGCGCGACATGTCGGTCCGAGCGGCCGAGCGATCGGCATCGACATGACCGCCGAGATGCGCGAACGTGCGCGAGCGGGCGCTCAGCAATGCGATCTGCGGCATGTTGACGTGCTCGAAGGCGATGCGACCCATCTGCCACTCGAGGATGCTTCCGTTGATATCGTGATCTCCAACGGCGTGTTGAACCTCGTCCCGGAGAAGGACCGTGCATTCGCGGAGATCGCGCGTGTCCTGCGACCCGGCGGCCGACTGCAGGTTGCAGATATTGTCACGGGCGTGGAATTGTCTGAGGCGATCAGGCGCGACATCGACCTGTGGACCGGTTGAATCGCCGGCGCTCTGCCGGAGGCAGAGCTCATCGAGGCGTTCATCGCGGCCGGATTCCGCGATGTGCGAGTGACCCACCGGTACGATTGCTTCCGCGGAACATCGAAAGAAAAGACTGCGCGGAGCTTCGCGGTCATGGGCGCGAACCTGTCGGGAGTGCGCGCATGATCTTCCGTCAGTTCCTGCACCGTGAGCCGATTGCTGCCTCGTACCTGTTCGGATGTGGAGGCCACGCGCTGTGTGCCGTCGTCGATCCGATCGACGACGTCGACACATATGTGCGTGTCGCCGCAGACACTCGAATGAACATCCGTTACGTGATCGACACGCACGTCCATGCCGATCATGTGTCCGGCGGACGGAAGCTCGCGGCCGCCGCCGGCGCGGAGTACGTCCGGCACTCGTCCGCCGCGGGCCCAAATACGAGTGGTGTCGACGACGGTCACCAATTGACGATGGGGAATGTGATCGTCGAAGTGCTGCATACACCGGGTCACACGCCTGAACACATCTGCCTACTGGTCTCGGACCTCACGAGAAGTACGGAGCCTTGGATGATCTTCACCGGCCACACCTTGATGGTCGGCGACATGGGGCGAACCGAATTGGCGACCGACGCGGACGAAGGGGCACGTCTCCTCTATGAAAGCGCTCGACGGTTGTCCGGTCTGCCGGATCATGTGGAGGTGTGGCCCGGCGCGTTTGCGGGATCGGTCTGTGGCCGTGCATTGAGCGGCAAGGCGTCATCCACGATTGGCTTCGAGCGCCGGTTCAACCGGACGTTTCGTCTCGACAACCGCGACGAATTCGTCGCCGCGATGTTGCGGGACATTCCAGCCCCTCCGCCAGATGCCGCCCGGATTCGCGCCGCTAACCTCGCGGCCTGACGCCTCGCCGGCCGATGCCGGTCTGGCGCTGGGGTTGGGCCGCAACTGGCGCCAGTTCTCGCTGCTCGTCGTCGTCAACGCGTTTGTCGGCGGGATGGTCGGGCTCGAGCGGGCGGTCTTGCCGCTGCTCGCGGAGCGTGAGTTTGGCCTCGCGTCGAAAGCGGCGATCCTGTCCTTCATCGTCAGCTTCGGCGTGGTGAAGGCCGTGACGAACGTCGCGGCGGGTCGCTGGTCCGAGCGAGCCGGTCGGAAACCGCTGCTGGTGGCGGGGTGGATCGCGGGGCTGCCCGTTCCCTTTCTGTTGATGTGGGCTCCTGCCTGGAGCTGGGTGATTGCCGCGAACGTGCTCCTCGGCATCAATCAAGGTCTGTGCTGGTCGACAACGGTCGTGATGAAGATCGATCTCGTCGGTCCGCGTCGCCGCGGCTTGGCGATGGGTCTCAATGAGTTCGCGGGATACACCGCTGTGGCACTCGCGGCATGGGGCTGCGCGCTGGTGGCAGGCGCACACGGATTCCGAACGGCACTCTTCACGTTCGGCGTCGTGTTTTCGGTCGTCGGCCTGTTCCTTTCGGTCGTGTTCGTGCGCGAGACGAGCGCATTCGCATGGAGCGAAGCGCGCACGCAGGCGACCGGGCCGAGCGAAGCGAGATCCTTCACGCGTGTGTTCATGGATACCAGCGTCGCCGACCGAAACCTGTCGGCGTGTAGCCAGGCTGGTCTCGTCAACAACCTGAACGACGGAGTCGCGTGGGGGCTGTTCCCGCTGATGTACGCGAGCGCCGGACTTGCCGTTGCTGATGTCGGGTTGCTTGCGGCTATCTATCCGGCGGTGTGGGGTCTGACGCAGGTAGCGACTGGAGCGCTGTCCGATCGTTGGGGCCGCAAATGGCCTATCGCGATCGGCATGTGGATTCAGTCGATCGGCATCTGGTCGATTGCTGGGGCCGGAAGTGTCGCACATCCGTACGCCACGTGGGTGACCGGCAACGTGCTGCTGGGACTGGGTACCGCGCTCGTCTATCCGACCCTGCTCGCGGCGATCGCGGATCGCGCACACCCGTCCTGGCGTGCGTCGGCGGTCGGCGTGTATCGGTTGTGGCGGGATCTTGGCTACGCGGTCGGGGCGATCCTGTCGGGCATGATTGCCGACTGGTTCGGTCTGCGGGCGGCTATTGCTGTCGTCGGTGTTCTCACCTTCGCATCTGGCGCAATCTGCGCGGCCCGAATGACAGACGGCGAATCGAGGTGAACATGCCGCATCCGCTCCCGTGGTATATCGCCGGACCGCTCATCGGTCTGATTGTCCCCGCGCTGTTGCTCATCGGCAACAAGCCATTCGGCATCTCGAGCAACTTTCGACACATCTGCGCCGCCGCCGCGCCATGTGGGATCGAATTCTTCAGCCACGATTGGAAGCGTGCCGGGCTGTGGAACCTGACGTTCCTGGCCGGGGTGTGTGTCGGGGCCACGATTGCCGTGTGGCTGGCGCCGCCCGCGCCAATCCACTTGTCGCCTCGCGTCCTCGCGGATCTGCAGGCGGCGGGCGTGCATGATTTCACCGGGCTTGTACCGCGCGAGATCTTCAGCTGGTCCGCTTTGCTGACGCTGCGCGGCCTGGTCGCGACCGTGATCGGGGGATTCCTCGTCGGATTCGGCACGGCATACGCCGGCGGCTGCACGTCGGGACACGCGATCGCGGGTCTCGCCGACCGTCAACTCGCGTCGCTCGTTGCCGTCTGCGGGTTCTTCGCCGGCGGCCTCGCCGCCAGCTATCTGCTGCTGCCACTCTTGGGATGACGTCATGCTCGTGCCGTATTTTCTCCTCGGAAGCGCGTTTGGCGCGGTGCTGCTGGAGGCGGAGGTCATCTCGTGGTTCCGCATCCAGGAGATGTTCCGCTTCGGATCGTTTCACATGTACGGCATCATCGCGTCGGCGATCGTCGTCGCCGGAACGTCGATCGAAATCATCAGGCGCCTCCAGCTGCGAGGTCCCGACGGCGAGTCGATAGGCCTCGCGCCGAAGCAACTAGGCAGCGGTCTGAGGTACGTGGCTGGCGGCACGCTCTTTGGCATCGGCTGGGCGTTGACGGGCGCGTGTCCGGGTCCGCTCGTCGCGCTGGTGGGAGCTGGCGTCCCAGTGATGGTCGTCGCCATTGCCAGCGCACTCGTGGGCACCTGGACCTACGGGTATCTGCGGCCGCGGTTACCGCACTGAAGCGACCCTCCCGGGCAATTACGGCCGCTTGCGCGCGGTCCACGACAGGTACGGTGTGAACGCGTCCGGCGTGCCCGGCGCGGCGATCTCGAATCGACCGGCGAGCGTGCCATCGTTGCGCGCCGTGTATCTGAGGCGATAGCGAGGGTCCGATGGCTTCGCGTCGCTCACGAACATGACGTCATGATCGCCGCGAGGTTCGACGAGATATCGAATGACGTGCCGTTCGCTGTCGAAGTAGTCAGCTTTGAGCTGGCCACCTTCCTCGTAGATGACCATCAAGTCGTCGTGTCGCGACGCCGTGCGGCCATTGCGCGCGTCATAGGTGGCGTAATTCGTTCGCGTCATTATGCGATTCTGTACGCCGAGCGAAAACGTGAAGCCCCCCGTTTCGCCTGCAGGAGTGCCGATTGCTTCCCAGTCGCCGATGAGGAAACGCAGGGACGCGACGTCCGGGCGCGAACCTGGCTGCGAGCTGCGTGGACGCTGCCATCCCTCGTGCGCCTTTTCGCCCTCGAGAAGCTGCGCCGGCGCGCTTGCTGCCGCCGCGAGCATCAGCGCCACCGCCGTGAGCATCAGCGCCACGGCGATTATCACGCCACGTCGGAATATCATGTGACTGTTCTCTTTCGGCAACGATGCCTAACGAACCGGTCCGAGAAGCTGTTCGAGCTCGTCGAGCTTCGAATTGAGGTCGATCCACCGCGACTGCTCGGCGCTCAGAAGTTGTGCCGCGTCGGCCTCGCGCCCGCGCAAACGGTCTTCGATGGCCGCCTGTTGACCGAGCTTGCGCTTCAGCCCCTGCTCCTCGAATTCATACCCCCTTCGCTGTGACGGGTCGAGACTCGTTTGAAGCGCCTTCTGAACGTCCTCCAGCTCGCTCGACAGCTTCTTCGTCTCGAGCAAAGCGTTGGCTTGCTCCTGACGAGTCTGATCGAGCTGGCGGCTCAGGACCACCGTTCGCTGCTCCTGGATGTTCAGCCGCGCGAGCGTCAACTGAACTCGCGGGGCGACTGTGGCAGATCGCTCCATCGCGAGCCGCAGCTCGTGAACTTCGGCCAGGAGCGCAGAGGTCAGATCCGTCGCTGGCGCCGCCTGACGCGTGGCGCCGATCGTTCGCCCGGCAAAGGCGAGGACTAGGCAAACGAATGCGATCAGGAGAAGCGATGGTCGAATGGACATGAACATCCTCTCAATCGATGACCAGCATGAGGCTGAATTGTCGCCATTTTTCGGCCAGTATAACGGCCGCTTCGACCCATAATGCGCGGACCTGCCGGCATCGTCACGGCCGATATAATAGGATTTATCCGCGCGAAGCACGTGATCTGCTGAAATCGGCCGGCGGCGAGCCGATCTACATCGGGCGGACGGCGTCGCAGAACGACTCTCACCCGACCCGCGCGAAATAGCCATGGAGGCGATGATGGTCACGAGACGCAGCGTGTTGATCGCAGTCGGAGTCGCCTTCGCGGCGCTTTGGGCCCCGGCAACGGCCGATGCGGCCCAGAAGGCTCGCAAGCCGAAGCCGACGACGATGACGCTCAAAGTCGATGGGATGACGTGAGCCGGCTGCCTTGCCACAGTGCGGTCCGCACTGCTGTCGGTCAAAGGCGTCACGCGCGCGAAAGTTACGCTTGAACAACACGAAGCCGTCGTCACATACGATCCCGCCCAAGCGACGATCGAGGATCTCATCGCCGCGGTCAACGGCGCGGATGGCGGGCCGTTCTCATACACCGCCACGCTGAAAAAGCCAGTCGGCAAGCGAAAGCCTTAGGCCAAGCCTGACTGGAAGAGTGCTTCCGCCTCAGTGAGCCGTTTCGGTCGCATCCTCGATTCCATAGGTTGCTGGCGTCCCTCCGGTTCCCCGCATCTCCCTTAACTCAAGTCAACATCCCGCAATCTTGCGGCTGACAATTAATTCAGAAGAGCGCAACAGGAGCGTAGGCCCCGGTTGGCCCGTGCGATTTGTGCGACGGGTTCGTCCAGAAACGTCCGAAGCGTGGTGTCCGATGTAGTCTTTCGAGTCGGAATCGTGTAGCCGAGTGCCGCTTGGGCGCGGCGTTCCTGCGCGGCGTCCCGGGCGTCGGCGGGCTCGACAAGTCAGAGCCGGGTGCGTGAATCAGCGACTGCTGGAAAGCTCGTTGCTCGCGTCGCCGAGCTGGCCGCGCTGCTTGACGATGCCAAGTCGGAGACTTCTTTCTCGCTAGCGATGAAGGCTGAGTCACGGAAGTGGCCAGTCAGTTGCATCGAGAGCCGAGGGGTGAGCGTTGTCGCACGGCGCGCGATTGTGGCATTTGGCCGAGCTAGAAATTTGTACTGCTATTGACACGGGGCGCGCAGGTCCGTAATCTCAGATTTCTCTCCCGTGGCGATGAATCGCCACTCCCTTCACTCGCCAGAAGGCCGTGGAGGCGCCTCCGACTCGCACGCTCCAGGCGGCGCCCGCGAGGCAAGCACAATATCCGGATCGGTTGTTTGTCGTCGTGAACCGCACGTCAGTTCGGGCCCAGCCCTCGCTGACGACGTAGCTGGAGAGCGGACCGACTGACGCTCCTGAAGAGCGAACGCGCAGATCGCGCATCCGTTTCATCGAGCGGGCACCGACGCTGGATACCTCATCGGTAGGGGCGACCACGGCGACGACCTCCACAGGAGACGCGCCATCGCCCACCTCGCAGGACGGTCGACGCGCTCGCGATCATCACCAGCGCGTCGCGCCTCCATCACAGCGTCGCTTCGAGAGAAGACCTCCGAACGACGACGCCTGACACGACGAAATGCTTGGCCTCCGACACAGTCGTCGGCCGAGCACGTGTCGCTCAGACAGTCCCGATTCCTGTTCGGAGGAGAGTCATGAAGAAGCACACGTACACCGATTCGTCGCACATTCCGAGGGTCGGCCAGCTGTCGTCCGAGGCCACGCTGACATACGGAGAGCTACCGAACCGACTGATGACCGCATTCGAGGTCGCGGACTTCGTCGGCTGCCACGAAGAAACCGTTCGGCGCGCATACTTGCGCGGTCTGCTAACCTCGCGGCGATTCGGCGTGAGAGGAAGGAGGTTTCATCCCGTCGACGTGCTTGACTGGATCAAGCGCGGTGCACCAACGAGACTGTCGTAGACGAAAGGAGGAGATGAATGGCTGTTCGAAAAATCTGCACGCTGAAAGGCTGTCGAGCCAGTCCACGCTGCGAGCATCCCTGGTGGTTCGACGTCATGCACCAGGGCAAGCGCTGGCGCATGTCGGTCGATCGGTTCGCCCTTGCGCGCGGAGCCAGCGAGCCAATCGAGGCGAAGCAGACGGCCGAACGCGTCTGGGAGCCGAAGTTCCTGGGCGAGATCGCGGCCGGGCGAGACCCACGGGTGCCGCCGACGACGCAGCGAGCTGCCGTTGGTCTGACCGTCGCGGAATTCCTGGACCTGTATTACACCAACTATGTCGAGGCCGAGGGATTGCGTGATCCGGTGACGATCATGGGCCGACTCAAGGCGATCAAGGCGACGCTCGGAGATCTGCCAGTCACGGCACTCGAGAAGCCGACGGAGGTTCTTCGGTTCAAAGCTGCGTACCGCAAAGGCCGCGAGGTCGCAACGCTGAACCGTGCCCTCAGCACACTGCGTGCGGCGATCAACTGGGGTCGATTCCAGGATCCGCCGTACCTCACCACGACGCCGTTCCACAGGTTCGGCGTGAACATCAAGACAAAGGAGGAAACGAAACGCGATCGTCGAATCGGACTGCAGGAAGAGCAGGCGCTTCTGGCGGCGTGCTCGCAGATGAATGGTGCCGAGCACAAGTTCGTCGGCTCCGAGATGCACGACCGCATCATCGGTGCACTCGAGACCTGCTGCCGTCAGGGCGAGATGCTTCGCATTCAGAATCGTCGCGTGGACTGGGAGCAGCACCAGGTCGCTATTCCTGGACGCCACGCAAAGGACGCGGAGAATCGTCGCATCCCGTTCGACCCACACGGACGCTTGGCACCAATTCTCAAGCGCCGAGCGGGACTCGGCCCAAACGCGTTCGTGTTTGGCTCGGAGGCCGGAGAGTACCTGGGCAGCTTCAAGACCGCTTGGGAATCGCTACTCCTGGTGGCTAACGGTCACGACACCAAACGCACGAAACCCGGTGCTCGCGTCGATCGCGAGAAGCTCCGGCAGATCGACCTGCACTGGCACGACCTCCGTCACGAGGGTGCCTGTCGGGCTCCTGAGCGATGGAGTGGACATCCGCACGATTCAGTTGATGCCCGGCCACGCGGACATCAAGCAAACGCAGCGCTACCTGAACATCACGGACGAAGAACTTCGGAAAGCGATGACGGGAGTATGGGAAAGGCGCCGTCGGCTCAGAGCCGTGGGGCAGTAGGTCCGGCCGAAGCCGGACCCTACGTACGCAGGGCGACAGCGGCGCTCTTGAGAGCGGACTTTCGCCCCTCGAGGCGCCACCGATTGTCAGTCATTTGTCAGTCGGACCTTCAAAAAGTGGCGCGCCCGGCAGGACTCGAACCTGCGACCCCCGGCTTAGAAGGCTGCGGGTATGAGGCAACGGGGGACAGCGTGGAGCCGCTGCCCCCGTTTTTATTGGGGTTTTCGCAAGCAGGAGACTACCCACGACCACCCCAAACCGCCACCGATTGTCTACTTTTTGTCAACCGTCTAGCGGCACGCGCCATCGGACTTCCTACCAATGAGCACGACTTCGAATTCGGGACGGCGTCAGGGAGGCGTTTGCGTTCGCGACTTCCAGTATCCAGGCCGTCGATGGCCGTGCGCGACGGCCACGATCAGAATGCGTTGAGATTCGACGCGGTAGACGATGCTGAATGGAAAGCGCCGAAGCAAATAGCGGCGCGTGTTGTGGTCGAAGCGAGGCCATGCATCCGGAAGGCGAGCGATGGCAGATTCGGCTGCATCGATTTCATCGCTGAAGGCAGCGGCCGCCGCAGCGCTACGTTCTGCATACCAGCGCGCCGCCGCTTCCGCCTCCTCGAGCGCTTCGTCGAGATACTCAAGCTCGCGGGCCACGTCCGGCTGCCGCGTGGATGCGGCGACGCGCCTCCGACCACGGAATGGTCGCGGCATTGCCCGCGTCGACGCGTTCGAGTCGGGACCGAATCTCGTCGGACCATGCGGCCTCCGCATCGGCGTCGACTTCGCGCTCGAGACTCTGAATCAGCTCGCCAGCGAGCGCGGCTCGCTCTTCATCAGAAAGTCGAAGCGCCTCGGACAGGAGCTGCTTGGCATCCATAGGGGAAGATTAACATGTTTGACGACCCACGTTGGGGCGACGATCCGCGCGATCTGGACGATGATTCGCGGGACCGGGATCGCGATCAGGAGTGGCGTGAGCCCGGACACACACGCGATCCAGGTGACGACCACGGGCATCGGTCGGTCGACCATGCGTACGATCCTCGCGATCCCGATGAGCGCGACCGCGATCGTGACGATGACGGCGGTCCGCATCTTGGCCGTGGCCCGAGTTCTCGCGACGAGAAATCAGAATCCGACTCGCGTGACCGCGATGACGAGCGCTGGTCGAAGCGGGATCACGATCCGCGCCATCTCGATCCCCGTGACGTCTTCATGCGGGATCTCAGCCTGCCCCGTGGACGTGACCGGGAGATCGTCTTCGACCCTCGCGATCGCGAGTACACGCTCCGGGGTTCTGAAACCCGGACCCTCTCGACCGTCGGTGCGTTCCGAGTCGTGCCGGCGCACGACCTCCGGGACCACATCGGCCGGCCCGCCGATCCACGCAACGGGGATCTCCGCCACTTGCGCGAGCAGGGTCTCATTGAGACGGTCCGGCTGGATGGCCGCCGCGATGTTGCCGTCGTCTTGACTGACCGCGGCCGTAGCCTGCTGGAATCCCACCGCGACCGCGACCACGACCCCCGCCAGGCGTTTTATTCGGGCCTCAAACGGGAGCGCGAGCTCGAACACGACTCCCAGGTTTACCAGGCGTATCTGAGCGTGGCGGAACGGCTCGACGAACGCGACGCGCGTATCGAGCGGGTCGTCCTGGACTACGAGCTCAAGCGCGAGTACCAGCAGTGGCTGCACGAGCGCGATCGGGACCGGGACGACTACGACGGACACCCCGATCGCGACGCGCGCGAGATTGAAGCATGGGCGCTCGAACACGACCTGCCGTACTTCGACGAGCAGGTCCATTTCCCCGATCTGCGGATCGAATACGAGGAAGCCGACGGAAGCTGGGACCACGAGAACGTCGAGGTCGTGACCGTCCATTACCGGGGTTCGCACGGCGCGGCAGCGGCCCGCTCGGGCTTCAGTTGTTACGGCGGGTCGAGCGCCCGGATTAGTGGCCGTGGAGGCGGTCGCCGGGGCGGCGGGCGCAATGGCGGCCTCGTTGAAGAGTTCTGGAAATGACGGCCGACGAACGCATCAAGGCTATCGGCGAATTTGGCTTCACGGAGCGCCAGGCGCGCTTTCTGGCGCTGGTGATGCGGCACGCGGGGCTGTGCGTCCCGCGCCAGTACGCGAGCTTCGCCGGGATCGCCAATGGCGGGGCGAAGTGCAACGCGCTGTTCGACAAACTCATCAAGCGTGGCTGCGCCGTCGCCTGCGACTGCGTCCACAACCGCGCGCGGCTCTTTCATATCCATCACAAGCCGCTCTATCGCGCCAGTGGCGAACCTGACAGCCGCTAGCGTCGGCCGGTGCCCGCGCGCCGCGCGGTGGAGCGTCTCATGAGCCTCGATGCGGTGCTCGCCAGCCCCGATCTCGACTGGCTCACTACGGAGCGGGAGAAGGTCGCGTACGTCGCCGCGCAGACGGCGCCGGCGCCTGAGAACCACGAAGAGACTATGGACGGCGGGTCGTCGAAACGCGCCGGCATGTTCTCCACGACTTTCCCGATCGGCATCGATCCGAGTGGCCGAGCGGTGCTGCTGTATCTCGCCACGGTACCTTGGGCGGACGAGTTCAGGCTCTTCCTCCAAGGACACGCGGCGTGCTTGAAAGTGGCCCCTTGTTGGACCCTACGACTCGTGTTTCCACGACCGCTCGACCGGCTGTACGCCACGTATCAAACGGTCATCCATGAGGAGCTAGAGACACCGCTCCATGCAGCCACGATCAACGAGCTCAGGTGGTACTTCACACACCGCCAAACGGCCATCCGTGACCAGACCAACGAGCTGACGAGGAGTCTCCTCGACCGGGCCGCCAGTGTGTTCGGGGCGCCACGCTTCACGTTGCTCTACCGGCGTTGGCAGAAGCACGGCGACGCAGCCTTTGAAGGGGTCTCCTCACCCGTGATCGCAGAGGCGCTTGCCACTGGAATGGGTCGCGTCGAGTGCCTCGTCCTCTCACACACGTACCGCCATCTCTCGCCCTTTGCGGACCTGGTCCGTTCAGCGCCGCAGGCGGTTGAGAAGGGGGAACAGGAAGGGGAACAGGGGTCAGCACGCCCTCAACCCCCTCCCTCAACCCCCTCGCAAGAGTCGCCGACCATCTCAGAACAGTTGACGCGCGACTGGTACCGTCTGATCGGCCGCTCGTAAATCCGCACGTGCAGCAACGAGTTGTGGTCAGCCTGTGGTTGGCGCCGCAGCGACTGATGGGGCGGCGTGTTATGCCGCCCTGACTTCGGTTCCGATCAGAGATGGGAAAGGAACCGAGGCGTGAGCGACCCCGCCTGGGCGCGATCGTACTGCCCCAGCGCCCGCTCAAGGGTCGCTCACGCCTCGGTTCCTCGTGCCCAAGTCGTCCCAGACATTTCTGGGCGGCGTCGTCGGTGAGAGCCCAGTGTGCACCGCGGCGCGTGCGTTGACGGTGCGCTCGATCTTGAAGCGTCAAACCTGCTGCGTGGCGGCGTGCGTGCGTGGATCCATGTCAGGCGGTCTGGCTGCATCGCGATCTGACACTGGTCTGAGCGGATGTCTGACGGCGGCGATCCGCGCAGCTGAACCACCGGCTGGCGGCGTGGATGTCAATGCTGATGTGGTGGTCGCAGACGCTTCCTGCATCGGGAACATTCATGGTTTGCAGCATAGCGAAACCGCCGGTGTGGGCGTGCGTGAGAGGAACCAGGGTGCAAGTGCGAGAAAGGCAAGATTGAGGATCGTCTGTAATCGCTCGCGTCCACCTGGTTGGCTGTCTGGACACCCGTCTGCGCTTCGTTCTGAAGTCAGTCCACAGCCCAATCCAGGCCCTCTTCAATCTCACGACATGTGCGCTCCCACCATGATCGCGTGTCGCTGTTCCGGCAACCCTCCACAACCTTGGCGGCCATGAGGTTCGCACCGTTTCTGAACACAGATCGCGCGGTTGCGACGGCGGCGTACCAGCCCGACGACGACGCGGCGTCCAGCCCGCTGCGCGATGGCAATCGACTTGACAGAATTGTCGGGACCCCAGGACTTCCCGACCCATCATGCCGGGCGAGATGCGATGTCAATCACAATGCCACTGAACGCGATAGGCGAGGAGATCCACGGCCTTCACGCGCGATTGATGGTCCGGAACAACACGACGATCAGCGTCGCCAGGAGGAGGGCGACAATGACCCTCCAGACAACACTCCAGACCATCATGTTGGCAGTCATCGTCCCGCCCATCTGACCCGACATCATGCTCCCGGTCATCGGGCCCATACCCATCATCGCGATCATGCCCAAGAGGGGAACAAGCGCGAGAATGGCCAGCAGAATCAAACCCAGCTCAGCACGTGTGACTGCTTGTTCGCCATGACCTATCCCGCGGTTCCGTCATTCGAACGCGACATCCGTGCCAGACGACACCAGGCCAACTCGCGAGGTTGTACGTTGTGCAAACGCGGATCGTCGCGGTCCTGCGCCGTTAAATGCGAACCGCTGCCGAGCGGAGCCCGGGTCCAGGTCGCCGAAGGCGCACGGAGGGGCAGAGCACCTGGACGCGGCCGAGCACGGCGGCATACTGGTCCTGCGTCGCAGGCCGCGATGACACCATCTGTCACCGACCTCGGAACTGTTCGAAGTGGTGGTCGTCGCTCCGGTCGGATGATTCTGCGGGATCGCTTGCGCGCGTCAAGGTTGCCCTCGCTCCGCTCGGCGCTGACGCGACCTTGACCCGCGCGGCGCGCTCCCGTTGCCTGCGCTTACCGGAGCGTCGCGCAAGAGCCGAAACGCGGGCTGCACTTGCAGGCTGAGCTTCACGACGCAACCCAGTGGCTTGTGACTGCAAATCTGGCGCGAATAGCATCAGAATCCCGCGCGGGCGACGCTCGCGGCTACGGCTCTCCGAGAGCGTTCGGCGGGCCCGGTTGGCCGTCGAGGGTTACGAGCCGGTTCGTGACAAACAAACTGTTGCGCCTTGGACGGCTTTGGGCGGTCTCCAATCGGCAACGATGCAGACGGCCGACCGCGATTCTCCGGGACCGGCTGCTGATCGACGTTCATTGGCGCCGGCTTGACAGGTTGTGCATTCCAGCAGAATTGTGACGAGATGCACCCTCCTGGAAGCGAGCTATGCGCAAGTCTTAGTCTTCAGCGTGCGCCAGCGATCGAGTCGGCTCATGTCCAGCAGGGCTGTCGTGTACTTCAGATCCTGCGGAATCGCGGTTGGCCAGCGATGACGTCGAAGAACAGATACCATTGCGTGCCCATCAGCATCAGCGCCTCGGGACGGCCGTGAACGATCTAAAGATCACTCGCTACATGCATCCGTTCGAGCATCCGTTTGCGCCCCCCAAGGTCGTCGACTTCTTCATCGAGTACTACGGTCCGACCAACCGGGCCCATTCATCGCTGACTGACGACGGCCGGAAGGCATTGCACGACGATCTGACCGCGCTGTGAACCAGGAACAAACGTCGCGACAGATGGAACGACCCTGGTTCAAGCGGAGTACATCGAAGTCATCGGAACTCGCGCGTAAAGCCGGAACGGGTGTGACGCTCATGTCACAATACGTGGAGGTTCATATTCATGGCCGATCTTCCTGTCGCTTGCACTTTGAGCCCTCACGCCCTGAAGACGCGCCGCGAGGGGCTGCTCGCGCATTTGCTCGGCCGCGCCGACGAGCACCAGGAACTGCCCGATGGCCATCGGCTGCGCTTCGCATCAGGGCCGGATACGCTGTCCCTCATTGCCACCACCGTCGAGGCTGAGCGCGAGTGTTGCCGCTTCCTGAGGTTCCAGATTGTTGTGGAGCCCGACGGCGGTCCGATTTGGCTCGAGCTGACTGGACCTTCTGGCACGCGCGAATTCGTATCCGCGCTTCTCGAATTGTGACCACCAATCTCCTGGTGTTTGCGACGGCGGCCGTCTTTGAGATTGCCGGATGCTTTGCCTTTTGGACGTGGCTGCGGCGCGGAGGGTCGCCATTGGCGGCGGTGCTCGGTGTTGGCAGTCTGGTTGTGTTTGCTGTCGCGCTCACACGAGTCGACTCTATGTTCGCAGGGCGAGCCTACGCCGCCTATGGTGGCATCTACATCCTGGCGTCTCTTGTGTGGTTGTGGCTCGCAGAAGGGCAGCGGCCGAGTCCGTCGGACCTCATCGGGGCTGGGATTGCCATCGCTGGAGCACTCGTGATCATCGGCTTCGCGCCAAAAGCGCCATAGGCATCCTCTTCGAACTCTTCAAGATCCGATGCGGCTCCGAGCGATGAGGCTGGAATATTGTGGCCTGCTCGCCCGAGATTTACTCGAAGTCGATCTTGGCTAGGCTTCCAAGATCAAGCTTCTCTGTCCGGCCGAAGCGGCCTTCAACGTAGAGCGCGCGATTCCCCGGGCCTATGGACGCTTGACGCTGCACGCCATCCTTGAATGGGAATACGGCTTTAACTGGACTCTCGGTCTCATGGGAGATCTGACGGACAGAAGCGAGTCTGTCGAGCCAGACGCTATCGGCCGTGAGGTCCTGGCGCAGACTCTGGCAGTGTAGCCGACGCCCTGGAGTGTGATGATTCGGGCGGTGCCGTCGGCCATCGTCACCCTGGCACGCAGGATTCAGCGTCCTTCGTTATCGTCCACCGCCGGCAGTAGCAACGGCGTAAAGAGATCTGCGGTCAGAACATACCTGGCTCAGCATCCAACGCCCGTATTTGACAGCGCTGAGTTCCGCAACGCATCCTAAGGGCGTGCGGTTGGTCCTGAGACGTCTGGCGGCTGTCGTCTGCCTGCTCGCGTTTGCCCAAAGCGCGTGGGCGCAGTGTGCTGGCTGGCAGACGACACCCGAAGCGCGGCGGCAATGCTGCAAGAGCGGCGCGTGTCCGCTTCACCACCGGGAGAGAACCGCCTCCCAAGCGCAGGTCACACAGGCAGCCGCCGACGATTGCTGCGCGCAATCGCAGCGACACGAATCGAGTCCGTCCGGGACGGTCTTCGCGTCCACGATGGCACTCGCGGTGACTCAGTCTCTGCCACCTGTTGTTCTGAGTCTCGTGCCAACGACTCCGCTCAGCGCACCCTGGGAGACGCCCTCACCGCCGGCGCACGTTCCAAAGCACGTCCTGCTCTCCGTGTTCCTCGTTTAAGCCACTCACAGTCGTCGTGTGTCTGCCTGGGTGTTGTTCCCGGGGAGTACCGCCGTGCGCGTGCGCACGGCATGACGAGTGTCGTGGCTCATGATCAACCGACTCATTGAACTGTCGCTGAAGAATCGCTTCATCGTGGTGGCGCTGTACATCGGCCTCGCCGGCTGGGGCTGGTGGGCCCTCGCCGCCACGCCCATCGATGCGATTCCCGACCTGTCGGACAACCAGGTCATCGTCTTCACGGATTGGCCCGGCCATGGTCCGCAAGAAGTAGAGGACCAAGTGACCTATCCGTTGACAGTGAACCTACAGGGCCTCGCCGGCGTTCGCGTCATCCGCTCCCAGTCGGCGTTCGGCTTCTCGATGATCTACGTCGTCTTCGAGGACAGCATCGACCTGTATTTCGCGCGCACGCGCGTCCTCGAGCGCATGAGCCTCGTGACAAGAAGTCTGCCTACCGGCGTCGCGCCCACACTCGGTCCCGATGCGACGGGCGTCGGGCACGTCTTCTGGTACACCGTCGAAAGCCCGACGCAGTCGCTGCGCGAGCTGCGCAGCCTGCAGGACTGGTTCATTCGCTACCAGCTCAACGCCGTTCCAGGCGTGGCTGAAGTCGCGTCGGTCGGCGGGTTCGTGCAGCAATACCAGATCGACGTCGATCCGAATCGCTTGCGTTCCTACAAGCTCCAGCTCAGCGCGGTGGTCGCCGCCGTCCGTGACAGCAACCTGAATGTCGGCGGCAACGTGCTCGACTCAAACGGCGCCTGGCTGATCGTTCGGGGCGTCGGCTTGATCCAGTCCATCGACGACGTGAAGCAGATCGTGGTTGGCGCGGCTGGCGGTGTGCCGATCTATGTGGAGCAGGTCGCCAATGTGCACTTCGGCGACGCGTTCCGCGTGGCCTCTCTCGTCAAGGGCACCAAGGAAGCCGTGGGTGGAGTGGTGGTGGCGCGCACCGGTGTGAACACGAAGCAGGTGATCGACGCCGTCAAAGCTCGCCTCGCGCAGATTCAGCCTGGGCTGCCCGCCGGGGTCACGATCGTGCCGTTCTACGACCGCTCTGAGCTGATTGACCAGGCTGCGGACACGCTACGGCACGCACTGCTCGAAGAGATCCTGCTCGTCACCCTGGCGCATGTCGTCTTTCTCATGCACTTCCGGTCGATTCTGATCGTGACCATTCCACTCCCGCTGGCGGTGCTGAGCGCGTTTTTCGGCATGTACTGCGCCGGCATCTCGTCGAACATCATGAGCCTCGCCGGGATTGCCATTGCGATCGGGGTCCTCGTCGACGCAGGCATCGTCGTGACCGAGAACGCCTTCCGGTTCCTCGAGCAGCGGCACGTGGATCCACGTGATCGTCGGCGCGTCTGGGAGACGGTGCTCGAGTCCACACGGCTGGTCGGACGCCCGGTGTTCTTTTCCATGGCGATCATCGTGCTGGCATTTGTCCCGGTCTTCGCCCTGACCGGCCAGGAAGGAAAGTTGTTCCACCCGCTGGCGTTTACGAAGACCTTCGCCGTGCTCGCTGCGACGGTCATCGCGGTCACACTGGTCCCGGTGCTCTGCACCTTGCTCCTCGGCGGCACGTTCCACGCCGAAGAAGACAACCCGGTCATGCGAGCGCTGCGGCGGATCTATAGACCGGCACTTGAAACCGCCTTGTCGCATCGCGGCCTGACCGTGTTCCTCGCCGCGCTGTTGTTTGCTGGTGCCCTGTTCGTGGCGAGAGGCATCGGCAGCGAATTCATGCCGCCGCTCAACGAAGGCGATCTGATGTTCATGCCGATCGCCGATCCGAGCATCTCACTCGACGAGAACACGAGAATCGCCGCTCGCCAGAACGATGCCCTCATGAAGTTTCCTGAAGTCGCGTACGCAGTCGCCAAGGTGGCCCGCGCAGACACGTCCACGGATCCCGCGCCGCTGAACATGACCGAGACGATCGTCCACCTGAAGCCGAAGGAGCAGTGGCGGGCCGGGATGACAGTGGATCGGTTGCGCGCGGAGATGAGCGCGGCGGTGCAATTGCCAGGGGTCTCGACCATCTGGACGATGCCGATCATCAATCGGATCGACATGCTGACGACCGGGATCCGGTCCGAGGTCGGCGTGAAAATCTACGGGAACGACCTCGCCGTGCTCGAACAATCGGCACGCCGCGTCGCCGACGTCGTGCGACACGTCCCGGGCGCGAGCAACGTGTATCCCGAACAGGTGACCAGCGGCCAATACCTGAATATCGAGATTGACCGCCAGGCCGCGGCACGTTACGGCATCCGCGTCGGCGACATCCAGCAGGTGATCGAGACGGCCGTCGGCGAGACGGTGTTGACAACCACCATCGAGAGGCGTCGTCGGTTTCCGGTCCGCGTGCGCTACGCGCCGCAGTACCGCGCGGACCCGCAGGCGCTCGGCCAGGTCCTCGTGGCGGCGTCAGACGGCGCGCAGATTCCGTTGAGCCAGGTGGCGCGCATCGAGCATGCGCGCGGACCCGCGATGATCGCGTCGGAGAACGGACTGCTCATCGCGACGGTGCTGATGAACGTGCAGGGGCGCGACGTCGGCAGCTTCGTCAACGAAGCACGGCAGACCGTCGCCCGCGACGCGTCGCTGCCCGCTGGCTATTACGTGGGCTGGAGCGGGCGCTGGGAGAATCAGGAACACGCACGGCAGCGGTTGCAGGTCGTCCTGCCGATCGTGCTCCTTGTGATCTTCGTGCTCCTGTACTTCACCTATCACTCGGTCGCCGAAGCGGCACACGTTCTTCTCGCCGTCCCCTTTGCGCTCACGGGAGGTGTGTACCTCCTCAGGCTGCTTGGCTACAACTTCTCGGTTGCCGTGTGGGTCGGGTTCATCGCGCTGTTCGGCACGGCGGTCCAGACCGGCGTCGTCATGGTGATTTACCTGGAGGAGGCGGTCGCGCGGAAGCGCGAAGCGATGGGCGGTACGTTGACGCGTACCGCCCTGCGCGCGGCAGTGATCGACGGCGCACTGCTCCGGTTGCGCCCGAAGGTGATGACCGTGTCCACGGTGATCGCCGGCTTGCTGCCAATCATGTGGAGCACGCGCGTGGGCGCCGAGGTGATGAAGCCGCTCGCGACACCGGTCCTCGGCGGCATGGTGTCGTCCCTGTTGCACGTGCTGATCGTGACGCCGGTCCTGTTCTTCTGGCTGCAGGAACGCAGGCTGGGACTGCACTACGAATCAGACCCGATGCCACCGCGCCGTGTGCTGCCGCAGCGCCGCGTGATCGCGGTGGTTGGCATCGTTGCTCTGATTGCGGTGATGGCGTCGGCGTACACCTGGCGCGCGAACCGCGCCTTGGAGAATCAGGCGGGGGCGCCGGTCACGCAGATTCGCTCGGGTGATCTCACGGTCGTGCTGTTGTCGCCTACCGGCACGCTGCACCAGGGGCGCAACACGTTCACGATCGAATTCCGATCGTCGAGTGGCTCCCTGGTGGACGTCGCCACCGTGCGCGCGAGCGCAAACATGCCGATGCCGGGCATGGTGATGTCGGGGGGGCTCGAAGTGAGCGCCACCGGCGTGCCCGGACGTTATCAGGCGACCGCGGAATTCGGGATGGCCGGCGCGTGGCAGATGACGGTCGAGTGGGACGGACCGGCAGGCCACGGCTCGGTCAATTTTCAAGGACCAGTGCAATGAGAACGCGAACGGCGATGTACGCAGGGATCGGAGTCCTGGTATGGACGGTCGGCGTCAACGGGCAGGCGACGTCAACGGTTCAGTCCGAGGCGCTGGCTCCGAAATATCTCGATGCGGTGACAGGGCTCACGCTGCAGGACGGAATCGGCCGGGCGCTCGAGCACGAGCCGGCAATCCGTGCCGCTCGGACCGAGGCCGACGTGGCCCGAGGCATGCGTCTGCAAGCGGCGTTACGGCCCAATCCGACCGCATCGTTCATACAGCAGGAGGAGCCAAGCGGCACCGACAATCAAACCAAGGTCGAGGTGCAGTGGCCTCTGGATCTGTTTCGGAAACCTGGACGCGTCGCCGTCGCGGAGCGAGAAGTCGAGGCGAGGGAACGGGCTGTTGCCGACCGGGAGCGCTTGCTGGCCGCCGACGTGCGCACGAAATATGGCGAGGTCGCCGGCGCGCTTCGCGAGCTCGCCGTCAGTGACGATGTGGTCGCGGCGGCGGTCCGGCAGAGCGTGTTGGTGCGTGCGCGGGTCGAGCAAGGCAGTACACCGCCGCTCGAGCGGAACATGGTGGACGTTGAAGTGCGACGGCTCGAGGCCGAGCGTCTGCTGCAGGCCGGCAGAGTGGAGGTCGCGTTGGTGGCACTCAAACGGATACTCGGTGTGTCAACAGACGAGCGGTTTCAAGTACGAGACACCCTCGAATCGCTCGTGCAGACCGACGTGGCCGTCCCGCTGCCGTCCGCCGCCGCGCCGGCTGTGGGAACGCGCCCTGACGTTCAGGAAGCCGAAGCTCGCCTTCGTGCAGCGGACGCCCGAATCGACCGCGCTCGGCGCGAGGGTCGCTTGGACGTCAGCCTGTTCGGCATGTATATGCGAATGGATGCCGGTTTTCCACAGCAGGGCGTCAACAGCAAAGGCGACTTGGAGCGTGTGCGAGGACTTTTTCACTACCTGAGTGGTGGCGCAATGGTCACCCTCCCGTTGCGAAACCGGAACCAGGGTGAAATCGCGTCGGCGCAGGCGGTGCGGGTGGGCGCCGAGGCGACGCTCGCGGCGGTGCAATTGACGGCGCAGGCCGAGGTGGCAGCCGCCAAAGCCCGCGACGACTACGCGCGTCGCGCGCTTGCGGTGTACGCCGAAGGCGCTCGGACGCTGGCACGACAGAATCTCGACGTCGTGACGCAGACCTATGAGCTCGGACGTGCAACCGTCTTTGATGTGCTCACCGAGCAGCGCCGCTATTTGGACCTTGAACGCGCGTATACCGCGGCGCTTCGAGAAGCATATGAGGCACGCACCGCCTTGCGGCGGGCGCTGGGAGATGTGCGATGAGCCGGGAATCTCGAATCACACTGCGCTGGTCGGTTGTCATCATAGGAGTAATCGCTCTCGTCGCCGTTGGTGCGGGAGGGGCGGTTCTGTGGATGCGATCCTCAGTGGGCGCTGACATCCGCGTGCCGGGCGTGGCAAATCGGCCGGGTGGCGCCTCCTCGTCTTTGACGCTGCCACAGTCTGGCACGGGCGCGATGGCGTCGTCTGCCGCACCGAACGGTTCGATGCCGGACGTTGTGGTGTCGTTGTCAGCGGACGCGGTGAAACGCGCAGGCATCGAGCTCGCGACGGTGACGACAGGCGCCGGGTCATCGGGTGTGCGGATTCCAGGTACGGTGGAACCCAACGCTTATAAAAAAGTGGTCGTGACGCCGCTCGTCGCCGGCCGGGTCACGCGCGTGTTCGTCGAGCTCGGTGACCAGGTGCGTCGCGGTCAAACGCTGGCGCAGATCTTCAGTCCGGAGCTGGCGGATGCGCAAACGAAGTATCTGTCGGCGAAAGCTGAACTCGAGGCCCATGAACGCGAGCTCGATCGGACCACGAAGCTCGTGGGCATCGGCGCGGCCAGTCAGCAGGAACTGGAGCGCCTGCATGCCGAGCACGCCGCCAAACTCGCCAGTGTCCAGAGCCTGCGATCGCGGCTGGTCTTGCTCGGGATGCCGGCACCCGCGATCGATGGACTGGCTCCTGGTAAGGAAGTTGAGTCCACGACCAGTATCCCCGCGCCGATTGCCGGCGTCGTGACCGAGCGTGGCGCCAACGTTGGCCTAAACGTCGATACGGCGACCAAGCTCTTCAGCGTCGTAGATCTATCGACAGTGTGGGCGGTGGGTGCGCTCTACGAGAAAGATTTTTCGCGCGTCCGCGTCGGCAGCGCAGCGACCGTCACCACCAGTGCCTATCCGGGCCTCAAGCTCGCGGGGCGCGTCAGCTACATCGATCCACAGGTGAGTCCGGACACCCGCACGGCCCGCGTTCGCGTTGAAGTGGCGAACCCGCGTCAAGAGCTGCGCCTAGGCATGTACGCCGACATCGAGATCAAAACCACAGCTGGCGGACAAACCGTGATGATCCCTCGGAGCGCAGTGCAGAACGTTGGCGATCGCCAGGTGGTGTACATCATGAATCCGAGCGAGTCGGGGAAGTTCGCAGAACGCGCAGTGCGTCTCGGGGAGCCATCGGCCGAACAGGTCGAGGTCGTATCGGGAGTGAAGCCGGGTGATCGGATTGTGTCGAAGGGCAGTTTTTTCGTTCGAGCTGAGCGCGAACGACTCGGCTTGCGCCCCGCAACCGGCTCTCCAAGTGCGCCGGTCGGTGGGCGCTCCGAATCGATCGAGACCGCACCAGGCGCCGCCGTGCAAACCGCGAGAATCAGCGTCGGAGAGCAAGGCTACGACCCCTCTCGAGTGACTATTCACGCCGGAGTGCCGACGCGCCTGACGTTCGTGCGCGCGACCGACAAGACCTGCGGCACCGCGGTGGTGTTTCCGAGCCTCAACATCCGTCGCGAGCTGCCGTTGAATCGACCGGTCGAGGTCGAGTTCACGCCTCAGGAGGCCGGTAACATCGAGTTTGTCTGCGGAATCAACATGCTGCGTGGCACGCTCGTCGTGCAGTAGCGTGTCCGAGCATCCACCGACCGGACGCCCTGTTGACGCGTGACCGTGGTCCTTATCTCCTCTTACGGACGGAGAAGCCATACACTAGTTTTCTAGCCCCACGAACATGCTACGGTTCTCCATGACCTACCTCCTCGTGTGTGGCAAGGTGCGAAGCTTCAGACACTCCGCATGATCCACGACGTGACGAGGGGTAGGTCAACTCTCGTGCTCGACGGTCGGTC
>Ga0137409_10001056_pt1 | contig 29758 bp, 27 predicted proteins | sample CZODoug1_16funga_FD_122059 | JGI IMG/M metagenome (GOLD analysis project Ga0137409, IMG submission 122059) | Vadose zone soil fungal communities from Angelo Coast Range Reserve, California, USA - CZODoug1_16fungal (Hybrid Assembly) | ecosystem: Environmental > Terrestrial > Soil > Vadose zone...
GAGGAGAGCACTGGCAAGAGCGATGGGGTGAAGAGCCCCATCAGCAAGTTCACTACGCCAGCACGCGGCGAGCGGACACCAGCTAATCCGGCACGCGGTTGAGGTGCGCCGCGCGGGCCAGTTGCCGAGGGGCGGCGGCAACTGGCCCGCGGGCGCAATACGCTCATGAAGGAAACCTGGTCCCGAACATGGGAAGCCCGCTCTGAGATTCGGCCTCGGTAGCTTCGTCCTGCGGCACATCCCAGTGCACCGCGAGAACCGTAACCGTAACCGTAGGAGTGATAACCGCTGTTCCGTCCACTTGTGCCCGCCCCCCTCGTGCGCCGGCAGCGTAGCAGACCCCCACGCGGCGGTGCTACGCACCAGCCGCGCAGGGGGAATTCAAAGCATGGGCGTAAATTCGCCCGACCACCTCAGCGCAGCGACTGCTGCAGCTCAGGCACGTCATTCTGCCAGATCGCGAACTCGGGCGACTCGTTGCGCCGCGCAGGCGCTACTGGCGGGCCGGTGGTCGGCAGGCCCAGGTGCTCCAGGATCTTCTTCACGACCTTCTCGTCGTTGACGAAGGCCAGCACCACCTGCTCGCGAACGGCGACCTCGCGCGGGCGGAGAGGATGGCCGATGAGGCGCTCAGCGTTTCCGCGGCCGAGCCATTTGCGCTAATCGCGCGGGCACACGTCCGGACGGCGACGCGTCCACCCGAGGAGGTGGCGCGCGCGGCGGAGGAAGCGTGCCAGGCAGCAAGGAACAATCCCTTCGAGCTGCTGGACGAGGAGGTCGCCGAGTTGGAGGCGCTGACGGCTCGGCGGAGGGCCGTGACCAGATAGTTGAATATCAGATCAGCATTTTCTTGAAGTCATCCGTGATCGCCGTGAACGTCACTCCGATACTGCCGCGGACGTTCATCCCGGGGTCGCTGGGACGGGCCCAGGCGACCTTGCCGCAGAACGCAAATGTGTTTCCGCTGATCACGATCGTCCCTCTCACCGGCGTGCCCGGCGAGGGCACCCGCATCAACTCGGCGCAGAAACCTCCTGCTGAAACGTCCTTGGTGAAGGTGGAACTGACCAATGCGTCTCCAGCCTTCACGTCGATCCTCCACCGCCGGCGAAGCCTGGGGTTCTTTTGCAGCTTTTGAGTGGTGCTTTCCATGACCAGCGTTCCTCCCCGTCTGACGACCCTCGTTCGAGTCGTAGCGAATCACGACGGTCGGGTGTCAAGCGATGCGGGTGAGGACCGCGGCGCGCTGGGAAGGACGGGAGAGCGGTCCTGGGATCTTGTGAGGTCGGCGCTTTCTACAATTTTCCAAGGCCGATTGGACGGTGGTGTGGTGCGCCCGACAGGACTCGCCGTCAGTGGAAGAACGCTGGCCAGTAGCGCCAGGTGCAGGAACGGCTGGAGTTGGTCTGCTGCTGGATCACCGTGCCGTCGTATTCGATGTCGATGCTCCACGGGACGCATTGGCCGTTCGCGATCCGGAACACCGCGGTGCCGCAGCTCTTGCCGGAGGGGGAGGGCTACGAGCACCGATGCCGCAAGCCTGGCTGCGGCCACGTCGAAAAAGCCGACGACAGCGCCAACCGCCGCTGCCCGAAGGACAACCGCGCGCTCTGGATCCGGCCGCTGCCAAAGAAGGGCATCGTGTTCCACTCACTGCGACACACCACAGCGACGCTCCTAGCGCGCGCGAAGGTGCATCCTTCCGTGGCGCAAAAGATCCTGCGGCACAACAACATCGAAACGACCCTGGCGATCTACACCCACGTCGATGGCATCGAGGACATGCGCGCCGCGGTCGCGAAGCTCGACTTCGGGCCGCTCGAGGAGCGGGCGCCGGCGCCGGTGTTCCGCTCCGAAAAATCTCGACCTTTGCTACCAATTTGCTACCGGTAGCCCAAAACCCAAAAGACGAGGCCCCTGACCGTCTCCCAAACAGGAAGAAGATCAGGGGCCTCCAATGGTCGGGGCGACTGGATTTGAACCAGCGACCACTTGCACCCCAAGCAAGTGCGCTACCAGGCTGCGCTACGCCCCGGCACTGCCTCGCCAGCTCGGGGTTCCAAGGCGCCAGCGAGGGCGGGGGAAGTATCACCCGCCCCGCGCGCCGTCAACGCGAAGAAGAGTCAGTCGCCGCCGAGCGGGCGGCGCTGCGCTTCGAGCGATGCGCTCAGGTTCAGGGGCCGTTCGAGGAATTCAGCGCGTTCTTCAGCACCTGCGAAGGGCGGAACGTCAGCACGCGGCGCGCGCTGATCTCGATCTCCTGGCCTGTCTGGGGATTGCGGCCCACGCGCGAGCGCTTCTCGCGGACGACGAAGTTGCCGAAGCCGGAGAGCTTGATCTTCTCCCCCTTCTCGAGCGTGTCCTTGATGGTGTCGAACACCATCTCGACGATCTCGGCGCTCTCCTTCTTGGAGAACCCGACCTCCTTGCACACGCTCTCGATCACGTCGGCCTTGGTCATGGAAAAGACGATAGTCGAACCGACAAGGGCGAGTCAAAGCAACGGGTTAAGCTGAGCGGCAGCGCTCCCACGCCCACCTTCACCTCCCTACACCCTCTCGCTGTCGGTCGATGTGCGGTCGAGTGCGCGAAATACCCAGGGAAGACGCCCTTGGCCCGCCACCTGGCGTGGACGACGCGAGCTAGACTGGTTCAGCCCTCGCAAGGGCTGACGATGCGCCTCGGAGCATTGCCCATCCTCTCGCTCGCGGCCGCGGCTTGCAGCGCGGGCGCAACGCGCTCGGACCTCCCCTCGAACTGCGGGAACCCGGCGAGCCGCACCGGCGCCTGCACGATCGCCTTGTCTGGCGCCCTCACCGATACCCTGAGGTGCTCGGTCGACCCGGTGTTCGACGGCTCGAACGACGAGTTCCTCCTCCGGCTCAGCGTCGAATCGAGCAACCCGGCGCGGGTCGGAGGACCCGTCACCATCGCCGTTGGCTTCCGCGGCGAGCCTCGCATCGCAACGTACAGGAACAGCGATCCGGGCGCGAAGAGCGCGATGTTCGCGTACTCGAGCAGCTACCTCGCGGAATGGTCCGAGGCGGTGGCCGGTCCGGTCGCACCGCAGGGGAGCCACACGCTCACCATCGCCAATGTCGGCTCTGCGTACTGCCTGTCCCAGAACAAGGCCTACCCGCAGATGCAGGGCAGCCTCCATGCAACCTTGCCAGCATCCGCGTCGTCCGCCGCCTCGGGTACGGTGACCGTGCGTGCGACCTTCTGAACGTCCGACGAGCTCGAGGACACCAGCCAGCGTGCGGTCTACGACCGGATCTCGGCGCCGAGCGAGGCTTTCAGACGGTCCTTGACCGAGGCGATGAGAGCATCAGCCTCAGTGTCGGTCAATGTGCGGTCGGGCGCGCGCAGCCTCAGGCCTACCGCGACGCTCTTCTTTCCGGCCGGCAGCTGGGCGCCCCGGTAGACGTCGAACAGCGTCACCTCCTCGAGCAGCCCGTTCCCGTCCACCGCGCGGATCTCCGCCAGGAGCCGCGCCGCGGGGGCGTCCGCGCCGACCACGAAGGCCAGGTCGCGCGCGACCGCCGGGAACCGCGGCACGCCTCGGCTCTGGCGCAGCGCGCGCGCCTGCGAAAGGAGGAGCTCCCAGTCCAGCTCGGCGAGCAGCACCGTCGCGGGGACGTCGAATGCCTGCGCCGCGCGAGGATGGATCTGGCCGAGCACCCCTGCGCGCCGCCCGCCGACCGTCAACGCCGCCGAGGCGGCAGGATGGAGGAACGGCTCCTCCGCGGGCGCGTACGTGCCGGGGACGTCCAGCGCGCCGAGCACGTCGTCGACCGCGCCCTTGAGATCGAAGAAGTCGACCGGGTCGTGCGGAGCCGCCCAGCTGCGCGGCGCGCGGTGGCCTGCCGCGACCAGGCCCAGCCGCCGCGGCTCGTCGACCGGCCAGGCCAGATCTCCGGCGGGATGCGCCTCGCTCCGGCGCGGGAGGTAGATGCGTCCCAGCTCGTACAGCCGGACGTCCTGCGCGCCGTGCTTCAGCGCGCGCCCCACGTTCTGCAAAAGGCCGGCGAGGATGGTCGTGCGCATCGCCGCCTGGTCCACCGTCAGCGGATTGGCCACCCGCACCGGCTTCACGTCGGGCCGCAGCGCGAGCAGCTCGCGCTCGGAGACGAAGCTGTAGTTGAGGGCCTCGTCGAAACCCCGGGCCGCGAGCGCCGCCCGCGCCGCGCGGGTGATGCGCTGCTCCGGCGCGATGGCTGCGGTCTCGCCCACGCCGGCCTTCGGGACCACCACCGGGATGGTGTCGTACCCGCGCAGCCGCGCCACTTCCTCGACCGCATCGATCTCGCGCGTCAGGTCGCCGCGCCAGGAGGGGACGCTCCAGAGGCGGCGCTTCGCATCGCCCTCGACGCTCTGCAGCCCGACCGACTGGAGTCGCTGCTCCACCTCGGCAGCGGAGACGTCCGTCCCCAGCACCGAGGAGACGCGCGACGGCCGCACCCAGATCCGCGACGGCGGGCGGGGCGACGGGTACCGGTCGATGACCCCCTTCGCGACCTTCCCTCCGGCGAGCTGTGCCACCAGCTCGGCGCACCGATCGAGCGCGAGCGCGGCCATCTTCTCGTCCGCCCCTCGCTCGAACCGGTGCGACGCTTCCGTGTGCAGGCCATGGCGGCGAGAGGTGCGGCGGGTTCCGCCCGGGTCGAACACCGCGCTCTCGATGAGGATCCGGGTGGTGCCGTCCGAGACTTCGCTGGTCTGGCCGCCCATCACGCCCGCGAGCGCGACTGGCTTCTCCCCGTCGGCGATGACCAGGTCGTCCTCGGACAAGGTGCGTTGCTTGCCGTCGAGCGTCGCCATCGGCTCTCCGGGCCGGGCGCGACGCACCACGATGCGCGACCCGGCCAGCCGATCCAGGTCGAACGCGTGCAGCGGGTGCCCCAGCTCGAGCAGCGCCAGGTTGGTCGCGTCGACCACGTTGTTGATCGGCCGCACGCCGCAGCTCCGCAGCCTCTCCTGAAGCCGCAGCGGCGAGGGACCGATGCGCACACCCTCGATCACGCGCGCCATGTATCTCGGGCACCGCTTCGCGTCCTCGACGTCCACGCGCGCCAGCTTCGCCATGGAGCCCCCGCTTTCCGCGAGCTTGGGTCGCGGTACGCGCAGCGGGGCGCCCGTGAGCGCGTGCACCTCGCGCGCGATGCCCAGGTGCGAGAGCGCGTCCGGCCGGTTGGGCGTGACGTTCAGCTCGAAGATCGTGTCCGGGAGCCCGAGCGCCTGCTCGATCGGCGTCCCGATCCGCGTGTCGCGCGGCAAGATGAGCAGCCCGGCATGGTCGTCCGAGAGCCCCAGCTCGCGCGCCGAGCAGAGCATTCCGGAGCTCTCCACCCCGCGAAGCTTCGCGCGCCCGATCCGCTGGCCTCCGGGCAGCACCGCGCCGGGGCGCGCCATCGGGACCACGTCGCCGACCTGGAAGTTCTGCGCTCCGCAAACCACCTGGTGCGTTCCGCGGCCATCCTCCACCTGGCAGACGCTGAGGTGGTCGGAGCCCGCGATGCGCTCGCTGGCGGCGATGCGCGCCGCGACGACGTCCGCGCCCGGGCCGAGGGTGCGCTGCTCCGTGCCCTCCACCTCGAACCCGGCGAAGGTCAGCTTGGTCGCCAGCTCGCCTTCGGGCAGGTCGGTGGCGCACAGCTCGCGCAGCCAGTTCAGCGACAGCTTCATGGCGGCCCTTTCACAGCTGCTGCAGGAAGCGGACGTCGTTGTCGAAGAGGAGCCGCAGGTCGTCGATCCCGTGGCGCAGCATCGCCAGCCGGTCGATGCCCACGCCGAACGCGTACCCGGTGTACTTCTCCGGATCGATGCCCACGCCGGCCAGCTCGTCGGGGTTCACCATCCCGGCGCCGAGCACCTCCATCCAGCCGCTGCCCTTGCAGATCTTGCAGCCCTTCCCGCCGCAGAGCGGGTGCGAGATGTCCACCTCGGCGGACGGCTCGGTGAACGGGAAGTAGCTGGGCCGCAGCCGCGTCTGGATGTGGGGGCCGAAGAACGCCTTCACGAACGCGTCGAGCGTCCCGCGCAGGTGCGCCATGGAGACGCCCTCCTCGACGTGCAGGCACTCGACCTGGTGGAACATCGGCGTGTGCGTCACGTCGGAGTCGCAGCGGTACACCTTGCCGGGGGTGATGACCCGCACCGGCGGCTTGCGGGCCTCCAGCATGGCGCGGATCTGCACCGGGCTGGTGTGCGTGCGCAGGATGCGCGTGGGCGGCTCCGGCGCGCCCTCGGGCGGCGCGGGCAGCGTCGCCGCATCGAGCGAGAAGGTGTCCTGCATGTCGCGCGCCGGGTGGTCCGCCGGGAAGCAGAGCTTCTCGAAGTTGTAGACGTCCCACTCGATCTCCGGCCCGTCGGCGACGTGGAAGCCGAGCCGGGCGAAGATCTCGATGATGTCGTCCATCGCCTGGGACACGGGGTGGCGGTGGCCGAGCTTCTGGGGGCGGCCCGGGAGCGTGACGTCCAGCTTCTCGCGGCGGAGGTCGGCTTCCAGCGCGCGGCCGGCGACCGCCTGCCTGGCGCGCTCCAGCAGGTCCTCGATGCCCGCCTTGACCGAGTTCACTGCCTCGCCGACGCGCGGCCGCTCCTCGGGCGCGAGCTTTCCCATGCCTCGCAGCACGGCCGACAGCGAGCCCTTCTTGCCGAGGTACTTGATGCGCGCCGCCTCGACCTGCGCCTCGTCCCCGGCCCGGGACAGCTCGTCTTTGGCCTGCGCGAGCAATGCGTTCAGCTCGTCGATCATCACCGGCTCCACAAACGACGAAGCCGCGCCGGGGTCGCCCCGACGCGGCCTCGTGAATCATTGCGGAAGAGGCCTACGCCGCGGCGCGCTTGACGATGGCCGCAAACGCCTTCGGATCGGCGACCGCGATGTCCGCCAGCACCTTGCGATCGAGCCCGATGCCCGACTTCTTCAGGCCCGCCACCAGCTTCGAGTACGACATCCCCGACATCCGCGCGGCCGCGTTGATGCGCACGATCCAGAGCGAGCGGAAGTCGCGCCGGCGCATCCGGCGGCCCTTCGCCGACTGCATCATCGCCCGCTCGACCGCCTCGACCGCCCGCTTGTACGTGTTGTGGCGCCGTCCCCGGAAGCCCTTGGCGAGCTTCAGGACGCGGTTGCGGCGGCGGCGGGCCTTGAATCCTCGTTTGACGCGCATTTGCTGACTTCTCCTACTTCGGCAGCCCGTACGGCAGGGCCTTCTTGAGGTGCTTCTCGTCCCGGCGGGAGAGGACCTCGCCGTGGCGCAGGTGGCGCTTGCGCTTGCGGTTCTTGCTCAGGGACAGGTTGTGGCGGCGGAAAGCCTTGGCCGCCTTGATCTTCCCCGTCCCGGTGCTGCGGAACCGCTTCACGGCGCTCCGCTTGGTCTTCAACTTCGGCATTTCCCGTCCTCGAAAAAGGAAGCGGCCTAGTACCTCAGGCCGCCTCCGAAATCAACCCTTCTGCCTCGGAACTTATGCCTTCGGGGCCTCCGCCTGCTGCGCCGGGGCCGGCGCTGGGGCGGAAGCGGCGGGCCGGGGCGCCCCGTTCGTAGGGGTCGCGGCGGGACGCGCACCAGCCGCTGCCGGGCGAGTCTGAGGCTGCGCCGCGGGGCGCGATGCCGGTGGCTGTCCAGGGCGCGGCGACTGGCCGGCGGCGGCCTGCTGCTGCTGCAGCGAGCGCTGCTGCTGCAGGAACCGCGGGTTCGCGGCGAGGATCATGAACAGCAGCCGGCCTTCCAGGCGAGCCGTCTGCTCGACCACCGCGATGTCCTTCAATTCGGCCTCGATGCGGCGGAGGATGGCCTGGCCGATCTCGCGGTGGGTGATCTCGCGGCCGCGGAACATGACGGTGACACGCGCCTTGTTGCCCTCGGCGAGGAACTCGCGGATGGCCTTGGTCTTGAAGGCGTAGTCGTGCTCCTCGGTCTTGGGCCGGAACTTCACTTCCTTGAGCTTCACGACCGTTTGCTTCTTCTTGGCCTCGCTCGCCTTCTTCTTGGTCTCGTACTTGAACTTGCCGTAGTCCATGATCTTGCAGACCGGCGGCTTGGCCATGGGCGAGACCTCGACCAGGTCGAGGCCGAACTCCTGGGCCTTGGCGAGGGCGGTCTCGAGCGAGATCACTCCCAGCTGCTCACCTTCGGGACCGATGACACGGAGCTCACGGGCGCGGATACGGCGGTTCGTGCGGGCGTCGCGGATGGCGGACTCCTTCGAGACATGTGGACCAGCACGCGTCAGCGTACCGGACGTTCAACTTCTGATTTCAGGGCAGAAAAGCCCCACCCAAGCACTTCTGCGGGGACGCGGTGCCCCCTCATTGTAGCGGTTAGGGTATCCGGCCTCGGGGCTGTGTCAAGGGTTCGTGTAGGTGCGCGCTCACCCGTACGCACGCTCAGAACGGGACCGTCCCCTCCTTCGCCAGCTGGTCGGTAAAAGCGGCGAGCGGCAGGGCGCCCATCTCGGCGTCCTTGCCCTCTCCATGGCGGCGCGGGGAGACGGTCTTCTGCTCGACCTCCTTGTCGCCCACCACCAGCGTGTACGGTATTTTTTGGAGCTGCGCGTCGCGGATCTTCGCGCCGAGCTTCTCGCTCGACTCGTCCAGCTCGGCGCGCAGCCCGCGCGCTCGCAGCGTATCCGCCACCTCGCGCGCCCACGGCATGTGCCGATCCGCCACGGTGATGACGCGCGCCTGCACGGGCGCCAGCCACACCGGGAAGTTGCCGGCGTAGTGCTCGATGAGGATGGCGATGAAGCGCTCGAACGATCCGTAGATGGCGCGGTGGATGACCACCGGCCGGTGCTCCTTGTTGTCCTCGCCTACGTAGCTGAGATCGAAGCGGTCCGGCGCGTTGTAGTCCAGCTGGATGGTGCCCAGCTGCCATTCGCGCCCGATGCTGTCCCGGACGTGGAAGTCGAGCTTGGGGCCGTAGAACGCTCCGTCCCCGGGGTTCTCCACCCAGGCGACGCCGGTCTTCTCCACCGCCGCGCGCAGGCTCGCCTCCGCGCGGTCCCACAGCTCGTCGCTGCCGATCCGCTCCGCCGGGCGGGTGCCGAACTTGGCCCGGTACTCGAGGCCGAACGCCTGGTACACCCGGCCGACCAGCTCGACCAGCCGGTGGACCTCGTCGGTGATCTGCGACTCCATCAGGAGGATGTGCGCGTCGTCCTGCTGGAACTGGCGCACCCGGGTGAGGCCGCTCAGCACGCCGGTCGCCTCGTTGCGGTGCAGGATGTCCTGGGTGTGGAACCGCAGCGGCAGCTCGCGGTAGCTGTGCTTCTTCATCGAGTACAGGAGGTAGTGCGACGGGCAGTTCATCGGCTTGAGCGACGAGTGGTGCTCGCCCGTCTCGCTATCCTGGATGAGGAACATGTTCTCCCGGTATTTGCCCCAGTGGCCGCTGATCTCCCAGAGGCCCTTGTCGTAGATGAGCGGCGTCTTGATCTCCTGATAGCCGTTCCTCAGACAGAGCCCGCGCATCGCATTCGACAGCGTGTGGAAGAGCAGCGTCCCCTTGTGGGTCCAGAACGCCGCGCCGGGCGCGAACGGGTGGAAGTGGAAGAGGTCGAGCTCCTTGCCCAGCTTGCGGTGGTCGCGCTTGCGCGCCTCCTCCTGCTGCTTGAGCCAGGCGTCCAGGTCCTTCTTGTCGAAGAAGGCGGTGCCATAGATCCGCTGCAGCTGGGGATTGCGGTGGTCGCCGCGCCAGTAGGCGCCCGCCACGTTGAGCAGCTTGATCACGCCCACCTTGCCGGTGGAGGGGGCGTGCGGACCCAGGCAGAAGTCCACCCAGTCACCGTGGCTGTACAGCGTCAGGGTCTTCGCGCCCTTGGCGAAGATGTCGTTGACGATCTCGACCTTGAACTTCTCGCCCAGCCTGTCGAACAGCGCGAGCGCCTCCTCCTTGGAGACCTCCTTCCTGACGAAGGGGAGGTCCTTCCGGATCTCCTCGTTCGCCTCCTTCTCGATCCGCTGCAGGTCTTCCGGGGTGAACGGCTTCTCCCGGAAGAAGTCGTAATAGAAGCCGTCCTCGGTGCTGGGGCCGATGGTGACCTGGGTTCCGGGGAACAGGCGCTGCACCACGCTGGCCATGATGTGCGCGGCGTCGTGGCGGATCAGGTCCAGCCCTTCCCGGCTCTTGCTGGTGAAGACGGTGAGCTTCCCGCTCCTCGTGAGCGGGCGCGACAGGTCCAGCTCCTCGTCGTCGAGCTTGGCGAAGAGGGCGGCGCGGGCCAGGCCGGAGCCGATGTGCTGCTTGACGAAATCCGCGACGGTGGTGCCGGCCGGCACCTGCTTCTGCGACCCGTCGGGGAGCGTGATGTCGAGATCCGGCATGGTCTGCGGGAGGTAGGCGAGCGGCACGGCACTGTCAAGCGAGCTTCGGGGTGGTAAAGGAGATCTCATGCGCATCACCACCGTTCGCCTCGCGACCGCCGGCCTCCTGCTGCTCTTCGCCTCCGCCGCCTCCGCCGCTCCGCAGGCCAGGCGGGCACCCCGGCAGTACACCATCGACCAGTTCATGGCCGTCGTCCGGGTGGCGGGCGCATCGTTCTCGCCGGACGAGAAGCGCATCCTGTTCTCCTCGAACCAGAGCGGCATCTTCAACGCGTACTCCGTCCCGGTCGCCGGCGGGAGCGCCACCCAGCTCACCCGGTCGACGACCGACACCACGTACGCGGTGAGCTATTTCCCCGCCGACGAGCGGATCCTCTACACGCGCGACAGCGGCGGCGACGAGAACAACCACCTCTACGTGCGGGGCAAGGACGACAAGGAGCAGGACCTCACGCCGGCGGCGGAGGGCAAGAAGCTCAAGGCCGGCTTCGTGCGCTGGAGCGGCGACGACCGCGCGTTCTTCGTCATGATCAACGAGCGGGATCCGCGCTTCTTCGACCTCTACCGGTACGACGCGGCGACGTACGCGCGGTCGGTCGTGTACCAGAACGAGAAGGGATTCGCGATCGCGGACGTGTCGCGCGACGGCCGTTGGGTGGCGCTCGACAAGCCCAACACCTCGCTGGACAGCGACATCTACCTGTACTCGGTCTCCGGCAAGGAGCTGAAGCACCTCACGCCGCACCAGGGCCAGGTCGCGTTCTCGACCGCGGCCTTCGATCCCGCCGCCTCCGCGCTGTACTTCCTCAGCGACGAAGGAGGCGAGTTCAAATCCGTGCGCCGGTACCTGCTCTCCAGCGGTAAGTTCGAGGAGGTGGAGAAGGCGGCCTGGGACGTGCTGTACACGGGTTTTTCATGGAACGGGAAGTACCGCTACACGGCGATCAACGAGGACGCGCGCACGGTGATCAAGGTGGTCGACGCGAAGACGGGCGCGCCGGTGCGGCTTCCCAGGCTCCCTGAGGGCGACCTCACCTCCGTCGCCTTCTCCCGGAGCGAAAACCTGATGGCCTTCTACCTGACCGGGGACCGCGCGCCGGCGAACCTGCACGTGCTCGATCTGCGGAGCGGCAAGGTGACCCGGCTCACCGACACGCTCAGCAAGGACATCGATCCGCAAGACCTGGTCGACGCGCAGGTCGTGCGCTTCAAGTCGTTCGACGCGATCGAGATCCCCAACGTCCTGCTGAAGCCACACCAGGCGGAACCCGGCGCGAAGGCGCCGGCGCTGGTCTGGGTGCACGGCGGTCCCGGCGGGCAGACGCGCAAGGGATACAGCGCGCTGATGCAGTACCTGGCGAACCACGGCTACGTGATCCTCGGCATCAACAACCGCGGCTCCTCCGGGTACGGGAAGACCTTCTTCGCTGCGGACGACCGCAAGCACGGGCGCGAGCCGCTCTGGGACTGCGTCGAGGGCAAGAAGTACCTGGCCTCGCTGCCCTACGTCGATCCCGCGCGCATCGGCATCATCGGCGGGAGCTACGGCGGCTACATGGTCCTCGCCGCGCTGGCTTTCCAGCCGCAGGAGTTCCAGGCCGGCGTGGACATCTTCGGGGTCGCGAACTGGGTGCGGACGCTGGAGAGCATCCCCCCTTACTGGGAATCGTTCCGCCAAGCGCTGTACCAGGAGATCGGCGACCCGAAGAAGGACCTCGAACAGCTCAAGGCCATCTCGCCGCTGTTCCATGCCGACAAGATCCGCAAGCCCCTGCTCGTGCTGCAAGGCGCGAACGATCCCCGCGTGATCAAGCCGGAGTCGGACGACATCGTGGCGGAGGTGCGGAAGAACGGCGTCCCCGTCGAGTACGTGGTCTTTCCGGACGAGGGGCACGGCTTCACCAAGAAAGCCAACGAGACTCGCGCATGGTCGACGGTGCTGCGGTTCCTCGACGAACATCTGAAGAAAGAGAAAGGCGTGAACTGAGCGCAGTCGCATGCCGCCCTGTCCGCTCTGAAGCGCGGCGCCGCCCTGGTGGCGGCGACTGGTCAGCGCCAGGTGCCGTCGAGCGTAGGCTCCAGCGGGTGCTCCCGCGGGTTGAGGCGCAGGTCCCGAAGCAGATCGAGGCGCTCGGACCGGGCCTCCAGATGGATGCCCAGCTCGGCCTCGACGTCATCGGACACTCCGATCAGCACCAACTCCAGCCCGGCCACGTCGAGGAGGTCCGGATCGAGCGGAGCGAACTTCCGGCCGCGGAACTTCGCGCGCAGGAAGGCAGGCAGCGGCTCGACGTGCGGCGGGCGGCGGCCGAGCCTGGGCGGAGCTTCCGGATTGAACGCGGCCACGATGTAGCTCGCCTCCGGCAGGATGCGCAGGGCGCGCTGCACCTCGCCGGGGCGGCGCGGCAGCTCCAGCCGGTAGGCGAGATGCGTGTGATCCCCATGGCGCGCCAGCGCGTAGACGCCCTTCCCGGCCGGCCGCGCCGGAGGCTGCACGCGCGGTCCGCGAGTCTTCGTTTCGTACTCGATCCGTCCCAGGTCTTCGAGCAGCTCCCCGGGCGTCTCGCAGACCCGTTCGATCTCCGCCCAGAACCGCTGCCGCCGGGTTTCGGGCATCCGCTTGCGGCCGACGAGCAGCCGCCGGTACGCCTGCTTGCCGCGGGGCTTCAGGACGACGTGCAGGCGCTGCACGTCGCGCGGTCCGGCGACGCGCTCATCCGCCTCGAACGGCGGCTCGGGCCGCGGACGCACACGGGGCGTGTAGAGGAAGTACAGATCGCCTTGCTCGAGCAGCTGCGCCTCGGCCACCCGGATGAGTCTATCGGGGGAAACCTGCTAACGCTCGTACGTGCTTGCGGAACCGATCACCGCTCCACCGGGCGCGACGGCCCGCTGCGCCCGTTGCAGCTGGCGATAGCGCCAGATTGTGTACAGCACGGGCAGCACCTCGAGCGTGAGAAAGGCGCTGGTCAGGAGCCCACCCAGCATCGGCGCGGCGACCCGCCGCATGATCTCCGCGCCCGCTCCCTCGGCCCAGAGCAGGGGCAGAAGGCTCGCGGCCATCGCCGTGATGGTCATGATCTTGGGCCGCAGGCGCTGCACGGTTCCCTCGGCGTGCGCGGCGACGATGTCCTCGCGGCTCCGGAGCCGCCCTTCGCGCATCCGCCGGTGGAACGCTTCGTCGATGTAGACCACCATCACGACACCGGTCTGCATCGCGAGCCCCACGACCGAGAGAAGACCGACCCACACAGGGGCCGATAGCGGGTACCCGAGCAGGTACAGCGTCCAGAAGCTTCCCACCAGGGCGAACGGTACCGAGGCTAGCACCAGGAGTGCCTCGGCGAGGCTGCGGAACTGAAGAAAGAGCAGCCCCAGCATCGAGAGCACCACGATGGGCACGATCCATTTCAAGCGCTTCTCGCCGGCAACCAGGAGAGGGTACTGCCCCGTCCACTCGATCCGCTCGCCGCCATCGAGACGAATCTCCCTCGCCGTCACCGCCGCATCCACCTCGCGCCTGGCTCGCTCGACGTAGTCCTGCAGGTCGGCGCCCGCGGCCAGATCCACGTAGAGATAGGCGACGAGCTCGCCCCGTTCCGTCCGCAGCTGCGCGGGTTGTCGGATGTACGTCGGACGTCCCAGCAGCGCGAGCGGCACCGGCTGGCCGAGGCTGGAAACCTCACCGGAGGACGCGTTCGCCGCGCGGACGGTCAGCTCGCGGAGCTGATCGGCGGGGCCGCGCGGCTGCACGTCGGGCGCCTCCGGCGCGATGCGCACGCGAAGCCTGCGGCCCTCCTGCTCGATCTCGCCGATCTGGCCGCCGTTCGCGATCAGGTCTGCGGTCGACTTCACCGCCGCGGCGTCGACGCGGTGCCGGGCCAGCGCCTCCGGATCGGCCTCGAACGTGAGCCGCGTCTCGCCTCCCAACGATTCGAAGACGACGCTCCGCGTTCCCCGGATGCGAGTCGCGATTGCCCGCAGCGCCGTTCCCAGCATGTCGAGGCGCGCGGGATCGGGAGAGACGATGCGAATGCCCACCGGCGTGCGGATGCCGGTCGCCATCATGTCCATGCGGGCGCGAGCCGGCGCGGTCCACGAGCCGATCCAGCCCGGCAGACGGACCGCCTTGTCCAGCTCCCCGATGAGCTCCGCCGTCGTCCGAGGCGTCGTCTCCGGCCAGAATGTTGCGAGCACCCGCCGCACTGGCGCCGGAGCCCAGCCCGAATACCACCGCGTCCGGGGTACCTTCGGCCACTCTTCGCGCGGGCGCAGTCGGATGGTGGTCTCCGCCATCGAGTACGGCGCGGGATCCGTGCCCGTATCCGCGCGTCCGACCTTGCCGAACACGGTAGCCACTTCGCCAAATCTGCTGATCGCGTGGTCCTGCCAGAAGAGCTGTGTCGCCGCCTCGTCCGGAGGGACGCCCGGCAGCGTGGTGGGCATGTACAAGAGGTCGCCCTCTTCGACGCGCGGCAGGAACTCGCCTCCGAGCCGCGAGAGGATCGGCAGACAGGACGCGAGCGCGAGCGCCGCCGTCGTCAAGGTGAGCGCAGGCCGGCTCAACGCGAAGTGAACGAAGGGCCGATAGAGCCGCACCAGGGTCCGCGTGAGCGGATTTTCGAATTCCGGGATCACCCGGCCCCGCACCAATCGATCGCGAAGCGCGGGCGCGAGCGTCAGCGTCACCAGTGCCGCCGAGGCGACGACCAGGGTCTTGGTCAGCGCGAGCGGGCGCAATAGCCGCCCCGTCTCACCCGAGAACGCGAAGACGGGCAGAAACGAAATTGCCGTGATCAGGAGCGAGGTCAGGATGGCGGGGGCGAAAGATTGGGCAGCGACGACGAGCTGCTTGCGACGGTGATCGGAGGGCGCCGCCGGGTCCACCGTCTCCAGGCGGCGGTGCGACGCCTCCAGGGCGACGAGGTCCGCGTCGACTGCCATGCCCAGCGCGATGGCGATCCCGCCGAGGCTCATGATCGTCGCCGGCACGCCCAGGAGCCACATGGCCGCGAACGTGAGCAGCAGCACGACGGGCAGGGTCGCCAGGGGCACGAGCGCGCTGCGCATGTGAAGCAGGAAGATGAGGATGACCAGCACGACCACCCCGACCTCCTCGCCCAGAGCGCGCAGCAGCGTGCCCCGCACGCGTGTCGCCAGGTCGACGCGATCGTAGGTCATCGAGAGGTGGACCTCGGCCGGGGCGCCCGAGTCGAGCCGCGCGGCGTCGGCCGCGCGTCGGGGAAGCCGCTGACACTCCCGCGCGATCGTCCTCTTGACCTCCTCGACGAGCGCGGCCAGGTTCGCATCGCGCCGGGCGATGACGATGCCGCCCACCGCCTTCACTCCCGCGAGGTCGGCCATGCCCGACGGCATGTCCTCCGTAAGCCGCACGCTCGCGACATCCCTGATGCGGGCCGGCCCCTGGCCTTCAAGGGCAGCGGCGCGCACGGGCACCGCCTCGAGATCGGCGAGCGACGCTTTCGAGACGCCGCCGTTTGCGTCGAAGACGGCCCGCAGTGCTGCCACGACATCCGTGAACGCGAGCCCGCGCTCGCGCAACTCGCGCGGCTTCACGTCGATGCGAACTTGCCGGATGTCGCCTCCGACCGAGGCGACTTCGGCCACGCCCGGAATCGATTCGAGCGCCGGGCGAAGCACGTCTTCCTGGAAGCGGCGCAGGTCGAGGAGGGATGACACCAGGGCCGGGTCGGTCAGCGCATACTGGAAGACCCAGCCCGTGCTCGACGCGGCCGGGCCGACCTGCACCCGCACGTTCGGCGGCAGCCGGGACCGTACGCTTGCGAGGCGATCGAGGATCGATCGACGGGCGCCGTCGAGGCGCGAGGCAGAGTCGAAGACGACGTCCACGTAGGCCATGCCCGTCATGGTGGAACCGCGGATGGCCTTCGCTCCCGGCACGTCCTGGAGCGCGCTGGTCAGCACAGCCGTCACCGAGGCGGAGACCTCCGGGGCAGCGTGGCCCATCCAGTCGGCCACCAGCCCGATCTGCGGATCGGACAAGTCCGGGATCACGTCGCCCGAAAGGCGGCGCCGCCCGAGCTCGCCGCCGGCGGCGGCCAGCAGCGCCGCACCGATGACGATCCAGGGATGGCGGGCGGACCAGGAGACCACGCGGGCGATCACGGGGCCACCCACTCTTCGTCTCCGGCTTGCATCCCGAGGCGGCGGTCGGCGTCGAGGAAGAACGTTGCCCTCGACACGACCCGCTCGTGCGCACGCAAACCCGACAGCACGACCGCGAAACCGTGCTTGAGGAAGGTCTCGCCGATCTCGATGGGTCGCTTCTCGAAGCGGTACGGACCGACCTCCGCGAGCACGTAAGGGCCTTCCGGGGATCGGACGATGGCGGAAGCCGGGACCGCGAGAACCTCTCGCGGCTTGCGTGGCAACTCGAGCCATCCGACCTGGCCCGGCTGGAGCCGCGCCGGCGCCAGCGCGGTGCGGACGGCGTCCGGACGAAAGTGGATGCGCGACGTCGATCGGTCCCAGGGGACGGCAGCGTCCGCCGTGCGGCGCACCGCAAAGGCGACCTGTGGCGCTTGGGTCAGCGAGAACGAGCCCCGGTCGTCGGTGGCAATCGCGGTGATCTGGTCATTGTAGAAGACCGCGGTGATCACGCCGTCGCGGTCGATCCATGCTGGCCCACGCAGCTCGCGGGTATCGAACAGGAGAGAGCGCTTGCGCACGAAAGTGATGATCCCGTGCCTGCGCACGTTGTCGACGGCGGTCATGTCGCTCATTCCGGCCGTCTGCGACTGGGGTGTGGACTTCGCAGCGGGATCGCGGGCGAGAGTCTCCAGCGCCATGCGACAGATGGGGCACTGCCCGGGCGCCCGTGCGCGGACGTCGGGATGCATCGGGCAGGCGTAGAGGATCCCTGCTTCGCTGCCCGCGGGAGCTCGAACGCCGACGACGACGGCCGCGGTCACTGCGCCGGCAGCGAGAAGCAGGAGCAGGACGCGCGAAGCGACGATGAATCGGCGCGAAACCGGGGGCGCATCCGCTGGCGGAATCCGGGGTGTCTCGCTTGGTGTGCGCACGCTGGCTCGCTGGAGCACGGTGCCACCCCGGACCCGTCCACTGGTTTTCTGGGACGAGGCCGGGGTGGCGCGTACGGCTTACTTCTGGACCAGGGACGGACGCATGAACTCGTTGTCCTCGTGATCGAGGATGTGGCAGTGGTTGACGTAGCCGGGGCCGGGGCCACCGGTTGGATCGAACGGGAACGCATTCTGCCCTGGCCCTACCCCGGCGACGGACACATGCTGCGGGGCCCAGCGCACGGCCAGTCGCGTAATTTCGCCCGGGAACATCTTGATCGTGTCCTTCCACCCCGCATCGAGCGGCTCGGGCGCCCTGGACGGGCAGGTCCCGCCCGCGCACGCTCCCTGCGCCGTGTATTTCGGAGCATCGAAGTTGATGTTGCCGCCGACCGCGCCTGCCGAGTTGCGAACGTCGTAAGACCGAGGAGGTCCGAACCCGGGGATGTAGACGCCCGGCGGGAAGTTGAACCCGTTGAAAGTTCCGCCCGGGAAAGCCGCGATCCAATCTGCCAGGTAGACGGTGAGATCGAACGGCTGTCGCGAGATCACCTGGAACTGGATCAGGTGGATGTGGAGAGGATGCGCGTCGCCAGTCAGGTTGGCGACCTCCCACAGCTCGGTCGAGCCCTGTCGCGGCGTCTCGGTTGCCCAAAGGCCACGGCCGTTCGGGGTCGAGCCAGGGACTGGTGTCGTGGTCCCTTCGCGATTGCCGTTCCACTTGGTGTTGTTGATCAGGCTCTGGATCGGGTCGCCCGCGAAATCCGGGGACCCGGGACCGTTCGGATTGGCGGGATTGCCTTCCTCTTCGACGAGGATGAGCTGCCGGTTCAGGTCGGGACCGCTGCGCTTGAGGTCAATCATCGGCGCCGCCCGGAGTGGAGGATGGTTGCGTGACGCAGGATTGAAGCTCGTGTCGGCGCCGCTCAACGGCACGGAGACCTTGAACTGCATCACCAGTCCATCCGAAGTCGCATCCGGCGCTCCGAATCCCACCGGACCGCCGCTCGGAAAGGGAATGACGGCAAAGTTCTTCAGGGTGAACGTCTTGCCCGCCTGGCCCGCGAAGTCGACGATGACGTCCGTGCGCTCGGCCGGCGCGAGGAAGAGGCACTTGGCGCCTGCGCGGATGTCGGCATTGCTGCCGAGGCTGATCGTGCCGGAGCAGGCGTTGGCCCCGTTCGCCGGATCGGCCACCTTGACAGGGTCGTTGAAGAAGCCACCGTCGGAACCGATCTGCCAGATGGCCGGTCCTGGCGCGCCGTTCACGTGCATGTCGACGCCCTGCTGGTCGAATAGCTGCATGATGTAGAAGCGCGCGTTGCTGCCGTTCAGAACGCGGAAGCGATAGCGGCGCGGCTGGACCTCGAGGGTGGGCCAGCTCTTCCCGTTGACGGTGATGACGTCGCCGAAGAACTCCGGGATCCAGAACGGATGTTTGTCGGGATAGCCGGGTGGCCCGTTCAGGTTCGCCGGATTGTTGGAATCGGGGAAGTAGAGCTGGCCGTTGGTGTCGAACTGCCGATCCTGGATCAGCAGCTCGATCTCCTGGGGACCGGAGGGAAGAGTGATCGGGTTGTCGGCGCGCCCCGTGTCACGCTGGTCGCGGATGAAATAGAACCCGGCCAGACCGGCCACGAGGTTCAACCGGACGACGCCCAGGGCGTGGTCGTGGAACCAGAGCGTGGTCGCTTCCTGCGAGTTCCCGTAGTTGTACGTGCTGGTGACGAACCCCGCGCCTTTCAGGGCCTCGCCCGGCGTGAACCAGGCCTCAGGATGACCGTCGAACTGCGAGAGGACCTCCGCGCCGTGGAGGTGCACGACGGCAGGGATGGGACCGGCATACGGCTCGCGGCAAGGCGGGGCCAGCGGCGGGCCGTTCACGCAGTTGTTCCTTCTCGTGGTGCCGAGCGGATCGGCCCAGTGCAGCGACTGATCGACCGTGAGCAGGTTCTGCAGCCGCGTGTTCGCCAGGCTGTTGGTGTAGCTCACCGTGGTGGCGATGCCCTTGCGGGCTTCGATGGTGCGCGCGGGCCAGCTCGGGCCGGCGCCGTTGATGTCATAGCCCCAGAGGTACGTCCCTCTCCTGTACGGGGACTGAAGCGGCGCATACACCGATTCGGGGAGGACCTTCTGCTGGAACTCTGCCATGTTCACGCGGAGCGTGGTGGTAGCGTCGGCTCTCCTCCCGGCAAAGGTCGGCAAGCGGTCCACGAACTTTGGAATCGTGTTGCCGCTCAACGGCGTCTGGCCAAAAGTGACCGAGGCTCGGCCAGCCGTCGGCCGATTGGCGAGATCGCCCCCATTCGCCATGCCACATCCCAGCATCGCCAGCACCGATGCCCAAAGGGACACCGATGCAAATGGCAATCGGTAGCGCATCATGTGTATTTTCCCCCTGCAGCGACGCGAAGTTTATCGAGCCGCAAAATCGATCAATCTCGACTTTGTACTCGCGGTCAATCCCCCCAAGCCGTGCGTCGGAGGGGCGAATTCCACAACTTTCGCGCTGTGAAAAGTGTAACGCCCGACTATCGGTAGCGACTAACGATCACGGTCGCAGCCACCGTCCGCGCCGGCATCGCCGCCGCGGTGATCGTCCACGCATCCGGCGCGAGCGAACCCCAGCTGCACCCCGCCTGGGGTTCGCTCTTGCATGCGGATGCTTGGGTGGTGGTGCGCCCTGCTGGTTTCGAACCAGCGACCCCCACCGTGTCAAGGTGGTGCTCTACCGCTGAGCTAAGGACGCAGTCGGGTTGCGGGGTGTAGCAGGGGCCTCCGGCACGGTCAAGCGCGGCGCCGGGCCAGCCAGTCGAGGATGCAGGCGTCCACGCCCGAGGGCGCGACCAGCACTTCGTCCGCCCCGGAGCGTCCCTGCAGGGTCGCGTCGGGGCAGGGGCGCTCCTTGACCGGCAGCGGGATGCGGGGGATTGCCTTGACCGATTCGGTACGCACGCGCCGGAGCGAGCGGTCGCGCGCGCTGCCCTGCACGATGCGGGCGGAGAAGCGGGGCACGCGGTTGAGGCGGGCCGCCTCCTTGCGCGAGACGGGCATGTGCAGCTCGATCGCCAGCTGACCGCGCCACGCGCGCAGCTCGCGGACGGCCGTCTCGGAAAGCAGGTTGCTGCTGCCCGGGCGCACCACCAGGCGGACCTGGTCGGGGTCCAGCTTGCGCAGGTCTCCGCGTGCGACGGCCTGCTGTCCCAGGACGAGCACCATCAGCGCGAGGATCACGTCCGTACCCTCTGCGGCGGGAGCCGCATGAGCCGCACGAACAGCCAGAGGTACTTCGCCCAGCTCACCAGGACGCACTCGGCCGCGACGAGCACCAGCGCGATCAGCAGCGGCCGCGTCGGGGCTGCCGCCTCGGTGGCGCCCTGCACCAGCGCCAGGACGGTCGTCGCGGCGAGCGCCGCGGTTGCGTACTTGCCGAACCGGGTCGGCCGGACCGCGTAGCCGTGCCCGGTCCGTTCCAGCAGCCAGATGGCGGTGAAGATGCAGACGTCGCGGAACAGCGTGATGCCCAAAAGCCACCAGGGCAGCGCGCGAGACCAGCAGAGCAGCACCAGGGCCGCGAGGCCCAGCACCTTGTCGGCGACCGGATCGAGCAGCGCGCCGATGCGGGTGAACTGGTTGAGCGCGCGAGCAAGGATGCCGTCGAGCGCGTCCGTGATCATCGCGCCCACGAAGACGGCCAGCGCCGCCTTGCGCTCGCCGCGCAGGAAGAGGCCGACGAACACGGGGACCGCCAAAAGCCTTGCGCCGGTCAGGAGGTTGGGGACGTTCACTTCGCCTGCTCGTCGCGTTTCCTGTTCCAGGTAGACCAGTCGTCCCCCGCCTCGTCGGCCTCGGTGAACGGGGCCGGGACGCCGGGAGTGCCGTCCGCCGAAATCAGGATCTGCATCTGCCTGCCGACCAGCTTCTCCCAGGCGCCGCGGGTGACTTCCTCCGGCCCCGGGACCTCGCGGCGCCCGCCGTCCTTGGGCCCGGCATCGCTGGCCGCGTTGCGCCGGACCGCGACCGTGCCCGAGTACACCCGGACCAGCACGCTGCGGTCCTGGTGCGCGTCGACCCGGAAGGTGGTGCCGCGTACGCCGGCCACCGCGTTCTCGGTCTCGATCTGGAACCTCTGGTCGCCACCCGCCACCGAGGTCACCTTCGCCCAGACCTTGCCGAAGAAGAGCCTGACCGAGAGCTGCCGCCGGGCGGGGCCGCGCTCGAAGTGCGCCGCGGCGAGTGCCAGGCGGGCGCGGGGGCCGAGCCGCAGCGCGCTCGCGTCGGGGAGCTTCAGCTCGAGCCGCGAGTCGTCGCCCGTCTCCACCAGGTCGCCCTGCTGCACGCTCGAGCCTTGCCGCAGATCCTGGGGAGTATTCGGCCCGCGACGCACCTGGGCGGTGCCCTCCAGGAGCGACACGGTTGCAACCCGGACCCGCGCCTGCGCCTGCGCCCCGATGGGCCGGGCGCCGCAGAGCAGCGCGCCGGCGACCACCCACGGCAGCAGGCCGCCCCTCACGGACCCAGCTCGACGTCCACCGTGTTGGCGGTCAGGCCGGTGACGCGGACCGTGAAGCGGCCTAGCTTCTTCGACTCCAGCTCCTGCGCGAACTGCTCGGTGGAGCCGACCAGCGTGACGTCGAGCTCCTGCGTGCCGCCCGAATAGCTGCGCTGCGCGACCGCGCGGACGCCCCGGACCTGCTGGGTGAGGGCGCCCTTGAAGTCGCTGGCGGCGCGCAGCGAGCCCACCTTCCGCACCGTGACGTGCACGGCGTTTCCACCCGAGACGTCCTCCGACCAGCGGGCGCCGACCTTCTGGACCATCTGGTCGGCGAGCTTCTGCGCGGCCTTCTTGATGGCTTGCTTGCCGCAGGAGAGATCGTCGAGCGCCGCCGCGTTCTGGGTCGACTCGACAGTCGCGAGGACGTTTCCGTCGTCCGTGTTCACCGCCCGCGCGGAGAGGTTGGCGCTGCAGGAGTGCCAGTCGGGGCCCAGCTCGGCGAGGGGCGCGCGCTGGCTCACGATCACCTGGCCGAGGAGGACCACCTCGGCGCGCGTCAGCGAGCCCAGCTTGCGCGCCTGCGCCGCCGTGAGCGTGGTGGTGAAGCCGCCCACCGAGGCGGCCTTCTGCTCGGCGACCTCGGCGTCGACGAGCTGCCGGAAGCCGCGCTGGCGCAGCTCGTCGAGGACCACGTTCTCCGCCACGCGGAGGTCCGCGGAGACGACCTCGTTCCGCAACCAGGGCCGGGCCGGCGCGGCCATGCCGATGTTCTGCTCCGCGATCAGCACCATCGTGCGCGGGAAGTTCTTGCGCGCCATCAACAGGCCGAGCGCCTCCAGGTCCTTGTCGAGGGCCAGAAGGCTCACCTGCGCGCGCACGGTGACCTGGACCACCTCGCCGTCCATTCCTTCCTTGAGGATCTCGTAGCGTTTGACGTACCCGGTGGAGTGCTCCAGGACGGTGTCCATCTTGGTCTGGAACTCTTGCACCTCGGTCACGCTCTGCACCTGCGTGCCGACGGCCATCTTCACGGCTTGCCGGAGCGCATCGTCGATCGCCTTTTCGCGCGCCGCCGGCTTGTCGCCGTTCAGCACGGCGGCCTGGCCGGTGGCTTCCTGGACCTGGACTTCCTCGGCGGCGCCCGCCGCGAGCGGCAGGGCGACCAGCGCCGCGATTCCGAGGATGCGCATCACTTCGCTCCAGCATCGGGGGTCGGGTTCGAAGTCGGAGTCGGGTTCGAGGTCGGGGTCACGCTCGAGGTCGGGGTCACGCTCGAGGTCGAGTCGGGTTTGGTCGCAGCAACCGCAGGCGCCTTCAGGCCCTGCGCGATCTCCGCCGGAAGCTGGTCCAGCGGCACCTCCACGTCCAGCGAGACTCCTCCGTCGGAGAAGTAGTGGGTCTTGACCGCGCGCACGCCGCGCAGCTTGCCCTGCACCTTGGTGCGCAGCGCGCTGTCGTTCTGCAGCAGCGTGCCGACCGTGCCGCCGCTCTCGAGCGTGGCGCCCTTCAGCGTCTCGAGCGCGTTGCGCTGGGCGGTGGCCATCGCGGCGCGCTCCGCCCCGAGGCGCGCGACCGCGATGGAGGGCGCGTTCAGGTCGGGCGCGCCCTGCCCCGTCGCCTTGAGCACGCGCCGCTGCCAGTCGATCTCGCCGGTGGCATCGGCGCGCGCGGTCAACGGAACGAGGACGAGCAAGGCAAACGGCAGCAGGCGCAGCACGGGACCCTCCTTCGCGCGTCAGGCGTGCGCGGCCTTGCGCTTCTTCTCTACCAGCGCCTCGACCGTCTGGCCGATTCGCTGGCTCAAGATGAGCATCTCGCCCACGTCGGTCGGCGCCTGCTGCTTGTGGCCGTTGTCCAGGTAGAGCAGGTGCGAGACCCGGCCGCGGTGCAGGATGGGCACGATCATCGACGAGAGCGGCACCTTCTTGCCGAGCTGCGCGAGGAAGCGGATGTTGATCGGCGTCCTCTGCAGCGGGCCGAGGAAGTGGCTGCGCGTGTTCACCACCAGCTGGAACGCGCTGGGCGCCGAGAGGGGGATGGCCACGATCTGCGCCGCCTGCTCCAGGCCCTGGCCCACCCCGTCCCAGCCGAGCGCCACGCCGCCCTGGACCTGGAGGAGCAACGCGCGCTTCGCCTTGCTCAGCGAGGCCCGCAGCACCAGGTGCGCGATCGCATTGCGGTCCGAGACGCCTTCAAGGAGCCGCAGCGCTTCCTTGAAATCGATCGGCGCGTCCGCTGTAGAGGGCGGCGACGGCGCAGGTTCCTCCCAAGCCGGCGGCGGCGCGGCGGCGGTTGCATCGCGCGCGCGGGGCTCGGGAGCGACCTCGCCGAGGATCGCGTCCTCCGGCAGCGCCTCGACCGACTCGGCCGGCGGAGCGGCGATCTGCGCGCGCGGCGCGACCGGCGCCGTACCGGCCGGCGGCGTTGCGACGCGGCCCTGGACGACCCGGTTGTACAGGTCGTTGAAAGCAACCTCGTCGATCAGCTCGCCCCCCAGCTGGGAGGCGGCCTCCTGCTGCTTCTTGCGCCGCCGTCCTTCGGTCGGCACAACCCCGAAATCGAGCGCGCGCATCTGCCGGGTTGCGCCGTAGTTGGCGCGCAGAAGCTGGAAGATGCGGAACTCGGGCGCGATCACCGGCAGGCAGGTGTGGCCCAGCTTGTACCCGAGCTGGTCCATCTTCTCGAGGTGGATCTCGGTGCACAAAACCTTGAGACGCCGCTTCTCCATCTTCCAGGGGACCATCTCGTCGCGATCGGCGACGTGCTTGGGAAAGAGCGGGATCACCTCGTGCTGCGGTTGCAGCTCGCCCCAGGCGACCTCGCACCCGAGCTGCTTGCCGAGCGCGCGCGCGACCTGCTCCTCCTTGACGAGCTCGAGCTCGAGCAGATTGGTCCCCAGCCGGCCACCGTAGAGCACCTGCCAGTCGAGCGCTTCCTCGAGCCCGTCCTGCGTGAGGTGGCCCTCGCGGATGAGGATCTCGCCGATGCGCATGCGCGACCTCTTTTCTAGCACAGCGCGCCCGCCTGGTTGCGGACCGTGAATCCTCTTGCGGACATGCGCCGGGGGAGGGAAAAGGCGGCGCGCTCTGTTGGAAGGCCCGAGATGAGAGCTTGCGTCCATCCCCTGGCATGGCTGCTGAGCTTGAGCGCGTGCGCACATGCGCTCACCCCTGACCAGGATGCGATGCTGCGGCGCGCGGATTGCGCCGAGCTGCTCCGCGCCGCCGACGCCGCGCGTGCGCAGGGGCGCGGCGGCCTGGCCTCGACGCTCGCCGGCGCCTGCCCTCAGGAGAAGCTCAACGCGCTGGTCGCCTCCGCGCCGGACCCGGCGCAAGCGATGCTGTGGTGCGGCCGCGCCCGGGCGGCCTGGGGGGCATCCACGTGCGATGCGGCGGCGGTCGTCTCGCTCGCGGGCCAGCTGCGGCCGCGCCTCACCATTGGCCCACCGGAACCGGGCATGTCCGCCGATCCCTCGCTCGCCGCCGCGCTGGCAGAGCTGGGGCCCGCCTACAACCTCGGATGGAATGCAGATGATCCGGACGTCATCGTCGGGCGCATGCTGATCACGGTCGATCACGCGGCGAGCAGCATCGTCGCGCAGGTGCCTGACGCGAAGGGCGGCAAGCAACGCGTGCCCGCCGTGCAGCACCGGTTCACCGCACGGGCCCAGGGAGACGTCGAGCTGGCGGGAAAGACGCGCATGCTCCGGGCGGCCGAAGAGGCGCGCGACCTGACCTGGGCCGCGGCGCCCGCGATGTCGGTGGCCGCCAAGTTCGATCCGCAGGTCCCTGCCGAGGCGGAGCTGAAGCGGCGCGCCGCGCTGGCCTGGGTGAAGGCCCTGGCCAAGGCACTGGCCGCCGCGCCGCCGGAGGCGGTGGACGTGAGCGACGCGCGCGGCTGCGTGGCCTACGGGCTCTCCCTCAATCTCCTTTCCGGCGACCCGCTGGCGGCGGCCAATGCGCTCGGCGACCCGGCCAAGGTGGCCGCCTGCGAAAAGCTCCTGGACGAGCCGGCCGGCGCCGGCATCCCCGTGCCCTGATGAAGAGGACTTCCATGATCGACAAACATGACTGGCGACTCACGGGCAACCAGGCCAACTACCTGCACGGGGAGCTGTTGCGCTACGCGCCCTACCGGCCGCCGCGTCCTGGTTGGACCCACGACCGGTGCGAGTTCTGCTGGACCCCGTTCGCTCCGTTCAAGCGCGACGGGTGCGCCAGCGAAGGCTTCTACACCGAGGACCGCCGCTGGATCTGCGAGTCCTGCTACGAAGACTTCAAGATGCTCTTCGACTGGCGGCTGGAGGGGTAGCCGCAGGTCCTGGGAATCATCCCACTCGCGCGAGGCTGAGGCGGCCGCGCCAGCGGTTCTGGAAGGCGTCGCGCAGCGCGGCGTTCTCCGGCTTGCGCAGATCGGGGTCGGACTGCACCAGCGCGAACGCCTCCTCCCGTGCCTCCTGTAAGATCGCCTGGTCGCGCGTCAGCTCGGCCACCGCGAAGTCGGGCATCCCGCTCTGGCGGGTGCCGAGGAACTCGCCCGGCCCGCGCAGCTCGAGGTCGGCCTCGGCGATGCGGAAGCCGTCGGTGGTGTCCTCCATCACCTTGAGCCGCTCGCGGGCGGCGGGACCCCACTCGGCGCCGGAGGTCCCGGTGAGCAGCAGGCAGTGCGATTTCGCCGCGCCCCGGCCCACCCGGCCGCGGAGCTGGTGGAGCTGCGAGAGCCCGAACCGTTCCGCATGCTCGACGAGCATCACCGTCGCGTTGGGCACGTCGACGCCTACCTCGATGACGGTGGTGGCGACCAGGATGCGATCCTCGCCGCGCACGAACCGGTCCATCGCCTCGTTGCGCTCTTGAGCGCTCTGCCGCCCGTGCACCAGCCCGATGGGGAGGTCGGGAAACACCTCGACCGCCAGCCGGTCGCGTTCCTTGGTGGCCGCCTTCAGGTCGGCGAGCTTCTCGCTCTCCTCGACCAGCGGCAGCACCACGTAGGCCTGGCGCCCCGCTTTCAGCTCCCGCCGGACGACGTCGTAGGCGCGGTCGCGCTGCGCGTCGCGGTAGACGCGGGTCGCGATCGGGGTACGGCCCGGGGGCAGCTCGTCGAGAACGCTCACGTCGAGGTCGCCGTAGAGCGTGAGCGCCAGCGTGCGCGGAATGGGCGTCGCCGTCATCACCAGCACGTCGGGCCGCGCCCCCTTCTTCATCAGGCGGGCGCGCGTCATCACCCCGAACCGGTGCTGCTCGTCGATCACCGCCAGCCCGAGCTTGTGGAACTCGGTGTCCTCTTCGGCCAGCGCATGGGTGCCGACGACGATGTGCGCCGCGCCGCCGCGCACCAGGCGCTCCGCATGCGCGCGCTCGCGGGCGCCGAGGCTGCCCGTCACCAGCTCGACGTGCAAGTCGCGCCGCCCGCGCAAGAGCCGGCGCAAGGAGCGGGTGTGCTGCTCGGCGAGGATCTCGGTGGGGGCCATCAGCGCGGCCTGGTACCCGTCCTCGACGGCGAGGAGCGCGGCGCAGAGCGCCACCGCGGTCTTGCCGCTGCCGACGTCACCCTGCAGCAGGCGGTTCATCGGCTCGGGCTTGCGCATGTCCTGGGCGATGGCCTCCACCGAGCGGCGCTGGGCCCGCGTCAGCGGCCAGGGGAGCGACTTCACGATCCGCTCGATGGATTCCTCGCTCGCGCGGAAAGCGATCCCCGGCTCCACCTTGACCCCGCGCCGCCGGAGAGCAAGTCCCAGCTGGACCATGAACAGCTCCTCGAAGGCCATGCGGCGGTGCGGCTCTCCCGCCGGGCGCTGCGCGGCCGCCGCCACGTCGGCGCTCCGATCGGGGAAATGGGCCTCGCGCACGGCTTCGGCCAGTGGCCACAGCTCCCGGCGCTCCAGCACTCCGCGCGGCAGCACGTCGGCCAGGTGGCGCGCGTACTCGTCCACCGCGCGGCGGGCGATCCGGCGGTAGGTGCGCGCCGGCACCCCTTCCAGGTCGGTGTACACGGGCACCACGCGCCCGAACGAGTCGTCGGAGGAGGGGTCGAACGGCAACGCGCCGCCCCCTGCGGGCTCCAGAGGCTCGACGTCCGGATGGGACATGGTCTTGCCGCCGCCTCGCCAGCCGGCGCGCACCTCGCCGCTCACCACCACGCGCGCGCCGGTGCGCAGCCGCTGCACGAGCGCGGGCCGGTAGTGGAACCAGAGCAGCATCAGGTAGCCGCCCTCGTCGTCGCGCAGCCGCACCTCCAGGCGGCGCCCGCGCCGGGCGCGCACTTCGTCGATCCACGCGATGGTGCCGGCGATGACGCTCCGCTCTCCGATCGGCGCCTCCGCCACGGTGCGGCGCTTGCGCCGATCCTCGTAACGGCGCGGCAGGTTGAGCAGCAGGTCCTGCACGGTGGCGAGGCCCTTGCCGCGCAACTTGTCACGGATGGCCGGGCCCACACCGCGGAGCTGGTCGACGGGAGTGAGGAGGGGATCGGGGGTGAGGCCAGCCTTCTGGGCGGCGGCCGCAATGGCAGCGCGGCGCGCCGGGACCGGAGGGCGCGAAGAGGCGACGGGGGGCGAGATGGTGGTCGGCTTCGAGGTCGAGGTCGGGGCGGTCGAGGTCGGGTTCGAGGTCGGGTTCGGGGTGGGGTTCGAGGTCGGGGTGGGGTTCGGGTTCGAGGTCGGGTTCGAGGTCGGGTTCGAGGTCGAGGTGCGGTTCGAGGTCGGGTTCAAGGTCGGGGTGGGGTTCGAGGTCGAGATCGAGGTGGGGTTCGAGGTCGAGGTCGGGTTCGACATCGGGTCCGAGATTGGCGTCGGGTCCGACTCGTCGCGCGCGAGCGCCGCGATCTCCGCCGGCACCTCGAGCAGGCCGGATAGCTCGCGCACCAGCGCTGCGATCGCGGCCCTGCGGCGTGCTTCCGGGGCCGAGTCGAATCCGCGCGCTGTCTCCTGCAGACGGTCGAGCCCCGCCTCGAGATCGCCGGCGTACGGCCGCGCGTGCTCGACGACGCGCTGGACCAGCGGCTCGATCTCCCGCAGCACCGCCACCCGGGCCAGGCCGGCCCGGCTGAGGAGCCGGAGCGGCTGCAAGAGGGGCGAGAGCGCGAGCGCCAGTGCCTCGGGCGCTCCCCCGCCGCGGGTCACGGAGCCTCGGCCTCCTCGGAGTCGAGCGCGTAGTCGACGAAGACGACCTCGAGGATCTCGTATTCCCGCTCTCCGCCGGGCGTCCGGATCTTCACCGCGTCACCCACCTCGCGCCCGATCAGGCCCCGCGCGATGGGGCTGGTGATGCTGATGCGACCCTTCTTCAAGTCGGCCTCGGTCTCGCCGACGATGGTGTACTGCGTGCGGGTTCCGGAGTCGCTGTCCTCCAGCTTCACCGTGGCGCCGAAGACGACGCGCTCGCCGGAGAGCTTGCTGACGTCGATGATCTGGGCGCGCGCGAGGCGGTCCTCGAGCATCTGGATGCGCCCCTCGATGTGCGACTGGCGCTCCTTGGCGGCGTGGTACTCGGCGTTTTCGCGCAGATCGCCGTGGTCGCGGGCCACCGAGATGTCGTGGACGTTCCTGGGCCGCTCGACCGACTTCAGGCGCTTCAGCTCGCGCTTGATCGCGTCGGCGCCGGCACGGGTCATGGGGATGCTGTCGACCATCGCACGTCCGTGAGGGGGAAACGACGGCGGCCGGGCCCAACCGGGTCCGGCCGCGCACGAAGCATTGCAAGGCGCGCCGTGGGCGTCAACGAGAAACGACCCGGTCCCGCGCCCTGAAGGTGCACGTCCACGCCTGCAGAATAGCAGGCGCCCCCGACACCCTGCGGCCGGCGCCCGCCGGGACGGCCGGCGCGGGGTACGGGCGGCGGCCGGGCGCCCGCCGCCGTCTGCCGGTCGAGG
>Ga0137409_10001057_pt1 | contig 29758 bp, 29 predicted proteins | sample CZODoug1_16funga_FD_122059 | JGI IMG/M metagenome (GOLD analysis project Ga0137409, IMG submission 122059) | Vadose zone soil fungal communities from Angelo Coast Range Reserve, California, USA - CZODoug1_16fungal (Hybrid Assembly) | ecosystem: Environmental > Terrestrial > Soil > Vadose zone...
CGTCGGCTTTCCGGGCCGAAAGGGAAAAGCCCAGCTCGATTTCGTCGCCCCGAACCTCTCGAAGATTCGGGGTGTGGCGCGCCGGAACGGGTGGCGCGTCAGCCGGCCCAAGAAGGCGTTCCTCGTACAGGGCTCGGACAAGTCGGGCGCCGTGAATCGGCATTTCACCCGCCTGGCCGACGCGCGGATCGGCGTGACCGCCGCGGCCGCTCTCGCCGCCGGCGGGAATCGGTACGGGATGATCGTCTGGGTGAGGCCGAAGGACTACGCGCGCGCGGCGAGGGCGCTCAAAGCAAGGTGAGCCGGGCGCCGAAAAGGCGCCGCAAATCCTCAGAACAGTAACAATTCCAACCACATAGGCCATGCTGTGCCGGCCGGGCGGGCCCCGCGCTTCCCTCCTACGGGATCTCGCTAAGCTAAAGAGGGGGATCGGTTTTACCGATCTCTCTCCCGATGACCGTCGATCAGCTTCTCGCCCACCTTCGGGAACTCTCTGCGAGCGGCGCCGATTTTGGTCGCCTCCTCGAGACCGCCGTTCAGGAGCTGAGCCGGATGGATCCCCGGTTCCACTGGACCGGCATCTACGAGCTTTTCTCGGACAACGTCCTCCGCCTCGGGCCGTACGTAGGCTCTCCCACGGATCACGTTTTCATCGGGGTCGGGAACGGGGTCTGCGGAACCGCGGTCGCCGAGAAACGGAACCTGAACATCCCCGACGTCCGCCAGATCTCGAACTATCTCGCCTGCAGCGCCGAGACTCGGTCGGAGCTCGTCGTCCTCATCCGATCCGGTGATCGCATCCACGCGCAGATCGACATCGACAGCCACCAGGTCGGCGCGTTCAACGACGACGCGGTCGCGATGGTCCAGCGCGTGGCGGACTGGCTGGCCAAGGCATACGAGGCGCGCGGCGGCACGCGTCTCGACACGTGATGCCGCCGCCCAGCTCTCCGCGGCCCGCGGGCGGCCCGAGCACGCGGGAACTCCTCGAGGCGCTCGCCCGGCTGTTCGGCGCCGATGCGCTCCAGGCGGCCATGACCGAGGGCGCCCAACTCCTGGCGCGCGTCATCTCCAGCGCGCACACGGCGGTTTTTCTCGCGAATGGGGAGGAGCCGCTCCGCGAGTATTGGCATTCGGACTCCCCCGAAGATCGCGAGCGCATCCGCGCCACGTTCAAGGCGGCCGCCCTCGAGTCCGCGCGCGGCGGGGCGGTGGTCATCCCCGCGCCGGTGGCGGTGGGCGATCGGCTGATCCAGGCGCGCGCACAGCCGCTCCTCACGAGTGGGCGAATTCTCGGAGCCGTCTGCTTCTCGGTTCCCGACGATGCGGACGCCGGGAGCGCGGATCGCGAGATCCTGGTCGAGGCGATCGCCGGGGTGCTGGCGCACAAGGCGGCCTCCCACGAGGAGATCGCCCGCTACCGCGCGCAGCGCGAGCGCGACCAGCGCTGGTTCAAGACACTCGACAATCATCTTCGGGTCCTGGACCGGGAGCGTCAGAAGTTCGCCGCGTTCGTGAATCAGACGGACACCTTCGTCTACGTCACCGACGGCTCGAAGACCATCCGTTGGAGCAACCGGGCCATGACCGACCTCTACCCTCCCGAGGGAGCGGAGTCGAGCTGGGTCGGGAAGGCTTGCCGCGACGTCTGCTCCCGGCTCCGCGAAGAGTGCGCCGACTGCCCCGTGTCGGCCGCCCTGGAGCGCGCGCAGGTCATTCACTATGAGCTCCGGGCGAACGTGCGCGGAACCGAGGGACTCCTCTACCTCACCGCGCTTCCCATTCTGGGCCCGAGCGGCGGCGCCGACGAGATCATGGTGATGATCCAGGACCTGACCGGTCTTGAAGGGCTCCGCAAGTCGGAGGAGCGGCTCCGGACCGTGATCGCGGGCGCGCCGATCGTCCTCTTCGCGGTCGACGAGCGGGGCATCGTCACGTTCTCCGAAGGCCGCGGCCTCGCGGCGCTCGGAAGGAAGTCAGGGGAGTCGGTGGGCAAGTCGATCGACGCGGTTTATGCCGACAATCCGGGCGTGGTCGAGAACATCCGCCGGGCGTGCCGCGGCGAGGAATTCACGACCGAGGTCGAGTTCGACGACGCGGCGTTCGAGGTCCGGTATGCGCCGGTTCCGGGCGGGCGCGACGGAGTCCATGGGGTGATCGGCGTGGCGACCGACATCACGGATCGCCGGCGCGCGCAGCGGGCGCTTCAGGAGAGCGAGACCGCCCTCCGCCGGAGCGAAGAGCAGCTCCGCCACGCGCAGAAGATGGAGGCGATCGGCCTGCTCGCCGGCGGGGTCGCGCACGACTTCAACAACCTACTGACCGTCATCATGACGCAGTCCTCGCTCCTCGCGAGGAGCTTCCCCCCCGGATCGTCCGCCGCGCGGATCGGCGAGGAAATCCAGGCCGCGAGCACCCGAGGCGCGCTTCTGACCCGGCAGCTGCTCACGTTCAGCCGGAAAGAAGTCGTCTCGCTCCAGACCCTCGACCTGAACGCGGTCGTCATCGAGCTGGAGGGGATGCTCCGAGGATTCCTCCGCGAGGACGTCGAGCTCGTTTGCACGCCCGCCGCGGAGAGGGCGATGGTCCGAGGCGACCGCGGGCAGATCGAGCAAGTGATCCTGAACTTGGTTTCCAACTCCCGCGACGCGATGCCGGACGGCGGGAAGCTCCGCATGGAGGTCTCGCGCGTCGCCGTCGACGTCTCGATGGCGCGGGAGCTGGGCACGGCGGAGCCCGGGGTCTTCTGCGCCTTGACGGTGGAGGACACCGGCCGCGGCATGGACTCGGATACCAAAGGCCGGATTTTCGAGCCGTTCTTCACGACCAAGGAGCGCGGAAAGGGAACCGGCCTGGGACTCTCGACCGCCTACGGGATCGTCAAGCAGGGCGGAGGCTCGATCACGGTCTCGAGCGAACCCGGTAAGGGAGCCACGTTCACCGTCTACATTCCGAGCCTGCAAGAGCCCGCCGCTGCGTCCGGAAATAACGCGGGGAGGCCGGGCGGCGGCGAGACGATCCTCCTGGTCGAAGACGAGGCGGGCGTGCGCGCGGTCGCCCGCGAGGTCCTGGAAATGAACGGGTACCACGTGCTCGAGGCCGAGGATGGCGCGAGAGGATTGGAGCTGGCCCTGGCTCACCCGGGGCCCATCCACATGCTGCTCTCGGACATTGTCATGCCCGGTATGAGCGGGCGGGATCTGGCCGAGCGGGTCTGTGTCGAGAGGCCCGGAGTTCGGGTCCTTTTCATCTCAGGGTTCACGGACGACCTCATGGTCCGCCACGGGGTCCGCGACGCCAAGGTCGCGTTCTTGCAGAAGCCCTTCACGCTCGAGATTCTCGCCCAGAGAGTCCGCGAGGTGCTGGACGGGCCCGGGGTTGGCGCCGCCCCCTCCACCGGGGGGTCGTAGGACCCCGCCCGCCTCCCGCAAGTCATTGAAAACGTTGATGGTTTCTGCTAGGATCGTTGTGTGCGAGCTGCGAACAACCGGTCCGCGACCTACACCCCCGCCGTCCACTGGATCCTGCGCATCACGGCCGCCATGTGCTTCATCGGGCACGGTGCGTTTGGGGTAATCACCAAGCCTTCCTGGGTGGCCTTCTTCCAATCGCTCGGCATCAGCGAGCCCATCGCTTACCGGCTGATGCTGATCATCGGAACCAACGACATCATGGTGGGACTGTTCGTCCTCCTGAGTCCCTGCCGCATTGTCCTGGCCTGGATGACCGGGTGGGCCTTCTTCACGTCGTTTCTGCGGCCCATGGCGGGGCAGGGGTACTGGGAGGTAATCGAGCGCGCCGGGAACTACGGAGTGCCTCTGGCGTTCCTGGTCATGAGCGGTTGGGCCCGGTCGTGGCGCGAGTGGTTCGAGCCGATCGCTCCGAGGCCCTCCGCGGAGCCTGATTCGACGCGGATGGAACAGGTCGCAATGATCCTCCGGGTCACAACGGCCCTCCTGCTCATCGGCCATGGCGGATACGGCGCCTTTGTGCACAAACAGATGCTCGCCGATCAGTACGCTACGGTCGGTCTCTCCGCGGTGCCAGGCGGACTGGGGGCTCTGGTTCCGGGAATCGGCTGGTTCGAGATCTTGCTGGGTGTGGCGGTTCTCGTCGCGCCGCTGCCGGCGCTGCTCCTGTTTATCTTCGCCTGGAAGGTCGCTACCGAGATGCTCTACCCGGCGTCCGGCGCTCCGTTCTGGGAATTCATCGAGCGGGGCGGCAGCTACGGAGCGCCGCTCGCGCTCTTCTTTCTCAAGTCCAGGCGCGCGGCGCGGGACCCGATCGGGGGCAGCATGAAAGTGGCGGCACGGGAGGGCGTCGCGTGACTCGAACGCTGGGACGCGTCTCGCTTGCTTTCTTGGCCCTTTTGATGACTCCCCTCCCGGGCACGTTCCTTCCCGGAATCGCGACCGCGATGGATCCGGCCACGGCGGTAGCGGACTCCGCCACGGCGGTCGCCGACTCCGCGGCGGCGACACCGGCAGCGTCGACGGCCGTCGATACCCTAGGGGCAAGGCGAAGAGAATTTCCGCACGCCGACTTGACGCTGGTACCGCGCCTCCTGTCGGGGGGCTACGTGATCGTCCTACGCCACTCGATCACCGATCACGCGGCCAACGACCGCGACCAGCGCGGCGAAGAGTACAGCGACCGCTCCACCCAGCGGAATCTCAGCAAGGAGGGAGAAGCACAGGCCGCCCGTATCGGAAAGGCGATCGCGGCGCTTCAGGTCCCGATCGACACGGTGCTCTCGAGCCTGATGTGGCGCTGCCGTGACACTGCCCAAATCGCCTTTGGGCACTACCGGGCAGTGCCCGAGCTCACCCGCCGGGGGGCCGAGTTTCGGGCGAAGCGCATCGCCCTCCTCGGGATGGTGCCGGAAGTGGGGAAGAACACGGTGCTCGTGACGCACCAGGACCTCCTCATTCCGATCATGGAAGGCCTTCGGCGCGACCAGCTCCAGGAGGGCGACGCCCTTATCGTGAAACCGCTCGGGGGGAGCTTTGAAATCGTCGCGCAGGTGACGCCGGACGATTGGGAGCGACTGGCGGCGGCCAAGACCACTACGGTGGCGAAGGACGGAAAAGCAGGGAAGACCACGAAGTCTAGAAAGCCCGTGAAGAAGTAGACCGCGGCAAGAATTAGATCCTACCGCGGCGCGAATCCGCTCCTACAGCAACGCGAATCCGCCCCTACCCCAACGCGAACCAAACCCTCCGGTGCCACGGGCTCATCTCGTGCCCGATCAACAGGAACTCGACGCCGGGCGCGTCCCCAAGGAAGAGCCTCGGCTCGCGCGCGTCGTCCGGGAGATCGAAGACGAAGCAGGTGGTGTACGACTCGCCCGGCCGAAGCGGCTGGGTGATCGGGGTCGATGCGCGGCCCGACGCGGCGAGCGCGCTCTCGCCGGCGGTCGACGGCTCGTATCGGCGGCCCTCCGCATCCTTGACGAAGATGACCCTCGGATTCGGGTAGAGCGTCGCGTCCTTCGGCCGCCTGGGGGAGATCGTCGATTCGTCGAACCAGGTTCGCACGGTGACGACGTGGAATCGGCCCGCGGGGTGCGCGAGATGCGGCGGCATTCCCAGCTCGGGCGCGACCTCGACCCCCACCAGCGAATAGGCGAGGTGGCAGTCGATCTCGCAGAAGTATTTCTTCTCGCCCAGGAGGAGGACGCGTTCCCGGCTGAGCGCCGACGCCGCGATCAGAGTGCCCGCGTAGAGCGTGAGGAGGCCGGCGACCCCGAGGAGCACGGCGAAAATCAGACGCCGCCTTTTCGCGATGACAGCGTACAGGAAGACGACGGCGGCGACCGTGAGCAGGGCCGCGGTGCCCAGAAAGGCGAGCACCACGAGCGGCGCCAGCGGCGGCACGAACGCGGTCACGATCCCTTCCTCGCCCACCGGACCAGCGCGTCCAGGTGCGAGAGGTAGCGCGTGAGCGCGTCGCGGCCCGCGCGGGTGAGACGGAACTCCGTTCGCGGCACCCGCGCCTCGAATCGCTTGACGCACGCGATGTAGCCCGCCTCTTCCAGCTTTCGCGCGTGCACCGAGAGGTTGCCGTCCGTCGTCTCGAGCAGTCGTTTCAGGTCCGCGAAGCTGAGCGGCTCATTCGCCGCGAGCGCGCTCACGATCCCCAGCCGGATCCGCTCGTGGATCAATCGGTCGAGATCGGGAAGCCTCGCAGGTACCCGCTTTCCGGAGGGGAGCGGGGCCTTGGCGCCGGCCGAACGGCCCGAGCGGGCAGCGCGGGAGCGGTCAGCCACCGTGCCTCCGCGCGATCATCAATCCGAACACGATCTGGAGAACGCCGAAGCCGAGCATGAGGAGCGAGTTTCCCCACGCGGTGGGTGCGGCGAGCGCGACGACGCCGAGGACCATGAGGATGAGGCCGAGGATCGGGACGATCCGGACCGACGAGGCGCCCCCGGTCGCGACGGCGGTTCCATAAAGGAGGAGCCAGACTCCGGGGAGGAGCTCGTACCGGCCCGTCCGCGCGAGCGTGACCGTCAGGACCGCGCCGGCGGCCAGCGGGGCGGCCAGGGTCAGCAGGAACCGGAGGGCTGGGCCGCGGATCAAAGGCGTCTCGATCCGGAGGGATTTCCACGCGATGCCGAGGCATCCGAAGATGAACGCGACCGCGGCGCTGGTCAGCCACACCCGCATCCAGGCGTGGGGGTTGGGGGCCCGGCTCGCGATCCAGCCGCCGATGAGCGCCACGACGCCCATCGCGACGCCGCCCCAGCCCGGCACCGCGGTGAAGGAGCCGGCCCGCTCCATCGTGCCGCGGATGTAGCGGATGCTCTCGAGCGCCTTCTCTTCGAGGTCGTCCGGCTCGGGCCGGGTCGAACGCGGAGGGTGAGCCATATGTGGAGGATCGTGCTGGTTGGGCGGCGGTGTCAAGTACTTTGCCATAGAAAGTGTTTCGGGCCGCGGCCGCGGGCGTAGACTCGGGGCTGGACCGGAGATTCACAGGGAGGCGTTGGATGCGGGCCGTACGAATGATGCGATTCACCCTGGCGTCGGCGATCGCGGCCGGGTGGATCCTCTCTGGATGCGGGAACGAGGACAACCCGGTGAAACCGCCCAACCCGCCTGGTTCTAGTTCTGCCTACCTCATCCGCAGCACCCCTCAAAACGTGCTCACTGACCTCGAGATCGCCTACTCCCACAGGGACAGCACGGAGTGCCAGGAACTGTACGACTCGAGCTACGTCGGCATGTCTGTGGATCTAAATGATTCTCCGGGGACGCCGCCGCTCTATTTTACCTACTCCGACGAGGTGGGCCACGTCGCCGCCCTGGCGCACAGTCCCACCATCTCGTCCGTTTCCCTGAGTTTCGGCTCGTCTGCGAGCTGGAGCCGCCTCGAGTCGAGCGATCCGTCGCATCCCGAGTGGGCCACGATTCAGATCGCGGGCAGCAGCTTCCGCGTCGAGATCACGGAGGACGCCAGCACGTTCCAAGCAAGCGGCTCAACCGAATTCCTCGAATTCATGTTTAAGCCCTCGACCCCCGAATCCACCTCCCAGACCGACACGCTCTGGACGATCGTGAAGTGGAAGGAGGTCCGCGCCGCAGGACCTTAACGCCCGCGCCGTGCCTACCGGCGCCCGCGGCCGCGCCCCGGCGTGTATAGTCGAGGCTCCATGCTCGGCCTGATCGCCCGATACGCCAACTGGCTCCACACCCGGTGGCCCGCGGGAACCGTGGAGCGCCTTCCGGAAGTCCGCCCGGACGGAAGCACCAACGTTCCCGGGGTCTATGTCGCGGGCGATCTCACCGGGATCCCGCTCCTCAAGTTCGCGCTCGACACCGGCGCGCGCGCCGCGCAGGCGATCGCGCGGGACCTTTCCGCCGGCCCCGCCCGTCCACCAGACCCCACCCTCCTGGACCTCGTCATCATCGGCGCCGGCGTGTCGGGCATGGCCGCCGCGGCCGAGGCCAAGCGGCTCGGTCTCTCGTACACGATCCTCGAGGCGACCGAGCCGTTCACCACGATCCTCAATTTCCCGAAGGCGAAGCCGATCTACACCTACCCGAAGGCGATGACCCCGCTCGGGGAGCTTCAAGTTTCGGCGGACGTGAAGGAGGCGCTCGTCGACGAGCTTCGCCGCCAGGCCGATGCCGCGATGATCCGCCCCCAGCCGGCGCGCGCGGCGCGGATCGAGAGGGCGGGCGGCGCGCTGACCGTCCACCTCGAGGATGGGGGGCTCCCAGGCCCGCTCCGCGCGAGGCGCGTCCTCGTCGCGATCGGCCAGAGCGGTGACTTCCGGAAACTCGGCGTTCCCGGGGAAGAGCGGGACAAGGTCTACAACCGCCTCCACGACCCGAACGATTTCTCGGGGAAGCGCGCGCTGGTGGTGGGCGGCGGCGATACCGCGCTCGAGACCGCGATCGCGCTCGTGCGGGCCGGCGCGCACGTCACGCTTTCCTATCGGAAGGCCGCATTCTCGAGGCCCAAAGCCGAGAACGTCGAGAAGCTCGAGATGCTCCGCCGCGATCCGATGGCGAACGTCGTCGTGGAGCATCCGACGTCGGAGCACATCACGACCGCCTTTGGTCCGTTCGCCACCGGCCCGCACAAGCCGGGAAGCATCGCGTTGCGCCTCGAGACCCGCGTCGCGGAGATCGGCGAGAGCGTCGTGCGGATCGCGGGGCCCGACGGGAGCGCCGAGACGATCCCCAACGACGTCGTCTTCGTCATGATCGGCCGCGAGGCGCCGCTCGATTTCTTCCGCCGATCCGGCATGCGGATCCGGGGCGAGATGAGCCCAGGGCGCTGGGCCGCCATGGGCCTCTTTCTTCTCTTCTGCGCGTGGCTCTACAACTGGAAGTCGGGCGGCTCGATGTCGAGCCTCTTCGAGGCCCGCCGCTGGTTCCCGTTCAACCTTCCGGATCTGCTCCGCGCCGCGGGTGGCGGGATCGCGGCGGCCGCCGCGGATCCCAAGACGCTGCTCGGAACGCTCGCGATCAGCGCGGCGGGCCCGGCATTCTGGTACACGGTCGCCTACTCACTGCTCATCGTGGTTTTCGGGATCCGGAGGATCCGCCGCCGAAAGACTCCGTATGTCACCGCGCAGACGGTGACCTTGATGGCGGTGCAGGTGGTTCCCCTCTTCCTGCTTCCCGAGGTGATTCTGCCGCTCCTGGGCCACCACGGCCTTCTCCCGCGCGGGCTCCTAGACGCGCTCTTCCCGGAGGTCACCTATGGGCACGGCCGCGAATATTGGCGCGCGTATGGGCTGATCCTCGCGTGGCCGCTCAACGTCTACAACATCTTCACCCACGAGCCGCTCTGGTGGTGGATCGCCATCGGCTTTCTCCAGACCTGCGTCCTGATTCCGCTCGGGATCTACTTCTTTGGGAAGGGTGTCTACTGCGGGTGGATCTGCTCCTGCGGCGCGCTCGCGGAGACGCTCGGCGACACGCACCGGGAGAAGATGCCGCACGGGCCCGGCTGGAACCGGTTCAACATGGCGGGGCAGGTCGTGCTCGCCGTGGCGGTCGCGCTCCTCTTGGTCCGGATCGTCGGCTGGATCCTGCCCGACGGGAACTGGGCCGACCGGATCTTCGACCCGGTGTTGAAGACGCACTACAAGTGGGCGGTCGACGTCTTTCTCGCGGGAGTTATCGGCTACGGGGTCTACTTCTGGTACTCGGGCCGATTCTGGTGCCGCTTCCTCTGCCCGCTGGCCGCGCTCATGCACATCTATGCGCGATTCAGCCGCTTCGCGATCCTCGCCGAGAAGAAGAAGTGCATCTCGTGCAATGTCTGCACGTCGGTCTGCCACCAGGGAATCGACGTCATGAGCTTCGCGAACAAGGGTGCGCCGATGACCGATCCGGAGTGCGTCCGGTGCTCGGCCTGCGTCCAGAGCTGCCCGACCGGGGTACTCGCGTTCGGCCAGGTCGATCGGACCGGGCGGACGATACGGCTCGACCTCCTGCCCGCGTCGCCGGTGCGGATGCGCGAGGGAAACGCGCCATGATCGCCCGATGACCGGGGCCGAGATCCCGCTCGAGGAGACACTGCGCTTCCTCACCCGAGCCCTGCCGGCCGCGCCACTCCGAATTCTGGAAGCGGGCGCCGGCGAAGGAACGGTCGCCCTCGCCCTCGCCGCGCGCGGCTACGATGTGACCGCGCTGGACGAATCGGGCGGCGGCGCGGGGCCCGCAGGCGGGCCGGACGCCGGGAGGGTTCGCCGGATCGAGGCGGACTTCCTCTACTACGATGAGAACGAGCCGTACGACGCGGTGATCTTCACGCACTCGCTCCACCACATGGCGCCCGCCGAGGCCGCGCTCGATCGGGCCCGCGCGCTCCTCAAGCCCGCCGGGCTCCTGATCGCCGACGAGCACGCGTACGACCGCGTGAATCTTCCGACCGCGCGGTGGTACTACGACCTGGAGTCGGTGCTCGCGGCGGCGGGGATGATTCCGCCGGTGGAGGAGGCGGAGGAGGAGGGGAACCCTCTCGGCCGATGGCGAAAGGCGCACGCGCACGATCCGCCCCTTCAGACAGGACACGCGATGCTCGCGGCGGCGCGGGAACGCTTCGAGCTGATCTCAGTGGACGAGGCGCCCTACCTCTATCGCAGCCTCTCCGGGCGGCTCGAGGCGGGCGACCGGGGCGGCCGCGTGGCCCGGAGAATCTTCGAGCTGGAGAGCCGGCTGGTCCGCGAGCGGGACCTGACCGCGGCGGGGCTCCGGATGATCGGGAGGAAAGAGAGCTAGTCCAAACGGAGCGCCGAGGACAGCTAGTCCAAACGGAGCGCGCCGTCGAGCACGGTCACCGCCACACCGCCGACCCGCACGCCGGAAATCCGCTCCGGCGTTCCCGCCACCTCAAGCTCCGGGCGCCCCGGCTTGCCCATGACGTCGCCCTGCTCCGCACGCCCGCGAACCGTGCCGCCGCCCGACGGAAGCGGGAGGACGCCCTTGCGGGCGAGGTACTCGGCGAGCGGACCGCTTGCCGATCCGGTCACCGGATCCTCGCGCACCCCGAACGACGGGGCGAAATAGCGGCCGTGGGAGACGCTGCCCGGCTCGATCACGTCGCGCGTGAATACGTAGAAGCCCCGCACTTCGTGCCGCTCCCCCTCGGCCGTGAGGGCGTCCCACTGCGGCGTCAAGCTCCAGAGATCCGAGCGGCGCTTGAGCGGCACGTAGAGATGACGCCCGGCGCGCTCGACCGGGAGATCGGGATCGCGCATCGCGAGCGTTCCGCCCAGGAGACCGAGAAGCGTGGCGCCCGCGATCGGGCCCGGCTCGAAGGCGTGCCGCGGCGTCTCCATCCAGACGCGGCATCCGCCCCCGGCGTCCCTCTCGAGCTCGATCTCGAGCCGCCCCGCCGGGCAGTCCAGCGTGTGGCGGCCCGGCACGGCCAGCGCGCCCGTCTCCGCGAGCCAATGGAACGACGCGACGGTGGCGTGGCCGCAGAAGGCGATTTCGTCGGCGGGCGTGAAGTAGCGGAGCCGGACGGCGGCGCCCTCGGGAGGAGGAAGAACGAACGCCGTCTCCGCGGCGGCGATAGCGGCCGCGGCGCGCTGCATCGCCTTCTCGTCCAACGAGGCTGCCTCGGGGATGATCCCAGCGCGGTTTCCCGCGCCCGGCGCGCGCGTGAAGGCGTCGACGATTATCGCGCGCACGACTCACCCGCCCGCCGCGCGATCTCGACCAGCGCGTCGACGTCGGCCTCCGTGGTCCGGTCGTGGAGCACACAGGCCCGGAGCGCGAATCGGCCGCCGATCATGGTGCCCGAGACAAAGGCCTCGCCTCCCGCCTGCACGCGCTCCATCACCTCTTTGTTGAGCGCGTCCAGACGCTCGCCCTTGCCGCGAAGTAGAGGCGGCGCGTACCGGAAGCAGACGATGGAGAGCGGCCCGTCGGCGAGGCGCTCGAAGTCGGCGGCCTCGTCGATCCTCGAGGCCAGCCTCCGGGCGAGCGCCACGTGCCGCTCGACCCGAGCCGCGATCCCATCCCGTCCGAGCGAATGAATCGTCATCCAGAGCTTGAGCGCGCGAAAGCCGCGGGTCTGCTGGGGGCCGTACTCGGAGAACCAGGGGAGGCCGCCGAATCCCTTGCCCTCTTCGGTGCGCAGATAGGGCGGCACCAGGCTGAAGGAGTCGCGGAGGAGCGCGGCGTCGCGCACGAGCGCGCAGCCGCACTCGATCGGGACGGAGAGCCACTTGTGGGGATCGAGGGCGAGCGAGTCCGCGCGCTCCATTCCGTCATAGAGCCGGGCCAGCGCGGGTGAGGCCGCCCCGAAAGCGCCGTAGGCGCCGTCGACGTGGAGCCAGAGGGCCTCCTCGGCGCAGGCGTCGGCGATCTCGCGCAACGGATCGATCGCGCCCGAATTCACCGTGCCCGCGCTCGCCGCGACGCAGAAGGGACGCAGACCCGCCGCGCGGTCGGCGGCGATCGCGGCGCGGAGCGCCGCCACGTTCATGCGGAGCCCCGCATCGGTCGCGACCGCTCGGACGGAGGCCGAGCCGAGGCCGAGGATTTCCGCCGCCTTTCGCAGCGCCGAGTGGCCCTCGTCGGTGACGTAGAGCACGAGCCGAGGCCGGCCACCCTGGAGTCCTTCCTCGCGCACGTTCCACCCGTCCGCGAGGGCCGCCTTGTGGCGCGCGGCGGCCAGCCCGATGAGGCTCGCCACGGAGCCGCCGCTCGTCAGGAGACCCATCGTCCCCTCGGTCGGGAATGCGACGAGCTCCATCAGCCACCGCACCACGCCGCGCTCGAGGTAGACCGCCGCGTGGTCGCCCCCAGCGACGCTCGGGTTCAATGCCGACGCCAGGAGATCCGCGGCGACGCCCGCGGGCTCCGGCGGCGAATTCACCCAGCCGAAGAAGCGCGGATGCCCGTTTCCCATCGGCCGGGAGAGAATCTTGTCGCGCGCGAATTCCAGCGCGGCCTCGAGCGGCTGGCCCCGTGACGGCAGTCGGAGTTCGAGGAGGGCGCGGCGCTCCTCCGGGGACATCGGCTGGAACACCGGACGCTTGGCCACGCCCTCCATGTGGTCGGCGGCGAGGTCGGCCGCGCGATGGGCGAGGGCGCGGAATTCGTCCAGGTCGATCATCGGTAAGAGGCCCGGCTACGCCTCCCGATAGAGCCAGGCGCCGACCATCGTCGCGATGATCGACTCGAAGAAGGAGGTCACGAACGGGACGCACGTGAGCTTCGTGGGCCAGAGGGCCATGGCGAAGTTGATGAGCGAAGGCAGGACGCAGGCCGCCATCCAGAGCGCGATGCCGGCGATCATCGCCGTTTTCGGCCCGGGCCCGAATCGCGGCCGGATCGCCGCGTAGAGCCAGACGCCCAGGATCCCGGCGAGGAGCGACCAGAGGGTGACGAGGGCCATGAACTGCATGTGCCCCGCGTCCATCTGCTCCTTCGTCTTGCCGAGGGCCAACATGGCTGCCATCCAATCCTGGCCGAGAATCACCCCGTGCACCAGGCCTTCGAAGATCCACCAGAGAATGCCCGCGACCAGACCACCGAGAATCACCCTTCCCCAAGCGATCTTGCCCATCGAGACCTCCTAGGTCATCGGCCCGCGCACGGCGCTCAGCGCTGGCCATCGTTGCCGAGGCGGCATCGCGTCGCCCGGATCGCGGCGCAGGATACCACCGGCCGCCCGGGGCCACCACCGGCGAGAGGCCTTGTGCCGGAGCGCGCCCCGTGCATAATCCGCGCGATGCGCCCGTACCGCACCCCGGCACCGGAATCGCGATGGATCTTTCGGCGGCGCAGGTAGCGCTCCTCTGCGCGGCCGCCCTCCTCGGCGGCACCGTGGACGCGATCTCGGGGGGAGGGGGCCTGATCACGGTCCCCGTGCTCCTCGCCGTCGGGCTCCCGCCCCATCTCGCGCTCGGGACGAACAAGGGGCAGTCGACCTTCGGCTCCTTCGCGGCCATCCTCCGCTACCGCCACGCCGGGCTGATCGACTGGAAGACCGCCCGGATCTCCTTCCCGCTCGGGATCGTAGGCTCGGCGTCCGGCGCGGCGCTCGCGCTTGCCCTGAAGCCCGAGGTGTTGAGCCCGATCGTCATCGTGCTCCTCCTCGCCGTGGCCGGGCTGATCGCCTCCGGCCGGCTCCGGCCACGCGGGGGGGAAACGCCTCCCGTCGGGCGCCGCGTGGGAATCATCGTGGCGGCCATCGCGCTCGCGCTCGGCGCGTACGACGGGTTTTTTGGACCGGGGACCGGCACCTTCATCATCGCGGCGTATGTGATGCTGATCCATCTGCCGCTGCCCCGCGCCACCGCCGAGGCCAAGGTGCTAAACTTCGCCTCCAATTTCGCGGCCCTTGCCATGTTCGCCGGGCGCGGAGAAATTCTCTGGGCGGCCGCGCTGCCGATGGCCGCGGCGCAGCTCTTCGGCGGGTTCTTGGGAGCCCATCTCGCCGTCCGCCGCGGCGATCGGTTGATCCGCGCGATGGTCTTCGTGGTCGCGCTGGCGGTCGTCGCGTGGATCGTGAAGGGCTTCTACTGGAAGCATTGATCTGAATTTCACGAATCGAGAGGAGTCCCGAGGTAGGCCGGGGCAATCGCGAGGAGCGCCGGGATGACGCGCCCGTTCCATTTCGCCTTCATCGTCAAGGATCTCCCATCGACGCGCCGGTTCTACGGCGAGGTGCTCGGCTGCCGCGAGGGACGCAGCACCCAAACATGGGTCGACTTCGACTTCTTCGGGCACCAAATCTCGGCGCACACGACCGGGGCGGTCATGCGGACCGAGAAGACCGGGCAGGTGGACGGCGTCGCGGTCCCGATGCCGCATTTCGGCGCCATCCTCGCGTGGGATGATTTCGCCGGGCTGGCCGACCGGATCCGCGCGGCCGGACACGCATTCGTGATCGAGCCCCGGATCCGCTACGCCGGCCAACCCGGGGAGCAGTCCACGATGTTCCTTCTCGACCCGAGCGGAAACGCCCTCGAGTTCAAGAGCTTCCGAAATCCCGAGCACGTCTTCACGGCATGAAGGCGGCGGCTGTCGCCGTCGTGGGCGGCGGCGTTATGGGCGCGAGCGTGGCCTATCACCTGGCCGTCCGCGGCGCGCGCGACGTCCTGGTGCTCGATCGCTCCGAGGGTCCCGGACTCGGGAGCACCGGCGCAGCGACCGGCGGATTTCGCGCCCAGTTCGCGACGCCGATCAACGTGCGCCTTTCCTTGCTGGCCCGGGAGAAACTCCGGCGCTTCAAAGAAGAGGTCGGCTCGGACCCCGGATACGATCCGGCGGGATACCTCTGGCTCGCGCGGAGCGAAGCCGAGGGGGACGCGCTCGCCGCGGCGCGACGGATCCAGGAAGCCGAGGGGCTTACCGAAGCGGTCCTCGTCGGCCCGGATGAAATCGCTCGCCTGAGCCCGGATGTCCGCATCGACGGCGTGGTCGGCGGCGCGTTCTGCCCGACCGACGGGTTCATTCGGCCGCGTTGGATTCTTGAGGGCTACCTCGCCGCGGCGGAGCGCCGCGGTGTCCGTGTGGAGTGGGGGATCGAGGTTGTAGGGCTCGGCCGCGACGCCGGAGGCCGGATCACCGACGTCGAGACCTCGCGCGGCCGGATCGCGGCCGGCGCGGTCGTGAACGCCGCGGGCGCCTGGGCCGCCGCGGTCGCGGCCCACGCCGGGGTCGCGCTTCCGGTGACGCCTCTCCGGCGGCAGGCCGCCGCGACGACCGTCTGCGATCTTCTGCCCGAGAGCACGCCGATGACCATCTTCGCCGGGGACGGGTTCCACTTCCGCGTGCGCGACGGCCGCGTGCTCCTGCTCCAGCCTTCCCCCGGCATCGCCGGCCGTCCCTTCGACGCGACCGTCGACCCCGCGTGGATCGACGCGGTCGTGCGCTTGGCCCAAGAGCGAGTGCCCGTGCTGCGCCGCGCCGCGATCGACCCCGCCGCCTGCTGGGCGGGCCTCTACGAGATGTCGCCCGACAAGCACGCCATCCTGGGTCCCGCGCCCGACGGGGCGAACTTCTACCTGATCAACGGCTCCTCGGGTCATGGCGTGATGCACGCGCCTGCGCTGGGACAGCTCTTGGCCGAGATGATCCTGGACGGGGCCGCGTCGGCGCTCGATGTCTCGGCCCTTCGCCCGTCGCGTTTCGAGGAAGGAGCGCCGAACCCGGTCTCGTGCCTCCTCTAGCGCTGGAGGCTGAGGACGTACTTGTCGAGGAACCGCTCCATGCGTTCCATCATGTCGCGGCGGTTCGATTCCTTGGCGAAGCCGTGGCCTTCGCCCTCGTACGAGACCAGCTCCGCGGTCCCGCCGCGGCGCCGCACCGCCTCCTCGAAATCGACCGACTGTTGATACGGCACCGCCTTGTCGGCGGTACCGTGGAAGAGGAGGACCGGCGCGCGCACCTTCTCCACGTGGGTGATGGGGGAGCGCTCCCGCCAGAGGGCGCCCGCCTCCGGAAGCCGGCCGATCAGGCTCTCCTCGTAATGCCGCTCGAAACGGTGGGAGCCCATGACCGCGTCGTAGATCTGCGCGAGCGGGAAGAGCGCGACTCCCGCGGTCCAGAAATCGGGCTGCTGCGTGAGGGCCCAGAGCGTCGCGTAGCCGCCGGCGCTCCCGCCGGTGATCGCGACCCGTTTCGGATCAGCGCCGCGGTTCTGAATGACGTGCTCCGCGCCGGTCCGCGCGTCCTCCAGATCGACCACGCCCCATCGTCCGCGGAGGAGGTCCTGGTAGGCGCGGCCGAATCCGGTTCCGCCGCGATGGTTGACGATCAGGTAGTGCCAACCTCGCGTCGCGAAGTACTGCGCTTGGGGCATCCACGTCAGCGGCACCTGCGAGGTCGGTCCGCCGTGCATGTAGACGAGGAGCGGACGCGGCTGCCGCTCGGCGTCGGCCCCCGCGGCGGGATAAAGGATTCCCCAGGCCACGGCGCCGCCCCTCGATCTCCACGAGATCACCTCGGGCGCGGAGAGGGACGCCTTGTCGACCAGCCCGACCGAGGTCGTGGCACGCGGGGTCTCAGCTCCCCGGGCGCCCTCGCGCGTGATCAGCGCGGGCGCGGTGGCGAAGTCGGCGCCGACGAACGCGATCGCGTCGCCGCGGACGTTCAGGCCCTGCATGTCCGTGAAGGCCGAGGGGAGCTCCTCGACCGCCCCGCCCGGCCAGCCGATCCGGAGCAGCGTATCGCGGCTCTTCCGCGCACGGACCGCGTAGATCGCCGAGCCGTCGCCGTTCCAGCGGTATCCGTGCCGCGCCGGGAGCCAGTCGGCGAGCCCGATCTCGCCCTCGCCGGTCTCCACGCGCGCGGCGCCCTCGCCCTCGGCCCCGCCGATCCAGAGCGACCTCCACCCCGACTCGTCGCTCGTGAAGGCCAGATGCTTTCCATCCGGGCTCCACTGCGGCGAGGAGTAGCTCACCTTCGGCTTCCCGATCGTGGCCGAGACGGCGATCGGTAGCGCCTCGGTCACCGAGGTCCAGGACGCCGCCGGCCTCGGGAAGCGCGCGATCTTGAGCCTCGCTTCGTCCCAGGGCATGTCGAGCTGATCCCACTCCTGCCAGGCGATTCGCGCGCCGTCCGGAGAGAAGACGGGGTCGAAGGCGTACCACGGATCCGCCGTGACCTTGATGGGGAGAGCCCCACCCTGCAGATCGGCGATCAGGACGTTGCACCGCCCATCCTGCTCGCAGAGGAAGGCCACGAATCGGCCGCACGGGGAGATCGAAGGGGCCGCGACCCCTTCGTAGGTCGGCGTGACGGCGCGCTGCCCGCCGCCGGCCAAGTCGATCGCGTGGAGCCGGCCGTCGTCCGCGGCGTAGACGAGCGTATCCCCGCGCACCGTGAAGACGCCGCCCCCATAGCCGATCCCCCCCGCGGGGCGCGGCTCCGCGGTAACGCTCTCAGCCAACCCGCTCCGGAGCGATTGGCGGACGATGCTCCGCCTGCCGTCCGCGCGGCGCACGTAGAAGATCTCGCCCTCGCCGCCGAAGGCCGGCTCCGAGAGGTCCTGCGCGAGGTAAATTCGCTCGATGGGGAGCGGGCGGTGCGACATGGCGCGCATGATACCCCGCGCGCGGCGGCCGGTCTACTTGACCGGGGCGGTGATCTCGAGCGGGTGTCCGTCCGGGTCGCGGAAGTAGATCGACCACGTCGTTCCGTGGTCGACCGGACCCCGGAACTGGATGCAGAGCGCGGTCAGGTGTTTCTCCGCCGCTTCGAGGCCCGCGGGGTCGGTGAGCCACGCGACGCGGTGCCAGCGGAGCGGCGGCTTGTCCTTCTCCGCGGCTTCGGGCGAGTCGGCCGGCGCCTGGAAGAGCGCCAGCATCGTCCCGCCCGCGCCGACCATTACGGGCTCGGGATCCCAGCGCTGGACTTCCTGAAGCCCCAGCACCTGGCCGTACCATCGAACGGCGGCGGGGATGTCGCGGACGAACACCTCGACGTGATCGATCGACCGGACCGTGAATGGCATGCGTCCCTCGCGAAGGCTCCGATGCCAGGGGGCGCCGGGCCTGCTATGCTTGGAGTCTGGCTACGCGCCGAACCCGTCCATTCTGACCCGGAGAGTGCACGATGTCGACCCCGCAGCGCTCGGTTCTTGAAATCCCATCCGAGTACCGTTCCAAGGAAGTAGGCTCCTTCCTCGCGCAGATGGACGACCAGACGCGGCGCCTGACCGAGAATACCCGCGACATCACCCCCGAGGAGCTGGCGTGGCAGCCCAAGCCCGGGATGAACACGATCGGAATGCTGCTGGCCCACAACGCCATCGTCGAGGTCTTCTGGACGCTCATCGTCCTGAAGCGCGACGAGAAGCCTATGGCCGAGCCGGTTCTGGGAATCGACATGGACGCCGACGGCATGCCGATCCCGGAGGAGGGAACGCCGCCCGCGAGCCTCGCCGGCAAGAACATCGCGTACTACGACGACTTGCTGCGGAAGGCCAGGGTCTTTTTGAAAGAGTCGGCAAAGGGCGTGGCCGACTCGGATCTCGCCAACGAAGTCACGCGCACGCGCCCCGACGGGACCCAGCGCGTCATCAATGTCCGCTGGTACTTCTACCACCTCCTGGAGCACTTCTCGGGTCACTACGGACAGGTGCTCCTCCTGCGTCATCTCTACAAGGCGGCGCACGTACCGGCCAAGACCTGAGCGACTTGAAGGCACTCCAGAAGTCGCTCCAAGACCGGATCGGCGGGGTCGTCTCCTCCGGAGAGCAGATCTCCGGCGAGCGGACGACGAACTTCGGCCACCTCTTCTCGGCGAAGCCGCTGATTCAGGTCGAGCCGAAGAGCGCCGACGATGTCACCGCGGCGATCCGGTTCGCGCGGGAGCACAAGCTCACGCTCTCCGCGCGGGGATCGGGACACAGCCAGAGCTTCCTCGCCATCAGCGACGGCGGAATCCTCCTCGACATGCCGGCGCTCGGGCGGATCGGGAAGGTCGACGCGGACGCCCTGACGGTGGACGTCGAGGGCGGGACGGTCTGGGGCGATCTGGTCCGCCATCTCGCTCCGCTCGGTCTGGCGCCTCCGGTCCTCACGAACAATCTGAACGTCACCGTCGGCGGCACGCTCTCGATCGCGGGGATCGGCGTCGCTTCCTTCCGGCACGGCACCCAGGGCGACCAGGTGGCCGAGCTCGACGTCGTGACCGGCGCGGGCGAGCTTTTGACCTGCGCGCCGGGGCGAAACGCGGAGCTCTTTCAGGCGGTCATCGCGGGGCTGGGGCAGGTCGGGATCATCACGCGCGCCCGGCTCAAGCTCCGCCGGGTGAAGCCGATGACGCGGACCTACTACCTCCTCTACGACGACGCGCGCCGGTTCATGGAGGACGCGCGCGCGGCGATGGACTCCGGACGCTGGGACCATCTCGAGAGCTGGGCTTCCCCCTGCCCGCAGGGGACGAAGCCGGTGAGCGGACGCCGGCAGGTTTTCGCCAAGTGGTTCTTCCCGTTCCACCTCACCGTGGAGTTCGATCCCGGCGCGCCGCCCGACGACGCGGCGCTGCTCCGGGAGTTCCGGCCCTACGACCGGCTCTATACCGACGATCTCCCGACGCTCGAGTTCTTCGAGCGGCTGACGCCGGTGTTCGATCTCTGGAAGCGCGGCGGCACGTGGGAGCACGTCCATCCCTGGATGGAGACGATACTCCCGTGGGAAACCGCTCCCGATCTCCTGGACGCGATCCTTCCCGATTTGCCCCCGTCGATCCTGGTCGGCGGGCACGTGCTGCTCTGGCCCGCGAAGGGGACCGCATCGCGGTCTCGCCTCTTCATGCGTCCGCCCGGCGAGAATTTGATGGGATTCGGCATCTTGCCCGCGATCCCGCCCCAATTCTGGCCCGACGCGAAGCCGATGCTCGAGAACGCGAGCCGTTTGAGCATTGCCATGGGTGGGAAGCGCTACCTCTCCGGCTACGTCGGGTTCGACGAGGCGGAGTGGCGGGCCCACTTCGGTGGGGAATGGGATTTCCTCCGAGGCGCCAAGCAGAAGTACGATCCGGACGGGGTCCTGAACCCCGGCTTTGTCCCGCTTCGATCCGCGCCGCGAATTGCGGCCGCGAAGAATAGCTGAGGCGTGGCCTTCGCCTTCGGGACCTCCGAGTGGTGCGCGGCCCTGCGCGAGGAGATCGATCGCTCGAGCGAGTACCGGAACGCGGCCGCGAAGTGGGGCGTGGGGTTCAACGGGAACCTGCTCTTCGCGTTCGAAGCGGACGCGGCGTTCCCGGAGCCGCTCTATCTGTTCCTGAAACTCCAGGCGGGGCGGTGCGACGGCGCCGAGTTCGTGCCGGGCCCCGCACACCCCGAGGCGGGCTTCGCGCTCCGCGCTCCATTCTCGCTGTGGAGGGAGATCTTGGAGCGGAAGACGCTCGCGGCGACGGCGATCCTTACCGGCAAGCTCCGCGTCGAAGGGGAAATGCTGACGCTTCTGAAGCACGCCGGCGCCAACCGCGCGCTGATCCACTGCACGGCGTCGGTCCCGACCGAATTCAATCGGATGCGATAGGGAGCCCCCCAATGGCTGTGATCCGCGCGGCCGCGTCCAAAGACGATTGGGTTGAGGCGCGGAGGCTTTTCGAGGAGTACGCCGCGTCGCTCGGCTTCGATCTCTCCTTCCAGGACTTCGACCGAGAGGTTGCCTCGCTGCCGGGCGACTACGCGTCCCCGCGCGGCGCCATCCTGCTCGCGGAGGACGATTCCGGGGTCGCCGGCTGCGTGGCGCTCCGCCCGTTCGCGGACGAGACGTGCGAGATGAAGCGGCTCTACGTGCGGCCGACGCACCGGGGGAGCGGGCTCGGGAAGCTGCTCGCCGAGGCCGTACTCGCGGAGGCGCGTGTCCGCGGCTATCGGAGCATGAGGCTCGACACCGTCCCCGGGATGGAGGCGGCGATGGCGCTCTACCGCTCGCTCGGGTTCCGAGAGATCGGGCCCTACCGCGCGAATCCAATTCCGGGCGCTCTGTTCATGGAGCGGGAGCTCTGAGAATGCCTCGACCCTCATCGGAGCGATGATGCGCCTCCTTCCCCGCCGTTCCGGCAACCTCTGGCGACTCGTCGTCCGACCGATGCTCCTCGCGCTCCCGTTCGCGCTCCTCTTCTTTTACCTGCAGGGAGGCAGCCTCGAGCACATCGGCGACTACTACTTCGCCTCCCTCTTCTTCTGGTTCGCGATTACGCTCGCGATCGAGGTGAATCGTCGCTGGGTCGCGCCCCGGCTGCTCCCTCCGGGCGAACTCGAGGCAGGTCCGCCCCGAGCGCTCCAGATCGCGAGCTACGCCGTCGCCGCGATGCTCGGGAGCGTTGCCGCAGGGGCCCTCCTCCACTACACGATCGCGCCGTCCACTTTCGGGACCGGGCGGGACATCGCGCTCCTTCTCATCTACTCGGCGCTCTTTACCGTGGCCTTCCTTGGGGTGATCTACACCACCCAGATGAAGCGCCTCTGGGTTGAGAAAGCTCGCGAGGAGACGCGCGAGGAGGATGAGTTGCGAATCGCCGCCGAGATCCAGCAGGCGCTCCTTCCGCCCCGGATCCGCGCGGGGAGGGGGTACGCCGCCGCCGGGGCCTCGATTCCGTGCCGCACGATCGGCGGCGACTTCTTCGAGTATTTCGATCTCTCCGGCGATCGCGTCGGATTCGCGCTCGGTGACGTCGCGGGGAAAGGACCATCCGCGGCGATTCTCGCGGCGATGGTGCAGGGCATCTTTCAGACGAACGTGGACGGGGACGACGGGCCCGCCGCGACGCTCTCGCGCGTGAATCAGGCGCTCTACAAGCGGGGGATCGAGACCCGCTTCGCGACGATCGCGTACGTGGTTCTGACGCCGGATGGAAGGCTCGTCTCCTGCAGCGCCGGGCACAACCCGGCCTACCTCCTGGGTCGCGACGGCGAGGTCCGGCGTCTCGAGACGGGCGGGCTCATGGTCGGGCCGTTCGAGGACGCGAAGTACGAGGAGGAGGCCGTGTCGCTGCGGCCCGGGGACACACTCGTCCTCTTCAGCGACGGGGTCACGGACGCGGAGAGCGCGAGCGGAGAGCAGTTCGGGGAGGAGCGGCTCAGCTTCGTGCTGGCCGACCGCGAGGCGGGGCGCACGCCGGAGGAGATCCTCGAGCGGATTCTCCAGGCGACGCGAGTGTTCGTCGCGGGCCACCCACCCGCCGACGACATCACGGTGCTGGTGGTGCGTTACCTCGGGAATCAATCCACGTCTTGAGCCCGGTCGCGGCCAGGATCAGCGTGCCTCCGAGGATCGGCAGCGCGCCGGGCCGCTCGCGGTGGATGAGCCAAGACCAGATCGGGTTCAGCGCCGGTTCCAGAAGAAGCAGGATCATCGCCTCAAACGCGGGGACGAGTCGGAGCGCCCTGGTCAGAAAGATGTAGGCGAGCCCGATCTGCACGGTGCCGAGCCCGAGGACGATCCCCCAATCGATCGGCCGGGCCGCGACCACGGGGAGGGCGAACGGCAGCGAGACGAGGAGTGCTAAGAGATTCCCGGCCGCCACGGCGGGCGCCGCGGTTCCGCGGCCCTCCCGCTCCTCCCGGCCCAGCCAGCGCATTCCCATGATCGTGAGGGCCCACGTGAGCCCCGCCGCCACCGCCAGGATGTTCCCGCGCAGAGGGGCCGGTGCGGTGCGGACCGGGGCCTCGCTCCCCACGAAGAAGAGCGCGAGGCCCAGCCCGACCATCACCATCACCAGCAGATCCGATCGCCGGTTCCTCTCCTTCAGGATCCAGGGTCCCAGCAGGAGGACGTAGAGGGGAGCCGTCGACTGGAGAAAGATCGTGTTGGCCGAGGTCGTGAGCTTGTTGGCGAGCACGAAGAGGATCATCGTCGACGCGTAGGCCGCCCCGACCAGCGTCGTTCGCCAGGTCCAGCCGCGGCGTGAATCGGGCAGGACCAGTAGGATCAGGAGCGCCGCGAACCCGGATCGGAAGCCCGCGACCTGCCAGCTCGTCAGGGCGCACGCCTTGATGCCGGCTCCGCCGATCGAGAAGAGAAGGGCCGCGGCGAATACCTGGAGTCGCGCAACGCTTTGGGGGCTCACGGCGAGTCCTGTATATCAAAGTTAGAACCGCTTGACAGCCCGGAAGCCGCGGTGCTAGCTTTCGTCCTGTTCGCCGCCGCGGCGATCCGCGCGCGGTTTCTTTCCCTCGCAGTGAGCGGTCCCCCACACTCCGAAGGTAGTCCCTGGGTACCCCCTCGATCCGGCGCACATGATCGCGCGGATGGAGCTTCGCTCTCATCCGCTCGAGAGAGGATGGTAAGCCCATGCGAGCTCTTCCGCGCTTCACCGCATCCGTGTTCGTTCTCCTGCTCTCGTTCACGAGCCCCGCCTTCGCCCAGTACATGTTCCTCGACACGAACGGCGACGGGGCCAACGACGCGTCGGATCGTGTCAACCCAATCGGGCCGACCACGATCGACATCTGGGTCGACACGTCCACGAATCGCGACGGGTCGCCGGCGACATGCGACGCGGACGAGACGACCCGGCTGACAATCAACCAGTGGGAGGTCGTGCTCCGGGCGGTCGGCGGGACGCTCCGTTGGGGGCCGCTCGACAACGTGCTCGGGATCTCGTCGCTCCGGGCCTGCTTCGCCGACGCCGCCGATACGACCGATCCCGTCTGGTATCACAACGGTTGGGGCGGACTAGCCATCATCGAGCCCGGCCGCTACCTTGTCGGGAAGCTTCGGGTCGAGGTCGTGACCGGGAACCCCGGCATCATGTTCGTGCCGAACAATCCTTCGCAGCCGACCGACATCACCTCCTTCGGAACCCAATGCGCAGGGAAGGATAACGACAACACGTACAAGCTCGGCGTCGATTGGACCGACGCCGACGGAATCGGAGGGGCCCTTGCGGCCGACGCAGGCGGACCGTACCTCGGCGTTCCGTCGACCCCGATACAGTTCGACGGCCGGGCGACGCTTGCGCCAGGAGCGGGCGAGGTTACCTATTCCTGGGATTTTGGCGACGGGACCCAGGGAGCCGGGCCGACCCCGACGCACGCCTACGCGGAGACCGGGGAGTACACCGTCACGCTCAACGTTACCGACGGTGAGACGAGCAATTCAACCTGGACGACCGCCAAGATCATTCTCCAATCGGCGCCCGTCGCGCGGGCCGGCGGCCCCTACGCCGGCTTCATCGGGATTTCGGTTTTCATGGACGGCAGGACGTCGTCCGACGAGAACGGCGACCCGCTCACCTACACATGGCGGTTCGGCGACACCATTTCCGCGCACGGCGGGTATGCATTCCATACCTACTATGCCGAGGGGCTCTATACCGTCACGCTGACCGTGAGCGACGGTGCCCTGTCTTCGAGCGACGAGACCACCGCGCGCATCGCCAGCCGCGAGCAACGGCCTCCGGTAGCGGACGCGGGCGGTCCCTACACAGGGTTCACGGGCGTCGCGCTGACCCTCAACGGCAGCCGGTCGAGCGACCCCGACGGAGACCCGCTCACCTACCACTGGCTCTTCGGCGACAACACGGAGGGCGTAAGCGCCATGACCCACCACTCCTATGCCGCGGCCGGGGAATACGAGGTGATTCTCGAGGTGAGCGACGGGACATTGACGACATCCGACGTCTCGTCCGCCACGATAAGCGACCCGACCGGCGGTCCGCCCGTCGTCCGCGCCGGCGGCCCCTACCGTGGGGTCACCGGACAGATCATCGAGTTCGACGGGCGCGGCACGACGGATCCCGACGGCGACCCACTTGTCTTTGAGTGGACGTTCGGGGACGGACGGAACGGCGCGGGCCCGACGATGGGGCACTCGTATCGCGTGGTGGGGGAGTACCCGGTGGCGCTGGTCGTATCCGACGGCACGTTCTCGATCCGGACGGAGACGACCGCGTCGATCTCCACCGCCGCGCCCCGCGGTCGCGCGCGGGCGTTCGTTCGCGGCGGGCAGCCCGAGCTTACGTTGGGCGCCCTGGGCTCCGCGCTCCTCGTGCAGATCGAGCCGGTGGACGGCTCGTTCCGGCTCGACGACGTCGATCTCGCCGGGCTCCTGCTTCGTTGCGACGGATCGGTCGCGGCGAGCGGGATCCGCGCGGTGGCGCCGGCAGCCCTCGTCGGCGACACCGACGGAAACGGCGTGGAGGAGGTAACGGCGGCCTTTCGTCCCGAGGACCTGCGCCGTCTGCTCGGCCACATCCGACGCCCCGTCGTGGCCGCCCTGGAGCTGGAAGGCGTGTTCTGGGAAGGGGGCACCTACAAGGCCGGGATCAAGGTATCCGTCATCCCCTCCAGCGGCCGCTTCGCGCCGGTCGTGCGGCCGAATCCCTTCAACCCGGAGGCCACGGTCTCATACTCCACCTCGAAGCCGGGGCGCGTCGGTGCCCTGCTCTTCGATCTGAACGGGAGATTGGTGAAGACCCTGCTGCGGGAGAGGGAGATGGACGCTGGGAGCCACAACCTCGTGCTGGACTCGAGGGCGGATAACGGCGAGGTGCTCTCGTCCGGGATCTACTTCCTGAGGATCACGGGGCCGGACGGACCGATCGTGACAAGGGTCTCGATCGCGAAGTAGGGGGGCTCTGCCGACCGGGACCATCGACACCGCGCCGGCGCGCGGCTATAGCGTGCGCCGCTCTTTCTCCACAACCACGGCGACGGTGTCGGTCCCGATCGTGAAAGCGGAATGGAATATTCCCTGGACCCCGACCTTCGCTCCCTTCGCCGGCGCGCCGCCGCTCTCGGTCACGACCATGATCGTTCCGGTCCCGTCGTCGATCTGGTAGACGCCGTACCCGAGCGCTCCGGCGGCGCTCTTCACGGTGCCCGCGACCTGCACCGTCTTGCCGTCGTAGCCCCCGGTGTTGGCCAGCAGATCGTGGATCGGGATGGTCGAGCCGTTGCAGCCGAGCGAGAGCAGGAAGACCGAAAGGGCGGCGAGGTAGAGCCGCCCCGGCATCCTGTGCCCTGTGCCCAGCGCGGTTCTCATCGGGTTTCCGGCGTGCTGCCGGATCCGTGCCGCCTCGGGGCTTCTCCGCAGAACCACCATCCTGGAAGTATATCAAGATCCGGGAGTACAATCTCGCGCTGCGGCGGTCGGGTACGAGAGCCTTCTCCTGAAAGGAAGCCATGTTCCTGGTTCTTTTGATGTTGACGCTCGGGGTCGCGCTCGCGACCTCCGCGCTCGTCGTCTTCTTTTTCAACCGCCCCATCCGACAGATTCTCGATCGGATCATCGGCGAGGAGATCGCGGCGGGGTGGCACCGCTTTCTCCTCTTCGCGATCTTCGTCGTCGGCGTCTCCTCCGGCGTCCAGATCTGGAAGCTGGAGCAGTATGTCCACCCGGAGCGCGTCGGGCCGGACGGCTCCGCCCGAGTGCTCGCGCTCGACGGGCCGTCGATCGGCCTCGAGATCTACCGGACGATCATCCAGACGCTCCAGGGGGTTGCGTGGGCGCTCCTGGTCTTCTTCGTCGTGGCCCTGATCGCCTTCGCGATCATCCGGCGCGGCGAGGCGAGGGCCGGTGGCCCGGCCGGGCCCCGAAGCTGATGTTCCGCTAGGAAGCCATGTCGCTGCACCTGATCGGCCTCGCGCTCGGGACCTCCTTCGCCGCGGGGCTCAACCTCTACGCCACGGTCGCCACCCTCGGGCTCCTGGAGCGGTTCGGCGTCGTCGCGCTTCCTCCTCCGCTCGCTCCCCTCGCGCATCCCGTCGTGATCGGGGTGGCGCTCTTCCTCTACGTGATCGAATTCTTCGCCGACAAGATCCCCTACGTCGACACCGCCTGGGACACGCTTCATACGTTCATCCGCCCGCCCGCGGCGGCGATCCTCGCGTATGCGGCCGTCGCGGGGGTGCCCGAGCCGTGGCGGATCGTCGCGGCGCTCGTGGCCGGGGGGGTGGCGCTCACCTCGCACGGGACCAAGACGACGGCCCGCGCCGCGGTCAACACGAGCCCCGAGCCGATCAGCAACTGGATCCTGAGCGTGGTGGAAGACGCGGTGGCAATCGCCTTGGCCTGGCTCGCGGCGGCGCATCCCCTCGTGGCCCTCGGGATCGTCGTCGCGCTCCTGGCGTTCTCGATCTGGCTCTTGGTGAAGATCGTCGGCTACTTCAGGCGCCTGTTCCGGAGCACGGCCGCGAGGAAGCGGCAGACGGTGCCCAAGCCGCCCTAGGACTTGTCTTCCGCCGACTTCCGCTTGGTGTGATCCAGGATCCGCTTCCGGATGCGGATCGCGGCGGGGGCAACCTCCACCAGCTCGTCGTCGTTGATCCACTCGATCGCGGACTCGATCGTCATGTCGCGCGGAGGCTGTAGCTTCACCGCGATGTCGGCGGTGGAGGCGCGCATGTTCGTGAGGTGCTTCTTGCGGCACGCCTGTATCACCAGATCGCCGTCCTTGACCTGCTCGCCGACGACCTGGCCCGCGTAGACCCGATCCGCCGGCTTCACGAAGAACAGGCCCCGATCGCCGAGCTGGTCGAGCGCGTACGCGGTGACGTCTCCGCCCTCTTTCGCGACCATGGCGCCGCGTTTCCGATTCGGAAGCGATCCCTTGTGCGGGCCGTAGCGGTCGAAGAGGTGGTTCAGGAGCCCGGTCCCCTTGGTCAACGTGAGGAACTCGGTCCGGAAGCCGAGGAGACCGCGCGAGGGGATCGTGAACTCCATGCGCGTCCGGTCGCCGTGGCGGCCCAGATGCTGCAGCTCGCCGCGCCGCTCGCCGATCGCCGCGATCACCGCTCCGGTGAACTCCTCGCCGCAGTCGATCACCAGCTCCTCAAACGGCTCGAGCGTCGCGCCGTCGTCGCCCTTTCGGAGGATCACCTGCGGCCGGCCCAAGGAAAACTCGAAGCCCTCGCGGCGCATCGTCTCGGCGAGGATCGCGAGGGACAGCTCGCCGCGCCCAAGAATCAGGAACGAGTCGGCGTCGGGCGTGCGCTCCATGCGCAGGCCCACGTTCCGCTCCAGCTCCTTTTCGAGGCGCTCGAGGAGATGACGGCTGGTCAGGTACTTCCCGGAGAGGCCCGACATCGGCGAATCGTTGACCCGAAGCTCCATGGAGAGCGTCGGCTCGTCCACGCTGATCCCCTCGAGGGGCGTCGGATCGGCGAGATCGAGGATCGTCTGGCCGATCTCGATTTGGGGAAACCCGGAGAGGACAACGATGTCGCCGGCCGAAGCGTCGGCCACCTCGACGCGCTGGATGCCCTCGAACAAATAGATCTTTCCGACGCGGCCTTTCTGAACCGTCGTCCCATCGGGCCGCACCGCCGCGAGCTCGGTCGCCCGCGTGATCCGACCCGAGAAGATCCGCCCCACGGCGAGACGGCCCAGGTAGTCGGAGTAATCGATGTTGGCGACGATCAGCTTGAACGGGGCATCGCCCACGAACGGCGGCGGAACGCGCTCGAGGATCGTATCGAGAAGGGGGCGAAGGTCGCCGGAGACGGCGGCCGGATCGTACGACGCGTACCCGATGCGCCCTGAGCCGTAGAGGACGGGGAACTCGAGGTGGTCGTCGCGCGTCGCGAGCGAGAGGAAGAGATCGTGGATCTCCTCCTCCACCTCCAGCGGGCGCGCGTCCCCGCGGTCGATCTTGTTGATCAGGACGATCGGCCGTTTTCCCTGCTCCAGTGCCTTCTTCAGCACGAACCGCGTCTGGGGCAGCGGGCCCTCGGCCGCGTCCACCAGGAGGAGCACCCCCTCCACCATGGTGAGGATGCGCTCCACCTCCGATCCGAAATCGCGGTGGCCCGGCGTGTCGACGATGTTGATGACCGTGTCGCGGTAGCGGATCGCGGTGTTCTTGGCGAGGATCGTGATCCCGCGCTCGCGCTCGAGCTCGCCCGAATCCATGACGCAGTCCTCGACATGCTGCCCGACGCGGAACGTGCCGCACTGGCGCAGCAGGGCGTCCACCAGGGTGGTCTTGCCGTGGTCAACGTGGGCGACGATGGCGAGGGCGCGACGGTCGGCACGCGGATGAGGCGCGATGTGGGGTGCTCCATGAGGTGCGATCATGAGCGGAAGATTGTAGCAAAGATCCTCCCTCGGCGCCCAGGGGTACCGACACGATGCGCCGCATGACCTTCTCCTCCGCCGCATGGCCGGCAAGGAGGGCGCGATTCCCTAATCGGGCCGGCGAACCTATACTGCCTCGTCTTGCACGCGAGGGCGATGGCTACCGAAGGTCGCCACCATCACTCCACGGAAGGAGGCAGATTCCATGACCCGTAGTCGATACACTGCTCTGCTCGTGACGGTCGCGCTGTCGGCGGGATGCGCCGCCGTCCCGCCGCAGAACGTTGGAGTCTTAGA
>Ga0137409_10001058_pt1 | contig 29746 bp, 33 predicted proteins | sample CZODoug1_16funga_FD_122059 | JGI IMG/M metagenome (GOLD analysis project Ga0137409, IMG submission 122059) | Vadose zone soil fungal communities from Angelo Coast Range Reserve, California, USA - CZODoug1_16fungal (Hybrid Assembly) | ecosystem: Environmental > Terrestrial > Soil > Vadose zone...
GGGACGGATTCCAGGACCCGGTCGAGGACCGCCTGCAGGGGCATCGTCACCGCCGCCGCCACGCGGCTGCGGTCGTCGTCGTCGTCCTCATCCTCGAGGACCTTTCCGGTCTGGGCATCGACGGCGACCTCGCGGGCCTTGCCGTCGCGCACCAGCCCGATCGAGAAAGCCACGCGGCCGTCCTCCTCCTCGAGCTCCGCATGGACCGGGATGCCCGGCGAGGCGGCGGTGGCTTTGGCGATGGCCGCGGAGAGCGTGATCCCGGTGCGTGAGAGGAGCCCCGCATAGTCCGTCCCGCCGGCGGGCAGGGGAGGACCGAAGACGCGGCGTTGTCCGGCCGGGACAGAGGCGCGGGCGTCCCAGGCGTCGACATCGACGCTTCCGCGGGCCGTTTCGACGACGAGCTCGGGCTTCCGCGCCAGCTCCTTGGGGAGCTTCCGCGTCGGGGGTCGCAGGAGGACCCAGACCTGGCCGTCGGCGATCGACAGCGATCCCGCGGGCGTCTGGACGCGGAAGGCGCCGGCGGGATGGCTTACGAAGAACGATGCGCTGCCCCGGGAGAGCTCGAAGGGCTGGCCGGGAGCCGGGATCTTGCCCGCGCTGCCGGCGTCAAAGACGGCGCGGGAGCCGTCCGGGAGCCTGCAGGCGAGGGGCTTCAGGCCGCCGACCTCGAAGCGACCCTGGTGGATTTCGGTGAGCGCGCCGTCGACCGACAGATCGACGACCGGCGTGTCGCTGCGGAAGAGCAGCCGGCCGACTGCGAAGAGCGACACCGCGGCGACGACGATCGCCGCAGCGGCTTCCCAGCGGCGGGACTTGCGCACGGCCGGGGCGGCCGCCGCGGCCGCGTATCGCCGGTAGAGAGCCGATTCCAGGAGCACGGAGCCGACCAGCTCCTTGCGGAACGCCGGGTCGCTGCGGAGGAGCGCCTCGAATTCCTGGAGCTCCGCCGGCGACGCGTCGCCGTCCTGCCAGAGCTTCAGGAGTTCCTCGAAACGGGAGAAGTCCATCCTAGAGTCCTCCCCCGGCCGAGCTCATCTTGCCTTCAATGCAGCGGGCGAGCTGGCGCCGGACGCGCCACAGCAGGACCTTGATCGAGCCTTCCGTGGTCTTCGCGCGGTCGGCGATCTCGCGGAGGGGAGCGTGGTCGCGGTAGCGGCGCTCGACCAGCTCGCGCTGCGCCGGGGACAGGTCGTCCAGGCACGAGTCGAGGTGGTCCTGGCGGCGGCTCACGGAGGCCGGATCGGCGGCGCCTTCCTGGAAGGCGAGCGAGACGGCGTCGTCCAGCGGCCCGGAATGCTCGAGGTTGCGGCGCCGCGAGCTGCGGCGGTAGTATTCGGCGACGCGGCGCCGGGCCAGCTCGTGAACCCAGGGGAGGAAGCGCTCGATGTCGGTCTTCTTCGAGGACTCCTCGATGATCGCGAGGCCGACCTCCTGGAAGATCTCCTCGGCCGCTTCGCGGTCGCGGGTGAGGGCCATGACGAACCCGAAGATGCCATCCCGGTTTTCCAGGAGCTTCCGGACCAGGTTGGCTTTCGAGGTCGTCATTCCTAAGACTAGGGTCGCCGGGAAGTAAAGGTTAACATCCGATCGGAATGATTTCCTGCGCGTCGCTGGTGAAGGCCCTCCGGAAGGGAGGCCTTCCCGCCCGGGCACTGGACCTGGAAAAGACCCTCTTTCCGCAGCCGACGTCGACCTCCTCGAGCGTGGGGAAGACCATCGCGGTCTCCCGCAGCACCCGGCCGATGGAATCGCGGGTGGCCCGGGCCCTTCCCGGCGCGGACCAGGTGCTGCGCGTGAGATCCCGTGAGGACTGCCCCCAGGGCGTGCTCTCCTGCCGGGCGATCCGCAAGCGACTGGTTGTCACCGTGACGGCTCCGGAGGGCCGGCCGCCCCAGGCCCTCGCCTGCTTTCCGCCTGCGCGATTCCTGCGCGACGGGGCCCGGGCGCCCGCCTGGTGGTTCAGTGCCTATGAGACCCTCGGGGGCGGCTCGCCCTGGCATGACGGCTTCGACGACAACGGCACGTATTACTGGACCGTGGACCGGATGGCGCGACACGGGAGCGCGGCAAAGGTCGTCCCGATGGGGTTCTCCCGGGATGGGGCTTCCGATTTCGGAGAGCACCCCCTTCGTCCCGCCATCCGGACGCTGATGGAGTCCTCGGGCCTGCTCGATCAGCCGGCGCTGCAGGTGTACTGGAATCTGCTTCCCGTCGAGACGGGCCGCTGTCCGGCGCTGGCCCGGCTGCATTTTCCCGTCGACGAGGACTCGTGCCGGGCCGCGCTTCCGGGCATCGCCGCGTCGCTCGTCCGGGCGGAGCGGAGCTTCGCCGGAAGTCCCCACGTTCGAGCGGTCTGGAGCATTGTGCAGGACAAGAAGCTCGTGATGTTCTGAGCCCGCCGCGCTCTACTTGCGGTCGAGCGATTCGCGCCAGGTCTGGAACTCCCTCAGCACCTCGTCCCGGGAGCAGCGCTCCCGATAGACGGCCCGCGCGCGGAACCCGTACTCCTGAAGCACCTTGTACCCGGGGATGATGTACTGGAAGTCCCAGGCCGGGTTGGGGAAGGACGGCACCCCGCCGCTCGAGGGGGAGTGGCAGAAGCGGATCCCCTCCGCGCGGTCGAACATCAAGATCCACTGGTGCGTCCCGAAGTACCCGGTATAGAAGGGGTCGGAGAATTTCAGCGGCGAGAAGTTTTTGTAGAGGCACTGCTCCGGCACCTCGGTGAACCGCAGTTGCGTTTTGTCGTCCTTGTGGAGCACGGTGCTTTCGTCGTTGTGGGCCTGCGTGCAGTACTGCACCCAGCCCTTCTCGTCGCGGAAATAGAGGCTTTTGTCCTCGGGCGCCGCGATGGTGCTGGCCCGGAAGAGACCGATGTAGCCGTTCACGAATACGAGCTGGTGCGGCATGCAGCGAAACGTGAAGTCGATACAGTGGGGAGCCACCAGCTTGAACCGCGTCCAGCTCTCCAGCCCGTAGTTCGGCGTCCCCTCCTGGTGCAGCTCCGCCTCGCTGTCGGAGATCTTCGTCAGCGTCATGGGATGATTCCGCGGCTCGAAGAAGATCTTCTTGTCCCCGGCAAGGTTGCGCTGATCCTTGTCGCCGTCGTAGATGTGCTCGAGGTTGAGGCCGGCGACGTCGAAAAGCGGCTTCGGATTCGTCCGGTGGATCAGCCGGTGGATTCCGTTGTATCCGTATCGCCGCTGATCGTAGACTTCGTTGTCCCCGATCACGGCGGTCAGATCGCCGGCCTGAAACGTGTCGTGGGCCACGACCACTAGTACGCGCCCGTAGGAACTTGAGGATGACGAAAGCCTGGCTCGCGGCGATCTGGCTCGGCGCGGCGTCCCTGGCGGCCGCCCAGGATCCGCTCGACCAGTGGCCCCAGTGGCGCGGCCCCCGCGGAGACGGCGGCGCCCCCCGGGCCGATCCGCCGGTCGAGTGGAGCGAGACGAAGAACATCCGGTGGAAGGTCGCGATTCCTGGCATGGGCTCCGCGACGCCCGTCGTCTGGGGCGGAAGGATCTTCGTCCTCACCGCGGTCGACACCGGCAGGAACCCGGATCCCGGAAAACCGAAGCCCTCGCCATCGGGCGATCCCGGCCTGTCGACGGGCGCTCCGGCGACCCTGCACCGCTTCGAGGTGCTCTGCCTCGACCGGGCGACGGGCAAAACCTTGTGGTCCCGCACCGCTGCGGAGGCCGTCCCTCACGAAGGCCGCCATCCCACCAACAGCTTCGCGTCCGGCTCCCCGGCGACGGACGGGAAAATCCTCGTCGCCTCCTTCGGCTCCCGCGGACTGTTCGCGTACGATCTGGACGGGTCGCTGAAGTGGTCGCGCAATCTCGGCACGATGAAGATCAAGGTCGGCTTTGGGGAGGGCATCTCGCCGGTCCTGCACGGCGGCCTGGTCCTGGTCAACTGGGACCACGAGGGCGACTCCTTCATCGTCGCACTCGACGCGGCCACCGGCGAGGAGAAGTGGCGCCAGGCGCGGGACGAGAAGACGACGTGGTCGACCCCCTTCATCGTCGAGTTCGGCGGCCGGGCCCAGGCGGTCGTGAACGGGACGAAGCGGACGCGGAGCTACGACGCGGCCACGGGCGCGCTGCTCTGGGAATGCGGCGGACAGGGGCTGAACGCGATCGCGATGCCCGTGTCGCGCGAGGGCCTCGTCTACTGCATGACGGGCTATAAGGGTTACCAGCTCTACGCCATCCGGCTGGACTCGAAGGGGGACGTGACCGGCGGGGCGCAGGTGGCGTGGAAGCGGGACGACGCCGCTCCCTACGTGGCGTCGCCGCTGCTGATGGACAACCTCCTCTACTACGGCAAGGAGCGCCAGGGGATCCTCGCCTGCGCCGATGCGGCGACGGGGGAACTCCGCTTCGGGCCCGAGCGGCTGCCGGGCATCGACACGCTCTACGCGTCGCTGGCAGGCGCGGCGGGAAAGGTCTATGTCGTCGGCCGCGAGGGGACGACGCTGGTGCTCCGGCACGGACCGAAATTCGAGGTGCTGGCGTCGAACCGGCTGGAGGAGGGCGTGGACGCGTCGCCGGTCCTCGTCGGCAAAGAGCTCTATCTGAGGGGCGCGAAGTCCCTGTACCGGATCGAGGCGGAATGACGCCCGCGCGCAGCTTTGCGAGCGACAACAACGCGGGCGTCCATCCCGCGGTCCTGGCGGCCGTGGCGGCCGTGAACCAGGGCCACGTGGTCGGATACGGTGACGACGCCCACACCCGCTCCGCGGAACGCCGCTTCCGCGAGCACTTCGGCGCCGGCGCCGAGGTGTTCCCGGTGTTCAACGGGACGGGCGCCAACGTCCTTTGCCTCAAGGCGCTGACGAAACCCCACCAGGCGGTGATCTGCTCCGAGGCCGCCCACATCCAGGTCGATGAGTGCGGCGCGCCGGAGGCCTGGACGGGCTGCAAGCTGCTCCCGCTGCGCACGACGGACGGCAAGCTGACGCCCCGCGCCGTCGAGTCGGCGTGTCACGGGATCGGCGACCAGCATCACGTCCAGCCGCGCGTGATCTCCCTCGCGCAGTCGACGGAGATGGGGACGGTCTACCGTCCGAAGGAAGTCGAGGCGCTGGCCCGCTTCGCGCATTCGCGCGGGATGCTGCTCCATCTGGACGGGGCGCGGATTTCGAACGCGGCGGCGTCGCTGGGCCTGTCGCTGCGGGAGGCGACCCGCGATCTGGGCGTCGACGCGCTGTCGTTCGGCGGGACCAAGAACGGGCTGATGGGCGCGGACGCCGTCGTCCTCTTCCGGAAGGAACTCGTGCCGGACTTCAAGTTCCTCCGGAAGCAGGGGATGCAACTGGCGTCCAAGATGCGCTTCCTTTCGGCGCAGCTCGAGGCGCTGCTGACGGACGATCTGTGGCGTCGGAACGCCGGGCACGCGAACCGGATGGCCCGGCTCCTCGAAGCGCGGGTGCGACGCATGCGCGGCGTGAAGGTCGTCCAGAAGGTCGAGGCGAACGGGGTGTTCGTGCAGCTCCCGCGGCGCGCGATCGCCCGGCTGCGGAAGCGGTACTTCTTCTATACCTGGGACGAGGAAGCCTCGGTCGTGCGCTGGATGTGTTCCTGGGACACGACCGAGTCGGACATCGAGGACTTCGCCCGCTTCGCCGCCGATGTGATCGGAAAAGCCTGAAGCCAACGAGCCGCGGCGCGCGTCCTCTATATATGAGGACCGTGACCGGGCTCCTGGCCCTGCTGCTCGTCGCCGCGCAGGATCCCGCCCCCAAGGAGCTGCCTCCCGATCCTTTCGTCGTCAAGGTCACCGACGCCGTCCGCGCCCGCCGCGACGCCCTCGTGAGCCAGGCGACTGGGTCCAAGGTGAAGTTCGAGGACGCGGTCGAGCGCGCGTCGAAATTCGACGCGGCGATCGTCGACGACGCGGCCGAGAAGCTCGGCGTGACTGCGGACCAGATCCGCGAGGCCTGGGCGAAGCGCGAGCGCAAGCCCCGGTCGATCGCCTACGGGGATGGATCGTGGATCCCCTTGGGCGGACAAAACGGCGGACTGGACAGCGACGTGAAGGGGACGCCGGTGCCGGAAACAACCGACCTGGTCGGCGGCGGTCCGAGCATCCTGACGCGACGCAAGAAGCCGCCTCCCGGTGAGCCCGTTCCGCTGGGAAAGCCGCTCAAGACGAAGGAAGAATGGTGGGCCACGGCCACGTCGGGCGAGCGCGTCGCCTTCGTGGAGGGGGAGTTCGTCCGCAAGTCCTCCCTCGTCGAGAAGAAGGAAGAGCCGAAGAAGTGCCCCAAGTGCAGCGCGAAGGGCACGATTGCCATCGCGCGCGGCGGCATCGGTCTGGCCGCCGTCTGCCCCCGCTGCCACGGCGCGAAGGAAGACCTGGTCGTCGTCTACGAGTAGGGCCCGCCGGTCCGAGAATCCGTCCTCTGACGCTGCTCGGCTTTGAGGACAGGCTGGGCGGCGAAGCAGCAGACAGCCGCCGATTCATCGGTCCGAAGGAAACAGGTCGATCAGCAGCCGCGGGTGAAAAGCAGGATCAGGAGCACGATGGGAATCGGAACCCCCCCAGGGCCCACAACAGGATTCCCGTCCGAACCTACCGCTCTCTTCCTTCTTCGCCGTTTTCATGAATTCCTCTCCGTTGGCATTATCACAGGTCTGATGAGACCGCTGATGCCGGCGTTATGAGGGCTCGCGCTTCCGGGGGGGACGCGGTCCCCGCACATCGCGGAGCAGGATCGAGATGACGAGGATGAGGATGCCGACGGCGGCCGCCAGGAAGAGGACCATCGGCATCGCGGGATAGCCGAACAGCTGATAGTTCGATTCCAAGCGCAGCGTCAGCGCCGCGCCGATGATCAGCGCGGCCAGCACGAGCCCCAGCGTGATCCGGTTGGCGACCTTCTGCAGGCCTTCCATCAGGCGGTCTTCGTCGAGGGCGTCCACCTCGACTTTCAGGCGGTTGTCGGCGACCGCGTCGAGGATCCGGCTGACGCGTCCCGGCAGATGCACGAGGAAATCCTTCACCTCCACCAGGCTGCTGAAGAGGCCGCCGATCGATTCGCTGCCCACGATGCGGCCGCGCACGACCTTCAGGGCGTGGGTGCGGATCGCTTCGTGGGTCTTGAAATCGGGATCCAGCAGGCGGCCGACGGAATCGAGTTTGAGCAGCGCCTGGCCCACCATGCTGATCTCGGAGGGGAGGCGGAGGCCGTGGTCGACCGCGGATCGCGTGATATCGACGAGAACCCGGCCCATGTCCAGCTCGCTGAGCGTCGAATCCTTCACCTTGCCGACGATGTTGTTGATACTGCGCGAGAAGGCCTCGCGGTCGACTCCCTCCTGTCCGTCGGCAATGCTCAGGACCGCGCGGGCCGCCTCCTCGCCCTTCGTCTCGCCGATGGCCAGGAGGAGCGCGACCATGCGGTCCTGGAGGCGCGGCGTCAGGCGGATGACCATGCCGAGGTCGATCAGCGCCAGGCGGTTGTCGTCCGTCACCAGCACGTTGCCCGGATGCGGGTCGGCGTGGACAAATCCGTCGACGAGGATCTGCTGGAGGTAGGCCTGGAACAGCTGGTCGGCCAGCTCCGCGCCGTTCAGCTCGAAGCGCTTGAGCGGTTCCAGCAGGCTGATCTTGTGGCCGGAGATGCAGTCCATCGTCAGGACCCGGATCGTCGTCAGGTTCTCCACCGGCTGCGGGATGACGATGCGGTTGAATTTCGCGAGGTTCTTGGAGATCGTCGACAGGTGCCGCGCCTCCTGGCGGTAGTCCAGCTCCTGCAGCAGAGTGCGATGGAACTCGTCGAGGATGTTCCGGAAGCCGTACTTGAGACCCGCCTCCGTGTGCAGGTCGAGAAAGGAGGCGATCTCTCCCAGCGCCTCCATATCCTCGGCGATCCGCTCGCGGATGCCCGGCCTCTGGATCTTGACGACCACCCGCCGGCCGTCGCGGAGGGTGGCGCGATGGACCTGGCCCAGCGACGCGGCGGCGATGGGCTTGAGATCGAAGTCGGGAAAGAGGCGGGAGTACTTGACCTGGAGCTCCTCCTCGAGGATCGCGAGGAGTTCCGCCACCGGGACAGGATCGACATGGTCCGTCAGGCGCGCGAGCGATTCAATGATCGGCGGGGGCAGGAGGTCCGCGCGGGTCGACAGGAGCTGTCCCAGCTTGATATAGGTGGGGCCGAGAGCCTCCAGGTCCGCCGCGAGGTCCTTCGCCTGCTCCGCCGCCTTCGGGGCGGTCAGCGGGAAGTCCTCGCCCAGATCGACGTCCGCCCCCTTCAGGAGGTCCGCGTTCCCGTACTTCAGAAGCAGCCGGACGACATCCTTATACCGCTTCAGGTGGGTGGGTTTCAGCGAGAGAATCATCATGTATTCGGAGTCGACCTTGAACAACCCCTCCCGGGGCGCGCTATCTACGACCCCGGGAGGCATCGGTTTCAGGGGCATAACGGGGCGTGTCGCGGTCGGCTCGACCAGATGCACGATGAGCTCGACGTTGATCTGGATCCTGGTCGGCGGGGTGGCCTTCTCGCTGCTCGGCGGGGCGGCCGCGACGATCGCAGTCGTGAAGCTGCCGAAGGATTATTTCACCCGGAATCCGAACAGAGCCCGGAAGCGCAAGGGCTGGATGCAGGAGATCGCCTGGGTGGCGCGGAACGTTCTCGGCATCGTCCTGATCCTGGGCGGGCTGGTGCTGATGTTTCCAGGCGTTCCCGGACCGGGCGTCGTCGTCATCCTGCTCGGGCTGACCATCACCGACATCCCCGGGAAGCATGAGCTGCTGGTCGCGCTGGTCCGGAAGCGCTTCGTCATGAAGTCCATGAACAAAGTGCGCCGGCGCTTCAGGCGGCCGGACCTGGCGACCCCTTAGCGGCCTGATCGCGGGGCGACCGCCGATCCCGGCACGGAGCCCGTATAGTAGGGGAGATTCCGAGGAGATTCCCCGATGCGCGCTCCACGCCTTCATACGGTGCTGCTCGTCCTGGCCGCCGTCGCCGGAGTCCCCGGACCCGGGGGATTCGCACAGGACGCCGACGCTCCCTCGGTCTCCGAGAACGACTGGCCCTGGTGGCGCGGAGCCCGCCGCGACGGCACGGCGCCCGAAGGGCAGCATCCTCCCCTGGCGTGGAGCGCGGAAAAGAACGTCCTCTGGAAAGTTCCCGTTCCCGGACGCGGCCACGGCTCCGCGGCGGTATCGGGCAATCGCGTCTACCTCGCGGCCTGCGACGAGGCCAGCGGCGCGCAGTCGCTCTTCTGCTTCGACCGCGCCGCCGGCAGCCTGGTGTGGAGCACCGAGGTCCATAAGGACGGCGCGATGCGGAAGAACGCCAAGTCGACCGGGGCGTCGACGTCGCCGGCCTGTGACGGCGAGCGCGTCTTCATCACCTTCGCCAACCGCGACGCGGCCGTAGCGACCGCGCTCAGCCTGGACGGGAAGATCCTGTGGCAGACGAAATTCAGCGACTATCAGATCCACCAGGGCTACGGATCTTCTCCGGCGGTCTACCGCTCGCTGCTCCTGGTCTCGGCGGACCACAAGGGCGGCGGCACGGCGTCGGCCCTCGACCGGAAGACCGGCGCGATCGTCTGGACGCACGATCGTCCGAAGGCCCCGAACTACGCGTCGCCGGTCGTGCTCCGCGTCGACGGCAAGGATCAGCTGCTGCTGACCGGCTGCGACCTCGTGTCGAGCCTGGACCCGCTCACCGGAAAGGTGCTCTGGGAGACGGCGGGCGCGACCACGGAATGCGTGACGTCGACGGTGACCGACGGCAAGAACGTGTTTTCGAGCGGCGGATATCCGCGGAATCATCTCGCGGCCGTGCGCGCGGACGGGTCCGGCGCGGTCGCCTGGGAGACGAAAGACCGCGTCTATGTCCCGTCCCTCGTGATCCGCGACGGCCGGCTTTACGGCGTGCTGGATGCGGGCACGGCGGCGTGCTGGGCGTCGGACACGGGCAAGGAGCTGTGGAAGGCGCGGCTCGGGGGGACCTTCAGCGCCTCGCCGGTGCTGGCGGGGGATCGCATCTACGCGGTCAACGAGACGGGGGAGACCTTCGTGTTCCAGGCGAATCCCGAGAAGTTCACGCTGCTGTCCACGAACAAGCTGGGGGACGAGACGTTTTCGACGCCGGCAATCTGCGGCGGCCGGATCTATCTCAGGATCGCGCAGAAGGTGGACGGGCGGCGCCAGGAATTCCTCTGCTGCCTCGGCGAGAAGTCCTGATCGCCGCCTACGGAGCGCGGCCGTATCGGACGCGGACCACCGCGACCTCCGGCCGGCAGAGGAACCGCAGTCCGAAGATCGACGTGCCCACGCCTCGGCTCACGTACATCCGCGCGGCACCCTCCTGATACCAGCCGGCTTCGTAGGGGCCCGAGGCGTAGGGAGTGTGCAGGGCTCCGATAAAGGGAAGGCGGACCTGCCCTCCGTGCGTATGGCCGGCAAAGAGGAGGTCGACGCCCTTCTTCGCGGCGTCCGGGAACACGATGGGGTAGTGGCAGAGTGCGATGCGGAAGCGTCCCTTTGCAGCGGGAGGGCTGGACCGGGGGGAGGACAGCCCGATCATTTCGATTCCCCGATCGTCGACGATCTCCGTCGATTCGTCCAGCAGCCGCACCCCGGCGCGCCGGTAGCATTCGGTGACGGACGGACCGACCCAGTCCTCCCAGTTTCCAAGACAGGCGTAGATTCCGAGGGTCGCGTGGAGTTGCGAGAGGAACTCCGTGAAGGCGGCCTGGTTGTAGTCGCGCAGGATGCTGTCGCCCGTGATGACGATGAGGTCCGGCTTCGTCTCTGCCAGGATCTCGAGGACGCGGCGCTCGCGGGATCCGGGCTCGGAGAAGTGGAGATCGGTCAGGTGCAGGATGACGACGTCGCGCGGTCCCTCGCCGACATCGTGTCGGGTCACTTCGATCCAGTACGGCTCGATCGCCCACGCGTAGAAGAGCAGGATCGGGCCGAGCGCGAGCAGACCGATCACGACCCCGCGCTTCCACCGGCGCCTGGGCGGGGAGGGGGCGGTGCAGGATCCGTCATGCATCCTTCTACTATCCGGGATCCGGCCGCGCCTGTAACGAAGAAGTGAATCCCGAGGTCTATAGAAAAGCACTCGGAGGAGGAAAAGATGGCCCGCAAGCAGGCACCCCGGAAACTCGACCGGAAAACGATGAAGAAGACTCGAGGCGGCGCGGCGGGGCATGAGGCGACCCACGTCGTTCAGGGCGGATCCTCGCCGTCCCCCAACCGGAAGGTCATCGACTGTGAAGGCTACACCTATCTTTCCGGCCAGGTCCTCCCTTGACTGCGGACGTTTCCCTGGCCGCTCCCACCGGGAAGCGGACCCCCGAGCCCTGCTGCGCGCGAATGATCTACGACGGAGTCGCGGATTGATTCAAGCATTGTCGGGGGAGCGGCCGACAATGCTTGATGCTTCTGCTCAACTTCGACGGCTCCTGCAATCCCAATCCGGGCGGCGTCTGCAGCTACGGCTTCGTCGTCTGGCGTGACCACGTAAAGATCCAGGAGGGCCACGGCAACGCGGCTCCGCGCGGGTCGGGCGCCACGAACAACGTCGCGGAGTACACCGGCTGCATCCGGGCGCTGGAGTGGGTGCTGGGGCAGGGCATCGAGGAGCCGGTCGTCGTCCGCGGCGACAGCGAGCTCGTCCTCAAGCAGCTCAAAGGGGAGTACAAAGTGCGATCCCCGCTGCTGGCCCCGCTCTACTGGCGGGCCAGGGAGTTGGTGCAGGAGTGCCGCTCGCTGCGCTTCGAATGGGTGCCCCGCGAACAGAATGCCGACGCCGACCGCCTGGCGTCGCTGGGATAAGGGGGAACCCGTGCAGGCACAGTCGCTCGAGGAGTTGATCCGCCACCTCCGGGAGTTCCGCGCCTGGGGGAATCAAAGCGAGGGCTATGACGCGATCGCGATGATCCATCTCCTGGGAGCCTGCCTGGACAGCCTCCGGCGGAACGCGACGAAAGCCGACCTGGCGGACATGGCGGAATGCCTCGAGCCGCACCAGGTGATGTTCCTCAGATCCCTCACGGCGCAGCTCTGATCGCCCCAGTCCCTGATCTCCCACGTCGACTCCAGCGCGCCCCTTAGCACGTCATCCGGCAACGGTGAGGATCTTGCAGGGGATCAGGTTGTCGCCGGACTGATGGTCGGGACGGGGTTCGGGCTGGGCAAAGCCGTTGCGGTCGACGGTTCTCACGCGCAGTTCGTACTTGCCGGGCTTCAAGCCCTCCAGTTCCAGGCGCCAGTAGCCCAGGCTGAACCGCAGCGGCCACTCCTTCGGCTTGCCCTGCTCGTTGAAGCCCCACAGGTCCCTGGGCAGCGTTCCTTCCGGAAGCTGATCCTTCCAGTTCGACGGGTAGGGGTCGAGGGCGATCGGAGACCAGGTCGCGCTGATCCAGGCGGGATCGCCGGCGGGCAATATTTTTTCGATTCCGGACTGGGGCGCAGCCAGTACTCCACGCGCTCCAGGCCCGGCCAGCCGACCATCACGGTTCCGCCGGTCCGCAGCGTTCCGTCCTGCAGCGTCTCGTCCTTGTCGGAGTCGAAGTACCCGGCCGTCTTCAGATAGGATTCCGGATCGTTTTTCTTTTCCGCGTAAGTGTCGTTGGCCTCGTAGCGGTTGGTGAGGACGATGGTTTGCAGCCACTTGATGGATTTGAAGCCGTGGGCCCAGGGGACGATCATGCGGACGGGACCGCCGCGTTCGACGGGGATCGGCGCGCCGTTGAGCTTGTAGGCGACGATCGGGGGCATCTCGCCGGGGGGCGTGTCGAGCACCTGGTTGATGGCCAGCGACGAACGGAACAGCTGCTTGGGCTCGTGGTTGTGGAAGCCCCAGTAGTACACGCGGCGCACCTCGGCGGTCTTCCCGCAGAGCTTGAGGAGATCGCGGAGAGGGACGCCCTCCCAGAGACCCTGGCCCAGGGGGACGGCGATCAGGTTGCATTGCAGCGCCTTGAAGTACCGGATGGCGCGGGTTTCTCCGAGCCGGAGCAGGGCCGGATAATCGAGGGCGGTTCCGGCGTCAAGGGTGAGGGGCCGCTCCATTTCGGTTTTCTCGTCCGGGACGATCTCGAGCCGCCAGGTCTCCGGCGTGAGTCTGGCGTGGACGAGGGCCTCGCCCTTGAGGGTCTTGGGGTTGGGATTGCCCCGGCTGACGTCGGTGAACTTCAGCGGGTTCGTCAGGTAGGGCCGCCGGGGACGCGTTTCGGGGTCCTGCGCTGCGGGAGCGGCTTCGGGTCGGAGTCCGGAGAGCAGGGGCCCGGCCAGACCCAGACGCAGGAGCTCTCTGCGCCCCAGCTTCTCATCCATGGCGCCCTCCGCGGATAGCCCATCCTAGAGCGGAACGGAAAGAAATGAAAGGGAAGGCGGCGCCGGGTCGGCGTCGATCGCTGCAAACCCGGAGAGGAGCATCCTCCTCGCGTTACAAGTCGAGTGCAGTTGATGAGACGTCTCCTGCCATTCCGTTCGCAGTCTCATTTCGGGCACTTTCAATCAGGGCCCTTCGGTAGGGGACGCTTGCGATAGAATAGCTGAAGCCTTTAGACAGGGGGCCGACGAAGGCGAAGCCGGAGCAGGAACATGGGAATGACCTGCAGTCTCCTCAGTGTAAGCGACAGAAATATCGAGCGAATTCTCCGTGACCCACCGCTCGTCTACAGGATAATTGCCCCTGATGATCCCGAGGCTTACAAGGAGGCGCGAAACCAGGACCGAAAACCGTCTTTCCTTCAGAAACTCTTCGGTGGACGGAAGCCTGAGGTGGGGCCCGAGGATCTGGAAATGCTCCAATGCAAACCGATTCAATGTTTTCTCGATAAGGCGTGGGATGGGATTCACTACCTGTTTACGGGAACGTCAGGAAGGGGCGCCCCTCCCATGAATTTTCTGCTTGCAGGTGGTAAGGAGTTGAATCAACCTCACCAGACCCTTCGTTTGATTACCTCAACTGAGGTCAAGGCCGCCTTTGAGGCGTTGCGTCTTACTTCCGACGAGGAACTGCGGAACCGGTTTCAGCCTAAGGATATGCTGAAGAAAGACATCTATCCAAATATCTGGGCAAGGGACCCCTCGGAAGACGACACGCTTGGGTACCTGATGAATCATGTGGCTGTGCTGCGCCAATTCCTGGCGGATCTGGTTGCACGCGGTCTCGGGGCCATTGGCGGTATTGGATAGGGACTTTCGGCGTTCCATGTCACGTCACGATACGCCGTGTTACAAGTCGAGTAGGGTTGATGTGACGTCTCACTATTTCACTTACACGACATCCCTCCGGGTCTCAATCCGATCGCGAATCGGATAGTCTTGAAAGAGAGCGAGGAAGTCTGAACGGATCCAATAGCGATGCCAAGCACATCGCCGCCCTGTACATCGTGGAATGTTGGAGAAGGTGTCAGTTTCTGGATTTGCTTCTGTCAGGACTCGGGATTAGTGGTTGTCCTATTTTCAATAGGAGCACAATGACCAATACCAAGACCGACGGATCCGCACCGCTCCCGAATGGAGGGATTCCCCCAACCGAAGAAGCCCGACAAAAAACCCGTGCCTTCTTGGGTGATCAATCGAAGTGGAAGAACGTGCGCATTTGTCTACAGATGAGCGGCCCACCGGGGTATCCTGGCCTGTTCGTGTCGCTGACCGGCGATGGACGGCTGATGTATGGCAAGACCGAACTGCCACCGGTCGATCCAGGCAAAACTAAGGAAGTCTTCAACCTTTTCATCGAGGAAGCCTTCACCGAAATCGAAGTCGGGAACGAACCGGGCGCTGCGGGAGAGGTCCTGGTTTCGCTGGAGGTCTCAATCGGGCTATGGCACCGTCATCGCTTGGAGTGTTTCTTCCATAGGCAGCCCCAGCGCTTCGCCTGTCTCGTTGCCGCACTTCAGAGACTCGTGCAAGGCAAGAAAGGACAGGCTTCCGTCCATCCACCATGAATGTCACGTCCTATAACATCGAGTTACATGTCGTAACGTCATGTTACGAAACGTAACGTCGATCAATGTGACCTAAAACGGCATATCACTCAACCCGTTGATCTCAAGCACTTTCGAAAATCGCGTCTCTGGCATGCGGGTTGCTCCTGTGCTTCCGTGAGCTTTCTGAAAACGGAGGTATGAGCATGGCGGACTACAACAACGTGGTGATCCTGGGACGGCTGACCAGGGACCCGGAACTCCGGTACGCTCCGAGCGGGGCGCCGGTCTGCAGCTTCAGCGTCGCGACGAATCACAACTACACCAAGAGCGACGGGCAGAAAGCGCAGTCCGTCACCTTCATCGACGTCGACGCCTGGCGCCGGCTCGCGGAGATCTGCTCGCAGTTCCTCAAGAAGGGCCGCCAGGTCCTCGTCAGCGGAACGCTGAAGCAGGACCGCTGGACGGACGCCAAGAGCCAGCAGCCGCGCTCCCGTCTCAAGGTCCTCGCCCGCGAGGTGAAGTTCATCGGCCCCAAGCCGGGGGACGAAACCGCGGCGGAGGACGAGGCCGAGACGCCCGAACGCGAGACGGCCGAGGCCTGATCCGGAAACTTCCCCTCTGTCCCCGGGCCGCGTGGACGGCCCGATGAGATAAAGCCTGGCTCTGGACGGCAGAGGCAAGGCGGGCGGGGATCGTCCGGTGAAGTTTTGCCGGCGGTTCCCGCCCCCTTGGATTGCCGTCGCCGGAAGGATCGAGCAGTAAGGGTGGGCGTCTGCGGGTTCCCGAAGATCTTCCTCGCGTCCGAGATGTGCGACCGGGATATGGCGATCTTACGGGCCCGTGGCGGAATCGGCAGACGCGCCTGTCTGTCACACAGGTGCTCCGCAAGGAGCGTGGGGGATCGACCCCCCGGGCCCATACTTCTGTGTGGCAGACCCACCCCTTTCGGCTTGAATCAGGTCGCCATTCCGGGGTGGCATGTTTTCGTGTGACAGGCAGGTCTGCCTCCGCCGGGGAGCGCAGAGAAACGGGCGCGATCGATCGACACGGCCGCGCCCGTTTCGTTAGTACTTGACTCATTCTTTACCCCCCGATAAACTGCCCCCTCGCTGATCGGTAGTGAACACTCGCCTGCGCGGGCGTCGATGTGAGGCGGCCGTTTACCGCGGCGAGGACCGTTGGCTGCGCCTAATTCAAGGGTGAGGCTTCCCGTGTCGCTGGATAACGTCAAAGCCGTCGTGCTCGCCGCCGGCAAGGGCGTCCGCATGAAGTCGGAACGCCCCAAGGTGCTGCACGAGATCCTCGGCCGACCCGTCCTCGACTTCGTCCTCCGCAACCTCCGCCTGGCCGGCATCACCGATATCGTCGTCGTCGTCGGCCACCAGGCCGAAAAAGTCCAGGACGCGGCCCCGGGCTGCCGCTTCGCCGAGCAGAAGATCCAGAAGGGCACCGGCCATGCGCTACTCGCCGCCGGGGAGGCGCTGAAGGGCTTCGACGGCGACCTGGTCGTCGTCGCGGGCGACGCGCCCCTCATCGGACCGGACACCCTGCGCCGTCTGCTGGACGACCATCGCGCGAACAAGCGCGCCGCGACGTTCCTGTCGGCCTGTCTCGACGACCCCACGGGCTACGGCCGGGCGGTGCGCGACCAGTCGACCGGGAAGTTCCTGCGCCTGGCCGAGGAGAGCGACGCCACGCCGGAGGAGAAGAACGTCTCCGAGTGCAACTCGGGGACCTACGTCTTCAACGCCCTCGCCGTCTATGAAGCCCTTCGCGAGGTGAAGCCCAACAATGCGAAGGGCGAACTGTACCTGACGGACGCCCTGGCGGTCCTGGTCGCCGGGGGCAGGCCGGTCGACGCCGTCCGCTCCCTCATCCCGACCGAGATCTACGGCATCAACTCGCGCCGCGACCTCGTCGCCGCCACCAACTTCATCCGCTGGAAGGTCCTCGAATACCACATGGACAACGGCGTCTCCGTGATCGACCCCTCGACGACGTTCATCGAGGAGGACGTCACCATCGGCCAGGACACCGTGATCCAGCCCTTCACCGTGATCCGCCGCGGCGTGGTGATCGGGAGGGACTGCTCCGTCGGCCCCTTCGCGCAGCTGCAGCCCGGCACGGTGCTCGAGGACGACGCGCATGTCGGCAACTTCGTCGAGATCAAGAAGTCGCGGATCGGCGCGCACTCGAAGGCCAAGCACCTCTCCTATATCGGCGACGCGACCATCGGCTCGAAGGTCAACATCGGCGCCGGCACCATCACGGCCAATTACGACGGCGTGAACAAGCATCCGACCATCATCGAGGACGGCGTCCACATCGGCTCCAACAGCGTGCTCGTCGCCCCGGTGCGGATCGGGAAGGGCGCGAGGACGGGGGCCGGGGCGGTCGTCGTCCGCGGTGAAGTCGCCCCGGGCACGGTGGTGGTGGGGGTGCCCGCGCGTCCGCTGCCGGCGAAGCCGGACGGCGGCGCGGCTAAGGCGAAGGCGAAGAAGGCCCTGGCGAAGGCGGGGAGGAAGCGCTGATGAAGAACTCCCTCCTGGTGTTCTCGGGCAATGCCAACAAGGCGCTGGCCAAGAAGGTCTGCGACTACCTGAGCCTGCCGCTGGGCAAGATCGAGATCAGCCGTTTCCCGGACGGCGAGATCGACATGAAGATCATGGAGGACGTCCGCGGGGCGGACGTCTATGTGATCCAGCCGACCTGTCCGCCGGTGAACGAGAACCTGATGGAACTGCTCATCATGGTGGACTGCCTCCGGCGCGCGAGCGCGGAGCGAATCACCGCCGTGATCCCGTACTTCGGCTACGCACGGCAGGACCGCAAGGCCGAGGGGCGCGTCCCCATCAGCGCCAAGCTGGTGGCCAACGTCATCACCGCGGCCGGCGTGAGCCGGGCGCTCGCGGTCGACCTGCATGCCGCGCAGCTGCAGGGCTTCTTCGACATCCCGATGGACCACCTCTATGCGGCCCCGGTGCTCGTCGAGTATTTCCGCCGGCTGGAGCTGAAGGACCTGACCATCGTCTCGCCCGACGTCGGCGGCATCAAGATGGCGCGCGCCTACGCCAAGCGGCTCAATGCCGACCTGGCGATCGTCGACAAGCGCCGCAGCGGGCCGACGGAGACCGAGGTGATGCACGTCATCGGCGAGGTGAAGGACCGCAACGTCATCCTGGTGGACGACATGATCTCGACCGCGACGTCGATCACCGAGGCGGCGAAGAAGTGCCGCAGGGAAGGCGCGAAGGAGATCTATATCTGCGCGACGCACGCCGTGATGGCGGGCAAGGCGGTGGACAAGCTGCAGAAGGCGCCCGTGAAGGAGGTCGTCGTCACGGACACGATCCCCTTGGACGGGAAGGAGTTCGGGAATCTCAGGGTGCTGTCGATCGCCAACCTGCTGGGCGAGGCGATCCGGCGCATCCATCATTCGGAATCGGTGAGCAGCCTCTTCCTATAGTAAGAGGCCTAGGAGAAAGCCATGGCTGAACAGTTCACGATCAGCGCGGAGAAGCGCGAGGCCCTGGGCACGCGGGTGTCCCGCCGCCTGCGCAAGTCGGGGAAGCTCCCGGCGGTGCTGGCGCGCAAGGGCGAAGACCCGCTCCACCTGCTGGTGGACGCGAAGGAATTCGCGCAGCTCGTCAAGAAGCACGCGCGCATCATCAACCTGACCCATCCCGCAGGGAAGGACAAGGTGTTCATCAAGGAAGTCCAGTACGACCACTTGGACGAGCACGCCATCCATGTGGACTTCACGCGGATCGCGATGGACCAGCTCCTGACGGTCGAAGTCCCGCTGATCCTCAAGGGCAAGCCCGTCGGCGTGTCCGAGGAGGGCGGCGTCCTCGATCAGTACGTCAAGATGATCAAGATCCAGTGCCTCCCCGACGCGATCCCCGAGCAGATCGAGGTGGACGTGACGTCGCTGAAGAAGGACGTCAAGTTCACCGTCAAGGACCTGCCCCTGGCGGCGGGCCTGAAGGCGGCGCACGACGAGAACCTGCTGCTGGCCATCGTCCAGGAGCACAAGGTCGAAGAGGTCACCCCGGCCGCGGCGGCCGTGGGGGGCGTGGAGCCCGAGGTCATCAAGAAGCCCAAGGAGACCGAGGAAGGCGTCGAGGGCGAGGCGAAGGGCGAGAAGAAGGACGCTGCTCCCAAGAAGGAAGAAAAGAAATAGCCGCGTGAATGTTTATCGTGCTCGGCATCGGGAATCCCGACGAGAAATACGAAGGCACGCGGCATAACGTCGGCTGGACGGCGGTCGACGCGCTCTCTGAGAAGATGGACCGGAAGTTCAGGAAGGCCGGCTTCGAGTTCTGGGCCGCCGAGGGGCGCCTGGGACGGCACGAGCTGGTGCTCGTGAAGACCTGGACCTACGTGAACGAGACGGGTCGCGTGATCCCGGAGCTCCGGAAGCGCTGGGGCGAAGAGCTGATGGTCGTCTGCGACGACGTCAATCTCCCGCTGGGCAGCGTGCGGATCCGGAAGGACGGATCGAGCGGCGGGCACAACGGCCTGAAGTCGGTGGAGGCCGCGCTGGGCACGACCGTCTACCCGAGGATGCGCCTGGGGGTGGGCGGGGGGAAGCCCGACCCGGCCTGGGTGCTCGGGAGGTTCACGAAGGAGGAGAAGCCGGTCGTGGAGAAGATGGTGGCGGACGCGGGCGACGCGGTCCGCTGCTGGATGGACGACGGAATCGAAAAGTGCATGACGAGATATAACCGGAGGAAGGATCAGTGAAAACGTACGAGGCGATGCTGCTGATCGACCCCACGATCGCGGCCAAGGAATGGACCAGGGTCGGCGAGGAAGTCGACCGGGTGGTGAAGCGTCACGGCGCGTCCGTGATCTCCGTGGTGAAGTTCGGGGAGCGCAAGCTGGCGTATCCCGTGAAGAAGAGCAACCGCGGGACGTACGTGGTGGCCTACTTCAGCTCGCCCGAGAAGGTGCTGGGCAAGATCAAGGCGGACTTCCAGCTGTCGGAAGTCGTGTTCCGCAGCCTGATCCTGGCGCACGACGGCGAGCTCCGGAAAGAGTCGCCGAGGGATTTCGAGACGGCCGGCCCGCTGCCTCCGAAGACCGACCGGCCGGGCTTCGTCCCGCCGGGCGCCGGCTTCGGCGGAGGCGGCTTCGGCGGCCCCCCCGGCGGCGGCCGTCCCTGGGAAGATCGCGGGCCCCGCGCCTAGATGAGGTGAATCATGGCCTCCTTCAACAAAGTCATCCTCCTGGGGAACCTGACGCGCGACCCCGAGCTGCGCTATACGCCGCAGGGCTCGGCGGTCTGCGAGTTCGCGCTGGCCCTGAACTACGTCTACACGAACAAGCAGACGGGCCAGAAGGTCGAGGAGGTCTCCTTCATCGACATCGTCGCGTGGGGGAAGACCGGCGAGATCTGCGCGGAGTACCTGAAGAAGGGCCGCCAGGTGATGATCGAGGGCCGGCTCAAGCAGGACCGCTGGGAGTCGCAGGACGGCAAGAAGATGAGCAAGGTCCGCGTGACGGCGGAGAACGTGCAGTTCGTCGGCAGCCGCCCCGCGGGCGAGGGCGGGAGCCCGGGCGGAGGCGGCGGCCCCAAGGGCCCCGCGCCGGCCGGCGGAAGCCCCGACGAGGCCCCGCCCCCCGGAGCCGAAGAGGATATTCCGTTCTAGAAATCCATCCGTAACTAGAGGAGATCGAGATGCCCAGGATCGAACGGGACCGCGGACGCGGCGACGACCGCGACGACCGCCGCAAGAAGTACACCAAGTTCCGCAAGGACAACCGGTGCCGCTTCTGCCGCGACAAGACCAAGGTCGTCGACTACAAGGAACTGCAGGTGCTTTTCAAGCTCTGCACCGGCCAGGGGAAGCTCTACTCGCGGAAGCGCTCCGGCAACTGCGCGTTCCATCAGCGCAGCGCCCAGCTCGCCGTGAAGCGGGCCCGCTATATGGCCATGCTGCCGTACGTCGGCATGGGCAACCTGTAACCGGGTTGCGGGCTTCAGGCCGGATAGGAATGTGAGGACGCTATGAAAATCTTGCTTTGGCAGGACGTGGACAAGCTCGGCAAGCGCGGCGAGACCGTGGACGTGCGCGAGGGCTTCGCGCGCAACTACCTCTTCCCGCGCAAGCTCGCCAGCATCCCCACGCCCTCGATGCACAAGGAGTTCGAGCTGGCCAAGCGCCGCGTGGTGAAGCAGGAGGCCGCCCTCATCACCGACGCCAAGGCCGTCGCCGAGAAGCTCGCCGGCGTCACCTCGGTCTCCATCGAGGTCAACACCAACGACGAGGGGCTGCTCTACGGCGCCGTCTCCCCGAGCATGGTCGCCGACGCCCTCAAGGACCAGGGCCTCAAGGTCGAGGCGAAGGCCATCGAGATCAGCGAGCCGATCAAGAAGGTGGGCACCTACGAGGTCCTCGTCAACCTGCACCGCGAGGTCAAGCCGACCCTCAAGGTCTGGGTCCTCTCGACCAAGGCGGTCAAGACCGACGACAAGAAGGAAACCCCGAAGAGCTAGTCGCGACGCGAATCCCCTCCGGGGGGCCAAGGGGGCCGTCCCTCCCGGGATTTGCAATTCGTGATTCGTGTTTCGGGGCCGGGGTACACTTCCGGGGGAGGGGAATCCATGACGTCCGCCGCGCGCAACCCCGTGTCGCCGGCCGAGGTGCTCGGAGCCCACCTGCTCCCGCACAGCCGCGAAAGCGAAATGGCGCTCCTCGGCGCCATGATCTTCGACAACAACGTCATCGGCGACGTCCTCGAGGTCGTCAACGCGCGCGACATGTTCGCGTTCTCCGCGCACCAGATCGTCTTCGAGGCCGTCCTCCGTCTCCACCTCGAGCGCAAGCCGATCGACCTCGTCGTCCTGCGCGACGATCTGGCCAAGGAGCGGCGGCTCGAGTCCGTGGGCGGGGCCGACTACCTGATGGCCCTCGTCGAGGGCGTGCCGAACGCCGCCCACGCCGTCGAGTACGCCCGCGTCATCCAGGAGAAGTTCGTCCTGCGCAACATCATCGAGACCTGCCAGAAGATCGTGCACACCGCCACGCAGGTCACGGAGAACGTCGACCAGGTCCGCGACGAGGCCGAGAAGGCGCTCTTCCAGGCCCTCGCGAAGGGCGAGAAGGCGAGCATCCGGACGATGACGGACATCCTGCACGAGACCTTCGCGCAGATCCAGGACATCCACGACCGCAAGAGCCGGCTGCTGGGGCTGTCCACCGGCTTCTACGAGGTCGACGACCTGCTGTCGGGGCTGCAGCCCGGGCAGCTCTACGTCGTGGCCGGCCGCCCGTCGATGGGCAAGACGAGCTTCGCGCTCAACATCCTCGAGAACGTGGCGCTGCGCGAGCAGAAGCCGGTGCTCCTGTTCTCCCTCGAAATGGCGTCGCAGCAGATCGCCCAGGGCATGCTGTGCTCGCACGCGCGCGTCGACTCGAGCCTGCTCCGCTCGGGCCGCGTGTCGGAAGAGGAGTTCCAGAAGCTCGTCATGGCGGCCGGCGCGTTCCACGAGGCCAAGATTTTCATCGACGACTCGGCCGACCTCTCGGCCCTCGAGCTGCGCACCCGGGCCCGCCGCATGAAGGCGCGCGAGAACATCCAGCTCGTCGTCGTCGACTACCTCCAGAAGATGCACGCGAAGTCGGGAAACAAGGCCCCCGAGTCGCGTCAGCTCGAAATCTCCATGATCTCGTCGAACCTGAAGTCGCTCGCCAAGGAGCTCAACGTCCCGGTCATCGCCCTCGCCCAGCTCAACCGCGCCGCGGAGGGCCGCGAGGACCGGAAGCCCATGCTCTCCGACCTCCGCGAGTCGGGCGCCATCGAGCAGGACGCCGACGCCGTCATGTGCCTCTACCGCGAGGAGTACTACAAGCCCGATACCGAGAAGAAGGGCGTGGCCGAGGTGCTGCTGCTGAAGAACCGCACGGGGCCCGTCGGCAACGTCGACATGGCCTTCCTCAAGCAGTACACCCGTTTCGAGAACCTGGCCGCGTCGCGGCCGCAGTAGGAGTCATGAGACAGCTGGCCCTGGTCCTGTCCCTCCTCGCGACGGTCGGCTGCTGGGTGGCCGACCTGCTGCTGCTCAGCGTGCCCGCCTTCCGGAACGGCTGGTGGACGCTGACCTTCTTCGCCTTCCCGCTGGCGCTCCTCGTGCTCGCCTGGGGCGGCAAGGAGCCGAAGAAGGGGCTCCAGATCGGCGCGTGGATCTTTTTCATCGCCGGGCTGGGCGGCTGGATCGCCCTCCGCACGCTGCAGAAGGTCGACGGGACCCCGGCGGTCGCCGTCGGCGACTACGCGCCCGACTTCATGCTGAAGGACCAGGACAACAAGGACGTTCGCCTCAGCGACCTCGTCGGCGACGGCCGCGTGGTCGTGATCTTCTTCCGCGGGAAGTACTGCCTCATCTGCCGCGCGGCGCTTCGCGGCCTGCTGCCCAAGCTCAAGGACTTCACGAGCTCGCGGGTCGCGGTCATCGCCGTCGGCCCCATGACGCCGGAGGAGGCGAAGGGCTTCAATCTGCCGTTCCCCGTGCTGTCGGACCCCGGCCTCGAGACGACGAAGAAGTACGGCCTGCTCCACGAGAAGGGCCTGATGAACCAGGACGTCCCGCGGCCGGCGACGCTCCTGATCGACAAGGACCGGAAGATCGCCTGGATGCGCGCGGAGACCAGCCTGCGCATCCGACCGGACCCCGAGGAAATTTTCGAGCAGCTGAAGAAGTAGCGCGTCTCCCCCCTTCCATGAACGACCTCGTCGACATCGGGATCAACCTCGCCCACAAGAGCTTCGGGTCCGACCGCGACGCCGTGGTCGCGCGCGCCCGCGAGGCCGGGGTCCGCCGCATGGGGATCACCGGGACGAGCGTGGCGTCGACGCGCGCGGCGATCGACCTGGCCCGCCGCCACCCCGGCGTGATGTTCGCCACCGCAGGGATCCATCCGCACGACGCGGCCACGGCGACGCCCGGGGCGCTGAACGAGCTGGCCGAGCTCGCCCGCGCCCCGGAGGTGAAGTCGATGGGGGAGTGCGGCCTGGACTTCGACCGCGACTTCTCGCCGCGGCCGGCCCAGGAGTCGGCGTTCGAGGCGCAGCTCGAGATCGCGGCCGCGAACCGGCTGCCGGTGTTCCTTCACGAGCGGGCGGCGCACGAACGGTTCCTCGCGATCCTCTCGCGCTTCCGTCCGAAGCTCAGCCGCGCGGTCGTCCACTGCTTCACCGGCACGGCGGGGGAACTCGACGCCTACCTCGCCCTCGACCTCCATATCGGGATCACCGGCTGGATCTGCGACGACCGCCGCGGCGCGGGGCTGCGTCCGCTGATGCCGCGGATCCCTGCCGACCGGCTGATGATCGAGACGGACGGGCCCTTCCTGCTGCCGCCCGCGGCGAAGGCGAAGGGGCGCCGCAACGAGCCGGCGTTCCTGACCTTCGTGCTGGAGGAGGTCGCGCGCTCCGCCGGCCGCCCCGCCTCGCAGGTCGCCGCCGAGACGACACGGACCGCCGAGCAGTTCTTCTCCCTCTGATCGCCCTCTTCGTCGCCAGGCTCCTCGGAGGTCTTATGCCTGATGCCTTCCTAGGGGGGCCACGGCTTCTCGCACTTCACGAAGCGGCGGGTCGTCTCTTCCGCGAGGTCCGGGGGCGACGACACGATCACCGTGGCCAGGGTCCCGGCGGGCAGGAACTCGAAGACCCACTCCAGGGTCCGCGTCTCGTACCAGAGCGTCAGCGTGACCTCGTCGTCGTCGGGGTCGCTGTATTCGTGCCAGGGCTCCCCGAGCAACCGGACGATGTCCTCCCTCCGCGTCGTGCCGGAGAGGGCGACCGGTTTCCCGTCGAGCAGGAAGACTCCGGGAAACGGCGCCGTCTCCGGCTCGTAGTCCTTCCGGGCCACCGTGACCGAGTAGGTTTCGAGGATGTCCTTGTCCGAGTACGCGTCGAGGCCGAGCTCGTTCCAGGCATAATAGCCGCGCTTGGCCGGATGGCGATTGCTGGGCGGGCCGAGCCGGGACAGCGACGCGGGACGCGACCCGAGCCGGACGCCGCAGAGTCCGGCCTGCTTCAGGTCGACCTCCAGCTTCAGCGCGGTCTCGCGCACCCACTTCTTCGCCGGATCGCCCAGGAAATCGAAGAGTCCCATGTCATCCTCCCCTCGCGGTGCGCCAGGAAGTGTAGACGATCCGCTTCCCGGGGTCGAGGGAGCCGGTGGGGTCGACCGGTCCGGCGACCGCGCCGAGACCATGTCCCCCGGCGGATGAACTCTTCGCCTGCCGGAGTGATACCCTGGGACGGATGCGAGGAATCCCGCTCCTCGTCCTGGCCTCCTCCCATTTTGTCCTGCAGTGCCCCTGTTTCTCCTCCGGAAATCGTTCCGGCGGTGATGGACAGGTGCCCGCTGACGCTGACGTGCCATACCCAGACCTTGGAGCGGCCGGAGGCCCTCGACTCGGCGAAGGATGCACCGGGCGTGAAGGCCTGGGTTTCGCGCCTGAGGACGTGCACGATCGCGGATGTCGACGTCCTCGAGGCCCGGATCCGGGGTCCTCAGCCCGTCTCTCCGAAATAGGAGCGTCCCGCGGGAAATCTTTGCACGCCCCGGCGATCTCCGCTAATCTCGCGGGGATGCCGCGGTCCTTCGTCGCCGAGAAAGCCAAGCATTTCAGCGAGAGCGTCATCCGCGAGATGACCCGGCTGGCCGCGAAGCACGGCGCCATCAACCTCTCCCAGGGCTACCCCGACTTCCCGGCGCCCGAGGCCATCAAGGAGGCCGCGCGGCAGGCGATCACCGCGGACATCAACCAGTACGCGATCACCTGGGGCGCCAAGCCGCTGCGCGACGCCCTTTGCCGCAAATACGCGAAGTACAACGGCATCCAGGCCGACCCCGAGAAGAACGTCACCGTCACCTGCGGAGCGACCGAGGCGATGATGGCGACGATGTGCGCCATCATCAACCCGCGCGACGAGGTGGTCATCTTCGAGCCGTTCTACGAGAACTACGGGCCGGACGTGCTGCTGTCCGGCGCGACGCCGCGCTTCGTCAAGCTGCGCGAGCCCGACTGGAGCTTCGACGAAAAGGAGCTCGCGAAGGTCTTCAACCAGCGGACGAAGGCGATCGTCATCAACACGCCGAACAACCCGACCGGCAAGGTCTTCACCCGCGCCGAGCTGGAATACATCGCGAAGCTCTGCCGCAAGTGGAACACGCTGGCGATCACCGACGAGGTCTACGAGCACATCCTCTACGAGGGCGGGCACGTGTCGATGGCGTCGCTCGACGGCATGGCCGAGCGGACGATCACGACGTCGTCGCTGTCGAAGACCTTCTGCATCACGGGCTGGCGCCTGGGCTACGCGATCGCGCCGGAGAAGATCGCGCCGGCGATCCGGAAGATGCACGACTTCATGACCGTCGGCGCGCCGCACCCGCTGCAGGTCGCCGCGGCGAAGCTCATGGACCAGCCGGACGGTCTCTTCGAGTGCCTGGCTCAGGAATACCGCGAGCGGCGCGAGCTCTTCTATCCCGTGCTCGTGGAGACGGGCTTCAAGCCGATCGCGAAGCCCGCCGGCGCGTACTACGTCATGTGCGACATCTCCGGCTTCGGCTTCAAGACCGACACCCAGTTCGCGCACTGGCTGACCGAGGCGGGCGGCGTCGCCACGGTGCCGGGCAGCTCCTTCTACCGCAACGCGAAGGACGGCTACGACAAGGTCCGCTTCGCCTTCTGCAAGAAGCTCGACACCCTGCGCGCCGCCGCGGAGAAGCTGCGCTCCCTGCCGGCGCCTCCGACGGGGAAGAAGAAGTGAAGCGCGACTATTCGAAGCTTTCCACCGAGCGCCGCAATCCCCGCACGTTCGAGCTCGACGCGCTGCCGATCCCCGAGATCCTCGATGTGCTCAACGAGGAGGACGCGAAGGTCGCCGTCGCCGTCGCCGTCGAAAAGCCCCGGATCGTCCGCGCCGTCAACCTGCTGGTCGACCGCCTGAAGAAGGGCGGCCGCATCCTCTTCGTCGGCGCCGGCACCAGCGGCCGCCTCGGCGTCCTCGAGGCCGCCGAGCTCCCGCCGACCTTCAACACCCCGTCGACCCTCGCCCAGGCGATCATGGCCGGCGGCCCCGAGTGTGTCTGGGCGTCCAAAGAGGGCGCCGAAGACGACGAGGACGACGGCGCAGCGCAGCTGCGCATCCGCGCCGTTCATGCGCTGGATGCGGTCATCGGCGTCACGGCCAGCGGAGTGACGCCCTTCGTCCTCGGCGCGCTGCGCGAGGCGGGCAGGAAGGGGGCCGCGCGCATCCTCGTCAGCTGCAACCGCCGCGGCGTGCCGCGGGACGCGGCCGATGTCCATATCGCGGTCGTCGTCGGTCCGGAAGTGATCGCGGGCTCGACGCGCCTGAAGGCGGGGACCGCGACGAAGCTGGTCCTCAACATGCTCACGGTCACGACGATGGTCCGCCTGGGCAAGGTCTACGAGAACCTGATGGTGGACCTGCAGACGCGGTCGAACAAGCTGGTCGCGCGGGCCCGGCGCATCGTGGCGACCCTCGGCGGCGTCCCGGAATCCGACGCGTCGAAGATCCTCAGGTCCGCGGGAGGCAACGCCAAGGTCGCGGTCGTCATGCTCCGCCGGAAGGTGACGAGGGACCAGGCGCGGAAACTGCTCGACCGCAGCGACGGCATGCTGAGGGACGCCCTGGAGTCATGATCGCCGTCGGGATGATGTCCGGAACCTCGGCCGACGGCGTGTCCGTGGCGGCCGTGAGAATCGGGCGCCCGCCGAAGTTCCTGGCCTACCGGACTTTTCCTTATCCTCGGAAGCTGCGGGAGCGGATCCTTGACGCGCGGGGGCTGCGGACGCCGGAGCTGTCCGCGCTGCACGGCGACCTGGGCCGCTACTTCGGCGCGTGCGCGAAGCGCTTCATCGGGAAGGGCCGCGTCGACGTGATCGGCTCGCACGGCCAGACCGTCTGGCACGAGCCGGGCCGCCATACCCTCCAGATCGGGGAAGCGGCCCATATCCGGGCGGCGACCGGCATCCCCACCGTCTGCGACTTCCGCCCGGCCGACATCGCCGCGGGCGGCCAGGGCGCCCCGCTGGTCCCCGTCTTCGACCAGCTCCTCTTCGGCGTGCGGAACGCCGCCACGCTGAACCTGGGCGGCATCGCGAACGTCACGGTGCTCTCGAAGCCGCCGCGAGGCTTCGACACGGGCCCGGCGAACTGCCTGATCGACGAGGCCATGCGGATCGCGTACGGGAAGCCGTGCGACCGGGGCGGCCGGACGGCCGCGACGGGCCGCATCGACCGCGCGTTGCTCGCGCGGCTGGATCATCCGTGGCTGCGGAGGCCGCCGCCGAAGTCGACGGGCCGCGAGCTCTTCGGGCGCGAATTCCTGCTGGAACGCTGCGGCCGCGACCTGAAGCGGCGGCCGGCGGACGTGATCGCGACGCTGACGCTCTTCACCGCGAAGACGGTGGGGGACGCGATCGGCCGCTTCGTGAAGAAGCCGCTGCAGGAGGTCATCGTCTCGGGGGGCGGCATGTTCAACAGGACGCTGATGGCGCAGCTCGAATGGACCTTATGGCCGGCGGTGCCGCGGCCGGTGACGGTCTACGGGATCCATCCGCTGGCGAAGGAGCCGGCGGCCTTCGCAGTGCTGGCGGCGCTGGCGCTGCAGCGCCGCCTGGTCGACCTGCGGTCGGTGACGGGAGCCCGCATGCCCGCGATCCTGGGAAAGATCCTGCCGTGACCGCGCAGCAGCACGTCGGACGCATGACGCTGCGCGAAAAGGCCGCCCAGATGGTGTTCTTCGAGCTCCGCGTCGGGGAGGACGATCCCGACGTCACCTCGGATCTGATCCGCAAGGAGGGGGCGGGCGGGATGCTCCTGGTCGGAGGCTCGAAGTTCGACCTGCCGTCGTTCGTGAACTGGGCGCAGAAGGTCGCAAAGTTCCCGGCGCTCGTGCTCGGCGACTACGAGGACGGCGCGGGGCCGCAGGTGTCGGGCGCGACGTCCTATCCTCCCGCGGCCGCGATCCCCTCCGCCGACTCGGCGCAGACCAAGGCCCGCCATATCGGCGAGGAGGGGCGGGCGCTCGGGGTGCGACTGGTGCTCGGACCGACGGCGTCGGATCCTCACGCAAAACCGTCGATCGACGGCTTCCACTACTCGAAGATGGCGGTCTGTCTCAAGGGCTTCCCCGGAGCGGGGATCGCGGAGCTGGCCGCAGAGGCCGACGCGATCCTGGCGGGGTCGGACGTGATGGCCGATGTCGACGAAGAGCAGCCCGCCTGCCTGTCCCGCGCCGTCATCCAGGGCACGTTGCGCCGGGAATACCGCTTCGAGGGTCTCGTCTTCGCCCGCGGCCTGGGCGCCGACGCCGTCGAGCGCGCCGCGAACGCGGGGATCGACGCGATCCTCTGCCCGCCCAACATCGATATGCGGACTGGGAGCTTAATGTCACACGCGCGGCGAAGGGCATTCAATCCTCGACTTGGAGATCGATCCCGCAGCGCTTCGCACGAATAATTCTAAATGCGACACGGGACCGACAGGCGGAGCGCTGGGATATGGCCCAGATCGAGCGCGAACTCGGTCGGTTGAGCGAGGCAGATCGAGATCCCCGTTCCGTTCGGTCGGCAGAATTGGTTGCGGAAGAGATTGCGGCAAGGTGCGAATGGGGCCGGGAGTATCGATGGGACGGAGATAGAGTTGCGGCAGTGGTGGATCTCCCAACGGGTGTGAGCACCGAGCTGCTTGGGGACGAATCGCACGGACGGGTGCGAGTGCGCTGTGGTTGGCGGGATACTGGTGTTGGGGAACGAAAGAAAGTCGGA
>Ga0137409_10001059_pt1 | contig 29743 bp, 17 predicted proteins | sample CZODoug1_16funga_FD_122059 | JGI IMG/M metagenome (GOLD analysis project Ga0137409, IMG submission 122059) | Vadose zone soil fungal communities from Angelo Coast Range Reserve, California, USA - CZODoug1_16fungal (Hybrid Assembly) | ecosystem: Environmental > Terrestrial > Soil > Vadose zone...
TGGGCCAGCGTGTGACGACGGGCGTCGCCGGCATCCTGAGAGGGTTCCGCGTGACGGGTGTGACGTGCCCGACGGGGACCACGCTCACGGTCGAGGTCCAGAGCGTCTCCGCGAGCGGCGCGCCCGACGGCACGATCATCGCCTCGGGCAGCGGTCCCTCGAACGCCTTCGGCATCATCTCGTTCGCGACGGCGCCGGTCTTCGAGGCCGACCAACCGTTCACTCTCGTCGTGAGCTCGAGCGCGGCGTGCACCGTTCAGCCGACGTCGCTCGACTCTTATGGCGGCGGCGACGGCTACGCATCAGCCAGCCCGTGGCTCGCGCTCACCGACTACAGCGCCGGCCAGGCGTTCGACATCCCATTCGGTACGGTCGTCCAGCCGCGCGCCGGGCTGTCGTACCTCACGCAGTTCCGGAGCAATGGCGCCGCTGTGGTCATGAGCGACGGACGCGTGCTCATCACCGGGAGCGGGCAGACGGCGGAGGTCTACAACTCGGCAAGCGGCACGTTCACGGCGACCGGGAGCATGAACGTCGGCCGATTCAGTCCCACGGCCACTCCGCTCGACGATGGCACGGTGTTGTTTGCGGGCGGGTCGCCGTTTGTCGGTGGCGCGTACTTGGCGAGCGCCGAGCTCTATCACCCGGACACGGGCACCTTCGAGCTCCTTGTGGCGCCGATGACGACGGGGCGAGCCTCGCACACGGCCACCAAGCTCGTGTGTCCGGCAACGAATCCATCCTGCGCGTGGGGCGGCCAGGTGCTGCTTGCCGGCGGCGCCTTCTTCGATGGCGCGGGTTTCTTCACGCTGCTGAACAGCGTCGAACTCTACGACCCGGCCACGAAGACGTTCCGCGCGGCCGGGTCGCTTATCGGCGGGCGTGAGATTCATACGGCCACGCTGCTGACGTGTCCCGCCGCAACGCCAACCTGCGCGTGGAGTGGCAAGCTGCTGCTGGCGGGAGGCTTCACCAGCGGGGTGAGCAACGGCGGCCAGGCGGAAGTCTACGACCCGGCGACTCAAACCTCCAGCGCGACGAGCGCATCGATGATTACGCCACGCTTCCAACACACTGCCAGCGGGCTGCCCGACGGTCGCGTTCTGATTGCCGGGGGCAGCGACGTGACGGCCTCTGGGCTCGCCTTGCAGCGGGCCGAATTGTTCAATCCGGTGGATGGGCGCTTCACGTCGGCTGGCGATGCCCTTGCTCGGCGCCTGCTCCACACTGCGATTGCGCTCCCGGACGGAAGCGTGCTGCTTGCCGGGGGCTTGGCCGACAACTCTTGCTGCACCGGCCATCCGCCGCAGGCGTCGATGGAGCGCTACGTCCCGGGCACGGGTTTCGTCGGAGCCGGCGCGATGATTGCGTCGCGATATCAGCACACGGCGTCGATGCTGTCGAGCGGCAGAATCTTGATGGCCGGCGGATTCGCCAACAGCAGCATCGTCGGACGATCCGCTGAACTCGTCGTGCCGGATGCGGTGCCGACGATCCTGAATCCGATCCTGCCGACGGGGAGCCTGACCAAGCCGTACGATGCGATCATCGCGCCGCAGGGCGGCTCGGGCCAGCCGTACACATTTGCACTCGCGTCGTCCGCGCAGACGCTGCCTCCGGGTCTGTCGCTGGACTCGTTCACGTGCCTGGTCGGCTGCAGCGTGACCATCGGCACCAACGTGACTGCGCCAATCAACGTTTCCTTGACGCCGCCGATTCAGCTCGCACGCATTTCCGGAACGCCGACTGCCGCCGGCACCTATGCATTCGATCTGCGGGTGACCGACAGCACGAACCACAGCGCCGATCAAACACTCACGATCCGGATCAGTCCCCTCGACATCACATCGCCGTCGCGCCTGCCGAACGTGCACCTCGGCGTCCCGACGTCGTTCCGCTTGTCCGCGACCGGAACCGGGCCATTCACCTGGACGCTCTTGCCGGGGTCGTCGCTCCCGGCCGGCTTCACACTGTCGAGCGACGGCACGATCACGGGCACGCCCACCCAGAACGCCTCCGCGTCGTTCACCGTTCGTGTCACCGACGTCTTCGGACAGGTCACGACCAGGACCCTTTCGCTGTTTGCAGATTTCCCCGTCGACCAGTCGCACTTCGGCGATGGAGTCAGCACGAACTTGCTCCCGATTGGCGGATCGAATCGTGTCGCCCAGACGGTGAGTACCGGCGTGACCGGCTACCTGGGCGGCGTGCTGTTCCCGACGCTGACCTGCCCGGCGAATCCGATCACGGTCACGATTCAGGGCGTCTCGCCGACGACAGGCGCACCCGACGACAGCCAGATTTTCGCGACCGCGACGGCAACCATCACGCGGACGTTCCAGACGATTCCGCTGCCGACGTCGATCTTCTTCGCGGCCGACGCGAAGTTCGCGATCGTCCTGAGCAGCGGCGGCGGATCGTGTCAGGTGACCAATTCGTCGGTCGGATCCGACTCCTCGAACTACCAGGACGGCGCCGCCTTCCAGGACTTCGGTGGCGGGTGGACCCGCCTGTCGGACGGACCGACCGGCATCGCGGACATCCAGTTCCAAACGGCGGCGACGAACGATGCTCTGATCCACACGTCCTACCTCGGAGATGCGCGTGCGGTTCGACTGCAGTCCGGCAAAGTGCTGTTCGTCGGCGGCAACGGTTCAGCCGAACTCTACGATCCAACCACCAATACCTCCGTGACCCGCACGATGCTGGCGCGACGGGCGTACGCCACTGCGACGTTGATCAATTCAGGAAAGGTGCTCGTCACGGGCGGCGTAGATTTCTCTCAGAATCCGATTGTGACCCTGGCGAGCGCCGAGCTGTACGATCCCGGATTAGATGCATTCGTGCCAGTTTCGGGATCGATGTCCAGTACGCGGTCAGAGCATCGCGCGGCGCTGCTGGCCAACGGCCGAGTGTTGATTACCGGCGGCGTTCAATCCTGGTTCGCGACGGTGCTCAACACAGCGGAAATATTCGATCCGGTCTCTTCGACGTTCGCCCAGGCGGCCGGAATGCTGCAGACACGAGAGCGGCACGAGATGACGACCCTGGCCGATGGACGAGTGCTGGTCACCGGTGGTTATGGATCGAGCTTTGGCGCGTTCGCCGAAATCTACTCTTCGGCACTCGATAGCTGGACACCCGCTGCAGTGCTGGCCGGGCGGGCAAACCACACTGCGACCAGACTCGCGAACGGGAAAGTCCTTATTGCAGGCGGGTACCCGACGTTCAGCTCCGCCTCGCCCACGGCTGAGATCTATGACCCGACGTCGAACACCAGCACCACGGCCGGATCCCTCGTCGAACCACGTGCGCGGCACACCGCGACCTTGCTGAATGATGGTGGTGTGCTGCTGACTGGCGGCTATCGGACTGCGGCCGCCTCGGGAGCACCTTGGGCCGCCGCAGAGCGATACGTGCCCGGCCTTGGTTTCACTGGCGCCGCGAGCCTCCTCGTCACGCGGAGCTTCCATGCGGCAGTGCTTTTGTCCGACGGCCGCGTCGTCGTTGGCGGCGGATTTGGCAGCGGGCAAAGCGGTCCGAGCTTGGAAGTCTATGACCCGCGGCCGAACAGCGGCGTGCCGGGGATCCTGAATCCGAACCTGCCGGACGGTGCCAGGAATGTGCCCTATGGCCCGTTCACAGTCGCTCCGACGGGCGGGGCCGGTCAGCCGTACACATTGGCGCTGGTACCTCCGGCGCACCATCCGCCACCGGGACTCGCGTTCGATGTTGTCTCGTGCGCCATAGGCTGCACGCTGTCGGACGGAACGCCCATCACTTCGCCAATTCAACTGGGGCGGATCCAGGGCACGCCGACCACGTCCGGCGCCTACGCGTTCGACGTGCGCGTGACCGATCGGCTCGGACGCAGCAGCGATCAAACGCTGACGATCCGGGTCGACGGGCTCGACATCACGACGCTATTCCTGCCGAGCGCCCACCGGGGTAACGCGTACGCCGCACCACTTGCCGCGACGGGCATCGCGCCAGTGACGTGGAGCGTCATCAGTGGTTCGCTTCCACCAGGGTTGTCCATCGAGGGGTCCTCGATCACCGGCACTGTTTCACCGTCAGCGAACACGAACTTCTTCTACAGCTTTACGCTGAGGGCGATCGATGCGGCCGGCCAGCGAGCGGTGAGGAACCTCGGCATCTTCGTGCAGGGCTCGTTGCAGATTACGACGACGTCACTGTTCGAGGGCGTCCTCTGGGACAACTACTTCGGCTGCATCTCGGTCGCCAACAACCAGGGCCCGCCGTCGTTCACGGTCGTGGGCGGCGCGCTGCCACCTGGTGTGTCGCTGCAGCCCTTCGGCTGCTTCACCGGCGTGCTGACGACCACGGGCTCGTACTCCGTCACCGTTCAAGCGACCGACCAGGCGTCGCCGCCGCAGATCGAGGCCAAGACCTTCAACATTCACGTGTCCGCCCCCGACCAGCAGACCTTCGGCAACAACAACGCGACTCCGCTCGCGATTGGCGCGGTCAGTCAGCGCAGCGTGGCCCAGACGTTCACGGCGGGTGCGACCGGTGCGTTGATCGCCGTCGCACTACCGAACGCCTCTTGCCCGCCCGGTCCAACGGTCCAACTCTCCGCGGAGATTCAACGTGTCACGGGGACGGCCTTCGAGCCGGATGGAACCGTGCTCGCCTCAGGATCTGGTGACTGGTTCGCGCCGATCGTGCTGCAGTCGCCGCTCTCGATTGGCAAGGGCGAGCGCTACGCTATCGTCTTCAGCACGGCCGGCGATTGCACGGTCAGTACCTCGAGCGCCGATTTCTACAGCCCCGGCGAAGGGTTCGAGCGCATCAACAGCGGTCCCTGGCAACGTCTGAGCGCGAGCAGCGGCGTTCCCGACGTGCCATTCCGCACGCTGATGGTGCCGTCGGCGCCCTTGACGTATCTCTCGACGTGGCGCTCCGGTCACACGACGACGGTGTTGGCGAATGGCAAAGTCCTGCTCGCGGGCGGAGGCCGGAATACGGCGGAGCTCTACGACGTCGCGACGAAGACGTCGGCGGCGACAGGCTTCATGGCGGCGACGCGCAGCGATCACACCGCCACGCTGCAGAACGATGGGACGGTGCTGGTCGTCGGCGGCCGGGACAACAACGGCAACTCCCTGTCGACAGCAGAAGTGTTCGACGCTTCGTTCGGCAGCACGTTCACCGGAACTGCGAACGGCCTCCTTTCGGGCCGTGCGCAACACACCGCCACGCTCCTCACCGACGGCCGCGTCCTCATCGCCGGCGGCATCAGCGCAAGTGGGGCCCTGTCGTCGGTCGAGATGTACGATCCGTCGACACGCACCTTCGCGGTCGTCGGCAACATGCTCGGGTCGCGCTGGCAGCACACCGCCACGCGGCTCACCGATGGCCGCGTGCTGATCGTCGGCGGCAACAGCAATGGACCGTTCCCGCTGGCCAACGGCGAGGTCTTCGATCCCGCGACGGGCTCGTTTACTCCCACCAGTGGACCGACGAGATTCCTGCGCGCGCGGCACACGGCGACGCTGCTTCCAGGCGGTCGCGTGTTGATTGCCGGCGGCACGCGCAACTATCCGGAATTGGAAGCAGTCGCCGAGCTCTACGACCCGGCGACGAACAGCTTTGCCGACGACGCGACGATGGTCTTCCCGCGCACCGACCATACGGCGACGCTGCTCGAAGACGGCCGCGTGCTCGTCGCTGGCGGAGCACAGCGTGATGTTCCGGGCGCGGAGCCGATTTCCGAGGTTGAGTACTACGTGACCGTCGGCGGATTCATCGGTGGCGGCAGTCTCGCGGTCGATCGGACCAGGCACACAACTGTTGCACTGGATTCATCGTCAGTGCTCGTCGCCGGCGGGTTCAGTTCGAGCGCGCTGACGGGGCGCAGCGCGGAAACCTTCGACACGAGCGGCAGCGCTCTCGTTGTCCGGCCAGCGGCGCTGCCAGACGGCCAGGCGAATGTGGCGTACCGCGAGCAGGACCTCGTCGTGAACGGCGGCACACCGCCCTATACGTTGGCCGTGATCTCGGGCAATCTGCCTCCGGGTCTGACGGCGACGCCTGTGTCGACGCCGACGCTTGGTCAATCCCTTCTGCACATCGCGGGCACTCCGACAGCCTCGGGCTCGTACACGTTCAACGTGAAGGCCGGTGCGTCGTCGGCAAGCACGATGACCCAGACCTACACGATTCGGATCGACGCGCTCGACATCACCACCACGTTCCTGCCGGTCGCCGTGCGTGGCGTGCCGTACAGCCAGTCGCTGAATGCGACCGGGTTCGCACCGATGACCTGGACCTTGCTCTCGGGCAGCGGTGTTCCGCCAACCGGCATCACTGTGAGCTCCACCGGCACGGTCACGGGAACGCCAGCGGCGGCCGGTCATTTCTCCTTTGCGGTGCGTGCACGTGACGAAGCCGGACAGACCGCATCGAAGGTCGTCGGACTCGAGGTGCAGGAGCCGTCGGTAAGTCCGCCGCCCAAGCCGACACCGATCTTCAACCGCACCGGGCCCGGGACGGCGATGATCACATTCTTCAACCCCGAGCCGGTGGTTGGAGCGACGGTACCGCAGTCGGCGCCTTTTGCGACGGTCAGCTTCTCCAATCCCGGAGCGGTGCAGCAGACGACCCAGTCGACGTCTCAGGCGCCGGTGACCTCGGTGAGCTTCTTCAATCCCGCGCCGGTGGTTGGAGCGCCGGTGCAGCAGTCGGCGCCTTTTGCCGCGGTCAGCTTCTCCAATCCTGGAGCGGTGCAGCAGACGACCCAGCCGACGTCTCAGACGCCGGTGACCTCGGTGAGCTTCTTCAACCCCGCGCCGGTGGTCGGAGCGACGGTGCAGCAGTCGGCACCTTTTGCCGCGGTTAGCTTCTCCAATGCTGGCGCGGTGCAGCAGACAGCCCAGCCGACGCTTCAGGCGCCGGTAACCTCGGTCAGCTTCTTCAACCCGGCGCAGGGTCAGCAGCCGACGCCCGCCACCACGTCGACGAGCACGGCCGCCGTCAGCTTCTTCAACCCGGAGCCGCCACTGTCCAGCCAGTCGCCGGGCCAGGGTTCGGCAGTTGCCGGCGCAGTGAGCTTTGCGAACGGTCCATCGCCCGGATCGGGCGGCGCAGGAGGCACTGGAGCGGCTGTCGGCGGCACGGTTGCGGTAACGACGTTCGCGGCCGGCCCGACAGTCACCGACGTATCGCCGCGTCAGCTGTCGCGCTCCGCGCCGACCACCCAGGTCCTTGTCCTGACGGGCGGTAACTTGGATGGGGCGACGAGCGTCACGTTTACCGACGAAACCGGAATCGTTGAGGGCGCGATCAGCGTTTCTGCGGACGGCCGCTCGCTGTCGATCCCGATTTTGCTGACGCCCTCGGCGCCCGACGCTGTGCTGACCGTGTTTGTGACCACACCCAACGGATCGAGCCCGATTACGGCGGCGACCGTCGTCACGATCGTGCCGTAGCGGATTCAGAGGAGAAAGGCTATGTTCGAGCACACCTTGTTCACGACGTCAAACGCTATGGAGGTTGATATGGCTCGCTCAGGCGAAGACTGGAGTCGGCGGCGAACGAGGTGCTTCGTCTGGGCCAAAGCGGCCTTGGTGATGCTCATGTGCGCGGGCGCGGCCGGTGGCGCGCTTGCGCAGCCGTTCAGCAGCGGGAGCACAGGCGTGAACGGCAGCTTCCCGCCGTTCCCGACCGGCGCCACGACGCTGCCCGACGGCACGCAGTTCCTGGTGTGGAACATGTCGAGCGGGCTGGTGCGGTACTGCTCGCAGTACGACATGGCCACCCAGCCCGAGACGTGCAGGACGGAAGTCGGCACCGGTCAGATTCCGGGCATCCCCGCGGCTGGCCTCACGAACGGCGTGTTCAACTTCACCGACGTGGACGTCAATGCCTCTCCGAGTGTGGGTTTTCTCAACATTTTTCTGGTTGGTAATTCGAACAATTCGCCGATCACGATCCTTTCGCAGAATTCCATTCACCTGGGCCAATCAGTTTCGCTGTATGCGAACGGACTGAATGGCGCCAGCACGAATGTGGGATTGCTTCCGAATATCGCGTTTCCCGGTGGACGGCCAGGCCCGGGAGGTTTCGCCGGAGGCGCAACAGGCAATCCAGGGCCGCCAGCAACCGACGGGAGCACCGGTTTTGGTCCCGCCGGTGGCATCGGGGGAACGGCCAACTTCAACTCTTGTGGCGCCAGCCCGCACGCGTATGGGTTCAATGGCGGACCGTCGCCGGTATCAGCCACCCTCACGCCGCTCATCGGCGGATCCGGCGGCGGCGGCGGCGGCGCCCTGGAACTCAGTTCGGGATGCCAGGTCGGCGGCTGAACGGCGGCGGTGGCGGAGGCGGCGGCGGCGCGGTATTGATGGCTGCAACCAGTCAAATCAACTTTTCATATTATGTGGCTCTTTACCTGTACGGTGGTAATGGAGGAACGCCCGGGTGCGGCTGTTCCTATGGCGGCGGCGGCGCCGGGGGTGCGCTTCGTCTCGTCGCCCCAACTCTGGTTGCTCCGTATGCCAACGCGTATTTGTACGGCGGCAACGGATTCGGCACTGCCGCTGGCGGGACTGCTCGGATAGAAGGCGATGCCTCGACCTTCAACTTGTCTTTGAACAGTGCAACTGGGACCATCGTCGCCACGCCCGGCGCCGTGACGCCGGCTGATACACCGACCCTCCGGATCACGTCGGTTGGGGATCTCGCGGTGCCGCCCACGCCGAGCGGGAACGTCAACACACCGGACGTGCTGTTCCAGACGCCGCCTTCGTCTCCCGTCAGCGTATCGCTCGCCGGCTCGAACATCCCGCCGGGCACGACGGCGACGGTCCGCGTCACGCCACAGGTCGGCAGCGCAACCGAAGTGTTCAGCAGCGCGTTCGTCGGCTCGACCGCAAGTTCCACCGCCACGGCGTCGGTGACGATCCCGCCCGGGTTCGGCGCGATCACCGCGTCGGCAACGTTCGCCTGCAACGGCACCATCTGTGCGCTGCTGCCGCAGAAGGATCGATCCAGCGCGTTCGTCGAAGTGGTGGCGGCGAATGGCCACTCTCGTGCGTTCATCGTCAAGGCGGACGGAGAGCGCATCGAGCTCTCGGGAGGAGAGGAATAGAGAGTCACCGGACGTCCGGCTGCGTCGTGTACAGGCGTGCGAGCGTCGGACACCCTTCGCGATTCAACTCCGCGACGGCGCGGGCACGACCGTTCGGATCGCCGAGGTCGACGCCGGTTGCGCGCAGAATGGCGCTGGCAACAGAGCCGGCGTCCACTTCGTCGCCGAGGATTGCAGCGTGCTCGAGCTTGCCGAACGCGTCGTGCAACGCTCCTCGTTCAGCGTCGACGTTGCCCCATTCGGCCCACAGACGAGCCGATGCCGGCGCGAGCGATGTCGCCTGGCGATAGAAATCGTCCGCAGCGGCCAGGTGGGCGGCGCGACCGGCCGGATCGGCCGCCGCCCAGACGCGCTCCGCGCTCGCCTGGTTGCGGCAATGAAACCAGTCGGTGGGATTGCGGCGCCGGGCCTCTGCCAGCGCGGACACGACGCGCGTGAATCGATCGGCGCGATCCGCCAGAGCCGCGCGCCGTGCGAGCTCGAGCTCAGCACCGCCCAGCGCGGACCAGGCTGAGTCGCTCTCAGGCACCAGTTGAACGCGTCGCTGGTAGAACGCCTCGGCTTCGGTCCAGCGCTGTGCGGCCTGCATCTCGTCTCCAAGATGCGCGAGGATGTCGGCCCTCACCGGGCGCGCGCCGAAGGCGAGCCCGAGGACCCCAATCGCCATGACGGCCGCGACTCGCACGCGGACCCGTGGCTGTTCCTGCGTCCCACCCCCTGACCCGACCGCGCAGGCGACCGCTCCGGCTGCCATCCCGAGCAGAAGGTAACAGGCCGTTGCTTGATGCGACATCCACTCGCCCATCGCCAGCACCTCGTCCGCGGAACGCAAATTCCAGAACGCGAGCATGGCCACCATGCCACCGGCAATCGCGACGATCGCCGCCAGTCGGCCGGCGACGACGCGAAATCCCGTGATCCGCCAGCGGCGGCCGACCGTCGCGGCAATCACACCGGTCGCCGAAACGACAGCGATGCCGCCGGGAGCGAACGAGACTCCCGCTTGTCCCTGCCAGAAAACAAACACGAGCGCCGCCAATGCAACGGCAGCGGCTATTGCCGTCGCTCGATCCGAAGGGTGGATCACGCCCGCCTCAGAGACGGCTGCGCTCCTGTCGCGCGTTGCAGCGACAGCCATTCCAACGATGCACCACCAGATCAAACGAGACGCTGCCGTGGCGATCCCAATCTGGATTTCGACGAAATGGGCGAGGGCTCCCGCCAGGAGTCCAAGCGCGGTCCATTGAGACATCGTCCAGACGCTCCGCGGCGATGACAGCTGTTCGCGAAGCCGGGTCCAGAGGAGAACATGGAGCGCGATGAGCGCCAGCGCTCCGAAGAGCCCGGTGCTGACAAGCGTGTCGAGCAGATCGTTATGGGCACGATCCGGGACGGCGAAGGCACCCTCGAGGCGAGCAAGATCGGGTGAAAGGAATGGTCCGACGACCGATCGGAGCATTTCGGGGCCGTAACCGAGCGGCAGGCGGCCGGGACGCGCACCGATCAGCCGCGCAACTTGCCTCCAAATGAGCGCGCGGACTTCGAGTGTCGGACCCATCGCGAGCGTCCCGAAGCCGCCGTGCGTGAGTATCACGCCACCGACGACCGCCAGCACTAGCGCGCCCGCAGCGAGCAGCGCGACGAAGCGGCGTCGGGTGGCCAACCCGTCCATCGTGCCGATGGCGATGACGATGGCGGCGATCGCCGTTGCCAGCCAGGCCCCTCTGGCTTTCGCCACATAGAGCGCCGCGAGCTGAACGCTCAGCACGATCCAGTAGCCGACCGACGACCAGCGCGACAGGCTCCCCCGCTCCGGCCCTCTCTGCACCGCCAGCGCTCCCAAAGCCCTCGCAGCCGTGATCGGAATCACTGGTGCGAGGTAGCCACCCAGCAGGACGGGGTTTCCAAAGGTGCCGCCCACGCGCGGCAGCGACGCAAACGCTGTCGGATCGGCAGGCTGGATGATCGTCTGCACCACTGCGAATACAGACGGGCCGATGCTCCCGATGATGATCCCATCCAGGACGATTTCAACCTGCGAGCGCTTGAGCGTCGCCACCGCGAATCCGATGGCAACGAGCGAGAGCGCGAGATAGGTACCCTCGTGCCGAGCTCCTGGCGCGAAGAACGACAGCGTCGGGGCAATCCCGAATGCGGTGGCCAGCACAAGCGTAGCGGCCACGGCGCCGCCGGCAAGAAGGACCGGCTCGCCGCGCAGGCGATCGCTGTCGGACCGCGAGGCAAGCGCCGCGCACAGGGCGGCCACGGGACCGAAACCCTCCAGCAGGCCAGTCTTGATAACCGTGAACGCATCATGGCCGCGAGGATTGAACAGGGCCGGGACGGCCACGACAGCGACGACGGCCACGCCACAGGCGATTGATTGGAGCGTGAGCACCTCACGCGTAGCGATGGGCTGATCCGGCGGCGGCACGCTCGCACGTTGGCGCGGCCCCGTTTCCGACGGCTGGCGACTCATGCGCAGTCGTCTACTGCGCTCGTCGTCCACGCGCTGGCTTTCGGGAATCCAGATCGGGCGCGAGAATCAGGACGGCGCGGCACGCCCGGTGACAAGTTCCTGGCGCATCTCGAGTCGCGACGACTTGCTGCTGGGACATCAGAGTCCGGAGACGCGCCGGCGGGCATCCAGCACGAGCGGATCGGCGGTTGCGTCTTTGCGGATGTTGAGGAACGCTTCGAACCGGCTCTTCGCGGTTGCCACGTTCATGCCCGCTTCCGCCACACCCATCCAATACGGCAGCGTGGCGAGATATCGGACCGTCGGCCTCTCGTCGAAGAAAAGCGCCGTCGCCTCGCCGCGGCGCTTCTGACAGGCTTCGAGCTCGGGCAGCGCTTCGGCGTACGCGTCGGCCTGCAGGTAAGCGACGCCGAGGTCGAACCGCCCGAGCCACACGTCGGCGAGCGGGCGCGCCTGCGTCAGCAGGTCGATGGCTTCGGCAAACTTTTTTTCTTCGAGCGCGATTTCCGCCAGCAGGATCTTGCCGTATGCGCGATTCTGCTTCTGAAGCTGCCCTTCCAGCTCCGACGCCAGCGCGCGTGCCTCCGCGACTCGGCCCGCGCGGATCAGCACGCGCGCGGCGGGGACGATCACGCCGAGCTGCCGCGTGCGGGCCAGCGCCGCGTGCGAGGCCTCGATCGCCTGCGCCTTTCGGCCGGCGGCGAGCTGCCCTTCCGCCAGCGTGATCTGTTTCAGCGCGGCGGCGGCACCGCTCCTCGCCGCGACGTCCACGGCGAGCCCGGCTTTCAGCTCGGACTCGGCGTCGGCGAGGCGGCCGCCATAGAGCGCGAGCTCGCCTCTGCCGAGGCTCGCGAGCGACGCGCCGCGCGCCCCCGTCTTCGCCATCTCGTCGTAAGCGCCGGCCGCCGCGGCCACATCGTTTTTGGCCACCGCCTCCATCACGAGCGGCAGGAACGTCGAGGCTGTGGCGCCCTGCTCGGCGATCACCTTCCGTGCCTCGGCGGCGGCGGTGGCAAAGTCCCCCGCGTACATCGCGTACAGCGCGAGGTTGTTCCGCTGCAGCATGTTCTTCGGGTTCATCGCGACGGCGCGGCGGACCTCGGCCAGCGCGCTCGGAAAATCGTGCAGATAGAAATGCGCCAGCGCCAGGTTCCCGAAGCCGGCGTCGTCGGCAGGATAGGCTTTGACGAGGGCGCTGAACTGCTCCGCCGCCTTCTCGTAGTTCTGCACGACGCCGAGGTAGTAATTGCCGAACGTCCGGAATTTTTCTCGCTCGGTCATCCGATCGGTCAGCGAGAGCGAGGTCTTCCATGCCGCCTCCGCCTCTTCGGTGCTCCCGAGCCGCTGCGCGCTGACGGCGATGCCAGAGTACGCGCGGCCGAATTTCGGATCGAGCTCGACGGCGCGCCGGTAGTGCGGCAGCGCTTCCTCGTCGCGGCGGGCCAGCGTCAGATCCTGCGCGGTCGTGTACTCCCGGAACGCCTCGAGTGAACCGGCCGTGAACGTTTCGGTGGGCGTCACTCTATCGACCGCTTTGTCGCCGAGCGCCGACCGCAGCCGGCCGGCGGCCGTTCCCACCGCCGCGAGCACGTCCCCCTTGTTGCTCGCGTCGGCCGACGCGGATTGGAGCACCGATCCATTCGACGGATCGACGGCGCGCAGCCGCAGCCTGAAGCCGCCGCCGGCTTTCGCCGAGACATCGCCGGCGAGCACGTATCGGATGCCCTGGCGGAACGCGACCAGCCGCGCAGTGGCATCGTCGAGACGGGTCCCGCCTTTGAGGGTCTGGGCCAGCTGCTTGGCGTCGGTCCGCGGGAACGTATTGATGAACGAGGCGCCTTCCATCGCGATCGTCAGCGGCTGTTCGAGCGCGCCCTCGAACACCGCATCGCCGGTGGTGTTGTCGAAATCGGCCACGAGGATCGACACGGGATCGATCGGCTTGGGCGGCGCCGCGGGCGTCGTGCGCTTCACGACGACGACGGCCATGCCGATGGTGGCGACGACGGCCGCCGCCGCTGCCGCGATGCGCCAGGGCGATACAGGCTTCGCGATGGGCCGCAGGTAACCGTTGTCGTCCAGCGCGGCGAGCGCCTCTCCAAGCTCGGCGCTCGTCTGGAAGCGGTCCGCGGGATCCGGCTGGACGCAGCGCACGACCAGCGCATCGAGCGGCTCCGGGATCGTTTCGTCGATCGTCCGCAGGCTCGGCGGCGCTTCCTTGATCCGCTTCATCAGATCCGCGACCGCCTGCTCCCCCGCGCCCGGCATCCGCCGCCCGACGAGGATCTCGCGGAACATCATGCCGAGCGCGTAGACATCGGCGCGCTGATCGGTCGACTTCGCCTGCGCCTGCTCCGGCGCCATGTAAGCCAGCGTCCCCACGACCTTCAAAGCGCCCAGCCCGCTCTTCGACATCGACCCGGCGATGCCGAAGTCCATGATCAGCGCCTGGTCTTCCTCGTCGATCATGATGTTCGCCGGCTTCAAGTCGCGATGCACGACGCCGGCGTCGTGCGCGGCGACGAGCCCCTCGACGATCTGTCGGACGTATTTCAGCGCGCGCGATACCTCCAGCTTGCTCTGCTTCCTCAGCACCGTCGCGAGATCGGCGCCCTGGATGTATGGCATCGTGATGTACTTCACGCCTTCGATGTCGCCGAGATCGTGAATGCGGACGACGTGCTTGTGCGTGACCTGGCGCGCGAGCAGCAGCTCCTGCTTGAATTGCCGCTCGATCTCCGCCGCCGCGTCCGGGTCGATGGTGGCGTCGGCGCGGATCAGCTTCAAGGCGACCGCGACGCCGAGCTCCGCGTCCCAGGCGTGGTAGACCGCGCCCATGCCGCCGATCCCGAGCAGCCGGATGATGTGATAACGGGTGCCGAGTATCTGACCGGCGACGAGCATCTGCGGGTGACGAGCGCCGCCCGTCGAAGTCGGCAGGGGGCCGGCGGGAGCAGTGGCGCGCGTGACGTCCGAATCCAGCTCGTGAGTGCCGCTACCCGTCGACGCCGCCGGCGGGACGGCGCCTGTCGTTTCAGACGCGTGGAGATCGGGACCCGCTGCCGCGGTGCCCGGCTCGGGCACACCCGTCGCGAGTGCCGACCTGGGTGCGCCGCATCCGGTGCACCGCGCAGCGCCGTTCGGCACATCGGTCCCACAATGCGGGCAGGTCATACCGCGCAGGCCCCCGACTTAAATCCCGAGCCGGCTATTAGTTAATGAAGTTAGAGACGAGACGGATTATCTCCCGTTCCGCCGTGGAGGGAAAGGGATCAGACGCGGGATTGGTACTCGCCGGTTTCGGTGTTGACGCGGACCTTGTCGCCCTCGTTGACGAATGGCGGGACCTGGATGACGAGGCCGGTTTCGAGCGTCGCCGGCTTGATTTGGTTGCTGGCGGTGGCGCCCTTGATACCGGGCACTGTTTCCTTGACCACCAGATCCACGGTCGGCGGCAACTCGATGCCGACCGGCTCCACGTCGTAGAACTCGACGCGGATCAACATCTCGGCGATGAGGTAATCCTTCGAATCGCCGAGCGCTTCGGCCGAGATGTGCACCTGCTCGTAGGTCGCCGTGTCCATGAAGTAGAAGTTGTCGCCGTCGTTGTAGAGATACTGCATCTCGCGCTCGTCGAGCGTCGCGCGCTCGACGTCTTCCTCCGCCCGGAACTTGTGGTCCGCGAGCATCGTGGTGCGGATGTTGCGCATCCGGACCTGGATGTGCGCGCGCTTGTTGCCCGGCGTGAGGTGATGCAGCTCCAGAATCCGGAACAGATCGTTGCCGACCTTGATGAGCATGCCCTTGCGGATGCGTGTGGCCTGTATGTATGACATGATGCGTGTCTGTATATCCTTGCAATCGTAGCACATATGGTCGAGGCGCGGCCAACCGTGCTACGATGAAAAACGTGGTGTTCACGCGCTGGGATCCGCTGCGCGACCTCCTCGCGCTCCACGAGCAGCTCGGCCATCTGGTCGGGACTGACGCCCCGGGCTGGACGCCGCCGGTCGATCTGTACGAAACCCCGAACGAGTTCGTGCTGACCGCCGAACTGCCCGGCCTCGCGCGCGATCAAATCGACATTCACGCGGAAGACGGCCGTATCGTGATCCGCGGCGCGCGCGGCGTCGATCCCGGCCGCGACATTCCCTGCGAGCAATACCACCGCGTCGAACGCGGCCACGGCCGGTTCTCCCGCGCCTTCTCGCTGCCGGAGCCGATCGCAATCGACGAGATCACTGCCGACCTGAAGGACGGCGTTCTGACGGTGACGATTCCGAAGTCGCGCGACCGCGGGACGCGGCGCATCGACGTCAGCTGATTCACATGGTGCGACGCTTCACCGTCTCTCTCGTCCTCGTCGTGGCCGGCTTCGTTGCCGGCCTCGTCGTCACCGGCCGGATGCGGACCGCAGCCGACTCGCGCGCGGCGGAGTCGCCCGCCGCGGCCGCCGATCCTGGGCAGCGCGCGCCGCTGGCGCCCGCATCGGCCGGCCTCGCGTTGACGGGCGGCGGACCTGATTTCACGCGCGTCGCCGGACAGGCCGTGAAGGGCGTCGCGAACATCTCATCGCTGCAGGTGATCAGAACGCGCAACTCGCCTTTCTCCAACGATCCGGTCTTCCGCTACTTCTTCGGTGACGACGAGCAATTCGGATCGCGCGACCGCCGGTCGCTGAGCCTCGGATCCGGCGTCATCATCTCGGCGGACGGCTACGTCGTCACCAACAACCATGTCGTCGGCGAGAACGTCCGCGAGATCACCATAGCGCTGCCGGACAAGCGGGAGATCAAGGGCAGGGTGATCGGCGCCGATCCGGACACCGACATCGCGCTGCTGAAGATCCCGGTCAGCGGGCTCCCGGTCGTGCCATGGGGCGACTCGGGGCAGCTGAAAGTCGGCGAATGGGTGCTGGCGATCGGCAGCCCGTTTCAATTGAGCCAGACGGTCACGGCCGGCATCGTGAGCGCGACGGGCCGCGCCAACATGGGCTTCGCGAACTACGAGGACTTCATCCAGACCGATGCGGCGATCAATCCGGGCAACTCCGGCGGCGCGCTGATCAACACTCGCGGCGAGCTCGTCGGCATCAACACCGGCATCTACAGCGAGAGCGGCGGCTATCAGGGGATCGGGTTCGCCGTCCCGAGCAGGCTTGCGCAGCGCATCGTCGGCGATTTGATGAAGTACGGCGAGGTCCGCCGCGGGTCGATCGGATACATCGGGATCGAGAAGCTGACGCCGCAGCTGGCCGAGGAGTTCGGGGCGGCGAACACCAACGGCGCGCTGATCTCGACGATGAGCCGCGCCTCCGAGGCCTATGATGCCGGGCTGCGGCCCGGCGACGTCATTGTCGGGTTCAACGCGAAGGCCGTCGACGACCCGTCACAGTTTCTCCGTCTGGTGGCCGACTCGCCGATCGGATCCACCGTGACCATCAAAGTGCTCCGCAACGGCCGGACCCTCGACGTCAAGCTGGCGGTCGTCTCGAGCTCGAGCGCCCGGACTCGGCGATAGAATTTGGAATCAAGAAGCTGGAATTCTGGAATTGCCATCAGAATTTCTGAATTCCTGATGCTGAATTCGAATCACGCGATCGCCTGTCGCGAGTCGTACCACCCTTCGAAATCCTTGAACGCGCGGCTGAGGCGCACCGGTGCAGTCAGGTGGTCGGCAACGACTTCCGCGGTCTTGTATCCATTCCCCGTCACGCAGACGACGATCGATTCATCTGGCGGGATGATGCCGCGCTCGACGAGATCGATGGCTGCCGCGAGCGTCGTGCCGCCGGCCGGTTCGGTGAAGATCCCTTCGGTTTCCGCCAGCAGCCGAATCGCGTGCACGATCTCCGCGTCGGTGACCGCGGACCCCGTGCCGCCCGTCGCCTTCACGCTCTGAATCACCTGATAGCCGTCGGCGGGATTGCCGATCGCGAGCGATTTCGCGATCGTGTTGGGCCGCACCGGCTCGGGATGCTCCAGCCCCGTGTCGAGCGCGTGCACGACCGGCGCGCATCCGGCAGCCTGCGCGGCATACACGCGCGGCAGATCGCCCTCGACCAGCCCGACTTCACGCAGCTCGCGCAGACCGCGGACGATGCGCGGCAGCAGCGTTCCGCCGGCCACCGGCGAGACGATGTGCTCCGGGTACTTCCAGCCGAGCTGCTCGACGATCTCGAAGCCGAGGGTCTTCGCGCCTTCCGCGTAGTATGCCCGCAGGTTGATGTTCACGAATCCCCAGCCATAACGGTCTGCCACCTGCGTGCACAACCGGTTCACGTCGTCGTAGTTGCCGTTGATGGCGAGGATCGTCGGGTTGAAGATGGCGGACCCCAGGATTTTCGCCGCCTCGAGCGTGTCGGGGATGAACACGCAGCATTCCATGCCGAGCCGCGCGGCGTGGGCCGCGACGCTGTTCGCGAGGTTCCCGGTCGACGCGCACGCGAGCACCTTGAACCCGAGCTCCACCGCGCGAGTCGCCGCGACCGACACCACGCGGTCCTTGTACGACAGCGTCGGATGATTCACCGAGTCGTCCTTGATGTACAGCTCGCGGACGCCCAGCCGCTCCGCCAGGCGATCGCAGCGCACGAGCGGCGTGAAGCCGGAATTGAATCCGGTGCGGGGCTCTCCGGTGATCGGCAGGAGCTCGCGGTAGCGCCAGAGATTCTTGGGGCGCTTTTCGATCTGGTCGCGCGTCAAGCGAATCGCGCCGTAGTCGTACACGGGCTCGAGCGGCCCGAGGCACCGATCGCAGACGTAGGTCGCTCCGGCCGGAAAGCTCGTCTTGCACAAATGGCATTGAAGTCCAATGAACGCGGTCACACAGCCTCCGCTAGACACGAAACGTCAACTCTCACCGCTGAGCGCTCAACTCTCGACGCTGAGCTCTCCAATCTGCATTCAAATCTGCAATCTGCCGTCTGCATTCTGAAATCTGATGTGAGGCTCGGCGGCGGGACGATGGCGGCGCGGTCGCGCGCGATGGCCGCGAGGTCGCTGATCACCGCGACCGCTGTTGCATCACCTCCCGCGCCGGCGCCGAAGATGCCGGTATCACCCGAATGCGCGCCGGTGATCAGCGCGGCGTTCTGCGCGCCGATCGTGCGGCCGAAGATGGATCCGCACGGCACCTCGACCGGCGCCACCCAGGCTGTGAGCGTCGACGTGGCGCGATCGTACTGCGCGTGCGCGAGCTGCCGGATCGCGGCGCCGTGCACGCGGGCGCGTGCGATGTCGGCGGGCGTGATCGACGCCGCCGACCGCGCCGGGATCTGCGACGGATCGACGCGCAGCCCGAACGCGAGCGCGCACAGGATGGCAAGCTTGGCGCGCGCATCATGCCCGTCGAGGTCGGCCGAGGGATCGGCTTCGGCTAATCCGCGCGCGCGGGCATCGGCCAGCGCCTCGTCGAGCGACGAGCGGGTCGTTTCCATCTGCGACAGGACCGCATTCGTCGTGCCGTTGAGAATGCCGACCACACGGGTGATCTGATCCCCGGCGAGGCCGTCCGCGATGGTGCGGACGATCGGCATCGCCCCGCCGACCGCCGCTTCGAAGCGCAGCTGGCGACCCTGCCGCGCGGCCAGGGTCAGCAGCGGCGGCCCGTCGCGCGCGATCACCTGTTTGTTGGCCGTCACCACCGACTTGCCGGCGAGCAGCGCGGCGCGAATCCAGCCGGCGGCCGGCTCCACACCGCCCACCGCCTCGACGATGACGTCTGCGCCGCTCTGGAGCACCTCGTCGATGTCGGCGGTCCAGACGACGCCGGCGGCAGGCAGCCGGCCGCGCTTCAGGTCGGGGCGGCGGTCGAAAATGTGTGTCAGCTGGACGTTCGAGACAGAAGCTGGCGGGGCGTCAGCGGTGGTCAGGCGTCTTGCGACGGCGGACCCGACGGTTCCGAAACCGAGCAGTGCAACACGACAGCGGGAACTCACGTCTTTCCTCTCCCTCATCTCCCCCCGAACACGTTCGTGTCGGGGCAGGAATTGGCACCTGAACCGCGACCTGGCGGTCGCGTGGTTGCCGTGGCGTCACAGGGCCGGTCCCTCAGCCACTCTTGATAAAGAAGCGCGTATTCAGTTGTCCCGCGGACTATACCAAACGGTCGGTGTCAAATGCAAATCGACACATGCGTATACATGGATGTGATAATTGGATCACGTCAGATCGCGCACTCTCCTTCCATCACCTCCGGCGCGAAGGCGTTCACCTCTCCGAGATCGATGAAGTCGGCCGGCACGGCGTCACCCGGGCGGAGCGGCTCGAGGTCGGCCAGCTTGCCCCGCACCAGCTCGAGGTCGACCCGTGCGAAGAACTCGGTGGCCGACTCGCCGGCCAGCCGGTCACGCGCGTACAGGTCGATCAGGCGCTCGACCACCTGTGGCATGCGCCGCGCGGGAATCTTCGCCGCCAGCCGGCCGAAGGACGCGCCGCGATCGTTCGCGCCTCCGCCGACCATGACGAAGTACTGCGGCACGGCGCGCGATCCCAGCCGCCGCACGCTTCCCTGGAACCCGATCGTCGCGATGTGATGCTGGCCGCAGCCGTTCGGGCAGCCGCTGATCTTGATCCGTGCGCCGTCGGCCGCGGCAATCAGATCGGGCCGCGCGCGCAGATGATCTTCGAGGAGCCGTCCGAGCCCGCGCGATTGCGTCACAGCGAGGCGGCACGTCTCGGCGCCCGGGCAGCTCGTGACGTCGGCGATCGTGCCGGCTTCCGCCAGCCCGAGGCCCGCCGCCGCCAGACGGCGATAGAGCTGCCGGACGTCGCACGCGTTCACCCAGCGGAACAGCAGATCCTGGTCCACGGTGACGCGGACCGTGCCGTCGCCGTAGGCCCGCGCCAGCTCGCCGAGTACGCGCATCTGCTCGCTCGTCAAGTCGCCGAGCGGCACCGACGCGATCGCCATGACGTAGCCGAATTGCTTCTGCGAGCGCACATTCGTCGCCCGCCACCGCACGTAGGCATCGTCGCCAATCTGGAAGAGCGGGACGACGGTTGGCGTCAGTCCGGGACCCGAAATGCGGCCCGTCGAGACGCGCGCTGCGATGTGGCCAACCGAGGGCGACGAGTCCTTCGCCCCGTCCGGCTTCGCCTCCGTGGCCGGCGGATTGATCTCGAGCGTCGGCACCTGGCCGCGCAGGCGGCAGGCCGTCAGCTCGCGGTCGTACTCCTCGCGCCACCGCGTCCACCCGAGCGTCTTGATCAGAAACTTCATCCGATTGCGCTGCTTGTGCTGGTAGTCGCCCAGCCGCGCGAAGACGCGCAGCACCGCCTCGGCGACCCGGAGAATCTCAGAGGCCGGCAGGAATTCATGCAGCAGGCCGGCGTTGGTCGCCATGATGGCGGTCCCGCCGCCGGCGGTGACGCGGAATCCGCGCCCGCCGTCCGGGCCGACGACCGCACGGAAGCCCAGATCGTTGATGCCGACAAACACGTGATCGGTCGCGCAGCCCTCGAACGCAATCTTGAACTTGCGCGGCAGCGTCGAGCTCAGCGGATGGCGAAGCAGATAGCGCGTGAGCGCTTCGCCGTACGGCGTCACGTCGAACCGCTCGTCGGACGCTACGCCGGCATAGGGGCACGCGGTGATGTTCCGCACCGAGCTCCCGCACGCCTCCCGCGTCGTCAGGCCTGCGTCGGCGAGGCGCCGCATCGCCAGCTCCACGTCGTGCAGCTTGACGAAGTGGAACTGCATGTTCTGGCGGGTCGTGATGTGGCCGAACCCGCGGGAATGTCGCTCGCCGACGTCCGCCAGCGCCTCGAGCTGATCGCTGGTCAGCACGCCCTGCGGGATCTTGACGCGCAGCATCTGCGCGTCGTCGGCCTGCCGCTGCCCGTAGGTGCCGCGCACCAGGCGGAACGTCCGCCATTGGTCGGGCGTGAGCTCGCCACGCTCGTAGCGCTCGAGCGTCGTCACGAACTCGTCGATGTCCGCCTGGCTGGCAAACGACAGCCGCGCGCGGCCAAATGTTTTCGGATCGTCCACTACTGACATAAGGCCTCGTAATTTGGAATTTAGAATCTGGAATTCAGAACTCGATCACGAATTCCAGATTCAGAGTTCCGAATTCCCAATTGCAATCCGATCGCTACTACATCGCCAATCACGATCGTTCCCGCGCCACGGCCGTCGACGGCGACCTCGTCTGCGGCGAGCTGGTCGAGCCGGCCGCGCCAGACCTGCTGCCGCGGCGTCGACGCGTCGACGATGACCGCGGCGGGCGTCCCGCGGGACCAGCCGCGATCGATCAGCCGGCACGCGATCGCCGCCGAGCGGCCGAGCCCCATCAACACGACGATCGTGATGCCGTTCGGCTGGAGCGCCGCGACGGCCGACGCGAACGCTTCTTCTTCGTGCCCGGAGACGACAAGGAACGCCGACGCGACGCCACGGTGCGTCACCGGAATTCCCGCCGATGCCGGCGCGGAGACGGCGCTCGTCACGCCGGGCACGACGTCGTACGCAATGCCCGCGCGCTGCAGCGCCAGCGCTTCCTCGCCGCCGCGGCCGAACACGAATGGATCGCCGCCCTTCAGCCGCACGACGCGCTTGCCGCGCCGCGCCGCGCGGATCATCAGCGCCTGAATCGCCTCCTGCGTCATCGCGTGGCGGCCGGCGCGCTTGCCGACGTAAAACCGCTGCGCGCGCCGCGCGTAGCGCAGAATCCGCTCGTCAATCAGCGCGTCGTAGAGCACGAGCTCGGCGGCGCGCAGCCGCACGATGGCCCTGCGTGTCAACAGACCCGGATCGCCGGGGCCCGCGCCGACGAGCGAGACATGCCCGGTCTTCACAGCCACGAGTCCTCCGGTGCATTGAGCCACGGTACATGGGGTCCACGATCAGTCGCGGAGGGCGCCGAGGCCGCAAAGGCTTCCTGCTCCGAGTGCTCCGCATGCTCGGCGGTTGCGTAGATCGCGTTGAGCGCGCGCAGCAGCCGTGGTTTGCGCTGCTCCATCGGCACGCCGTCGCGCCGCCAGGCGACGCGCTCGGCGCGCGCTTGCCAGACCCAGGACGCGAGGTCGCGCGGCAGCAGCGCGTCGAGCCCTTCGCGCAGAAGCGAGGTGAGCGCCGGCGCGTCACCGCTGGTCGAGATCGCCAGGGTGACGCCGTCCCGGCGGACCACGCCGCTCAGAAATGCGCTCGCATTCTCCGGATCGTCGACCGCGTTGACGAACACCCGCTGCGTTTCCGCGACCTCGGCGACCTGCCGGTTGACCGCCGGCGTCGCTGCCGCCACGACGAGCCACGCGCCGTCGAGGTCGGCCGGCGTGAAGCCGCGCCGCGCTGCCTCGACCACGGGCGATTCATCGCGCGCTACCACAGCAAGGATGTCCTCGCAGATCTCGGGCGCCACCACGCGGACGCGCGCGCCGGCGGCCAGCAGTTGCTGCAGCTTCGCGCTCGCCACACGACCGCCGCCGACGAGCAGGACCGCCCGTCCGGTGAGGTTCAGGAACAACGGCAATAAATCAGGCATAAAAACAAAAAGGCCCGGGAAGCGTGAGCCTCCCGGGCCTTGGGTCTCAGGTCTGTTGCTGAACTAGATCACGATGTGATCATCGATTCGCACGCGGCCGGACCATTGGCGCAGGGGCTCGTGGGGAGCCCGCAACAACAACAGCAGCTACACATGCAGGTCGATTGACCAATCAAGACGCACCTTTTTACCCCGTTTGCGCCTGCGCGTCAAGTTTGTTCGGTAGACTGGGACATGCGCATCGCCCCGTTCTTCTTCGCGTGCCTGCTGCTCCTGGCGCCCTTACCGGTGTCCGCTCAACGACTTCCGACCATCGTGACTCCGGATCATTACGATCTGGCTTTCGTCGTCGACCTGACACACGAGCGCTTCGAGGGCACCGAACGGATCCGGGTCCAGGTGGCCGAGCCGACCGCGCGAGTAGTGCTGCACGCGATGGACCTCACCCTCCGCGAGGTGACCATCGGCGCCGGCGTCTCTTCACAAACGGCGGCCGTGGCGCTGGACGACAAGGCCCAGACGGCGACCCTTAGCGTGCCGAAGCCGCTGGCCAAAGGGCCAGCCGAGATCCGCATCCGCTACAGCGGCGTGCTGAATTCGCAGCTGCGCGGCTTTTACATCAGCAAGACGAAGCTGCGGAAGTACGCGGTGACGCAGTTCGAATCCACTGACGCACGGCGCGCGTTCCCCTGCTTCGACGAGCCGGCGTTCAAGGCCACGTTCGCCGTCACGCTGACGATCGATCGCGGCGACACCGCGATCTCGAACGGCAAGGTGATGTCCGATACGAGCGGCCCGTCGATCACGCAGCACACGATGAAGTTTGCGACGACGCCGAAGATGTCGTCGTACCTGGTCGCGATGGCGGTCGGCGATTTCAAGTGTCTGCAGGGCGGAGCGGACGCCGTTCCGATCCGGATCTGCGCCACGCCCGACAAGAAAGAGCTCGGGCATCTCGCGCTCGAGGCCGCGCAGCAGATCCTCCAGTTCTACGATAGCTACTACGCCATAAAATATCCCTTCGTGAAGCTCGACGTCGTGGCGGTGCCCGACTTCGCCGCCGGCGCCATGGAGAACACCGCCGCCATCTTCTACCGCGAGACCGATCTGCTCGCCGACGCGAAGTCGGCGTCGGTCGGCACGCGCAAGAAGGTCGCGTCGATCCTGGCGCACGAGATGGCGCATCAGTGGTTCGGCGATCTCGTGACGATGCAGTGGTGGGACGACATCTGGCTGAACGAAGGCTTTGCGACCTGGATGTCGGACAAGCCGCTCGCGGCGGCCCACCCCGAATGGCAAATCGGCGTCGACGAGGCGGCAGAAGACCAGACGGCGCTGGCGCTGGACTCGCTGCAGTCGACCCGTCCGATCCACGCGGACGTCGAGACGCCGGCGCAGATCGACGAGGCCTTCGACGCGATCGCCTATCAGAAGGGCGGCGCCGTGCTGCGCATGATCGAGAGCTACGTCGGCGCGGAGACCTTTCGCAAGGGCATCAATGCCTACCTGCAGGCGCACGCGTACGGGAACGCCACGTCCGAGGACTTCTGGAAGGCGATCGCATCCACGTCGGGCAGGCCGATCGAACGTATCCTGCCTACCTTCGTCAATCAGCCGGGCGTGCCGCTCGTCGACGTCTCGATGGCGTGCGTGAACGGCCGGACCTCCGTCACCCTGACGCAGAGGCGCTTCGTCGTCGACGCCGCCGGGAACGAGAGCGGCCGGTGGCAGATCCCCGTGTGCGTGAAAGTGCCGGGCCGCCCGTCGCCCGCCTGTGAGCTGCTGACCGACGCGTCGAAAACGCTGACGGTCGATGCGGCTTGCGCGCCGTGGGTGTTCGCAAACGCGGGGGCGGCGGGGTATTACCGCACGGCGTATCCGTCCGAGATGCTGCGGGCGATCGCGCCCCGCGTCGAAAGCGATCTCACGGCGCCGGAGCGCCTGTCCCTGCTGGACGACGAGTGGGCGCTGGTGCGGGCGAGCCGGCACAGCGTCGGCGACTACCTCACGCTCGCCGCGGGCTACGGGAACGAGCACGCCAGCGGCGTGCTCGAGGAGGTCGGGCACCGCCTGGGGTTCGTCCACGACTACTTGAGCACGGACGAGACGCGGCCGCGGTTCGAATCGTTCACGCGCGGTCTGCTCCGGCCGCTGTTCGACGAGATCGGGTTCGCGGCGGGGTCGTCGGACACCGACGACCGGCGGTCGCTGCGCGCGACGGTCATCGCCGCGCTCGGCACCATCGGGTACGACCCGGACATCATCGCCAGAGCGCGCAGCGCGGTCGACCGTGCGCTCGCGGGCACCGCGCCGCTCGATCCGACGCTGGCGGGCGCGGTCATCAAGACCGCCGCGAGGCACGGCAACGCCGCGCTGTTCGAGGCGCTCCTCGCCGCCGCCGAGCGCGCGCCGACGCCGGAAGAGCACTACCGGTACCTCTATGCGCTCGCCGATTTTCGCGAGCCGGCGCTCGTCGAGCGCGGGCTGCAGCTGGCGTTGTCACCGCAGCTGCGCAGCCAGGACACGGCGGTGTATCTCGCGCAGTTTTTCGGCAACCCCGACGCGCGGAGCCGCGCGCTGTCGTACGTGACCGAACACTGGACGGCGCTGGCCCCGAAGGTCACGATCTCCGGCGGCGACACGAACTTGATCCGGTCGATGAGCAGCTTCTGCGACGCGCAGTCGCGGGATCAGATCAAGACGTTCTTCGCCGCGCACCCGCTGCCGGCGGCCACGCGCACGCTGGACCAGACGCTCGAGCAGATCGACAACTGCATCGTGTTGCGGGAGAAACAGACGCCCGCGGTGACGGACTGGCTCGCGTCGCGCTGACTGCGCCGTGGCAGGAGTCAAGGCCTGCACTGACACCGCGCGTCCGCTCCTGCTCACCGCTTGCTTGCGTTTCTGCGTTCTTCTGGCTTACCCGCCCGACCCGCCCTGCCCACCCGCCGGTCCGTCCGTCCCGCGCATCGCGGCCCTTCCCGCCCTTCCCGCCCTTCCCGTCCTTTCCGCCCTTCCCGTCCTTTCCGCCCTTCCTGTCCGTACGTGGTCCACCGGCCCTTCAGCTTTACAACACAACTTTACAACACAAAGTTCTCTGTAGTATGATCCCTTCCGCTGGAGATCGCCATGCGCCACTTCATGCTCCTCCTCGGAATCGGGCTGTCCGCGCTCGCGTCGGAGGCGTGCGCCGACGGCCCCACGCTTCCGCTCGCGCTCGTCGCCGCGCGCAACGCCGCCGACACGGTTCGGCAGCTGCTCGCCGACGGCCATTCAGCCGACGAACGCGACCCCGGCGGCCTGACCGCGCTGATGTGGGCCGCGCGCACCGGTGCGCTCGATGCCATGAAAACGCTTCTGGATGCAGGCGCAGATCCGAACGTGCGAGATGCCAGGAACGGCTGGACGCCGCTGTTTCACGCGATCCACAAACATCAGGTCGAGGCGGTCCGTCTCCTGCTGGATCGCGGCGTCGACCCGAACAAACCCGCGCGCATGCTCACGCCGCTGATTATGGCCGCCAGCGATGCCGACCCGACGATCGTCCAGCTCCTGCTCGCGCACGGCGCCGATCCGACGGCGCGAAGCATTGGCGGGTCGACCGCGCTCTCCGAAGCCGTCTCGGGCGGCGCGTTGAGCGACATCGATCGGCCGCTCTTCGGCGGGTGCCATCCGGCGACCGTTCGCGTGCTCAAGGAGCACGACGCGAAGGTCGACATGCCGGACACGATCGCCGGGTGGAACGCTCTCTGGTGGGCCAGGTTCCACGGGTGTCAGGAAGTGCTCGACCTGGTCGGCCCGAACAGCAAGAGGACGAAAGACGCAAGGACGAGAGACACGAGCTAGGAGCTGGGAGACTGAACGCAAAAGCATTACCGCGGAGGACACGGGTCCAAGGTGGATAGGGATCAACCAGGCTCGGTGACGTCCGTTCGCTTCCGTGCCCTCCGCCGTAACGCTTTTGGGTTGGCTGACACCGCCGGATGCCCGTCCACCCAGGCGCGCCACGGCGTCTCGGTGCCGACTCTGATACCGATCCGCGGCCCCCATGCAATCGGACCGGACGCGACGCCGCGGTTCTCGATGTAGAGGCGATCGCCGACGAGATCGACGCGATTCTCCGCAAGCGTGATGCCCATCGCCATCGTCAGGTTTCCAGGACCGCGGCAGATCTCGTGGACCGGCAGCGCCAGCGCGTGCGATCGGCTTCTCCGCCCCTTCATCGCGCGGGCGCGGCGCCGGCGCATCACGTCGATGCCCTCGAGCGGATCCAGCGCGCGAATCAGAACGGCAGCCGGTGATCCGCGCGCTTCGGTGACGACGTTCACCAGGCAGTGGATGCCGTAATTCAGATAGACGTACGCGTGGCCGGGAACGCCGTACAGCGGTTCGTTGCGCCGCGTCGGCCCCGGCGCCGCATGACAGGCCGGATCGGATTCGCCGATATACGCCTCGACTTCGACGATGACACCGCTTGTGAGGACGCCGCGCCGGTTGTGCACGAGGACGAGGCCGAGCAGATCGCGGGCGACGTCGAGAGTGGGACGGTCGTAAAAAGAATGAGGAAGCTTCACGGCGTTTGACCGCGGAGCACGCAGAGACCGCTGAGGGGATTTTTCTCTGCGATCTCGGCGATCTCTGCGGTTTGCCTGTTGTTTCAGGTCGGCAGTCTGGTTGCGGCCTGCAGTCTTGCGACGGCGCGCTCCGCGGCGCGGGCAACCTGCGGATCGCGGTCCTTCGTCAGCGGCTCGACCACAGGAAGCGCGGCGGAATCGCCGCCAAGGCCGAGGGCGTCGATGATATCGATGCGCATGCGCGCGTCAGGAGCCTGAAGATAGCGCAAGAACGCGGGCGATCGGCCGGGCGCCAGTTCGACCAGATATGGCCGCGCCTGCTCGCGCAGCTTCGACCGGGTCAGCGCTTCGGTGATGCGATCGACCGAGCCGTCGCCGAGCATCGCCGACGCAAACGCGCCTGCGAGGACTACGCCGGCGTCGCGTTCGCCCCGCACCGCCGCCTGAATGGCGTCGAGGGCCGATCGGTCGCCCACGCGCGCCAGCCCCTCGATGGCGATGCCGCGAAACGCAGCGGTCTTGCTGGATGCCTGCGCCGTGAAGAGCGGTGCGCTTGCCGGATTCGCGATGTGCGCCAGCGCGCTGAGCGCAGCCGCGGCGCTCTCTCCCTTGCCGAAGTACTGGAACAGGTCAGTGAGCGACTGGACGGCGCGGTCGTACCGCATCGCGCCCAGCGATTGCATGGCGGCGCCCTTCACGGTGCGGTCGCTGTCGTTGAGCGCGGTGATGACGGCATCGCCGACGCGCGCATCGATCGCGTCGTCTTGCGGCCGCTTCGCGAACAGGCGGCCCATGACACGGACGGCGGCATATCGCAGCGCAGGATCCGATGAGCCGATGAGCGCGGCGACGTCCGGACCGCTGGCGCGGAGCACCTCGCGGCGCAGACTGCCGCCCGCCTCGCCCGCGAGCACGCCGAACGCATACAACGCCTCGAGCGCGACCCGAGGGTTGTCGTCGCGTGCGCCGCCGCGCAGGGCGGTGAGGACCTCGATTGGCACGGGCCGGGGACCGACGGCCGACCGACCGGCGGAGAACGCCGCCTCAGCGGCGATTGCGTTGCGCACTTCCACGACGAACGCGACGCGCTTCCTGGGCACGATGGGTTCGGCGAGGAAGATGTTCAGCTCCGCCGCGATCGCTTCCAGCTGCACCTCGTCCTGCAGATCGGCGACGAGCGGCGCCAACGGAATGGCCGCTTCCTGGTACGCGGCGGCCTTCAGCATCCGGGCGGCGCGCAGCCGCGCGTCGGCATCGGCGCTCCGAAGATCGCGGACCGCTTGCTCGAAGGGCACCTGCGCGGCGCTCACGAGGGCGGGTAGGCCGGGTAGGGGTGGTGAGGCGCAAAAGAGCAGGACAACGACGATCGCAGCGTCACGAGCGCCTCTTCTCATACCCCCACCCGACCTACGCGACCTGCCCTACCGGCCCTACCGGCCCAGCTGACCTGCCTGCCCTATCTGCCCGCCGCGTAAGCATGCGATCGTCCCTCAGCGAGCACCGGCCGCAGGTAGCGTCCCGTGTGTGACGCGTCGACCGTCGCGACCTGTTCGGGCGTGCCGGCCGCCACGACGGTCCCGCCGTCCTCGCCGCCTTCCGGGCCGAGATCGACGATGTAGTCGGCGGTTTTAATGACGTCGAGGTTGTGCTCGATCACGAGCAGCGTGTGCCCCGCCTCGAGCAGTTTCTTGAACGCCGTCAGCAGCTTCGCGATGTCGTCGAAATGCAATCCGGTCGTCGGCTCGTCGAAGATAAAGAGATTGCCAATGGCGACAGAGTCGCCTTTCGTTGGACGTCGGACGTTGGACGTTGAACGCTCGCCACGGCGTAGCCCGTCCCGGGCGAAGGCGGGTTGGGCGTTTGCTTCTCTAGGCGTTGCAAACCCTCAACCGTTTGCTCCTGCGAAAACTCCGCCGCATCCGGATTCGTTTCGCGCGCTTCGAGCAAAATCCGCGAGTATCTTCGTCTAACGACTTCGGCCATACTGGCAAAATCGTCCTGTCCTTCAACGGTGCGAACGCGATAGCGGCGATAATTGTCCTTGTCCGGCACGCCGTTTCGGAAGCAAACCATCGAGGCCACCAGGTGCGTCG
>Ga0137409_10001060_pt1 | contig 29730 bp, 30 predicted proteins | sample CZODoug1_16funga_FD_122059 | JGI IMG/M metagenome (GOLD analysis project Ga0137409, IMG submission 122059) | Vadose zone soil fungal communities from Angelo Coast Range Reserve, California, USA - CZODoug1_16fungal (Hybrid Assembly) | ecosystem: Environmental > Terrestrial > Soil > Vadose zone...
GTCTGCCAGGTGCGCATCACCACTTCGCCCACTCTTCCCATGGCCTGCGAATCGGACGACATCATGCTGATCGCGCCTAGGTCATGCAGGATGTCCTCCGCGGCGATGGTCTCCTTGCGGATGCGCGATTCCGCGAACGCCACGTCTTCGGGAATGCCGGGGTCGAGGTGATGACACACCATGAGCATGTCGAGGTGCTCGTCCAGCGTATTGACAGTGAAGGGGCGCGTCGGATTGGTCGACGAAGGAAGGACATTGGCCTCGCCGCACACGCGGATGATATCCGGCGCGTGGCCGCCGCCCGCGCCCTCCGAGTGGTAGGTGTGAATGGTTCTTCCGCGGAAGGCCGCGATTGTGGTATCGACAAACCCCGACTCGTTGAGAGTGTCGGTGTGGATCGCCACCTGAATGTCCATGTCGTCTGCCACCGCGAGGCAGTTGTCGATCGCTGCCGGCGTGGTGCCCCAGTCCTCGTGCAGCTTCAGGCCCATCGCGCCGGCCGCCACCTGCTCGATGAGCGGATCCTTGAGGCTGCAGTTGCCCTTGCCCAGGAAACCCAGATTCATCGGAAACGCTTCCGCGGCCTGGAGCATGCGCGCGATATGCCACGGTCCCGGCGTGCAGGTCGTCGCATTGGTTCCGGTCGCCGGCCCGGTGCCGCCGCCGAGCATCGTGGTGATGCCGGACATCAACGCCTCCTCGATTTGCTGCGGGCAGATGAAGTGAATGTGCGCGTCCACACCGCCGGCGGTGGTGATCATGCCTTCGCCGGCGATGATCTCGGTGGCGGCGCCCACAACGATGTTCACACCGGGCTGAATGTCGGGGTTGCCGGCCTTGCCGATCCCGGAGATTCTTCCGTTCTTGATGCCGATGTCGGCCTTGACGATTCCCGAGTAATCCACGATGAGCGCATTCGTTATCACGGTATCGGCGACCTCCGCGTGCGGACGCTGGCTCTGTCCCATGCCGTCGCGGATCACCTTGCCACCGCCGAATTTCACTTCCTCACCATAGATGGTGTGGTCCTTTTCGATCTCGATCCACAATTCGGTATCGGCAAGTCTCACGCGGTCGCCGACGGTCGGACCGAACATGTCGGCATACGCCGCCCTGGTCAGTTTGAAAGTCATTTCAGCGCGCCCATTACTTTTCCGAGAAAACCGTAGACGGTACGCCCGCCGCCGAGTTCTACCAACTCGACGCGGCTGTTCTGACCCGGCTCGAAGCGCATCGCGGTCCCCGCAGGAATGTTGAGCCGATAACCGTAGGCGCTCTTGCGGTCGAACTGCAATGCCTCATTGGTTTCGAAAAAATGGTAGTGCGATCCGACCTGAACCGGCCGGTCGCCGCTGTTGATCACCGTGACCGTGACGGTCTTGCGTCCGGCGTTGAGTTCGATCTCGCCAGGCTGTGTCCTGATCTCTCCCGGAATCATCGTTGTTCTCTCCCGAACGTCGGCCGGCATCAAGAAATCGGATTGTGGACGGTAACCAGCTTGGTCCCGTCCGGGAAAGTCGCCTCGACCTGAATGTCGGGAATCATCTCCGGCACGCCCTCCATGACCTCGTTGCGTCCGAGCAAGGTCCTGCCGTAACTCATCAGTTCGGAGACGCTCTTGCCGTCGCGCGCGCCTTCGAGAACCCCGGCGGAAATGAAGGCAACGGCTTCGGGGTAGTTCAGCTTCAATCCGCGCGCCTTGCGCCGCTCTGCCAGCAGTGCCGCGGTGAAAATCAGCAGCTTGTCTTTCTCCCTGGGTGCCAAATCCATTCTCTTGATCCTCTTCGCTTAAGTACGTTTTCGCGGCCTACACGCCGTTGCCACTGCACAGCCCGGCCGCGGATCGTTCGATGCCGCTCGGTCAGTGAAGACTCGACTAACATGGCAAGGCGTCAAGATGTCAAAGTTTGCAGCAAAGCTCAAGTGCCTGGCATCGGAGCAAGAATCGTGCGACTGCAGGGTTATTCACCAGCGCCTGGTTCACTTTTGCGTCACCGCCGGGCCGATGAAGCGCAGGATCTCCTCCCGCTTCGCCATCGTGTCCTTGTACCCCAGCGCAATCAGCGCGCCGCAATAGGCCGGTTCGAACAGAAGGTAACTGGTCAGCGTCGCGCCGCCGGTCCTGGTCGCGCCCAGACCGCGCAAAAGAAAACGGATTGGACGCGGCAGTTCGCGCGTATAACGCGCGGCGATCCTGTCTATTTCCTCGCTCGGGGAAATGACGAGCACGTCAATTTCGCGCAGCTGCACGTCATGCCTGGATCGGTCCTCCGGAGAAATCAGCCGGATGGTCCGGTTGATGCGCTGCAGGCGCTCGATGTCCACTTCGAGGCTGTCGAGAAAAATGCTGTTGAGCGCGTGGCCGGCGATCTGTGCCAGCGACGGATAGGCGATCGTCCTGGTCCGTTCCGTCGCAGCACCTGCATGCCGGCCGGCACCGATGACAATGACCCGGTCCGCGCCGAGGTGCAGCGCCGGGCTGATGGGCGCGATCTGGCGCATACTGCCGTCGCCGAAAAACTCGCGACGCAGCGGCACGGCCGGGAAAATGAACGGCAGCGCACTGGAGGCCATGAGATGGTCGATGTCGATCATTTCCGGCACGCCGATCCGGCGCGCCCGTTGCCAGCCTGCAAGTCCGGGCACGCCCTGGAAGAAGCTCACCGACTGGCCCGAGGTGTATCCCGATGCCGTAACCGACAGCGCGTACAGTGCGCCGGCCTCGATGCTGCTGCGAATGCCGTTAAAGTCCAGATAGCGGCGCAGAAGTTGCGCAAGCGGGGAGTTGTCCAGCAACGAAGTCGGATTGTTCCTGCCCAGACCGCCGAGCAGCATCGCGCCAAGCCACTTGCTTCCGGTACTGATGACGCTCAGAACGTCGGACCGATAGACCTGGTCGGCGTGAAAATACTTCCAGACCAGCATCAGCCGGCGCACTGCGCGGTGGAAATCGGTGGCGCCGGCAGCCATCACCGCCGCGTTGACCGCGCCTGCGGAAGTCCCGCAGATGATCTGAAACGGATTGGGCGTACCGCGCGGCAACATGTGCGACACCGCGCGCAGGAATCCGACCTGGTAGGCAGCTCGCGCGCCGCCACCGGTAAGGATCAGTCCGATCCTGGGTATCGCGCCGGATATGGATTCGACCATGGGGATGCGGCCGGCCGGCTGCCGCTACGTGACGCTCCTGCCGTCAGCTTTCCTGCTTCTTCGCTTCGATTCGGGCCGCTTCCACCGTCGGGCGCACCAGTTCGAGCGCATCGCGCAGTGAATCCTCGGAGAGCTGGTTGAGCGCATGGGCGAGGATATCCGCAACCGCGTAGGTGCTCTCGGGCAGAGACTCGCTGTCGAGATTGGCAACAAACACTGCTGCCGCACCGGTTGCGCGCAACAGGCTTTGCCGCTCGTTCATGAGCATTTCGATCTCGGAGCGCAGCATCTGGATTTCCTGCGCGTGGTGGTCGCTGGTCATGGCACTCTCCCTGTGTCCTTAACCCCATGATGCCACAAGACTTTTAGGAGAGCCAGAAATCGCTGCGCAATCTGCGAATATCTGATGCAGATTGCGGTCGTGCTTTGGCAGCAGCGCAAGCGCCGTTGAAATCAACCGGGAGGCGCTGGCTCAATGTCCCGGGATTACGATCTCGATATGAGCGCGGCTCACATTGAGAAACGGCGTGTTCATTACATGCCGGCCCGCGATCTCCCAGACCTCCGCATCGGTGACGGCAATGAATTCCTTCGACTCGACCAGGTAGTCGGTCACCCGCGCACCCACCGTCAATTCGATATGCCCCTTGATCCGGTAGGTTCCGGTCAGGATGGTCACTTTGGTCTTGTTCTCGCCAGCCATAAACACCCTCCTGGGTCAGTCTGCAATTTTCGGTCTCGGCAACGGAATTGAGCCTCGAATATTTACGCAAGTATGCGCGTTTGGCAACGCCGGCTGTTGCCCGTCCTCATTCGTCTACAATCTGCCTGTCTTCGGGATATTCGAGTATCTCCATGCTGCGACAAATATCGTTCCTCATTCTTCTCGCGTTGTCGCCCCTTGCCGCGCAAGCCCATGAACCCGGCGAGGCGGACGGAGCCAACGCGAGCTGGTTCACTTTCGCGTGGCCGCTGGGCGAGAACACGCTGAAGCCTCGCGGTGCCAGCACGCGTGGCGCCGCGGTCGTTCTCGACCCCGCGCCCGGCGAAGCCTGGAGGCGGTTGCGCGAGCCCGGCCTGAGCACGCTGGAGCGCGACCGCCGCGCCATCCTGGCCATGGCTGGCCCGTATCGTGTCAGTTTCAATTTCCTTGAGGTACTGCGATTCGATCCGGCGTTGAAGCCCGACGCGCCCTATCAGAGTTGGGGAACGGAATACGTCTTCGTATCGGAGGACCGCGAGAATTTCATCGCCTTGCAGCACATCCTGGTGATGCGAGTAAAAATGGAAGACGGCAGCACCGGCATGCCGATGGTAGTGCGCCACTGGCGCCAGGAATGGCGTTACCAGTCCGGCGCGCTGCTGGCCTACGAAGGTGCCAACACCTGGGCGCGGCGCCCGGTGCCCGCGCAGCAGCGCGACGGCGCCTGGGTGCAGAGCGTGTTCCAGGTCGACGATTCCCCGCGCTACGCGGCGCGCGGACGCTGGCAGCACAACGACAGCAACTCCACCTGGGTCAGCGACGAAACCTGGCGTCCGCTGCCGCGCCGCGAGTGGAGCGTGCGCAAGGACTATCAGGTATTGGTTGGAACCAACCGCCACACCATCACGGCGGACGGCTGGGTGCAGGAGGAGAACAACCTCAAGCTCGCGCTCGACGACAACGGCAATGCGCGTGCCCAGATGCCGTACCTGGCGCGCGAATACGGATTCGCGCGCTACCAGCGCATCAAGGACTATGACTTCAGCGCGGGAGAAAACTACTTCGCGCGCACCGAGCCGTTCTGGGCCGAAGTGCGGTCCGCCTGGCGCGAACTTGCACAGCGCGAGGCACGCTTCACGCTCAAGGCGCCGGTAGACCAGGGCCGCCTGTTCGAGCCATTCTTCGACTATGCGCAGACCCTTGCCGACAGCAAGCGCTTCGATCGCGACGATGCGCGCGCCTTCATCGACCGCACGCTTCGCGACAGCTATCTCGCGAGGGACTGAGAAAAACCGCGATTCGAGCGTCGTGCGGTCATCCCGGCCGCAGCCGCGATGCGGCTGATCGAGCCGGGAAGGTCTGGACTTGCCGGTCTTGCGGGCGCATGCTTTTGCCTGTCCGGCGACGGGCCGTTGGCCTATGACGACGCCATCATTGCGGCCGATAAGTTGCCTGCGCAGTGCTGCCGGGGGAAGACTGCAAATAAATCCAACACCGAAGGGGAGAAACCATGAGTGCTGCCGGATCTGCTGCAAGCCCGCGCTGGTGGGTGCCGGGCGATTGGAACGGGTTCTTCGGACTCTTCACCAACGTCCTGCTCAATGTCATCGTCCTGACCACGCTGTGCCTGTACGTGGTACAGCTTCCGCCTGACACGGTCTTCGGGCGCGTGCTGCCGGCGATGGGCATCGCGCTGCCGATCGGCAACCTGTTCTACGCCTATCTGGCATGGCAACTGGCGAAGAAGGAGGGCCGCTCCGACGTCACGGCGATGCCTTACGGGCCGAGCGTTCCGCACATGTTCATCGTGGTGCTGGTGGTCATGTTGCCCACCTATCTCGCCACCAAGGACGCGATGCTCGCCTATGCGGCGGGGCTGGCGTGGGCCTTCATCATCGGCGTGATCGTGCTGCTGGGCTGCTTCGTCGGGCCGTGGATCCGCAAGATGACACCGCGCGCGGCGATGCTCGGCACGCTGGCCGGCATTTCCATCGCCTTCATCTCGATGCGCCCGGCGTTCCAGATGTGGGAAGTGCCGTGGATCGGCTTCGTCTGTTTTGCCATCGTGCTGATCGCCTGGACCGCGAACATCCGCCTGCCCGGCGGGATTCCCGGCGGCCTCGCGGCGGTGATTGTCGGCGCTGCGATCGGCTGGCTCGCGGCCGCGTTCGGCTGGAGCGATTACATGAAGGGCGACCAGGTCGGCAAGGCCTTCGAGCAATTCGGCCTGCACCTGCCGTGGTTCTCGGCAGACGTGTTCCGCGGCCTGGCGGGAATCGCGCCGCTGCTCGCTACCGCCATTCCGCTGGGAATCTACAACTTCACCGAGGCGATGAACAACGTGGAGAGTGCCTCGGCGGCAGGGGACAACTACAACTTGCGCAAGATCCTGGCCGCAGACGGAATCGGGGCGATCGTGGGTTCGATGCTGGGAAGCCCGTTCCCGCCGGCGGTGTACATCGGCCATCCGGGCTGGAAATCGGTAGGCGGCCGCATCGGCTATTCGCTCGCCACCGGTGTGGCGATCGCGCTGGTGTGTTTCCTCGGCCTCACCGCGCTGCTGCTCAATTTGATTCCGCTGGTGGCGATCCTGCCGATCCTGCTGTACATCGGCCTGGTGATCGGTGCGCAGGCGTTTCAGGCGAGCCCTTCCAAGCATGCGCCGGCGGTGGTGCTGGCGATCATTCCGAACATCGCCGAGTGGGCAAAGATCAATATCGATGGCGCGCTGGGCGCTGCCGGCACCAGCGCCGACAAAGTAGGCATGGCCGCGCTCGGCCAAGTCGGTGTGGTCTACCAGGGCCTGGCGGTGCTCGGCAGCGGATCGGTGCTGGCGGGCATGGTGCTCGGGGCGATGGCGGCGTTCATCATCGACCGCAAGCTCAGCCACGCCGCAGTGACGGCATTCATCGGCGCGGCACTGTCCTTCATCGGCCTGATACACGGGCCGGCTCTGGGCTGGATGGTTTCGCCGCTGGTGTCGCTCGGTTACGTGATGTTCGGCGCGCTGTGCCTGGCGATGTCGCGCCAGACTGCGGCTGCACCAAGTTGACGGTCGACAGGACGCGGGGCCACGCGGCTGTCTCATGAGGCCGCACCCATATCCTCGCGCGGGTGCCCAGGTTTCGGCGCACGGTCAACACACGACTGCGCGCCGAAACTTACCCGCTGTGCGTCGACGACCACGCAACCCCGCGTCCCGGGCGCGTGCCGGTGCCGTGCTGGAAGAAGTCTGTTGAAACTTTGTGGGAAGCGCTTCAGTCAGTAACGATGTGCGTGCCTGTGGCGCCGGATAATGCGCGCCCCAGATTGGGCGGATTGGTGATCAGCGCTCGCGTGCCGCCGCCCTCCAGAAATGAAATGATCGCCTCGATCTTCGGGCCCATGCTCCCTTTCGGGAACTGGCCTTCGGCAAGATATTTGCGCACCTCAGCGAGCGATACGCGTTCGAGCCAGCGCTGCGTCGGCTTGCCGAAGTCGACCGCCACTTTCTCCACGCCAGTGGAAACCACGAACAGTTCGGCGCCGAGGTCGCGCGCAAGTAGGCTGGAAGCGAAGTCCTTGTCGATCACTGCCTCCAGTCCCTGCAGGTCGCCCTGCGCGTCGCGCAGCACCGGAATGCCGCCGCCACCGCAGGCGATCACGATGTAGCCCAGGTCGATCAGCGCCTCGATGATGTCGCGCTCGATGATCTGTTGCGGCATCGGCGAGGCCACCACGCGCCGCCAACCCCGGCCGGCGTCTTCCCTCACCACCCAGCCGAAATCGTTCGCCAGCGACTTGGCCACGTCCTCGGTCATGTGCGCGCCGATCGGCTTGGTCGGATTGCGGAACGCTGGATCGTTCGGATCCACCAGCACCTGGGTCACCACGGCCACCACCTTGCGCTTGAGCTTGCGGCGCTGGAACTCGTTATAGAGCGCGCGCTGAAACATGTAGCCGATCGCGCCCTGCGTGTCGGCGTCGGCATAGTCCACCGGCACCTCGGGCACCACGCCCTTCGCGATTCCCGAGCGGCGCAGGATGAAACCCACCTGCGGGCCGTTGCCGTGCGTGAGGACCGCAGTCCAGCCAGCCTCGACCATGTCGGCGACGTAATGCGACGTCGTAGTCGCCGCCTTCACCTGGTCGGGAATCGACTGGTGCTGATCGTCCACGATCAGCGAATTGCCGCCGACAGCAACGACCGCCGTGTGCTTGCGCTTGGCCATCGCCATCTCCTCTACGAGAGCGTGGAGCGGATGCTGCCAGGCATGCCGACGCCGGCCCGCGACGCCAGCGCGATGATGGCCTGGGTGAAGCACTCGAGCGGCGCGCGCGTGATGCCGGCGCCGATCTGGCCGACCCCGGCTTCCTTGTGCGCAATGCCGGTGTTTATGATCGGCGTGATGTTGGTGTCAAGCACGCGGCGGGCGTCGATGCCGGCGGGCGTGCCGCTGAAATTCATCGCCGGCAGCGTGAATGCGCTGTTGCGTCCCAGCGTGATGTGCCGCATTTCGCGCGTGTTAGCGACCGCGTCCTGCGGGGTGCCGCCGACGAACTGGACGATGGCGGGCGCTGTCGCCATGGCGAAGCCGCCAAGGCCAGCGGTCTCGGTGATCGAGCTGTCGCCCATGTCCGGTGCCGCGTGCTCCGGCCCGTAGCTCGGGAAGTACAGTCCGCCCACCACCGGGGACGGTGCCTCGAACCATTGTTCGCCGGTCCCGGAAAGGCGGATGCCGAAGCGCACGCCGTTGCGCGACATCGCGGTGACCAGGCTGCTGCCCGGCACGCCGTGCGCGGCGTCGAGCATGGTCTTGCACGCCGCCATCGACAAGTTCAGGAAAAAGTGGTCGTTGCCGGCAATGAACGTCACGCCATCGGCGATCGCTTGCGCGTCGAAGCCGGAGTGCAGCGCCGCGGGCACGATCTTCTTGAGGAACAACGACGACGCGGCCGCGTTGCGGTTGTGGACTTCGTCGCCCATCTGCAGCGCCTGCGCTATCAACGGCTTGAGTTCCATCGATCCCAGCTTCGCAAGCGCCGCGGCGAGCGCCGGCGCAAGCACTTGCGCCATCCAGTGCAGGCGCTTGAGCACTTCCGGAGAATTGGCACCGAAGCGCAGCACCTTGCCGAGGCCCTCGTTCAGGTTGGAGAACGCGCGGTTCCTGCCCGCCGCATTCTCGACGATCCATACCGGCATCGACGGGCTGATGACCCCGGCCATCGGCCCCACCGCGGCGTGATGATGCGCGGGCTCGAAAGCGATGCTGCCGCTGCCGGCCAGCCGCCAGGCCGCGTCTGCGTCCGCCGCCCAGCCTTCGTATAGGATGGCGCCGATCACCGCGCCCTGCATCGGCCCGCACATTTCCTCCCAGGCGATCGGCGATCCCGCATGCAGGATCATGCGATCGCCCATGCCCGGCAAGTGCTCGCGCGCAGCGCCGACCCCGACAAGGATCGGCTGCGCGGCGAGGAAGGCGGCGTACGCTTTCTCGTTCGCAGCTTCCAGCGACGGATGGTTCAGCAACTGCGCCAGGCACCAGCCGGCCACGCGGTTGCCCCCGGCGGGCGGAGTCCAATCCAGATGTACCGCCTTGCCTCCGGCCGCCATGACGGAATCGGCGAACGACTGCAATCCGACGTTGATCAGCGGCTGGTTTTCCTGGAACAGCTTGTTCATTGCGTTCTGGTCCCGAACTAGGATTTGCGCAAGCGCTGCGCCGCCGACGGGGCGAGCGTGGAGGCGATGCCGGCCGCAAGACGCACGGCCTGCGCATTGCTTTCGGCGAACAGCATGCCGGCATCAGCAAGCGCCCGCGTCTGCCGGGCGAAATCCTGCGGATCGGCGGCGGTGCCGCAGATCTGGCCGACGAAGACGATGACTCTTCCCTGCGCGGACGCGGTCGTCCGTGCGCGATTTATCGCCGGCACCAATTCGCTCGACGGGTCCATGTGGCTGCCGTATCCCAGCACCACGTCGAGCAGGATCACGGCGGTTTCCGGATCTTCCGCCTCCTTGGCGATGCGCTCGGTGCGCAGGCGGTAGTCGATCATCGGGTGCGGGCGTCCGCGCGTGAAGACGTCGTCTCCGAGGTCGATCAGCGTGTGCTGCCGGCTTTGCCAGATGTCGGCAAGCTCGGTGGTTCCGTGCGTGGGCGTATTGGAGTACACGTCGCCCAGGAGTTCGCCCAGCAACAGCGTGGCCTCATAACAGAACGTGCCGCCGCTGTAGAGTCCGCGGACGTAACGCTGTGTATTGGCGAAACGCGGCAGCCCGGACGGCGCGGACGGGGCTTCGGCGTAACTGTCGCGCGGCTTCTCACCCTTGACGATGGCGACCGCCGCGCGCGCCGCATCCTCCAGCGTCTTCACTGCGTGCACGCCCTTGCGCCCGACCTGCTTCGGATCGGTGCCGAGAAAATTCACCACCACCGGCTTGCCGGCCTGGGCGGCCTCGGCGAGCACGCGCTCGGCCACTTCGGGAGCAGGCGGTTTGGATATCAGCACGATGACCTGGGTGGCGGGGTCCGCGGCAAGGTCCTTAAGACCCTTGAGCATCGAGATCGCGCCGATATCGCGGTGCAGATCGCGCCCGCCGGTGCCGATTGCCTGCGAGATCCCCGATCCAAGCCGGTCCACCAGCACGGTGACCTGCTGCAATCCCGTGCCCGAGGCGCCGACCACGCCCACGGGGCCGCGCTTCACCACGTTGGCGAAGGCAAGCGGCGTTCCGTTGATGATCGCGGTGCCGCAGTCCGGGCCCATGACGATGAGATCGGCGTCGCGTGCGAACCGCTTGAGCAGGAGTTCCTCCTCCTCGGAGACGTTGTTGCTGAACAACATCACGTTGAGTCCGAGGCGCAGGGCTTTCATTGCTTCGGCCGCCGCGTAGTCCCCCGGTGTGGAAATGAGCGCCATGTTGGCTTCGGGCGTGGTCTTCAGCGCCATCTGGATGCTGCGCGGTCGCAGCGCCACCCGCGCTTCAGCGCCGTTGTCCTCGGTCTGCCGCGTGAGGCTCTTCATCGCCTCCTCCATGGCGGCAGGCAGCGCCGACTTCTCTCCCTGCACCACGATCAGCAAGTCGCTCGCCCCCGCGCCTTTCGCGTCCACGCGCAACCCTGCCTCTGCGAGCAGTGCCAGGTTGTTTTCGGTGGCCATCGCTGCGGAAGCCTGCTCCACGCCCGGGAGCTTCCCCAGCATCGCGGACAGTTGCATCAGCGAGACCGAGTCCCGGTACTCCCTGGGCACGATTTTCACCAGCGTGGCTGACAAGTCCCGTTCTCCCGCATCAAAAGGCGATCGCTGCCGGGCGCGCGGCATGGCGATCGCCCGAATAATTTTCCGTGGCGCAGGCCAGCACCGACCCCGCAGTCAGCGTGGGTGAATATCCGAACAGCAGCCCGCATAAAACGTCCGCACCCGAACTGTGTCCGATTTCCAGCGCCCGCATGCTGGCGCCAGCGACGTTGCCGCCACCGCAAACGCAGCGCACGACTTCGGTCAGGCGTTCTGCGAAATGACCGCGAAGCGCGTCGAGCAACATCTGGCGGCTGATCGCGTTGGTATGCAGCGACAACTGCCCGACAGGCACTACGAGCGCGCGCAGCAGCGCGGCGATGCCAGGTTCGCGGTGCGAGCGGCTCCAGAGTGCCGCGAGATAGCCGACGATCAAGTCGTCTCCCGCCGGAGTGAGCCCGGCGCCGAGACCCACCAGCGCGCCCAAGGTCGAAACGACTGCGCCGGCATCGCCCGCTTCGGTCGCGCGCGCCAGAATCGGCAGCGTTTGCGCCAGGCGCGCAACCAGCGCGCGCCCGAGCATGGAGCGACGGCTGCCGGACGAGAATAGCGCGGGCGCGACGCCCTGATCCGGTGCGTGCTCGCGCAGCGTCTCCCACAATTCACGGAGCGCCCCTTGCGGCTCCGCGCCACGCACGCCGGGCAACGCGGCAGCGACCGTTCCGCTCCAGACTGCGGCGCGGGAGAAATCCACCACGAAATCCGCGGTGGGAACACGCAACGTCGCGCCCTCGAGTATCGCCGTCTGCCCCTGGCGCAGACGCGCGCAAAGCGGCGCGATCGGCGAGGCGCAGCGGATTCCGTGCGGGAGATTGCCGGAGCCGGCTGCGAGGAGCGTTACCAGTTCGCCGGATTCCGTTTCGATGTTGCAGGCGCGCAGGAACACGCTGTGTACCTGCGCGCGGGCGCGCGACGGCACGCGCGCGCCGACGCTGTCTGCAAACAAGACTTTCCCTTCGTCCGTCACGGAGCCGCCCGAATGCGCCTTACCGCGTAGCTGTTCTCACGCACCGAGGGCGGCCAGCGCTCGGCGGGAGTCCGACACCCAGCCGAAGATACCGCCCTGGGCCTTGATCATGGCGAGCGCAGCCTTCTGGAACTCCGGGAAATACGACCCGACGCAATCGGAGAGCACCACGCATTCGTAGCCGCGGTCGTTGGCTTCGCGCACGCTGGTGTTGACGCAGACTTCGGTCGTGACGCCGCATACGATCAGCGTCTTGATGCCGCGGTCGCGCAGGATGAGCTCGAGGTCGGTGGCGTAGAACGCGCCTTTGCCGGGTTTATCGATCACCGGTTCCCCGGGCGCGGGATACAGTTCCGGTACGATGTCGTGGCCGATTTCTCCGCGAACCAGGATGCGCCCCATCGGTCCGGGATCGCCGATGCGCGTCTTGCCCCTGCCCCGCACCAGCTTGGTCGGCGGGCAGTCGGTCAGGTCCGGCCGATGGCCCTCGCGGGTGTGGATGACCAGCATCCCTCGCTTCCGCGCCGACTCCAGCACCCGCTTGGTCGGGGCGATGGTCGCCTGCAGCGGCGTGACGTCGTTGCCCAGTGCCTCGCCGAATCCGCCGGGCATGACGAAATCGCGCTGCATGTCGATGATCAGCAGCGCCGTGGTCTTCGGATCGAACTCCAGTTCGTACGGTTCAGCGTCGATCGCCTTGTTTGCCATTTTTACCCTCCTCACTGATCCGTCTGCATGGCAGGGCGCTACCGGTGAACCCGATGAGGAAACCGCGCCGCGCCCGCTTTGCGCTCCCTTGGTATACTCACTAGTATACAAGATGCAACACGGGAGAAAGCAGTGTCCATGACCATATCTTCGTTGCTCGCCGATTACCGGTCGGGAAAGCGTACACCCGGCGCAGTAGTGGAATCACTGGTATCCGGGGACGATGAAACCTATGCCTGCGCCTGGATTTGCAAGGTCGGGCCGGACGTGCTTGCCCGCCGCGCCCGCCAACTCGAACAGGCGCTGCGCGAGGACCCGCGCGCGATCGACCGCCTGCCGCTGTTCGGGGTCCCGTTCGCGGTCAAAGACAACATCGACGTTGCCGGTCTGCCGACCACCGCGGCCTGTCCCGCCTTTTCCTACGTTCCCGAGCGCTCCGCCACAGCGGTGGAGAAACTCGAGGCGGCCGGCGCCATCCTGGTCGGCAAGACCAATCTGGACCAGTTCGCCACCGGACTGGTCGGCACGCGCTCACCCTACGGCGCCGTGCCCAACGCGTTCCGGCCCGAGTATATCTCCGGCGGCTCCAGTTCCGGCTCCGCGGTCACTGTCGCCCGCGGCCAGGTAAGCTTTACGCTCGGGACCGACACTGCGGGGTCGGGCCGGGTGCCTGCCGGATTCAACAACATCGTCGGTTTGAAACCCAGCCGCGGCCTGATCAGCGCACGCGGCGTGGTACCTGCCTGCCAGTCACTCGACTGCGTGTCGGTGTTCGCGCTTACCGTGCCCGACGCGGTGGCGGTACTCGGTGTGGCGCGCGGCCCGGATCCGGAAGATCCATGGTCGCGCACCTTGAATCTTTCCGTGCCACCGCTGGCCGAGCGCTTCACGTTCGCGCTACCCGGACCGCTCGAATTTTATGGCGACGACCACGCCAGGCACGCGTTCCACGACGCGGTCGACAAGCTCGAAGGCCTCGGCGGCAAACCAATCGGCGTCGATTTCTCGGTGTTCCTGGAAACCGCTGCATTGCTCTACGAAGGACCCTGGGTGGCGGAGCGGCTGGCAGCGATCCGGCCGTTCTTCGAAAGCCATCCCGATCAGGTGCACCCGGTGGTACGCAAGATCATCGAGGGGGCATCCGGATTCTCGGCCGCGGACTTGTTTTCAGGCTTGACCAAGCTGGAGGCGCTGAGAAAGCGCGCAGCTGGACTCTGGGACCGGGCCGACGTGCTGGTGGTGCCGACCTCACCCACCATCTACACCATCAAGGAAGTGCTCGCGGAACCGTTCCTGAACAACCGCAGGCTCGGGCACTACACTAATTTCGTGAACCTCATGGACCTAGCCGCCTGCGCGGTTCCGGCGTCGATGCGCCCGGATGGCCTGCCTTGTGGCATCACGCTGATTGCGCCGGCTGGAACCGATCTCATGCTCGCGAATCTGGCGCAGCGCTTTCATCATCTCACCGGGCTCAAGCTCGGCGCGCTGGACGAAGTGCTGCCGCCGCCCGCGGCAATCGCGACCGGCGACGACAGCGTGCGCGTGGCCGTGGTCGGGGCGCACCTGTCGGGACTGCCGCTCAACCATCAATTGACCGGGCGCGGAGCGCGGCTGGAAAAACCGGCGCGCACCACCGCGCGCTACCGGCTGTTTGCGTTGCCCGGCACTACGCCGCCGAAACCCGGAATGGTTCGCGATGCCGACAAAGGCAGCGTCATCGATGTCGAGGTGTGGCGGCTGCCCGTAGCCGAATACGGCTCGTTCGTAGCCGGGATTCCGTCGCCACTGGGAATCGGACAAGTCGAACTCGATGACGGCGAGTGGGTTCAGGGTTTCCTGTGCGAGAGCTGGGCGGTGAACGGCGCCGAGGAGATCTCGCACCTCGGCGGCTGGCGCGCATATCTCGCGAGCAAGGCTGCGCGTTGAAGCGGACCGGAAATCGCGGCCGGTCGGCGACCGTCAGGTCGACCGCCGGCAAGCGCCGGAAGGTGACGACGGATGAGGAACGCAAGCCGTCGCTTGCCGAGTCGGTGTATCTGGGCATCAAGCAAGACATCTTCGATTTCCGCCTGCTGCCCGGGGATCGGTTTACCGAGAACGAAGTCGCCGGGCGGCTGAACGTCAGCCGCACCCCGGCGCGCGAAGCGCTTTACCGCCTGGCGCGCGAGGGCTACCTGAAAGTGCACTATCGCAGCGGCTGGAGCGTTCGCGAACTCGATTTCAAGCAGTTCGACGATCTGTACGACCTGCGCATCGCGCTCGAGACCGCCGCGGTGAAACAGCTCTGCGATGAAGCCGGGCGCCCCAACCTGGAGGACCTTAAATCTATCTGGCTGGTGCAGCCGGAAACGAGACTCGACGACGGGGAACGGGTGTGCGCCCTGGATGAAGCCTTTCACTGCGCGCTGGTCGCCGCCACAGGCAATCGCGAGATGGCACGCTGCCACCAGGACGTGACCGAGCGCATCCACTTGCTGCGCCGGCTCGATTTCACCGAAGCCGGCCGTATCGCCGCCACGTACCAGGAGCATGCGCAGATTCTGCGCGCGGTGCTGCGGCAGGATGCTGATCGCGCAATCGGGTTATTGCAGGCTCACATCGGGACCAGCAAGATCGAAGTCCGAAAAATCAGCCTGCACAAGCTTTTGTCGGCAAGGCGTGCCTAGTGCTACTCCCGGTGCGCACCGGCCTTGATTGAAGTGCCGGAAAATTGTATCAGTGCAACTGGACGACGTTTGATGGGATGAGTGGCGCGATCGGAAGATTCAGCGCCAGCAATTCCCGGCCCAGCAGCGTGATGCTGCCCTTGATGCGGTTGTCGCCGGTATCGCTGAATTCGAACTCGTACACCCGCTTCACGCGCACGCGGCCCTCGTCGTCACGGCCGAGCCGCGTCTGCTTCAGCATTACTGTCCAATCGAGCAACTGCACGCCTTCCGCGGCGCAGGCGCGGCGGCCGGCGTCGAGCGCCGCTTCGCGGGCACGCATGCTGTCGGTCCAGAACCAGGCGCCGGCAACGAAAATTATCAAAGTGGCAAGTTCGATCATTGGGATGTCAATGGCAGAGGCTAGAGGCTAGAGGCTAGAGGCTAGAGGCTAGAGGCTAGGAAAGGCTAGTCGATCTTTACGCAGCACGCGCTTTTGCTCCTCACTCCTCTCGCCTCACGTCCCTTTCCATCGCTCAGGACCTGCCGGTGAGAATCTGGTAGAGCGTGTACAGAATCCCCGCGGTGGCGCCCCAGATGTAGCGATCCCCGTAAGCCATCGAATAGAAGTGGCGGGTGCGCCCGTTGAATACATCGCTGTGGCGTTGATGGTTCACCGGGTCGAGAAAGAATTCCAGCGGCACTTCGAATACGTCGGCCACCTCGAATGGATCGGGACTCAGATCGAACGGAGGCTCCACCCACCCGACGATCGGTGTCACCCGGAATCCAGTCAGGATATCGTAGTCGGGCAGGCGCCCGATGATCTCGACGTGCTGCCGGCTCAGTCCGGTCTCCTCCTCGGCTTCGCGCAATGCGGTGGCGATCCGGTCGGGATCGCCCTCATCGACGCGTCCGCCGGGAAAGCTGATCTGCCCGGCATGGTCGTGCAGATGGGCTGTGCGCTGGGTGAAAAGCAGGGTCGGCCCGGCCGACTGGTTCACCACCGGCACCAGTACCGCAGCCGGAACCGGCTCGCGCTCTGGGGGATGGGCGTAACGGGGAAAATTGGCGTCCTCCGGCAAGATGCCCTGCCGGCTAAGACGCTCCGCCAGCCATTCCCGGGTAAAGGGCGGCGGCTTCAAGTCATCAGAAGGAGACAACGGTCTGCAATGCGCTAGTAATGGAGGAGGCTATTTTATCCTTCACGCAATGGTATAGAATCTCCGGGCACCCCGGAACGGCGACAATTGACCGCTGTCGAAGGGCGCGGCCAGGAACTGCCGAAACACGATACGAGGAGACGACGATGAAACTGCGCAGTCTGATTGCTGCCGTAATGTTCGCAATGGCAGGTAGCGCGTTTGCGATGCACTGCCCTATGGACATGAAGAAAATCGACGAAGCATTGGCGAAGAAGCCGGAAATCTCCGCCAGCAAGCTCGCGGAGGTAAAGAAGCTGCGGGCCGAAGGCGAGAAGTTGCACAACGCCGGCAAGCACCAGGAGTCGGTGGACACCCTTGCCAAGGCGATGGCGATTCTGGGAATCAAATAACCAGAAACATGCACACCAGCCCCGCTCCGCGGCGACGCGCAGCGGGGTTTTTTGCGACCGTCACGCCGTCACGATCGTAACGTCGTCACGGCCTTTAGGTCACGGCACCGCCGCAGGATGAGCCGGATCCAGCGGTGCAGCCGTAGCAGTGATTCGCGGTGACAATGCGTCTCCCGTTCAGTTTTGCAAGATCGAAGTCGCGAATATGCCTCGGCGTTCCGTTGGCAAGCGGCAAGTCCAACATCTGGTTGAAGTCGCAGTCATAGAGCGTGCCCTCCCAGCCAACCGATAGAGTGTAGCGGCACATCACGCCCGCCGCCGCCGCGGGATTGAACGCGTTCGCCAGGCGCTCCATGTAGCCCTCGTAGTTTCCGCTCTCGATCAGGAATTCGAGAAAGCGGCTGATCGGCATGTTGGTGATCGTATACAGGTGGTTGAAAGTTACGCCGTGGCGTCGCGACAATTCGCGACGGAACTGCGCCTCGGCGGCGTCCTGCTTCGCCGGCAGAAAGGCCCCGACCGGGTTGTGCACCAGATTCAGCGAAAGGCCGCTGCCTTCTACGCCGTATCCCAGGCGGTTCAGCATCTGCATGGCCAGGATGGATTTCTCGAACACTCCGTCCCCGCGCTGCGCATCGGTCTGCGAAGACTGGAAATACGGCAGCGAAGCCACCATTTCCACGCGATTGCTCGCAAGGAACTCGGCAAGGCCCGCCTGTGGCTTCAGCAACAGGACGGTGAGATTGCAGCGGTCGATGACCTGACGCCCCAACGCACGCGCCCGCTCGACCAGCCAGCGGAAGTTGGGATTGAGTTCCGGCGCTCCACCGGTGATGTCAACAGTGGGGATGTCGGTCTGCGACAGCGCCCTGATGCACAACTCGGCCGTCTCGCGCGTCATCTGCTCGGTGCGCTCGGGGCCGGCGTCGACGTGGCAATGCCGGCAGGTTTGGTTGCAGAACTTCCCGACGTTGATCTGAAAAACGGTGATCCCCGCGGCATGAAGCGGCTGGAGTCCCGCGGTCGCCAGCTTTGCCTCGAACGGCGGACAGTCCTTCGCCGCCGAAAGCCGCCTTAACTGTTCCTGGCTCGAAGCCAGCGGGTCCCTTCTGGAGATGAGTGTAAGCCCCATGTACGCAGTCTCACATCGACAATTTATCGACCACGTTGCGCATCTGCACGCCATGCACCAGCGACGAGCCACCACGAATGGCACACGCAACGTGCACCGCCTCGGTCATCTCTTCCACGTTCGAGCCCTTCTCGAGGCAGGCCTGGGTATAAGCGTCAATGCAGTAGGGGCACTGCACCGCATGAGCTACGCCCAGTGCGATCAACGCCTTCTCCCGCTCCGACAACGCGCCCTCGGCGAACACCGCGCCGTAGTAGCCAATGAATTTTTCCCACAACTCCTTGTTGCCCTTGCCCATCTCGGCAAATTTGGACAAATCGTGCGGGTGGTAATAGGTTTCCATGCAAATTCTCCTTATTGGGCTTGTGCAGCGGAAATGATACGCGGCCGGTGGCGGCTTGGATGAGTCTCCGGGAAGCTTGCAGACAGGTCAAGTGAGGGGCGAAGAAATGGCTGGGCTGAGTGCCGAGTGCCGAGTGCCGAGTGCTGAGTGCTGAGTGCTGAGTGCTGAGTTCTTAAACAAAGATGAAATCGCCCTTGCGTTCCTTGCATGTTTTCTTGCCGTTTTTTGCGCCCTCTGCGTCAACGCTCTTGTGGCCAGCCATCGGCCGGCTGGACAACATCCCCGAGCCGGATCATTCCGCCATTGGCGACGCGCGCAATGATGCCGCCGTGACCCCGCATGGCGTTGTAACCTCCCGCCCCCAGCGCCTCTTCCATGCGCGAACACGGATCGCAGGTCCCGGTGCCTTCCAGCACCGTATCACCGATGCGGAAACAGCGGTCTCGCAGCGCGTAGAGGTTGATCCCCGAAACCAGAATATTGCGCCGGACCCACTCGGGGCGTACCACCGGCTTGCCGAGCAGCGTCGCCACGGCTACCAGATGTTCCGCCTGGATCAGCGTCACCTGGCGCTTGCCGTTGTTCTTCGATGCGTAGTGATCGCCCGCCAGACCGTAGCCCGCGATCGCTTCCACCCGATCGAGCGCCGCCAGCGGCGCCCGCCGTTCGAGCCGGATGCCGATCCACTCCACTTTCCCCGCCCGGGGAAAGTGGGCCATCAGCTTCGCCAAATCTCCATCTTGATTCATAGATCTATTCCATTTTAGCCACAGAGGACACAGAGGACACAGAGAAACTTAAGAAGAAATGTGTGAGAACACTCGTGCGCGCAGACTAGGCGACTCGTAACGCCATACTTGCCGGCTCGTCATCATCGGGTCCCTGGGGTGATGGTGCCTTGGCGTAATGACTGAACGTGAACAAGGAGGTGCCTTTGCCGTCGGTCAGCTTAGCCAATTCGGAGGCGTAACCCAGCATTTCTACCAAAGGCACTTCCACGCGTACGAGCATGCCGGATGCTACGTCTTCCATACCGGTGATTAACCCTCTACGCCCGGTAAGGTCTCCCACGACGTTGCCCACAACTTCCGCGGGAGTCGTCACCTCAACAAGCATTATTGGCTCTAATAGGACAGGCCCAGACTTGGCGAGAGCAGTCTTGCTCGCAATGATTGCCGCCTGTTTGAATGCATCTTCTGTCGAATCGATATCGTGGTAACTGCCATCGAATAAGGACACTTCGATGTCGGTGACAGGGTACCCTGCAATTGGACCTGTCCTGAGCGCTTCGCGCACACCTTCCTCAACAGCGGGAATAAAAACCTTCGGCACAACCTTCTGAACGATACGATTTGAAAACGTTACTCCTTTGCCTACTTCTGCGCGTTCCATGCGTATCCAGACGTGGCCATATTGACCGCGGCCCCCGGACTGCTTGATTAACTTGCCTTCAACCTCCACCGAGCGTGTGACGGTTTCGCGGTATTCGATCGAAAGTCCTCCGATTTCGACGCTCGCGCCAAGACGCTTTCTCATCTCAATGGCAACGGAATAAATACGTTGCTCGTCAGTGCCTTTGAGCCAAACACCGTCCGACACAACTTCTACGGTCAAATCGCTGCTCTCGCGCAAAACTTCCTTTGCGTAATCCAATAACCTTTCCGGAGTAAGTTCCGATGAGCGAATCGCGAGTCGGAGCGGATGCACCTTGTTGTGGCCTTCCTTCGCGTACCTTTGCGTCCTTTGCGTTGAGCGCGTTTCAGGTCTTGTTCTTACCGACCATCTCTTCTGGGCGGACCCACTGGTCGAACTGTTCCGCAGTGACGTAACCGAGCTTCACGGCCGCCTCCTTGAGCGTCGTGCCTTCCCGGTACGCTTTCTTGGCAATTTGCGCCGCCTTGTCGTAGCCGATGTGCGGATTGAGCGCAGTCACCAGCATCAAGGATTCTCGCACCGACTTCTCTATGCGTTCGCGGTTCGGTTCGATACCGACCGCGCAGTTGTCGTTGAAGCTCACCGAGCCGTCGGCGAGCAGCCGGACGCTCTGCAGGAAGTTGTGGATGATGACCGGCTTGAACACGTTCAGCTCGAAGTTGCCCTGTGATCCGCCGACGTTGATAACCACGTCGTTGCCGAACACCTGGCAGCAAGCCATGGTCAGCGCTTCCGACTGCGTGGGATTCACCTTGCCCGGCATGATCGAGCTACCCGGTTCGTTCTCGGGGATTTTCAACTCGCCGATGCCGCAGCGCGGACCGGACGCCAGCCAGCGGATATCGTTGGCAATTTTCATCAGCGAGGCCGCCAGTGTTTTCAGCGCCCCGTGTGCGTGCACGAGCGCATCGTTGGCCGCCAATGCCTCGAACTTGTTGCGCGCCGAGACGAACGGCAGCCCGGTCGCCTTCCCCAGTTCCTTCGCCACCCGTGCGCCGAACTCCGGATGCGCGTTTAGACCGGTTCCCACCGCAGTACCACCCAGTGCCAGTTCGCACAAGTGCGTCAATGACGCCTGTACGTGGGCGATGCCGTGGTCGAGTTGGGAAACGTAGCCGGAAAATTCCTGCCCGAGCGTAAGCGGCGTAGCGTCCTGCAGGTGGGTACGGCCGATCTTGATGATGTCGTCGAATGCCCTGGATTTCTGCCCGAGCGTGTCGCGCAACGTCTTCAGGGACGGCACCAGCCGGTCATGCAACGCCCGCACCGCGGCAACATGCATCGCCGTCGGAAATACATCGTTGGAGGACTGGCCCTTGTTGACGTCGTCGTTCGGGTGCACGAGACGCTTCTCGCCGCGGCTGCCGCCGAGAATTTCCGACGCCCGGTTGGCGAGCACCTCGTTCATGTTCATGTTGGTCTGGGTGCCGGAGCCGGTCTGCCAGACCACCAGGGGAAATTCCTCGTCATGCTTCCCGGCGATGACCTCGTCCGCTGCCTGGATGATGGCGTTGCCGTTCCTTGCATCCAGCAGGCCGAGCTCGATGTTCACCGCAGCGGCGGCGCGCTTCACTAGCGCCAGCGCGCGAATCAGCTCCATCGGCATGCGCTCGCCGGAGATGCGGAAGTTCTGCAGGCTGCGCTGGGTCTGTGCGCCCCACAGGCGGTCGGCCGGGACTTCAATCTCGCCGAAGGTATCGCGCTCGATTCTCGTATTCATCGGTTTCGCTTCGCGAGTAATTGGTAAATAGTAATTGGTAAAGTCTAGAAGAAGTTGTCCTTAGCTTGTCACCCCTTCACACATTCACCCTTCACTCCTTCACGCCTCGTTTTTCTGCTACCAGGGAATGGGTTTTTTGTCGCGGAAGAAACCGCCGGTGGGGCCGTCGTGCGGCAGCATCGCCAGCCAGACCGCGGTTTCGGCACCCTGCTCCACGCTGCGTGATGCTTCCGGCCCACCCATGTCGGTGCGCACCCATCCCGGACACATGGAGTTCACAAGGATATTGTCCCCCTCCGTCGCCTTTGCGACCATGCGGGTAAGCGCATTCAGCGCCGTTTTCGATACCCGGTACGCCGGGGTGCCGTCCCCCATGCCATCGAGTTGGCCGAGGCCGCTGGACATGTTCACCACCCGGCCATAGTGGTTCTTCTGCATCAGCGGCACCACCGCCTGGCACATGCGCAGCGCGCCGTAAAAATTGGTCTCCAGCGTGGCACGAAAGGTTTCCTCCTTTTCCCTGAGCACACTGGTCGAACGGCTGTCGATCAAAATGCCTGAATTGTTCACCAGCACGTCCATCCGGCCGTACTCGCTCTCGATGTGCCGGGCGATGGCAGCAACGCCGGCCTGGTCGGTGACATCGAGCTGGTGGTGCAAGACGTCGAGTCCTTCCTTCGCTAGCTTTTTCCGGGCCTCCCGGCCCGTCTCCGGGTCGCGGCTGGTCAGCACTACCCGCAACCCCTTGCGCGCAAGCTGACGGCAAATCTCGTAGCCGATTCCCCTGTTGGCTCCGGTCACCAGCGCCAGCCGTTTGTCCATTGTCGCCATTTCAGTTCCTCGATAAGACTCAAACTCGTTAGCCACAGAGGACACAGAGAACACAGAGGAAGAACAAAAACGAGGAAAGAGAAAATGAATTAGGAGGGGTGACCGTTCACGAACCTACACCATCAACTGTTATGTGATGGATCGTCAGCCCATGAAAGGTTCTAACCCCGGCATTTCTTTGTTCCTGTCTTTCCTCTGTGCTCTCTGTGTCCTCTGTGGCAAAAGCATCTATCGTGTTGAAGACGCCTTGGGGGATGACGCCCCGAGGTCGGCAAGCGGATGCTCGTGCGCCTGCCAGGGACTGGCGAAGAAACCCTCGAGCCATTCAGGCGTCACTTGCGCCAGCGTCGCCGGCCGCCAGCGCGGGCGACGATCCTTGTCGATAAGCAGCGCGCGGACACCCTCGGCAAGATCCGGGCGGGCGGCGCAAGTCGTCGACGCCACCAATTCGACGCGGAAAACTTCAGCCAGCGAGGCATGCCGCATGCGCCGCTGCAGGGCATGCGACAACGCAGCCGAACCGGGCGATCCAGCGGCAAGCGTCGCAGCAGCCTTTGCCAGCCACGCATCCTGCGTTTTCATGCCGGTGACGGCCGCGACGATTTCCGGCAGCGTTGCGTATCCGCACAACTCGCCGATGAGGTCGAGATGCTCGCGCAGCGGGCCGGGCGCCGGAAGCGCAATCGCGACGCTGCGCAGCACGTCCGTGAGCAGGCGATGACCGTCCGCTGCGTCCGCAGTCCACGGTTGCCGCATCAGGCTTTGCATGACCCGGGCCTTGTCGGCGTGTGCGATCTGGTAATCCGCAAAGCGCGCGAACAGCGTATCGGCAGCGTTCAACTGGGCACCCGTGAGCGCGAGAAAGAGGCCGCTGCGTCCCGGTGCGCGGTTAAGCAGCCAGGTACCACCGACATCGGGATACAGGCCGATGGTGATCTCCGGCATGGCCACGCGCGAGTGCTCGGTCACCACGCGATGGCTTGCACCCGACATCAGCCCAAGGCCGCCTCCCATCACGATCCCGTGCCCCCAGCACAGCACCGGCTTCGGATAAGCGTGAATCAGGTAATCGAGCCGGTACTCCCGGGAGAAGAACGCGAGTGCGTAGGCGTTGCCTCGAATATCGTCGCGCTGGGCCGACGCATGATGATCCACCATGGTGCTGTAAAGTTTGTGAAGGTCGGCACCTGCGCAAAACGCCTTCTCGCCGGCCGCCTCCAGGACCACGAATGCGACGCCGGGATCAGCCGCCCACGCCGATAGGCGCTCGAAGAGCAGGTCGATCATTTCCAGCGACAGGGAATTCAGCGACTTCTCGGCGTTCAGGCGCGCGACGCCCGCTCGTACGCCGTTGTCCGCTCGTCGTTCTTCGAATAGTACCGGATGGGTCCCGGGATCGGTCATGCGACGTTCAATCCTGATGCAGAAAAAGGCTGGTTAACACGAAGGATCACGAAGGAAAGTTACACGAAGGAAAGCGAACGGAACTGGACGTCTAGTTCGGTCGGTGTCGATGACATTGGCGCGATTCGGTGTGTCTATGAGCCAGACAGGCGGCTAGTTCCAGGACATTTTTTATCTTCATGCGTTTCCTGCTTTTTGATTCTCCTTCGTGTTCCTTCGTCTTTCCTTCGTGACCCTTCGTGTTCAAGGTGTTTCAGATCTGCCTTTGAGATAAGGCGTCGACCGAGGCCAGCGCCGCCATGTTCACCAGCCGCCGCACGCTGGCGGTGGGCGTGAGAATGTGCACCGGCTTGGCCGCGCCCAGCAGCATCGGTCCGACGGTGATGCCTTCGCCGGCAGTGATCTTGAGCAGGTTGAAGGAAATATTGGCCGCGTCCAGCGTGGGCATGATCAGCAGGTTTGCCTCGCCCTTGAGCCGCGAGTTCGGGAAGAGCCTCATGCGGATGTCCTCGTCCAGCGCCGCGTCGCCGTGCATTTCGCCTTCGACCTCAAGATGCGGTGCCTTCTGTTCGAGAATCTCGCGTGCCGCGCTCATCTTCTGCGCCGACGGATTGCGCGAACTGCCGAAATTGGAATGCGACAGCAGCGCGATCTTGGGGACTATGCCAAAACGCTGCACTTCGTCGGCAGCAAGCATGGCGATCTCGGCCAGCTGAGTCGCGGTCGGATCCGGGTTCACGTAGGTATCGCAGATGAACAGCGTGCGTTTCGGCAGGATCAGCATGTTCATCGCGGCGAACTGGTTCACGCCCTTGCGCAACCCGATCACGTTGGCGACGTAACCGAGGTGCAGAGAATGCTCGGCGATGGTCCCGCACAGCATCGCATCGGCGTCGCCCCGGCGTACCATCAGTGCGCCGATCAGCGTAGTGCGGCGTGTAACTTCACGCCTGGCGTATTCCATCGATACGCCTTTGCGTTGCACCAGGGCGTAGTACTCCTGCCAGTAGTCGCGAAACCGCGGATCGGAGTTCGGGTTCACCATCTCGAAGTCGCGGCCGGGCCGAATTCGCAGCCCGAACTTCTCGATTCTCGGATTCAGCACCTCCGGGCGGGCGATCAGGATCGGCCTGGCCACGCCCTCGTCCACCACGACTTGAACGGCTCGCAGCACGCGTTCGTCCTCGCCCTCGCAGAACACCACGCGGCTGGGGTTTTTCTTCGCGACGGCGAATACCGGTCTCATGATGAGACCGGAGTGGTAGACGAATTGGGACAGTTGCTGGTGGTAGGCGGCGAAATCCCCGATCGGACGCGTGGCGACACCGCTTTCCATCGCCGCTTTCGCCACTGCCGGCGCGATCTTGACGATAAGCCGCGGATCGAAAGGCTTCGGGATCAGGTATTCCGGGCCGAACGAAAGGTCCTGCTCGCCATACGCGATGGCCACGATGTCGGATTGTTCCGCCTGCGCCAGCTCGGCGATCGCGTGCACCGCCGCGAGCTTCATCTGCTCGTTGATGGTGGTCGCGCCCACGTCCAGCGCGCCACGGAAGATGAATGGAAAGCACAGCACGTTGTTCACCTGATTCGGGTAATCCGAACGGCCGGTTGCAATGACGGCGTCCGGCCGCACCGCCTTCGCCTGGTCCGGCAGGATCTCGGGCTCAGGATTGGCGAGCGCAAGGATCAGCGGCTTCTGCGCCATTTTCTTCACCATCTCCGGCTTCAGCACCTTGGCTGCCGACAGGCCGAGAAAGATGTCCGCATCCGCAATGATGTCGGCTAACGTGCGCGCCTTGGTGTCTTTGGCATAGCGGACTTTATTGTCGTCCATCTCCTCCTTGCGGCCGCTGTACACCACGCCCTTGATGTCGGAAACCCATATGTTCTTCATCGGCAGCCCGAGGCTCACCAGCAGGTCCAGGCAGGCCAGCGCCGCCGCTCCGGCCCCCGAGCACACCAGCTTCACCTTGCCGATGTCCTTGCCGACTACCTTGAGGCCGTTCAGCACCGCTGCGCCGACGATGATGGCGGTGCCGTGCTGATCGTCGTGGAACACCGGAATCTTCAGCCGGCTGCGCAGCTGCTTCTCGATGTAGAAGCACTCCGGCGCCTTGATGTCCTCGAGATTGAGTCCGCCAAATGTGGGCTCGAGGCTGGCGATGATTTCCACCAGCTTGTCCGGATCGCGCTCGTTGATTTCTATATCGAACACGTCGATGCCGGCGAACTTCTTGAACAGCACACCCTTGCCTTCCATCACCGGCTTGGCTGCGAGCGGTCCGATTGCGCCCAGTCCGAGCACCGCAGTTCCGTTGGTGATCACGCCGACCAGGTTGCCGCGCGCGGTGTAGTTGCGCGCGCTGCCGGGGTCGTTGACGATCTCTTCGCAGGCTGCGGCGACGCCGGGCGAATAGGCAAGCGCGAGATCGCGCTGGTTGATCAGGCCTTTGGTGGGAACGACGGAAATCTTGCCGGGGATGGGTAAGCGGTGGTAGTCGAGCGCACTCTTGCGCAAGTGCTCGTCCATGGATACTCCGTAATCAACAGGTTGCTGCGATTATACGGGAGCCACTTCGCGACTACTGCGGCCCTTGCGGCCCGATGAGTGCGTTTGTGGGAGGACGGGGTTTTTGTTATGGTTGGCTGCAAGGCCGATCCGCAGCAATGCGGCCGGATGTTGGTTGGTGCGTCGCCCGATTTTCCGCAGCGAGGTCTCATGCATCGTTCTATCGCCCGGCATCTCTCCCGCCTGTTATTGCTCGTCGCGGCCCTGGCAGCCGGGAATGTCCTGGCGCAGAAAACAGGCGCCACCCCGCTGATCTGGGAAGTACGCTCTGCGGGCAACGCCGTGTATCTGCTGGGATCGATTCACCTCGGGCGCAGCGACATGTACCCGATGGGGCCGGTGGTCGAAAAGGCCTATCAGGCATCGAAGATCGTCGCGCTCGAAGCCGACCCTACCGACCAGCAGGCGGTCATGGCGGCGATCTCGGGCTCCCTTTATCAGCCGCCGGAAACTCTGCAGAAGAACCTGCCGAGGCCGTTGCTGGCCAGACTTTCCAGGACGCTGGAACGCTACGGGATTCCGCTGGAACAGGCCCAACAGATGAAGCCGTTTCTGGTGGCGATCACACTTGCTTCGATCGAGTACGCCAAGGCGGGATTCGACCCGTCTTTAGGGGTAGACATGCATCTCGCCCGACGAGCCAAGCAGGACGGTAAGCGTCTGGTGGAACTCGAATCGCTCGGAGGTCAGATAGAATTGATGAACAACATGTCGGACCGCCTGCAGGAAAATCTGCTGCAGGTAACGCTGGAATCCATAGACAACGGGGAAATCCCGGCAGTGGTCGATTCAATGGTAAAAGCATGGAGGTCCGGCGACGGGAAAAAACTGCAGGACGCGGTATCCGCAGAGGAGCGCAAGCTGCCGGCCGCACTCGCGCAGGAGTTTCACCGGAAACTCATGTCGGATCGCAATATCGCGATGGCGGAAAAAATCGAAACGATTCTCAAGGGATCCGATGCGCATTTCATCGCCGTCGGCGCGGCGCATTTGCTGGGACAGGACAACGTTCTGCAGATCCTGGCGCAAAAGGGTTACCGGGTGCGCCCGCTCTGACGATGGACTACGCCGCCCCAGGAATCCGCACCGAACTCTATCCCGACATAGAGCCGCATCAGTCCGGCTATCTCAGGCTCGACCAGCGCCACGAGATGTACTGGGAAATATCGGGAAACGACGACGGCGTGCCAGTGGTGTTCTTGCACGGCGGGCCGGGCGCGGGCGCGAGCCCGATGCACCGGCGCTTCTTCGATCCGGCGCACTATCGCATCGTGATCTTCGACCAACGCGGCGCTGGCCGCTCGCGTCCACACGGCGAACTCGCCGGCAACACCACCCCGAACCTGATCGCCGACATGGAGAAACTGCGCGTGCGCCTCGGCATCGACAAGTGGATTGTGTTTGGAGGTTCATGGGGTAGCACGCTGGCGCTGGCCTATGGCGAAGCGCATCCGCAACGCTGCATGGCGCTGGTACTGCGGGGCATCTTTCTGTGCCGCAAGCTGGAGATCGACTGGTTCCTCTACGGCATGCGCTTCGTCTATCCGGAGGCGTGGCGCAAGTTCGCCGAGTTCGTTCCCGAGGCGGAGCGCAAGGACCTGCTCACCGCTTACTCGAAAAGGCTGAACGACCCCGATCCGGAAGTGCATATGCCGGCAGCGCATCAGTGGAGCATCTACGAAGGTTCCTGTTCGACGCTACTGCCCAGTCCTTCCACGGTTGCGCACTTTGCCGAGGACATCGTCGCGCTGGGGCTAGCCCGCGTCGAGGCGCACTACTTTTCCAACAGCATCTTTCTGCCGGAGAACTCGCTGCTGGAGAACGCGGGCCGGTTGCGGTCTATTCCGGGAATCATCGTTCAGGGACGCTACGACATGGTGTGTCCGATCGTGTCCGCAGACGACCTGCATCGCGCCTGGCCGGAAGCGAAGTACATCATCGTGCCCGATGCCGGTCACTCGGTGTGGGAACCGGGCATCAGCGCGCGACTGGTGGCGGCGATGGAAAGACTTAAGAGCAGGGGCGAGGGGCGAGGGACGGGGGGCGAGTAAGAACCAAGGAATCTATCGCAGGACACACGCCAAACTTCCACTGATGAGGCGGAATAGGGGTGGAATGTATCAGATCCATTTTTTGCCTTCCTTCGTGCGTCCTTGAATTTCCTTCGTGCCCTTCGTGTTAAACGTGTTTTATCGAATTTGCAAAAAAAAAGCCCGGCGAAGCCGGGCTTTTCTGTTTCGGTCTGACCCTCGATCAGGCGCTGATCCGTACCAGGCGCCGGGTGCTTTCGACCGAGCGGGCGCCGTTCGCCCACTCGACGTAAGCCTCGTCACCGATTATGGACTCGACTACGCCGTCGGTACGCTCGAGCAAACCGAACGTGCCCAGAAGATTCACGCGCGAACGCACCGAGATCTGCGGACGACGCGTATTGAACAAGCGACGAAAGGCTGAAATCATGCCGGCCTCCGCTTAAAGGTACAGGACCGGATGGCTGGCCTTAGCGTCGAGACGGCGCAACCGGTACTCCAAGTCCTCCGTGGCCTCAGCCTGGGTGAGAATCGCCTCACGCCTGAGAATTTGACGTTGATTCAATAGTTTATCGAATGCTTCCAAAACATGGCTAAGAATACTCACTGTGACCCCCGTCTTCTATATTGCACTGCGCCATTATCGTCCATAGAGAGGGGTTGTATATAGCTCGGACGGCATTGCTGCTATGCAAAAAAAGCATGAAACGGAGAGTGGATAGAGCAATACGGGGGACAGTCAGGGCGAAGGACTGCGCGGGTATGCGAGTCCCCACGAATTAGCGGAACAGGACACTAAGTCTTTGTTCCGCGCCCCTCGTCTTTGGGTTTCTTTGGGGCCTTCTGTGAGGTCGCCGCGGCAGATTCCTGGATCGACTGCAATGCCGATTTCTGCATCTCCATCGTCTTCATGGTCATCTGCACGAAGGTCAGGTTCATCTTCAGCCAGTTCTCGACCGACTGCAGTTCCGCGATTTTTTTCTCCACTTCCTCGACGCTCATGGTTGGCTGGAACATGCCGGGGATGGGGAACGACATCGGATTCCACATCTTCTGGAAGAACTCGAACAACTCCTTCGATGAATCTTCAGCCATTGCTTTGCTCCGCAGTGACGAGTGACAAGTGACGGGTGACGAGTCGAGGTCAAACGCCCTCAACGTCACGATTTTGTCGTTGTCGATCTTGTAATTCGGGCTTGCAGCGGACTGCAATTTCTTCAGGCGAAGATAGTGGCGATGCTAGTCACTCGTCACT
>Ga0137409_10001061_pt1 | contig 29727 bp, 27 predicted proteins | sample CZODoug1_16funga_FD_122059 | JGI IMG/M metagenome (GOLD analysis project Ga0137409, IMG submission 122059) | Vadose zone soil fungal communities from Angelo Coast Range Reserve, California, USA - CZODoug1_16fungal (Hybrid Assembly) | ecosystem: Environmental > Terrestrial > Soil > Vadose zone...
TCCCATCGGCCGCTCCAGTGGTCGTTGCCCCATTCGCCGCGATTCCAGCCTCGGAACTGGGCGCCGTCGACCACGCTGCCGTCGCGATACTCAAACATGTGTTCTCGTCCGTTCGGGCCGCGCGCAAAAATTCGCAGCACCTTCGCGTGTCCCTCATCCGGATCCACGTTGAACGTTCGATAATCCAGCCGGAACGTCCGGTCCTGACGCGCTATTTCCCGCAGGCGGTTCGTGACATCCACGTGCCGGCGTTCGCTTCCGTATTGCGCGCTAACAATCAGGAACGCGCCCTCGTCGTCGCCGCCAGCGCTGCCATTCCAATTGCCGCTCCAGTGGCCGCCACCCCAATCGCCGCTGTTCCAGCCGCGAAACATGGCGCCATCGATCACGCTGTCATCTACAAACTCAAACATCCTTTCCCGCCCGTTCGGACCGCGCGCAAAAATGCGCAGCGACTTCCCATGTCCTTCGTCAGGGTCCACGCCGAACGTCCTGTAATTCAACCGGAAGGCCCGATCCTGACGCGCCATTTCCCGCAGCTGGCTGGTGACATCCACATGCTGGCGATCGCTGCCGTATTGCGCGGTGAGAATTACATACTGACCGTCGTCATCGTCCCTTCTGCCATTCCAGCCGCCGTTCCAGTGCTGGTCGCCCCAGTCAGCTTGTCTCCAGCTGCGAAACATCGATCCGTCGACGACAAGGCCGTCGCGAAACTGAAACATCCGTTCCCGCCCGTTTGGACCCCGAGCAAAAATCCTCAACTCCTTGGTTCTCCCGTGATCCGGATCTGCGTTCATCGAGTCGTGGGTGACTCGGAAAGGACGGTCCCCGCGCGCCAATTCCTTAAGACGCGCGGTCACGTCCACATGGCTGCGCTCCGACCCATATTGGGCGCTGAGAATCAGATACTCGCCGGTATCGTCGCCCCTTTGGGCCGCCAGTCTTCCCGGCATAAAACACAACGCCGCCAGCAAACAGATCGTGAAATGAATGCGAAACATAAATCTCCTCTCACTCTGAAATCAATCGAGTCGGTCCGCCAACACGCCCATCTTACCCCCTCCGGGATCGAGAGCCTGCAATTCCGGTTGCCAGGGCGGGAAAACGTCACGTCGGACCCGACGAGTAATTGACCTCCTCCTCCGTGCTGACCGCGACCGGTTCGCCGCTCACGAAATATAGGTGTTGCCCCAACCACTCGGTCATGATGATGTACCCGGCCGCCTTGTTGCAGATCCCCGAGGCCAAGAGTATAGTTCGGGCGGACTAGGGGACCGCAATCGGAAATAATGGTCGGAAACGCTGGTAGGGAGGATCGTCATGGGATTCATTACTTGGATTGTGGTTGGACTGATCGCAGGTTGGCTGGCCGGCCAGGTTATGAAGGGCGGCGGCTACGGCGTACTCGTGGACATCATTCTCGGAATCCTCGGCGGCATCCTGGGCGGATGGGTGTTCGGCCTTCTGGGAATCTGGCCCGGCGGCGGCATCATCGGTTCCATCATCGTGGCGTTTGTGGGGGCCGTAATTCTGGTCTGGATTACTCGTCTGCTGAAAAAAGCCTGAGGAAAAGTTCCATCTGACCAAGGAGCGTAGTCTCGCACTTGCGCCAAGCGGAGCCTTCGATTGGCAAAAAAACTCGAAAACCCTCTGCCGCCGCCCACCATCTATATTCATTGCACCTCCGGTACCTGCCGCGCGTCTTGACCGCGCCGCCGTGTGCAGATAGCCTTTTCCTTTAACTTTCTGTCATGTCGGTTTCAGATACTCCTGGCGCGGGCCGTCTAACCAATTCATTCGACAGCACTTTTGTGCTCAAGTCGCCTCCCGGCGGCGCGCAACTTTCTGGCCCAATTGGGGTTCCAACAGATGTGAGCAGCGTGGCCCTCGATCGTGGACTGCTGTCAGCGGCGGGAGGCTTGCCCATCGCCGCGACGTCGGGCACCAATATGCCGGAAGCCCCCACTGACGCCGAGGTCATGCTCCTTGTTAAAACGGGAGACGAGTCCGCGTTCACCTTCCTGGTGCAGAAATACCGGCGCCAGATGGTGGGTTTCATGTATCGCATGTGTCACAATCCGGCGGCGGCGGAAGAATTGGCGCAGGAAGTTTTCCTGCGCGTCTACCGGTCGCGTGAGGGTTACGAGGCGAGCGCCAAGTTCAATACCTGGCTCTATCGGATCGCGACGAACCTGGCGGCAAATCACGCGCGCGACACGCGACACGAGCGCGCGGAGAATACGGTCCGGCTAGACGAGCCCGATCAGGAAACCGGCGCAACTCCGGACCTGGCCGACAGCTCGTTGACGGCGGAAGAACAATTGTTGCGGCGGGAACGGATGGCGGTGATCCGTCAGAAAGTCCAGTCCCTGCCGGAACGTCAAAAGACGGCGGTGATCCTGCACAAATATCAGCAGATGGACTACCGCGAGATCGCCGCGGTGATGAAGCTCAGCGAGTCGGCGACCAAGTCGCTGCTGTTCCGCGCCTACGAAACTTTGCGCGAGCAACTGAAGGAATTGGTTTTGGTGAAATAAGGGGACGCAGTATGAATTGCACTCAAGTTCGCGAACTGTTGCCGGACCTGGCCGCCGGCATGGACAAGGGGACGCAGGACGTCCAGACACATATTGCCTCCTGCTCCGCATGTGCCGCGAAGTTGCAGGGTTTTCGACAGACCATGTCCCTGCTCGACCAATGGCAGGCGCCTGATCCCGGACCGTACTTCGATACGCGGCTGGGCGCGCGTCTCCGCGAAGAGATGGCGCGTCCTGCAGCGGGCTGGCTGCATTGGCTGCGCCGCCCGGCGTTCGCGGTCTCTCTGGCAGCTGCGATGGTCGCAGGAGGACTGGTGATCGCCAATCGCGATGTTCTCTTTCCTGGCAATGCTGAGGAATTGGCAATCGTAATTCCCGTTCCCAGCGTCCCCGCTGAGCCGGGTACGGCGGTGGGCGATTTGCAGGCATTAGAGAAGAATGACGACCTGTACGCAGATTTTGATGTGCTTGATGAACTTCAGGTCCAGGATGGAGTGACGGCGACACCGTGAGAGGAGAGCAGGCGTTGTCAGGACGGACAAAAATCGCGCTGGCCGCACTGGCAGTTCTGTGTTTGACCGCCGCTCCGTCATTTGCCCAACACCCCGCTGTGCGGCCGCGCCAGCAGCAAAAACTTGGGCAGCGCAAGCAAGAGCGAGCCGCCCGCCCGAGCGAACGCGTCGTCCAGAACCATGCGGGGGACTGGCTTCGCCGCTACAAGGACCTGCCTCCCGACCAGCAGCGCCAGGCACTCCAGAACGATCCCGATTTCCAGAAACTTTCGCCGCAGCGGCAGGCACAGCTATTGCAGCGGCTGCAACGTTTCTCCAGCCTGCCGACGCAGCAGCAGGATCGAATCCTGAGCCGGATGGAAACCTGGGAGCACCTCACCCACGATCAAAAACTACAGGCGAAAGGATTGTTCCAGCAGATTCAGCAGTTGCCGCCCCAGCGCCGCCGCCAGATCACACGCGCCGTTCGCAGCATGCGCGACCTCACGCCGGAACAGCGCGAGCAGTTAATCAATTCCGATCGCTACAAGAGCATGTTCTCGGACCACGAACGCGAACTGCTGAGTGGAGCCGCGCGCCTCCCGCTGGCACCAGGCGATCCAAACGGACAAGCCGGCACGCCCGACGAGTAGACCTCCCCTTTTCAGCGGAGGCGACTCTGCCCCCATTTCGTCTTATCGATCTTTCGGTGTGAGGGGCGAGAGCGTGTGCGCGGGAAAGATCCTCATCGCACGGGCTACGCCTTTGTCGTCGATGGTCACAGTCACGTGTACGATTCGCCCCGCAGTCAGTGCAACTCGCTGATGTCGCGCGAAGGCATTGCTCACGTCGATCGCGATGCTGTGGCCGCTCCGCAAGGAGAGCTGGATCTCGGCGCCACTCACCCGGCAAACTGTCCCGTAAAGCTGATGCGTTGCAGCGACCGATGCGCCCAATGCCGCGATCGCACTCTGAACTGGCGCGCACGTGACCACATCCGGCTGGGAAGCGGTAAAACCGCGTGGTAGCGCCATTCGGGCTCGACTGCCTTTCGGCGGCAGCAGACCAAAGATCTGGAGTTGTCGATAGCTCGCGATGTAGACCTTGCCGTTCGCAACCGTGGGCACGATGTTGGCGTTGCTGTTCACAGCGTGCGTCCAGGTGCCCGCCGGCGCGGTGAAAAGCTGAGAAGTCAGGTTGGCGGCATCGTATGCCATCAGCGCAACCGGCGTTCCGGGATCATTATCCGAAGACGTTTGCGGCTTTTGGATGAACCAAACCACTGCGCTGCCCGCGGCCGTTCCGTTGGAAGAAACCACCGGGATCGCTCCTCCATAGTCGGGTAGCCCGTCGGCCGGGCCCGATCCGGTGGATGTCTTCTTCACCATCTGAGTCGAAGGAGTGGTCTGGAGCTGCCAGCTTGTAACACCGTTCGATCCGCCCGTAAGAATGTAGCTCCTGCCATCGGACCCGACAAAATATGCCGGCCCACACCAGCAATTCCCCTGGTTCACTGTCTGCACGACGTTGTCGGGACCATTTGGCGTGTAGCCGCCGAGGCTGTCCCGATTCATAAGGAAGGCGCGCCCGTCTTTGCTGCCCCCCACGGCCAGATGCGGAATAGGTCCGGACTGCTCGGGAAGAAGAATCATGCCTGCTGAGCCAAGATCGAGGTCGACCTGGTCAAGCTGAAAGTAGTTGCTGGGAGTAAAGCTATCCACCAGGCTGCTCAGGTTTCCCGAGAGGTGGACGATACTGTCCGGCCGATTGAAGCTCTGCGAATAGCTGGGCTGGCCCGGATCGCTATTGCCCGTGGAAAAATAAACATCGCCGTTAGCATCCGCTGCCGGCGCATAGCCCGACTGCCAGATCGACGAGAGGAAATAAGAAAAGTGCCGTGTATCCAGCGTGTCCGTAACATCGCTACCCGCAGGCAGCAGTGATACCGCATCGTAGCGCGCGATGCTGCCCCGCGACAGATTGGGATTGATATCCCCATTGCTGCCAAAGGCGACGTAGATCGAGCCGTTGGCCTCTAGCAGTCCTGGACGCTGCAGCTGAAACTTCGCGTCGAATTTCCATGTGTTGCCATCCGCCAACACGGTTGAAAACTTTATCGTCGCGGGCTTCACGGCGTTCTTGCCGGAACTCAACGAGATCGCATGCAGGTGGAACGAGTCGATGCTGCCGTTAAACGTGTCGGCGACGAAATACAGGTTTCCCAGCGTGCGGTCGATCACCGGAGTACTCAGTATCCCCATAATCGGGAAGACATTGTCGTCAAAATTCTTGTATTGATACGGGACAGGGTTGCCGAATCTCTTATGCCAAAGCGTTTTCCCCGTGTCCGCGTCGAGTGCGTATACGCTGTTATTTTCCGTAGCCACGTAAACGACGTTGTGCACGCCCTGATTGAGAATCGTCTGCTGCGAAACGTAGAGCGGCTCGGCATCGACTCGTCCGTCGAGCACCACCGTCTTGAGTAATCCAAAGGAATTCACGTTGACGTTGCTCGTCGTGAGCTGGGACTCAGCCGAGAACCAGCCCGTGCGCAGATTGTCGCCGTGATAAGTGAGCACGTCCTGCGGAGATCCCGTGGGCGCGTTCGCTGCAAAAGCGGGACTCCCCACCATGGAAAAGAACGCGAGCACCAGGGGCATGGATTGGCGTCGAAAGGAGAGACTCATTGGAACCTCGTTCCCTGGAAATGCAAGGCTGGGATGGGCTTTTGGGATTTGAATCAGACAAGGGGGGACAGGCCTGAGACGCGACGATTATCGCATAGCCGGGCCTCGGTAGCGGCATCAAGTTTTGGTGAATTGTTTGTGGCTGCGTCGCCTGAAATCCAGCTGGTAGTACGGGTTGCGGCACGGCAGGAGTGCCAAAAAGTGACTGGAGCGCCGCTCCTTCCGAAGAATCAGATTCCTATGGGGTCCTCTCCAGGCTGGAACCGATACCATCGGCGTCATCGCTGATGGAGACTAGATAGGCCGTCGGCCGAGTGTCGCGTAGAAGGTCCGCTGGCGACCTGACCCTCGTCCAATTTTTACTGTAGGGCGCGATACCCTTTGGCGCTCCGCATCCAAGCAGCGCGGTTGAGGTGAAGATGTGACCAACCAATCATTCAGTCCGGATCGCGGCCCCGCGCAACGGGGCGTTGCCCTTGTCGTCGTTCTGACCCTTTGCATTGCAACCGGATGCGTCGCCCCTAAACGGGCGGCGAGCTTCGTTGTTCCCAAGCGCTGCATTAAAGTCGACTCTCAAAGCTTCACACGTCCTTGCAAGCAAATGGCGGATGGAAAAATTGTGTGCGACGGAGTCGTAGTGACAGCGACTTGTATCGAGGCCGCGCACTAGGGGTTTCCTTCTGGCGCTCGGCGATGAAGCACAGGCCAGATACGCCCGAGGATCAGGCTGCTCACCCGCCACTGGCATAGGATCTTGCAAAAGTGTTCCACGTGGAACATGACCATATTGTAGGTACTGTTGTGTACGTATGTAGTTCGTTAATCTCAACAACGGAGACGGGTTACAGGGCGGGAAAGAGGGTCAATCTTGAGCCGGGATGGTCGGGCGGCGGGGTCTGGAAGGGCAGGGGAAGGGCCCCACTTCTCGCAAAGAGCGCGAGAAATGGGCACCCCGAGTGTTTGTGATGGCGGAGAAGTGGTCCACCCGCCCATCCGCCACCCGTCAGACTATCGTTCGGTCTGCTTCGCGCCATTCTCGGAGAATCGGAGGTTCCCGAGTACCAGTTGAACGATCGGATGAGGCCATGACTCGACATTGCTGAGGCCGGCTTTCACCGGGAGGACGCTGGTTTTGTAGATTCCCTTCTTATCGGGCACGGTCATCTTCGCGTCGAGAAACAAACCGCGTTTCAGCTTGTTCCGAATCACCAGAAGCATCATTAAGCCGTTTGGAGACTTCTCCTGCGTGAACTTGAACTCAACATCAGCTTTTGTCGGGTCTCGCTGGTAGATTATTCGGGATATCTGGTTCTCAGCGATGGTGACATTGATTCCGAAGTTCTCCCTCGCAAAAAGGTAAACGTCATTGTCCGCTACGTACGGGACTTTGTCGAACTTCTCCTCGTAGTAATGTTCGCTGTCGATACGTAGTTTTAGCACAAAGGGAGCACGGAAAACCGGTCCCTCCTGCGCTGCACTCGATTGAGAAAAGCAAGCCGACAGCAACACAAAGATGCCAAGGATAAGCGCGACGATGTCCCTCACAACACGCCTTTGTGCTGTGAACTCTGCGTCGTCATCGAACATAGTTGGAGCGTACTACCTTCAGGTCCTTCTTGCTGATTTCTACCTCGTATCCCGGATGTCTTCCTGTGCTCCCCTTCGCCCCTTCTTCGGCATCGGATGATCTCAGAATTACGACTACAGAATCGCTTTGTTCAAAAACCGAGACAGTGTAATTCTCCAAATCCAATTTTTTTCTTTCAAATTCTGGTTCCGCAGCATGTATCCACTTCAGGGAAGCACCCGCGAGCTCCGCGATCACTTTCGGAGGGTTTGATTGAGCCATCAATGCACTCCATCCAAGAATCGTGACCACCACCATCATAGCCCACATGGAATTTCTCATTGCAATGCCGTTTCCTGTCCTGTTGAAGGATTGTAGACCAAAAACTTCCCACTGGGCGTACCGAGGTAGCTGCGGTACCCGGGCTTTCCTCTGGCATCAACAGCAGTTGTCGCGTCATCCTGCCCGGAGAAATGATCGCTGTTGAAATCATCTCTGTGCGGGTCGTGTGTTCGAATAGCTTCCCCGTTCGGTCCCAGAACGGAATAATCGCCGTGTGTATGATAGTCACCGACAACGCTTGACCCTCTTGGAGCCTTCGCGGCGTGAGGGGATGAACCTTGATCACCGCCCCCGACCGGCCCGGTAAAGTAATAGCGTCCATCCTTGCCCTTATAGACAAGCCCGGCGTACTCTTTGTTGTTTTTTATCGATGCGCCATTTGAGTTCCTGAGTGCTCCGCCAGCCGCCTTATCCTGGGTGTCATATCCAGTACGGTTATTTTGCTGATTTTGCGCGGCCTGCTGCGGAGCGCCGTGCTGTTGCGGTTGCTGACTCTGTGGAGTATGCGCTGCCTGGAATCCGAATTCCGCCTCGACGTATTGCAGGGGCCCGTTGCTGCTGGAGTAGGTGGATGCATTTAGCGCCCCGTGGCCGTCAGGATCATCGAGGGCTTCCGGACTGTTCTTCACGTAGCTGTACAGGTTGAGGCTTTGCGGGTTGCCAAAAGTTGCGTATGGAACCGTGGTTGGTTTCGCGGCCCAGTCCGGCACCACAAACCGTCCCAGCGCCGAACTGTAGTATCGGGCACCGAAGTTGTCGAATCCAGATTCCCCATCGCGTTCCTTGCCGGTGAACTTGTAGCGGTTGGAATCGCTGTCGGTGACGGTTCGCTCGCCGCCGTAGGGATAGTAATCGGACTCGTCCCTGATCACCCCGAGGTTGTCCGTGACCACACTCGACGAGCCCAGGTAATCCGAGAAGTAGTAGTGCACTGCACTACCGGGCAGATCGACCCGTGCCACGCGTTTGCCGTTGAAGTAGATGTAGTCCGCAGTCGCGTTGCCGGACAAGTCGGTTTCCGTCAGCGTCTCGCTGCCCGCGCCCGTCCAGTACAGGCGATTTGCGCCTACGTAGTTCTTCATCACCCGTTTGCCATCGCCGTCGTAAGTGTAATACGGAGTGATGGTCTGGTTGATGCTGCGCAAACGATTCTCCGCGTCGTACACGTAAACGGGATTATAGGGAAGGCTGTTGGGACAGGCAGCCAACTGGCTCAACAGATTGCCGGCAATGTCGTAGCAGAAGCCAGAAATCTGATTTTGCGATGTGGAAACCTGGCTTAAGGTTGGAACACTGCATTGCGTATTCGTGATTTCATTCAGATTCCCCCAGGCGTCAGTCCCGGACACAAACGTGCTTCCGTTCATGTGCCCGAACATTTGTCCCCAGCAGGTCGAACCGCTGGTTCCCTGCGTGGTGGCCGTCTTGATTCGGCTGAGCGCGTCGTAGGTGAAGTTCTGGGTTCGGTTGTTGTCGCGGTCATTCACAATCCGGAACACATTGCCATTGTCGCCGTTGCCCACATGAAAATCATAGCTGAGGCTCAAAACCGTTTGGCTGCCGCTGCCGGTGGTCGCAGCAGAAAGAGTAATGGGTTGGAGGCGGCTGTTGTAGGTGTTGTTAGTGATAACCCCCGCAAAGCCGGTTGCAGCTCCATATTTCAAGCGCATCTCGGCTCCGCTGGGGGCATAGCAGTAGATTCCCGACTGCGGGCAGTCCCAGGAGACGTAGTTGATGCCGTTTGCCGTGTCGGTGGCTGAGCCGGGTCGGCCGGACGCACTTGGGCCGTAGGTTACGGTTCGCCCGCTGGGGTACTTCAAGCTAGCGATGGAGCCGTCCAGATTGTAGGTGTAGGTGATGGTTTTGGTCACCGCCGAATTGCCGACGATAGTGCGCTTTTCATTCGCCGTTCGCCCCATTATGTCGTGGTTCCACGAGGTGGCTCCGGATCCGTCGCACATGGCGGTCCGCATTCCGGCAGGATAGTTTGTCCGTCAACGACTGCGGCGCGGTGGTGCAACCACTGAGGGCCACGCCATCGTAGCCATACTTCACGGTGGGCGTGGTGCTGTCGCTGTAGCTCTTCTGTGTCAGGCGATTCAGGGCATCGTAGGAATAGGTTGTGGTGACAGTTAGCGGCGCGTTTGTGTCGGCTAGAATCTTGTTCGGGGTGGGCGCTACCTTCGTCAAAACGTTCCCGTTGGCATCGTAGGTGTAGCTGATTGTGCCGGATTCGGGATTTGTGGCACTTGTCAGCCGGGAAAGAAAATCGTAAGTGAAAGAACGTGGCCGCCAGGTTGCAGGAGCAGTAGCGCAACCAGTAAATGTTCCCGTGTCAGTCCCCTTCTGTACCGCACAGATGAGGTCTCCGCGTGTGTTGTACTGATAGTCGGTTTCGTAGTTCAGACCGTTCGGGTCCTCGAAGACTTGTGTGAGCCGACCCAGACCGTCAAAACAAGATTTGCGAACGTTATTGGCTTCATCGGTAACGGTGGTGCAGTTCTGGGAGTAGGTGGTGTTGATGACAGAATTGTCCGGATGCGTGACGGTCTTGACCCTGCCCAATGGGTCATAGACAGTCTGTGTGGGGTTGTCGGTGGGACTACCGCGATACGGATTCGATACTTGCCAGGTCCGGCCAACGACGTCGTAGGCGACGGAGTTGTAGGTCGTACCCTCCGGGTCTGAAGTCAGCTTGTTCATGTTGGGACGGCCGTAGTTATCAAGATTGGTTTGGGTCGTGCGAGTCAAAGCGGATGTGATCAACTCTGTTTTGACGACATTAATCGGGCTGGCGCTGTCATTGTAAGTGGCAGTGCTCTTGCCGCCGTCGGCGTAGTCAATCTCTGTCAAGCGCCACATTGGGTCGTTGTACTTGAACGTCGTAGGCTGGTTGTTGAAGTCGTTCGCCTGCGACTCGACCCCTCCATAGCAATTCCACGTATACGATTTCGACAGGCTGAGAGGCAGGCTCACATTGGTCAGGAAGCTATTGCCACAGGCACCGTAGGTGTAGGTTGTAACGTTGCCTTTCGCATCGGTGGATTGGTAGACCTGACCGTTGTCGTAGTGGGTAAAAGTCTCAGTCACGGTGGAAGAGCCGGCCACGTACTTCTTGAGCGTTGTGAGATTTCCTCGACATTTGCCGCCACCCGTGCAGGTCACGGGAGTAAGTTGAGCGGAACCGGAGGGCTGAAGCGAGCCGATATCTTCATCGTAGGTGTAGTCGGCTTCCGCCTGGAGATTTCCACCCCCGTCGGTGACTTTTACCACTGACGGACGATCATGGATGTTCGGACCCAGAGTGGTGTCGTAGGTGGTTATCGTCTTTCGCGTGGCGGTCGTTGCGCCGAAGTCATACTCATCTTTCTCGGTGACTTGGCCGTATGAGTCATAGAAGGTGTCCACGCGAGACTGAGGGCCTCCGTCCAATGAACGATAGGCGTTCACTTCGCTGAAGGGTTGATTGATTGCGTAGTGGACTGGGTCGAGTGTCGTGCAACTTGAGACCGGCGTTTGTCCGTTGTAGCAAGTAATTGTTGCTTCTAGTGGTGTCCCAGTGGCGACTCCATTATAGACTCTTCGCTGTACCTCAAAAAGTGCCGCGTTTCCTAGACTCCAGAAAAAATCAGCCAACGTCTGATTGCCGAGTGGGTCGGTAATCTTCGTAGTGTCCGACGCAATGAATCCACCGGACACTACGACATTGTTCCGCACGTAGGTCCAAACACCGTCGGGAGTCGTACGCGTAATGCCTGAAGTGCTGCCGTCCAAGCAGAAGACGCCCTTGTTCGTATCGCCACCCGTGTACTGATAAGAAATTGTGCCGCCGGTTGGGAGCTTGATAGATTTGATTCGACCGGTAACGTGGTCGCTCGTGGGGGTCATCTTCTCATAGGTGAATGCATAATATGTGCCATCGGGAAGCGTCAGCCTGTCCAGCAGCCAAGAATTCGTGGCGGGATAAGTCGATGATGTTCGAACATCCAAATGCAGTCTGTACGGTGTAGTTCGCGAAAGACTTTGTAAAAGGCGAGGCTTGTGTTCCTGAGGAGTTGTTGTAAGCAAAGCTCACCGGGTTGGGGTAAGCCCCTGATGTTGAAGTCAAAGCAAAGGGATTGGTTCCAAGGGTGTCCGTGAAGCTCGACAGCTCTCGCTGGCCGGACACAAAAGATTCGGTAATCCAGTTTCCATTGCTGTCTGTCACGCTCAAGGGCGACCCGCTAAGCTGACCTCCGAAGAAAAACGGTACATCTATCACAGTGCCGTTTGGGTAGGTGACTGTGCCCTGTCCGTAGGACACGGTAGCTTTAATCCCTGAGCCATCGAACGCTGTTGCGGTGACGGGTGCAAGGGGAATGTTGCAATATGCGTGGGCTGCGGGGTTTGTGGTGAACCGAAAGCCGAGCGGCCCAAAGGGATGCGTTACGCCATGACCGTCGATGTAGTTGCTAACGGTGACCAGGTTGTACGAAAAGTAGTTTCCGTCGGGATCCTGACACTGTTGCGGGGCATGTGTAACGAAGGACCAGTAGAACAAGCCCAGAGGGCCGTTAAGCGGGTGCGAGAGGCCATAGACGGTCCAGGCGAGTCCCTCTTCGGTGGCTTTGGTGGCGTACCCCGCATTATCAAAATCCAAGTCCGTGGAGAAAGGAATTCCGCGCCCTGGTCTGGCGTGAATTGGAATCTTGAAATGGATGCCAAGGTTGGACAGGTTGATGCTCTCAATGCCATCGGTCGTGATTGTGCTGCCAACAGGTATGCTCGGCGGAGTGATTTCTGTGTCTTGGGCGAAAGAGACTGGATCGAAGACGGTCAAGAAGCACACCAGAAGGACCACATTGACCGCGAGCGAAAAAACTTTGGTGCTGGGCAAAGCGAATTCAGGCTTCGTCACAAGGTCCTCCGAGATGAGATCAAAATCTTCCTGCTGGGTTGCGGAGGAGACTAGGCAGATTACAGTCAGGTGTCAACGAAAAAGCGCGCGGAGGTGGGCTTGCACGCAGCGATGAATTCTGTTCGAAACAAAAAGCCCCCCGCGCCGTCCTTCCCCATGACGACGCGGAGGATAGTTGGAAACCGGGAGTCTCGACAACAAAAATTCGCGAGCCACGGACCCTTTGAAGCGCATGCCGGAGTCAAGCACTAAGCCGAGGGGGCAAGCTCTGATTCCAGATGAGCTGGTTTCCATCTAGTAGAACGACAGCGTCAGGAAAATTCCTTCCACCAAAGAATAAAAAAAGTGCAGACGTTTCTGATCTGAATGTCGGCGGCCTATTTCCTGAGCAGGTTCCGGGTAATAAACAAAACATTCGCCGGACGCTCGGCAAGCCGACGCATCAGGTAGGGATACCACTCGGTTCCGAAAGGAATATAGACCCGCATGCCCCAGCCGTCCTTCACGAGGCGTTGCTGAAGGTCGCGGCGAATTCCGTGTAACATCTGGAATTCAAAGGAATTGCGGGAGATGTTCTCGTTTGTGGCAAAGGCTTTCGCAGCTTTGATGATGGTCTCGTCGTGAGTCGCCAGGCCGTGATAGGTCCCGCTCTTCAGCAGGATCTTCATGAGCTTCACGTAGTTTCCGTCGACTTCAGACTTCTTCTGGAACGCGATCTCGGGCGGCTCTTTATAGGCGCCTTTGCAGAGGCGGATACGAATGCCGTCGGCCAGCAATTTCTCGATGTCCGCCTCGGCCCGCCGCATGTAGGTCTGAATTACCGCTCCGACGCATCCTGCGTTGCCGGACGCGCGGTGCAACTGGTGGACAAAGTCGAGAGTGCGCTGGGTATAGGGGGAGCCTTCCATGTCCACGCGGACGAAGTTTTTGGGAGACATGCCGGCGGCCCGCGCTACCAGTCCGCTGACGAGCTTGTGCGCGAGGGATTCGTCCACATCCAAGCCCATGTGGGTTAGTTTCAGGCTGATGTTGGCGTTCAGTTTTCGGGCGGCGATCTCGTCGAGGAGATGATGGTAGAGCTGCGCGCTCGCTTGAGCTTCGTCGGCGTTTGTAACGTTCTCGCCGAGGTTGTCGATAGAGACGCTGGCTCCGAATCGATTGACGGCCTCGGTGGCGCGAACTGCATCGGCAACCGTGGTGCCGGCCACAAAGCGGCTGGAGGTGCGCTGTCCAAAGCTGGATTGTTCGGCGATGTGGCGAAGGCGGCGGCTCTCCGAGAGAGCGATCAAGGCTGCCCTCAGCACGGCGCACCTGGTTCGGACGGGATTGGACTGCCAGAGACGAACATTGGCATTGACAGTATTTTGTATCACAAAGCGAGTGTGGCGGCGGGTCTCTGACCCGCCATGTCCGGATCAAAGACCCGACCCTACAATCGTGTAGAATAACCCTTTGTCCATGGACCTCAACGCCATCCAGAAAGCCTTGCGCGAGCGCAACATCGACGCGTGGCTCTTCTGCGACCACCACCATCGCGACCCGATCGCTTACCGCGTTCTCGGATTGCCCGATGGCCTCATGGTCACGCGCCGTTGGTTCTACCTGATCCCCGCCAAAGGCGAACCCTCTAAACTTGTGCACAAGATCGAAGCCGGACACTTGGACACGCTCCCCGGCGCCAAGCACGTTTACGCGGGATGGCAGGAATTATTCGATACGATGAAGGGCTTTCTGGCGTCGCATCGCGATATTGCGATGCAGTATTCGCCGAATAACCTGGTGTTTACGATCTCGCTGGTCGATGCGGGCACGGTGGATTTGATCCGCGGCCTGGGGAAGAATGTCGTGAGTTCGCAGGACCTGATCGCCCAGTTCGAAGCGACCATGAGCGATGATCAGATGGCCACGCACTATGCCGCGCGCGACATCATCGACCGGCTGACCGCTGAGGCGTTTCAGGAAATCGGCCGGCGCGTGCGGAACGGCGGCACTTACGAGCATGAAATCCAGCAATGGTTTATGGACGCCTTCCAGCGGGAAGGCCTGGTCACCGACGACGCTCCCATCGTGGCCGTGAATGCCAACAGCGGCAATCCGCATTACGAGCCCAGCGCGAAGCATCCGGTACCGATTCGCGAAGGCGATTTCGTGCTACTCGATGTTTGGGCGAAGAAGAATACGCCAGGAGCGGTGTTCTACGACATTACCTGGACGGGCGTACTCGGCAAGCCTACCGATCGGCAACGCGAGATTTTCAAGATTGTGAGCGAGGCGCGTGATATCGGAGTGAAGACGGCGCTGGACGGCGTTTCCGCGGGCCGTCCGATTGCCGGATGGGAAGTGGATCGGGCGGTGCGCGCTCACATCAAGAAGGCCGGGTATGGAGAGTATTTCATTCACCGCACTGGCCATTCGATTGGCACCGAGGTTCATGCGAACGGGGCTAACATGGACGATCTGGAGATCCACGACGAACGCCGCATCCTGCCCAATTCCTGCTTCTCGATTGAGCCTGGCATTTATCTGCCGGAATTTGGAGTGCGCAGCGAAGTCAATGTGCTGGTCCGCTCCGGCAGCGCCGAGGTCACTGGTAAAATCCAACATGAGATCGTGACGATCTGAATGGCAATCATCTGAATGGCTAAGACATCGACAGAAAAAACGGCGAACGCCGCCAGCACGCCGGAATACCCGCTTACAACGACAGCGATCGTGGCCCCGATTGTGGGCTGGCTGATCCCGGGCGCGGGGCACCTCATGCAGAAACGCTATGTGCGAGGACTTCTGCTAATGGTCTCAGTGGTCGCGATGTTCCTGATCGGCCTGGGCATGAACGGACGCGTGTATGGGCCAAATGGCGGCGACATTCTTGAGATGCTGGGCTTTGTCGGCGATCTGGGATCGGGCGTGCTCTACTTTTTGGCGATGATCATGGGCTGGGGCCAGGCTGCCGCCGCGCACGCGACCGCCGATTATGGAAAGACCTTTGTGATTGTGGCAGGACTGCTGAACTTCATCGCCGCGGCGGACGCTCACCATATCGCGCTGGGGAAGAAACCGTGACTATCAGCCTTTCGCACTTCAGCGCCGCTGTGTTATTTGCACTGTTCGCTTCCACCGTCTTCGGCATCACGCAGCGCAACACGACCATGGAACAGGTCCGCTACGGACTGTACTGCTTCGCTTTGTTCGTTGGCGGAGTGTTTGCCGCCGGGTGGGCAATGTGGCTGCTGCGGCGGTAGATCGCCTTTTTTGTATCTTACATCAGTGGCCAATCGCGACTCCCCTCATGAAGAACCTGCTTCGATTTCGAACAGTTGTCATCACCGGTATCTGGTTGTGCTTTGCTATCGGCTTTCAGACATCGGCTCAGACCCATCCCGATGCACTTGCCGCCAAGAAGGAACCAGTCATGACTCATGCCAGCGGAACATTTGAAGTCAAGCTCACTCCTCAGACAAGCGACGGTCAAGACGCCACTCTTGGCCGGATGTCCATCGATAAACAGTTCCACGGGGATATTGAGGGGACCAGCAAGGGGGAGATGCTTACCGGCATGACTAGCGTCAAGGGTTCGGCCGGATATGTTGCGATGGAGAAGGTCAGTGGAACCCTGCAAGGGAAACACGGGACTTTCATTCTTCAACATACGGGCACCATGGACCGAGGTGCGCCGCAATTGTCTGTCACGGTTGTGCCGGACTCCGGTACTGAGGAACTAGTGGGCCTCTCCGGCAAGTTAACGATCAAGATCGCCGATGGAAAACACTCGTATGAGTTCGAGTACACACTGGCGGAACAGCATTGATTCAAAGAGGGTCGACGACGAATTTGCCCGGCGTCCAAACCCGTACCTCAGGGCTGAAGCCCTTGATGAAATGCACTTATCGCAGCGGTAAACCGTTGCGCCACCCAAAGACGTGTGGCTAAGGGCCGAAAACGCTGAATGCTCCGTGCTGAGTGCTGACTGCTCGCCTCACCCCTCCCACACAAACGCATCGAACACGCGGTTCGATGCAAATCCGATGCGCTTGTACAATGCAATCGCCCGCGCGTTTGCCTCGGTTACGGTGAGTGAGATCGAGCAGAAATGGCGTTCCCGCAGATTTTTCGCAGTTGCCGCCATCAATGCCTCTCCCAACCCGCTCGAGCGATATTCCGGCAGCACACAGACCTGCGTGATGTGTCCGACGTCGGGACGAACCTGCGAACACAGAATCAATCCGCTGAGAGTGCGAGTGGACTTCTGAAAGACGAGATACGAAGATTGCGGATCAAAAACCCCGCATCCTGGAAAACGCACGATGTTGTTTAGAAAGCGCAGTGAACCGCTTAAGCTGCGGTACTGGTCGTTGATGTCAGCATCCACGTGCCCGCGATACGCAGCTGTGATGACCGCCGCAGCCGATTGATATTCCTGCTCCGTCCACGGCCGTATCTCAAAGTCCGGCCTGACCGGGGGCACCATCGCGGCGTGCGCGGGAATATCCATCGTCATGAAGACGCGGGGATGGCGGCTGAAACCCTGCTGGAGAAACGGTCGCACTACCTCGCCGGTCTCATGCGCCAGGAGCTGCGCTTCGACGCGATGGATTCCGGGAGATTGCTGAAGCGTTTCGATAACATGCGTGAGCAGTCGCTCCTCGACTTCCTGACGGTTGGAAGTGCGGCCGCCGTCGCGCACGAATAGGTCGCCGATCACACCCTTGCTCTGCTCGTACACGAAAAACGAATAGCCGAAGACGCTTCCGCGTTCAATCGCCGCGTAGCCCGGAAGAATTTTTGAGTCCAGATAGCGAAGGATCATCTCCGCCGAACCGGAGTAGTCCCACGAGAGACGCCGCGACCAGACGCTGATCTCATCTTCCAGAAGCGGCCGAAGGTCGGCCGACGAGAAGTGCCTGAGGTCGAGAATTTCCACGGGGAATGGAGGCTCCAGTGCAAAAGTCTAGCAGGTTGAAAGTTCTGTAGCGCCGGTCGCCTCGCCCGATATTGAGCGTGCGCCCGCTTCAGTTGCCGGGCCCGACCCAATACAAATCCAGTTTCTGCTCGGGGATGCTGGTCAGGAAAGAGACCTTGCGTTCATGCAACAGATTACTGAATTGATCGGTGGAGTTCTGCGCCGCCACCAGTACGTGGCGGTCGTGCGGCACCAGTCCATTCTCGTATCGCTGCGCCGGACGATTGAGATAGAACCCGAGTCCATACTCCAACTGACGACTGGTATGGAATAACGCGACTGGTACCGCCTCCTGCGAAAAATTCTGAATGGCTTGGGCGACTGGACGCGACGATTGAGTAGCGTCAATCGCCGGAGCCGCCAGCTTCAGAAGCGCCGCCACTCCGATCACGATCGGAAACATTGTCGCCGGCCGCAACATTCGCGGGCCCGCCCGAAAAAGTGCAACCGCAGTTCCTATTGTGACAAGGACCGCTGCGCCGACGGCCACATACATTCCCGTCCCCATAACCAGCCGATGATTCAATTGAATGCCGGGCGCCGCAAGCGCGGCAAATACCAACAATCCGCATAGAACCGCGTGAAATCCCATGAGCCACGGTAACGCCTTGGCAGTTCTCCGCTGGCCGCTGCGCAAATATTCAGACACCAACAGCGCCCCTGCGGGAATGGAAGGCAGAATGTATCCCGGTAGCTTGGATTGCGAGGCGCTGAAAAACAGAACCGGCACCAGCAGCCAGATCAGCAGAAACAACTGCCACGAATCTTCGGACGTCGCAAACGCCTCTTTTCTTTCAGACCAGAGCAGGCGCAATTTCTGCGCCACGGCGAGGATCAACCACAACGTCCAGGGCATCAGCGCCAGCAACAAGACGGGCAGATAAAACCAGAAGGGCTGGCGATGGTGATATAGATCTTGCCCGAACCGGCCGAGATTATGTTCGAGAATGAACAGCCGAAAAAAGTCCGGATTGCGAAGTTGCACGGCGACATACCACGGCAGGGCGATCGCCAGGAACAGCATGACACCCGGAATCCACGATGACTGGAGGATTGCTCCCCAGTCACGCTTCAACGCGAGAAAAATCAAAAGGATCGCGCCAGCGAAGAAAATTGCGACCGGTCCCTTCGCCAGCGTGGCCAGCGCAAGGAAGAAGTAGAACGCGGCCAGGCCAAGGCGATTTCTGGTCTCGTACCACGCGTACCATCCCAGGAGCGCGATCGCCAGCATGGCTGCGAGAGGCATGTCGGTAGATGCGCCGCGCGCAAAACCGATCGTGCCGGCGCTACCGGCTACGATCAGCGCGCCGTCGGTCTCGGAGCCGGGGCGAAACCGTCGCAGGAAAAAATAGACGGCGACAATCATCAGCGCGGCGTCCAGGGCCGCGGGCATACGGGCGGCGCGGTCGCTCACTCCGAAGACAGAATAGGCCACCATCGCCTGCCAGTAGTACAGCGCCGGCTTCTCCAGCCAAGGCCTTCCCTGCAACGTGGGAGTAATCCAGTCATGCCGATTGAGCATTTCACGCGCGACCTGGGCATAGCGCGGTTCATCCGCGCCCAGAAGGCCGAATGCCCCAAGTCCGTAGAAGAAGAGAAACCCGCAGAACGCAACCAGCAGCAACACATCCGTGCGCGTTCGCGTTGTCATGGGAGAGTTAGGCTTGACGGGGCCGCAGGAGAGCCCAAATGCTGACGATGGTCCAGACGGCTTCGAGTACGATGAAGCCGATCTGAAAGGGATGGAATGCAATCCACGCAAGAATCGCCGATCCGGCGGCGTTGAGCAGGTTGTAGGCGGCGCCCCGGGAATTGACCCATCCCAGTTGATGTCCGACATACGCGATCAGGATGAGGAGAGCACCCACAAAAGAAATCAGTTGCCGTGCCAGGTCCATGTTCATAAGGCATTCACCGCCGCTCGGTCTGCGTGCAGTCTGTCGATAACTCTGGAAACCGCAACGCCCATCGGCCCGTCGAGGGAACAGCCGCTGGCGCACTTGTGTCCGCCGCCGCCAAAATACTCGGCTACGGTCGCGACGTTCACTTCTCCCTTGCTGCGCAAACTGACATGCCAGCGGCTGTCGGGCAACTCGCGAAAGAAAATGGCGACCTGGACTTCTCCGATCGACAGCGCGTAATTCACCAGGCCTTCGCAATCTTCTTCGCGCGCACCGAAGCGCTCCATCTCTTCCTGCGTAACCCAGATCCAGGCCAGCGCTCCCTGCCGATGCAGATTGGCGAGCGCGGCGCCTAACAGCCGGAGTTTTGCGGTGGAGTGGCCGAAGTAAATGTTGCGCGCGCAATGCGCGGGGTCGGCGCCGGCAAGCACGAGTTCGCGCGCGATCGCGAACGTATGCTCGTTGGTGCCTTCGAACATGAAGGAGCCGGTATCGGTCATGAGCGCGGTATAGAGGCAGGTCGCAATGTCGGCATCCAGCGGAACGCCCGCCAGGCGAGCCATCCGGTAGATCAGCTCCGCGGCGGCCATCGCCGATGAATCGATCCAGTTGACGTGGGCGAAATCGCGTCCCGTGGCGTGATGGTCGATGTTGATCAAGAAACAATCTTCCAGACCCTTGAGCTGAGTCCGCTTGATGCTGTCACACTCCAGGATGATGACCGCATCATTCGGAGGCACGGAATCGGCGTGAATCGCGTGATCTGCAAACGGCAAGCTTTGATAAATCCGCGGCACACCATCATGCATCACCACGTCCGCCTGTTTACCCATGTGCCGCAGGATCTGAGCACACGCCAGCGCCGACCCGATCCCGTCGCCGTCGGGCCGAGCATGCGACGTGACTACCAGGCGTCGGCGTCCGCGAATTTCCTGTAGGACGTGGTCCAACATAGAAAATCAGCTCTTAGCTCTTGGCCTTTAGCTCCTAGCTCTTCTTGCTGCGCTTTTTGGCACGATCCAATAACTCCTCCACCCGGCCTTCCAACTTATGGGAACGATCTACTTGAAAGAAAAGTTCCGGAGGACGCCGCAGACGCAGGCGCTCGGCCAACTCGTGGCGGACATAGTTCTTCGCCGCATTGAGTCCTTCCAGGCTGCGTTCGGCTTCGTCATCATCGCCTTCCACGTTCACCATCACACGCGCCGATCGAGCGTCGTCGGCCATCAACACGGCTGACACACTGACCAGTCCAATGCGAGGATCTCCCAACTCACCCTCCAGGATGGTCTCGACCTCTTCGCGGATCGCCTCACCCAACCGGTCCCGGCGATATTTCTGGCCACGAGGTTCCATATTTTGCAGGGGAAAACCGTTCAGAATAGCAGAAAAGCGAGGTCACAGGTCTCAGGTTCTGAAGTCAGGCTGCGGCGTTGGGTGCCCTTCCTGACACCTGAGACCTGTTCTAATAAAATTCCACGAATGAGTCTGTGATTTCGGCTCCGAGATTATTGGTAATTCTGGTGGCGGCGCGTTCGACGTTCTTCATGAGGCCATCGAGATAGTCACGGGAGTGAGAGATGGCGACCGCACCGATCGTTGCCTGATTCCAGAGGTTCGACGGATCGAGTTCGGCGACTGACACGTTGAACGATGCACGCAACCGGTCTTTCAGACTGCGCACGACTTGGCGCTTGTCTTTCAGCGATTGCGCCGCTTCGATTCGGATGTCGAGGGTGAGGAAAGCGATCATCGGCAAACCCTATAGTAATCCGACCGAGGTTAGACGGCCGTCGCCCATTGCATGACCGCCTACAATTGGAGAAGCACCGCACGGGTTTACGACGGTGGCATGCTACTCTAGGCCTAAATGAAGTCGAACGGGAACCAACGCATTGCTACTGCCGGCTTGGTTTTGGCGGTTCTCGCAGTGATCGCTGCTTGGCTTGTTGTACCAGAATTTCGCCGGTGGACGGGACTGGACAAGCAGCAGAGCCAAAAGGAACCAAGTGGCCAGAGCATCTCGGGAATCGTGGTGGATCGCGACACAAATCAAGGAATCGGACAGGCTTTGATAACGCTCGCGGGACGGACAGAACAGTACGTAACTGAGGATTCCGGTAACTTCAGAATAGAACTACCATCCGGCATACCGAACCGCGTTCGGCTCCACGTCAGCAAAAGCGGGTTTCAGCCTCTCGACACGAGCGTAGAGCCATCGGCAGACAACCTGGTCCTTCCTTTGCGAAAACAATGAAGCAGTTGATGCGTATTGTGTTCCTCGTCACAGTGTTCCTCTTCGAGTTGGGCGGTGCCCAAACGAAAAGATTGACTATGTCCGGAATCGTTACTGACAAGCACTCCCACCCTTTGACAGGTGCGCGGGTCACTATGATTGGAGACAAGGCAAACTCGGACGCGACGACCGACAGCGAAGGCAAGTTCGTTATCGCCTTAGCGCGTGGTGTAGAGCCAGGTGATACTGTCCGAATCCGGATAGAGAAATCCGGCTATATGCCATACGACAAGTTGCTGCCAGTCTCCTCTGAAATCCCATTACCCGTGTCATTGGAACCGATCAAAGGCACGAGCCGACCTCCAGAACCGAAGACGACTAAGCCCACCTATGATCGCGCTCATTTAGTGGTCGTTAACATTCGTCTGTGGGCAGCGCGGATGAATTCTGAGGCAATGGTCACAGTACGAAATATGGGTAGCAAACCGGTAGTGCCGTGTAGCGTTTTGCGGGGAGCCATCATCGTCAGCCCTTGGCTTAGCGGAATGGAGTCCGAGAATCAATTGTTTACTTCCCGGCCAGAATGGCAAAAGGGTGGGAAGGGGCAAATGAACTGCGATACGGATTGGAACCCTGGCGTCGAAAAGACTTACTCAATAAGGCTTGACGTCGATCCAACCAGCGCGCGAGATAATTGGATCTCCCTCGGGTTTGGGGAAAAAGTCTGGTATGTCGTTTCGAGGTTGGACTATAGAGATATTGATAAGGGGCCGGCACTACCCACAATCGAGAACTGCGTTTATTTCAGAGAGCAAAAACCCGAGTGGGTAATGGATCGGTGCTTCGGGCACAATGATCCAACTGTTAACGACCAATGGACTACGGGATCGGGGGCGAGGAAACTAGAGGTACTGAAGTAGAATGCCCTTCGCAGTAACATCGCGCCCTACAGCGGCATTCTTCCCCGAAACAGCCAGATCAAATCGATGATCAGAATAATCACCACCATCAATTCCAGCACGAACGCCCGGCTCTGATGGAATTGCTCCACCATGAAGCGATAGAGTTCCTCGGCGGTTTGTACCTTCTGATTCACAAGGTTTTTGTAGTCTGTGACACCGATTTTGGATGCGGCGACTTTGTACAGGCGGGCGGAGAACATGTCGCTCAGAAATTTGATGGCATTGTCAGCGCGCTCGGTGAGTTCGTCCACATCGAGCAGGACGGTATGCAAGCGGGTGGCCCGTTTCGCCGTCCGCCAGCGGGCGAGGGTGCCGGAACTGCCTTTTTCCATGAAGTCGTACACGCTTTGCAGTTCGCGTGTGAGCAGTTCGTCGTAGTGCCGGAACTCGAGGAGCTGTGAGTTCGCGTATTCCAGCAACTGGATGATGGTTTCAGCGCCGGCGGCATTGTCATAGAGAAACGCGCCGTTCCAGCTGATCACCGTGAGGTCATTCGGATAGTACGAAATCTTCGATTGCAGAATTTCCTGGCGTTCGCCGTCGGACAAATCGCAGTTCTCGCCGCGCACAATCTGTGCGATCCGGCCACCTTCCGCGGCGAGCAGTTGGGACGCCGATGGGTTACCGGCGATGTCGCGCACGTGAAAGATGAAATAGTCTTCGTTCAACCATTCTTCGTAGGGCTTGACCAGCGCCGGACGGGCACGCTCCAGTTTCTGCTTGGCAATCTTCTGAGCGAGACTGGCGAAGTCGGTGTCCCAGACCCAGCGGCTGGCGAGGCGGACGAGCGTGTCCCAATCGCCGGAAAACGGTAGTTCGAAGACCACGCTGACAACACCATAGTCGTAATACTTGATCTGCGCATCCAGGCGTTCGCCGGTTTCGAGAACCAGCGGTTCGATTCGCTCCACCACCGGCGGACGCTCGTAACGGACGTATCCTGGGGCGGCATGCTTAAAGCTAGCCTCCTGACGGCGAGCACCGAAGATGTCCCGCAGGGCGTCGAGGCGAATTTCCTCACACACGTCGAACTGAATCAGTACCAGTACGGAGCCCTGGAGTGTCTTGTCTTGAGTCTTCGTTACCAGGCTTTCGGGCGTAAGAGCGAGGACGGAAGTATGTTGGTGTTCCATGGGATATCAGCTTTCTCAACGACGCGCGCACGGCTCGTGCGGCGATCCGAAGGACGTGCTACCTCTCTATTGTCCCAGAAAGCGGAAGAGATGGGCAGTAGGAGCGTAAGCCTTTATCTATCAATTATTTAGATTTATTTAATTAGTATTTCCGGGCCCAATTCCACAGTAAGGCGGCACCTGCGGCGAACGCCGCGGCTGCGAGTCCGGCGCGCTTCATGGAGGTCTGGATCGCCGCTTCCCGGGGTCGGACCCAGGCATCTTCCGGGTAGTGTTGCGGCGCTGCCTCGAATAAGGGGATGCCTTCAGGGCTTTCGGTCGCTTCCCGCAAAGCCATTTGCAGGACTTCAGCGAGGTGGAAGGCCTGGCGGTCGGTTTCCTGGGCGATTTGTTCGCGGCAACTGAAGCCGTCGGCGACGATCAGCCAGTCGGTCGGAGCTTTTCGGACGGCGGGCAGCAGTTCAAGTTCGCCAATGGCCTTCGAAGCCTCGTAAGTGCTCTTTTCGAAGCCAAAGGCCCCCGCCATACCGCAGCAGCCGGGGGCGGGAGCTGTGAAATCGATGCCCATACGGTGTAGGACCGACTCTTCCGCTGTCATTTTCATGATCGCCTTGTGATGGCAGTGCCCGTGGATGAGGGCCTTCCGAGCGACCGGCGGCAGCGGAAAGTCGGGGGCGCGCTGCTCGAGGAATTCGCTCAGCAGGACAACTTGCCGCGAGAGGGCTTGGGCGCGCTCGTCTCTTGGGAACAGATTGGTGAGCTCGTCGCGGAACACGGCGGCGCAGCTGGGCTCGAGTACGACGATAGGAGTCCGTGCTTCGATTTCGGGGAGCAGTTCATCCATGATGTTGAGCAGCAGGCTCTTGGCGCGGTCGAGCATGCCAACGTCGTAGAGAGGGCGTCCGCAGCAGAGATGAGCGCGGGGGACGGTGACGTCGAAGCCGGCGGCCTCCAGCACTTCGACCGCGGCCTTGGCCGTGTCGGGTAGAAAGTGATTGTTGAAGGTGTCGGCCCAGAGCAAGACGGTCGCGCCGGCGGTGCGGCGGCTGTCGAGCTGCGCTCGACTTGACCGGGTCGGAGACCCGGTCCCACACAATCTTTGTTCCCACCAGTGCTTGAAGGTCTGCGGCGCGAACGGCGGGATGCGGCGTTGGGCGGGGATCCTGGCGGCCATCTTCGCCAGATCGCGCAAGACCGGAAGCTGCGTCGTGAGATTCACCAGTCCCGGCACGTGAGACGCCGCGCGCGCCCAGAGATCGATGTTGGCAAAGGCCAGCGCGTTTAGCGGCCGCGGGTTGGTCTCATAATAGTGCGACAGGAATTCTGCTTTGTAGGTGGCCACGTCGACGCCGGTCGGGCAATCGCTCTTGCAGCCCTTGCAGGCGAGGCAGAGGTCGAGAGACTCTTTGACGGCTTCGTTCTGCCAGCGGTCTTTGACGACTTCGCCTTGCGTCATTTCCCAGAGCAAGTGAGCGCGTCCGCGAGTGGAGTGTTCTTCTTCGCGGGTCACGCGAAAGCTGGGACACATCACGCCGCCTTCATAGCGGCGGCACTTTCCTACTCCGACGCAGCGCAGCGTGGCGCTGGCGAGGCTGCCGTGGTCGTCGGGAAACTTGAAGTGGGTTTCGGGCTGCCAGGGATCGTAGTTCGGACCGAGGCGAAGATTTTCATCGAGCCGGTAGGGCTCAATGACTTTGCCTGGATTCATTTTCCAGTCAGGGTCCCAGATGGACTTGAATTCGCGGAAGGCCTGCATCAATTCCGGGCCAAACATTTTTGGGAGGAGTTCGGCGCGGGCCTGGCCGTCTCCGTGTTCGCCGGAAAGCGATCCGCCATAGCCGACAACGAGGTCGGCGGCTTCTTCCATGAACTGGCGAAATTTGCGGATGCCTTCCGCCGATTCAAGATCGTAGTTCATGCGGGTATGCACGCATGCGTGGCCAAAGTGGCCGTAGAAGGCGCCGCCGTATTCGTAGGCGTTCATCAGTTTGCGCAGATCGCGCAGGTACGCCCCGAGCTTCTCGGGAGCGACGGCCGAATCTTCAAAGCCTTCCCAGCGCGGAGGCTCTCCGGGAACGTGGGAGGTCGCGCCCAGACTCGATTCGCGGATTTCCCAGATACGCCGTGCCTGGCGCGGGTCCGTGAACAGGCGCATGGCGGGAGGAGTTGCGGCGCGATCCAGAGTCGCCATCAGGTGGTGGGCCTGGGCTTCGGCATCGGCAGTTGCAGCGGCGCCAAATTCGACGAGTAGCCAACCGGTTCCGTCAGGGAGCAGTGCCAGCCCTTCGGCGTTGATGCCCATACGGCGGCTGGCCTTGACGATTACGTCATCGAAACCCTCTAGCCCGATCGGATGGTGCTCCATGATTTGCGGAACGTGGTCGGCACACAGATAAATGTCGGGCCAACCGATCACCAGCAAGACGCGTGCAGGCGGACTCTCGATCAGGCAGCAAGTAGCTTCAAGAATGGTGGCGCAGGTGCCTTCGGTTCCGACCAGCGCCCGGGCCACGTGGAAGCCGTTTTCCGGGAGCAGGTGGTTCAGGTTGTATCCGGAAACGCGGCGAGGAATGTTCGGGAACTGGCGGCGGACGTGATCGCCGTAGCGGTCGGCGATGGATTTGAGTCCGGAGTAGATTTCCGCGCGGCGTCCGCCTTCGTGGAGAATGCGGTTGAAGTCCTCTTCGCTGGTCGCACCCACGTGCATGCGCTGGCCGTCGTAGGTGAGGATTTCGAGTGCCTCGATGTTGTCGTCAGTCTTGCCGGCCATGATCGAATGCACGCCGCAGGAGTTGTTTCCGATCATCCCGCCGAGCGTGCAGCGGTCGTGGGTGGCGGGGTCAGGAGCGAAAGTCAGGTGATGCTTTTCGGCTTCGGCGCGGAGGTGGTCGAGGATTACGCCCGGCTGAACGCGGGCGAGTCGGCGCGCGGGATCGACTTCCAGGATGCGCGCCATGTACTTCGAGAAATCAAGCACGACGGCGACGTTGCAGCATTGTCCGGCGAGCGACGTGCCTCCGCCTCGGGCTAGCAGCGGGGCCTTATACTCGCGGCACAGCGCAACCGAGGCGAGAACGTCTTCGGTATCGCGCGGCGCGACGATTCCGATCGGAACCTGACGGTAGTTGGAGCCGTCGGTGGCGTAGAGAGCGCGGCTCCCTGCGTCAAAGCGGACTCCTCCGCGCAGATGGCGGCGGAGGGCGGCTTCGAGGGCGATGGCGTCAACGGCTTCCGAGCGCGCACGCAGAGCGTGGGCTGAGACGTCGCGCTGAGCCTGGGCTGATGTCGAATCGGGGGACATGGGGTATAGACATCTTCAGGGATGCAGGGCAGGAGGCGCAAGAGCATTGCGCCAGCGATTGCAGAGGTCTGAAATCAGAAGCTGGAGTGGAAACCATCTTTCGAATAATCACAGCGGAAAGCAGGTCCTTCGCTTCGCTCAGGATGACAATTTCAATACTTTACGCGCACTACCGCCAGGCGCGTGTCAGATAATCCGCCATCGACAGCGATAGCAGGATGGCGAGGAAGAAGAATCCAGCGACGACCACGACACCGGTCAACTTCTCGCTGGCGCCCTTGACGTGCATAAAGAAGAGCACAACCAGTGTGGCCTTGATGGTGGCGATCAGGAGCGCGACCACCGGATTGAAGGCGCCCAGATTAATGAAGGCAGCTTTCACGGTGATGGCGGTGAGCACCAGCAATCCGATGCCGAGAGCAACAGAAAAAGCGCGCGATGTGGCATGTTCCGACATAATCAGTTCTCAGTTCTCAGTTCCCGGTTCTCAGTACATCCGTTCTCAGTCAATAGCCTTTGCTTGACGCCAGACATTACGAGTGGCGGCTGATCAGGTACAGCAACGGGAACAGATAAATCCAGATGATATCGACCAAGTGCCAATACAAGCCCGCATTCTCGATCGGCGTGTAATATCCCGGCGAGTAGTGTCCCTTCCAGGCGAGTATGGCCAGGACGCTAAACAGGCCGCATCCGATGATCATGTGCAGCGCGTGCATGCCGGTCATTGCGAAGTAGAGCGAATAGAACAGCTCGGCTTCTTTCGGGTTCACCGGGATCTGCTTGCCGTTGTCATCGAAGGTGTTGGTAAATGCAAAGGTTGGTCCGGGAACATGGTGCTTCTCGAACTTCTCCTTGTACTCGATGGCCTTTACACCGAGGAAGGTTAGCCCCAGTAAAACGGTGACGATCAGGTACGCGACAAGTTGCTTACGGCTGCCATCCTGTGCAGCCCTTACCGCCAGAACGACCGTGACACTGCTGATCAACAGAACGGCGGTATTGAACGCTCCCCACCGGATGTCGAGCTGCTGGCTGGCGGCGGCGAAGGCGTTGAAGTGCATCAGCCGGTAAATCAGGTAGGCGCAGAACAAGCCGCCGAAGAACATGATTTCCGTTACCAGGAACAGCCACATGCCGAGCGAGGCGGAGTTTTTCTGCTGCTCCATGTCGGCGAAGTGATGCCGCAGTTGGGGCGGATCGGCAGTGTCGACGGCGGTAGCGTGGCTATCGCTCAACGGGACCTCCAATATCGTGCTTCGGTTCAATCTCGTCGTAGTTGTAGGCTTCCCAGGTTACGACCGGGGTCTCATCGAAATTAAAAGTGGGCGGCGGCGAAGCGGTTTGCCACTCCAGGCCAGCAGCGCCCCACGGATTCGCATCGGCGATGGGTCCGTAGCGCAGGGACCACGCGAAGTAGATCATGGGTAGGAGATAGCCTACTGCCAGTACGCTCGCGCCCGCGGTCGAGAGCACGTTGAGCACCTGGAACTCTGGCGGATACTGCCAGTAACGCCGAGGCATTCCGACGTAGCCGAGGATGAACTGCGGGAAGAACGTCAGGTTAAATCCGACGAAGACGAACAACGCCGAGAGTTTCGCCCAGCCTTCGGGATACATGCGCCCTGTAATTTTGGGCCACCAGAAATGCATACCGCCGAGATATCCCATCACCACCCCGCCGACCATGACGTAATGGAAATGGGAGACTACGAAGTACGTATCGGTGACGTGAACGTCGATGCCGAGCGAGGCCAGGAACAGGCCGGTCAAGCCTCCGATCGTAAACAGTCCTATAAATCCGAAGGCATACAGCATGGGCGTCGCGAACGAAACTGATCCCCGGTACAGAGTGGCTGTCCAGTTAAAGATCTTGATGGCGGAAGGCACGCCGACAAAGAACGTGATGAACGAAAAGATGAGCGCGGCGTAGAGGGAAATTCCGGCCACGAACATGTGGTGCGCCCAGACCAGAAATCCAATGACGGCAATCGCAATGCTCGAAAGCGCAACGATCTTGTAGCCGAAAATGCGCTTATGCGAGAAGCAGGCAATCAGCTCGCTGATCACCCCCATCGACGGCAGGATCATGATGTACACCGCCGGATGCGAGTAGAACCAGAACATGTGCTGCATCAAGATCGGGTCGCCGCCCAGCTTCGGGTCGAAGATCCCCACGCCGAAGAGGCGCTCCACCAGCAGCGCCATCAGCGTGATCGCCAGCACCGGCGTCGCCAGCACCAGGATGATGCTGGTCGCGTACATCGACCAGATAAACAGCGGCAGCCGTGACCACGTCATCCCCGGCGCCCGCAGCGTGTGCGTCGTGACGATGAAATTCAGCCCCGTCAGGATCGACGAGAACCCCGAAATAAAAATCCCGATCACCGCCAGCAGCACGTTTGTATTCGCAAACAGGCTGCTATACGGCGTGTAGAACGTCCACCCGGTGTCGACGCCGCCGAACAGCACCGCCGCCGTCGCAAAGGTCCCGCCCGCCATGAACAGATACCAGCTCAGCAGGTTCAGCCGCGGAAACGCCAGATCGCGCGCCCCGATCATCAGCGGCACGATGAAATTCCCCAGCACGCTGGGAATCGACGGGATCAGAAAGAACCACACCATGATGATCCCGTGCATGGTGAAGAGCTTGTTGTACGTCTCGGACTGAACCAGGTCCCCCTCCGGCGTCATCAGGTCCAGCCGGAAC
>Ga0137409_10001020_pt2 | contig 29709 bp, 29 predicted proteins | sample CZODoug1_16funga_FD_122059 | JGI IMG/M metagenome (GOLD analysis project Ga0137409, IMG submission 122059) | Vadose zone soil fungal communities from Angelo Coast Range Reserve, California, USA - CZODoug1_16fungal (Hybrid Assembly) | ecosystem: Environmental > Terrestrial > Soil > Vadose zone...
CCTTCTGATGATTCCGCTCGGCTGGGCCTGCATCAAGGCGGCCAAGCGCATCCTGGACGTGCCGCGCAACCTGCTGATGCCGATCATCCTGCTGTTTTGCATCGTCGGTGCATTCGCGATCAACAACACCGTGTTCGCGGTCACCATCATCCTGGTGTTCGGCGTGCTGGCGTACTTCATGGAAGAAAACGGTTTCCCGATAGCACCTGCGATTCTCGGCGTGATCCTGGGCACGATGCTGGAAGAGAACTTCATCACGTCGATGATCAAGTCGGACGGACGCTTCCTGGCGTTCTTCGAGCGGCCGATCGCCGCGACGCTGGGAATTGCAACGCTGTTGGTGTGGGCCTGGCCGATGGTGCGCCAATTGCGCGGGAGGCAGGTCGCGGCGGCGACCTAGATCCGCAGATTCGGCAGGCTCGCCGTCCCTTGCAGGCGGGAGGGAACGTTTCTTCTGTCATTTTCGCGTGCGCCGCGCGACAAAATCGCTACTTCGTGCCTTGAGGCGACGATGGCAGCCCAAACCTCCTCCAGCCACAGTTACCTGTACTACCGCCACGCGCTACCAGTGCGCGTCATGCACTGGATCAACGTCGTCGCACTGACGATCCTGATGATGAGCGGTCTGCAGATTTTCAACGCGCATCCGGCGCTTTACTGGGGCAAGTCGTCGTACACCGGCAGGCCGCCGCTGCTGCAGATCGGCACCCGCGACGACGAGCGCTCCGGGCGCATCGGCGTTACGCGAGTTCTGGGCTTCGAGTTCAACACAACGGGCGTGCTTGGACTGACCGAGCACGATGGCAATCCGCAGGAGGTTGCGTTTCCGCGCTGGGCCACCATACCCGGGTGGTATTCGCTGGCGATGGCACGCCAGTGGCATTTTTTCTTCGCGTGGGTGTTCGTGCTCAACGGCATCGCCTATGTCGTCTACTCGATCACGAGCCGCCACCTGGGGCGCGACCTGGTTCCAACATCGCGCGAGTTGAAAGGCATCGGCGGTTCGATCAAAGATCACCTCTTGTTCCGGCATCCAACGGGTGAGGCCGGCAAACGCTACAACGTGCTGCAGAAGCTGGCGTATGTGGCAGTGATCTTCGTGCTGCTGCCACTCGTCATCCTGATGGGCTGGGCGATGTCGCCCTGGCTGGACACGGTGATCCCGGGCTGGGTCGACATCTTCGGTGGCCGCCAGTCGGCGCGCACGCTGCACTTCAGCGCCGCGTGGCTACTGGTGGTTTTTGTGCTCATTCACGTGTTCGAGGTCGTCGTGAGCGGCTTCTGGAACCACCTGCGATCGATGATCACCGGCAACTTCCGCGTCAGGGAGCGTGCATCATGAAGCTCTATCCCATTGGCTCGCGCCGCCGTGCTCTGCTGCGCGCGCTCGGTGGCACCGGCGCGCTGTTGCTCGCCGGCTGCGATCGACTGTCCAGCACCGATTGGTTTCCCAAGGCGCTCGAGGCGGGCGAGCGGATCAGCAAGAGCGTGCACCATTTCATCACTCCGCGCCGGGCGATGGCGCAGGAGTTCAGCGAGGCCGATTTGTCGCCGCAATTTCGCAGCAACGGGACCGCGTTGCCTGACAATCCGGAATACCAGGCGCTCGCCCGGGGCGGCTTTGCCGATTGGCGCCTGATCGTCGACGGCCTCGTGGAAAAGCCGCAACAGTTCACGCTGGCACAGCTCAAGGCGATGAAGAGCCGCACCCAGATCACGCGCCACGATTGCGTCGAGGGCTGGAGTGCCATCGGCAAATGGACCGGCGTGCCGTTGAGCGAGGTGCTCGCGCTGGTGCATCCGAAGCAGCAGGTCCGCTACGCCGTTTTCCACTGCGCCGACCCGATGGCCGAGGGCGGCGAAGACTTCTACTACGAGAGCATCGACATGGAAGATGCCTATCACCCGCAGACGATCCTCGCTTATCAGCTCAACGGCAAAGCACTGCCGATTCCCAACGGCGCACCTTTGCGCCTACGCGTCGAACGCCAGCTCGGCTACAAAATGGCCAAGTTCCTGATGCGGATCGAACTGGTCGATAGTTTCGCCCGCATCGCGGGCGGGCGTGGCGGTTACTGGGAAGACAACGGGTATCAGTGGTATGCCGGCATCTGAGATTCACTAGCTTTGTCATTCCGAGCGGAAGGCGTGGAATCCCGGTCCACGAAAGACCGAGATGTCTCGCTGCGCTCGACATGACAAAAAGGCTACGAGAGCTCGACATCCCCCTTCGGCGTTCGCATGCGCGCGACCATCTCTTTCGGCCCGGGCTTGAGGTCCACCGGTCCCGCTATGCGCAGCGCGCGGAACATCGGCACCAGGCCGGCCGACATCGGATGTGCAAGCGACAGCTCGAGCAGTTCGCAGCCGTTCACATCGAGCGCATGGGCAGGATGCGCCTCGCCGTCCCACTGGATCACGATCGGCAACAAACCACCGAACTGCAGGCTGCCATCTTCCGGAATCGTGATGCGCCACGAATACGCGCCGCGCGACGCGGCAACCACCTGACCCACCTCCGGCACCCGCGTGACCGCTTCCACGATCTTGTCGGTGCGCACGACCCACGTGAGCAGCTGCGGCGACTCGGCAAGGCGCGCCTGCAAATCGCTCGAGTCGAGGGCGAACCAGCGCGGCCGGGCGGGAGGCGGTGCCTCGGGGTCGATCGCGATCAACTCGAGAAAACTATCGGGGCCAAGGCGCAGCAGGCGGTTGTGCGTGCCCATCAGCACGTGTTTGCCGCCGGGCTGTGGCGCGATACCGAGACGATCTGCAAGCCAGGCGGCGCCTTGGTCGAGATCCTTGCAGGCGACGACGAGATGATCCAGTTCGCAGCGCATTACCGAGACAGTGTCCCTAACGGTCGGTAAGGTCGCCTGCGTAGTTGGCAAGTGACCGGTTGTAGCGGGGGAGATAACGCGCGAGTGCCGTCAGGCTGACGGCGACCGCTTCGCGCTCGCGACCGAGGTCGACGAGGGCAAGCGCGAGAAAAGCGCGCACCGCGCCGTCGAGTTCGTCGCTGGTGGCGTCGAGCTCAGTGCTCAGGAGTTCGGCCGCCTGCCGGGCGTCGCCCAGATTGCGCAGCGAACTTGCCATCTGAATCACGGCTCTGCGGCGGCGCAGGCCGCTCAAACCCGCTTCCAGCGCGGCCCGGTACAGTGGAACCGCGAGCCGGGAGTTGCCGATCGAGTCGCGCGCCGAGCCGCGTTCGAAATGCCCGATCGCGTCATCGGGCGGCAACTCGCCGACCAGCAGGTCGAGCCGAGCGACAAAATCTTCGGGGGCGTACGTGTCGAGCGCCTGCCAAAGGTCAGCGACTCGTGCTTCCCATGCTGCGTCAGGGTTGTTCATGGTCGGAGTCCAGGTGCTTTATACCCGGTGCGGCAGGCGGCGCGGATAAAATCGGCCGAAAGGTTGCCGGAGGAGGAATGTCGAAACGAACATCGTTGCCAAACGATGCAGCGAGCATCTTGAAGCTCGCCGCACGGTCGATGTTCGATCTGTTCGCGAATGCCGCACAAGGCATGCTGCTGGTCGACCGCACCGGCCACGTGGTCTGGATCAACGACGCCTACAAACGTTTCCTGCCGGCGCTCGGTTTTGAAAGCGAGCAAGACTTCGTTGGCAAACCGGTGGAAGAAGTGGTGCAGAACACCTTGATGCACAAGGTGTTGGAAACGGGCAAGCCGATCCTGATCGACCTGCTGACCAACAAGGCCGGCACCTTTGTCGTGAGCCGTATTCCCTTGCGCGACGACCACGGCGAGGTGATCGGCGCGCTCGGCATGGTGTTGTTCGATCATCCCGAGACAACGCTGCAACCGCTGATCGGCAAATTCGCGCGGCTGCAGCGCGATCTGGACGATGCGCGGCGCGAGCTGGCCGCGCAACGCCGGCCCAAGTACACCTTCGCCAGTTTCATCGGCTCAAGCCCGGCCACCGTCGAGGTCAAGCGCCAGGCGCGCCGCGCTGCGGCGACCGAATCCACCGTGCTGCTGCTCGGCGAAACCGGCACGGGCAAGGAATTGCTCGCGCATGCGATTCATGCCGCATCGACCCGTGGCGACAAGCCATTTATCGGCATCAATCTGGCGGCGGTGCCCGATACGCTGATCGAGGCCGAGTTCTTCGGCGTGGCACCCGGCGCGTTCACCGGCGCCGAGCGCAAACAACGCCAAGGCAAGTTCAAGCTTGCCGACGGCGGCACGCTGTTCCTCGATGAAGTCGGCGACATGCCGCTTGTGTTGCAGGCCAAGCTGCTGCGTGCGTTGCAGGAGCAGGAGATCGAGGCGCTCGGCTCGAATGAAGTGGTCAAGATCGACGTGCGTGTGATCGCCGCGACCAGTCGCGACTTGCAGGCGCTGGTCGAAGCGGGCAGTTTTCGCGCCGATCTTTTTTATCGCTTGAACGTGCTGCCGATCCACGTTCCCGCGTTGCGTGAGCGGCTTGCCGACCTGGATGCGCTGGCCGAGTCGCTGCTCGAGCAGATCGCGACCCGTAGCGGCATGCCGCAACGCGAGCTCACGCCCGCGGCCTTGCAATTGCTTGCCACCCACGACTGGCGCGGCAACGTGCGCGAGCTGCGCAATGCGCTCGAGCAGGTGGCAATGCTGACCGACAAGATCCGCCTCGATGCCGAGGACTTCACCAACATCCTGCACGCCGCGCTGCGCGGGCCCGTGCACGAAGCAGTACAACCGAAAACTCGATCATCCTCGCCGCTGCCACAGCGGATCGCAGAGTTGGAGCGCGAGTCGATCCGATCCGCCCTCGCCGCCACCGGAGGCAACTTCACCCCCGGTCCCGGTCTAGATGATCTGGCGCCCATCAAGCTCGCCCTTGAGCTTGTTCCCCTCGACTACATTTTGTCCGCAATCCGGCATAAGACCGACCGGAAGTGCTACCCGAAAAACGAGCCCGCGACTTCGTGGCGTGAAGTGCGGCTGTTGAAGGCGATTGCCGAGGACTATTGCCAGTACTTGATTGTGCCGAACATGGTCGACGCCTGGGCGGCCGCAGTCACGCCGGGCAGTGCGTGCACGCGCTCGAGCAACGCGCGCTGGAACGCGTCCGCTTTCGGCGCGTCGTAGCCCGCGCCTTCCAAGTTGAACGACGCGACCGCGACGTCGCGGTAGTTGAAGCCGGTCTCGACAGTCTGCGTCGTGTAAAGCCCCCTCAGCAGGAGGCTCGCGCAGACCGTGAGCACGAGACACACCGCGACTTGCAGGCCAACCAGCACGCCGCGCGAGCGCTTGGCCCGCTCGGCGGACGCGTCCATCTTGATCGCGCCGTAGAGCGCCGGATTCGACGCGTGGATCGCCGGCGCGAGCCCGAAGGCGATGCCCGTGACGAACGTGAGGCCGACGGCGAACGCGAGCACGGTGAGGTCCGGGCGCGAGTCGAGCTGCATCGGCGGCGCGTCGGCCGGGAGCCCGGTCAGCACGAACGCGACGAGGCTGCGGAAGGACCAGAGCGCGAGCAGCGAGCCGAGCGCGCCGCCCGCGAGCGAGATCAGCACGCTCTCCGTGAGCAGCTGCTGAACCAAGCGGCCGCGCGTCGCTCCGAGCGCCAAGCGCAGCGCGATCTCGCGGCCGCGCGTGGACGCGCGCGCGAGCAGCAGGTTCGCGACGTTCGCGCAGGCGATCAGCAGCACCAGCGCGAACGCGGCCATCACGACCGCGCCGGCGCCGAGCACGTACGGTCGCAGCTCGGGGTATGGGAACGGCGTCGCCCGCTCGATCACGAGCGCGGTCTTGCGACCGGGCTCGTCGCGGTCGATGCGCGCCGCGATCACGGCGAGCTCGGCGCGCACTTCCTCTACGCTCGCGCCGGCGCCGCGGCGGCCGACCACAATGAGCCAGCTCAAGTGGTCGTCGCGAAGATAGTCCACGCTCGGCAGCAGCAGCTTCTGCGCCGATAACGGCACGAAGAAGCTCGCGCGGGCGATGTCGACCCCTTCGAAGCCTTCCGGGGCGACGCCGACGACGGCGAAGCTCTGCCGGTTCAACACGACAACTCGGCCTACTACGCCGGGATCCGCCGCGAACGCGCTGACCCAGAGGTCGTGGCCGAGCACCACCTCCGGAGCCGTCTGCTGCGCGCCGCAGGCGTCAGCCGCGAATCCGCGTCCGAGCGCCGGCTTTTGCAGCAGCACGTCGAAGTAGTTGCACGAGACGAGGCTGCCCGGGATCTGTTGCGGCGCAGCGCCGCCGAGCGTCACGGGTGTGGGCCGCGCGAACGCGAGCAGGCCGGAGAGCGTCTGCGTGCCCGCGCGAAACCGTTCGTATTCGGCCGCCGAGAACATACTCGGCGCGCCGTGCGAGCTGCGTTCGGCCCCGCCTTCGACGTGCTGACTAACGCCAACAAGTTGCTGCGCGTCGGGCGCCGGCAGGTCGCGCAGCACGAGGCCGTTCAGCACGGAGAAGATGCCGCTGTTGATGCCGATACCGACCGCGATCGCCACGATCGCCGCGGCCGCGAAGCCGGGGCTGAGCCTCAGAGTGCGTAGCCCATAGCGAACGTCGCCCCAGAGATTGCCGAGCACCCTCATCGCTCCCTCCTGCTCCACCCGAAACGCTTGCGCATCGTCGCCCTACTCCGCCGCGAGCGCGTCGGCTGGAGCCACGCGCGACGCCCGGCGCGCCGGCGGGCTTCGCCACAACGTGCGCAGCGCGTAGCGCACGTCCGACCACAGGCTCGCGAGGACCTTCATCCTTCGGCCGCCAGGGCTTCCGCGGGATCGACGCCAGCCGCCTTGCGCGCGGGCACATAGCTCGCGAGCGCGGCGATCGCCGTCAGCAGCACCGCCACCACGGCATACGTCAACCCGTCGACCGGCTTCACCTCGAACAGCAACGACGTCATCAAGCGCGTGACGCCCGCCGCCCCGGCGAGCCCCAGCACTACGCCGATCCCGGCGAGCGTGAGGCCGTAACGCACGAAGCTGCTCGTCACTGCCCGTTGCTGCGCGCCGAGCGCGAGCCGGATCGCGATCTCGCGGCGGCGTTGCGCCACGACATATGACAGCACCCCGTAGAGGCCCACGACGCCGAGCACGAGCGCGACGCCGCCCGCGATCGCGAGCAACACGAGCGTGAACGAGGTGCGCGCGAGCGAGCGGTCGTAGATGTCCGCCATCGTGCGCACGTCGGCAAGCGGCAGATCGGGGTTCACGGACCAGACGGCGCGCTGCATCTGCTCGAAGAGCGCTTGCGTGCCGGCGAGCGGCGTGCGCACGACGAACGTCGCCGCGCGTGTCCCCGTGACGGGCTGGAACGAGTAGAAGCCCTTCATCAACGCCGGCCAATAGACGATGGTCGGCGTGGGCTGATCGAGGCCGTTGTCGCGGACGTCCTGCACCACGCCGACGACCTCGCGCCAGGAGGTGTCGTCGTCCGGGCGGCGCGCCGGTGCGATCCGATGGCCGAGCGCAGCCTCGGGCGACCCCCAAAGCTCGCGCGCGAGGTTCTCGGACACCATCGCCACGCGATGATCGTCGTAGAGGTCCGCCCACTCGAGGTCGCGGCCTGCGACGAGTCGCGTGCCGGCCGTCTGCAACACTCCGGGCGACAAGTACTTGAAGCGGCGGATTGGATTCTCGCTCGCTTGCGTGAACGAGGGAGCGCCCTGGACGTCGAGCACGTCCCAGTCCGGCGCTCGGCCTTCGAGCGGCATGCCGCTGCTGATGAATGCCGCGGACGACGTGCCGGGCATCGCCGCAAACGCGTCCACGATATTGTTCAGCATGCGCAGCGCGCGCTCGGCGTCGGGCTCCACGGCCGAGGGGATCAGGAGCCGCACGGTTTGCAGCTCGGCGGCGTTGGCGAAGCCGGGCTCCACCGTGAGCAATGACTGGAACGTGCGGATCATGAGCCCGGAGCTCACGAGCAACACGAGCGCGAGCGCCACCTGGGCCACGACGAGCGCGTTCTGTGCGCGATGCGATTGCCGGCTGCCGCTCGAGCCGCGCGCGCCGCCCTGCAACCCGGCGACGATCCGCGGGCCCGCGAACTTGAGCGCAGGTGCGAGGCCGAGCACTACGCCCGCGAGCAGCGACACGACGAGCGCGAGCCCAAGCGCCTGCCAGTCGAGGGCGATCTCGTCGAGACGCGGCAGACCCGGAGGCCCGATCGCTCGCAGAACGGCGAGAGCCTCGTACGCGAACGCGACGCCGGCCAGTCCGCCGAGCAACCCGAGCGACAGGCTCTCGAGTAGCAGCACGCGCGCGACACGCCACGAGCCCGCGCCGAGCGCGGCGCGCACGGCGAGCTCGCGCCCGCGGCTCTCGGTGCGCACCAACAGCAGGTTCGTTACGTTCGCGCAGGCAATCAGCAGCACCACGCCCACGGTGCCGAGCACGACCCAGAGCACGCTGCCGATGCCGCCGATCACGTCTTGCTTGAGCGGGCGCAGAGCCGGCGCGATCTTCCAGATGTCCTTGTAAATCGCACGCGCGCCGCCGAGGCTGTCGAGCCAGATCTCCTCCATGCGCTCGACGTCGGCGTTCGCTTGCTCGACGGTGACGCCGGCTTTAAGTCTCGCGATGCCGCGGCAGCAGAACGGCGCGCCCGCCCCGATCACGCGCGCTCGATCCAAGCCGAACGGAGCGATGAGCTCGGCCTCGGTGTCGACGACGCGGAAGCCCCTCGGCATCACGCCGACGATCTCGCGGCTGACGCCGTTGGCCGTGATGTTGCGACCGATCACGCCGCGGTCGCCGCCGAAGCGTGCTTGCCAATAGCCGTACGACAGCAGCACGCGGGGCGGTCGGCCCGGCGCATGCTCTTCGTCGCTGAGCCAGCGGCCGAGCAACGGCGGCACGCGCAGGGTCTCGAGCACGCCGGGGGACACGATCGCGACGCGAACCTGCTCGGGCGCAGCGAGACCGGTGACGGTGGCGACGGTGTCTTGGAACAATCCCACGCTGTCGAAGCGCTGCTTTTGCTCCGAGTAGGTGAAGTACATCGACGGCGACATCCGCATGCCGCCGAGCGCGTCGGTGATGCCCGGCGCGCCGGGCGCCGTGTGCCACAGCGCGACGAGCCGATCGGGCTCGGGATACGGCAGCGGCTTCAAGAGCACGCTGTTGACGACGCTGAACACGGCCACGGCCGCGCCGATGCTCACGCCGAGCGTCAGCAAGACGGTGGCGCTGAAGCCCGGGGCCTTGAGCAGGCCGCGGAACAGGTGACGAATGCTGCGCGAGAAGGTCTCCATTCGGTCCTGCTCCTTGGTTGTTGCGCCGGTCTACTTGGCGGCGAGCGCTTCGGCCGGACCGACGCCGGCCGCCGTGCCTGCGCCGCCCCTCAGTCTTCGACGATCGTCGGCCGGCCGCGGCGCGCCTGCTCGGCGATCCGCTTGTCCTCTTCCTCGCGCAGCCGATGCAGCGTCTCCTCGTCGACGACGCGGCCGTCGAACATGTGGATCTTTCGATCCGCGTACTCCGCGTAGCGCGGGTCGTGCGTGACGATGCAGATCGTCGCGCCTTCAGCGTGCAGCTCGGTCAGGAGCCCCATCACCGCTTCGCCGTTTTTCGAGTCCAAGTTACCCGTCGGCTCGTCCGCCAGCAGGATCGAGGGGCTGCCGACGAGTGCGCGCGCCACCGCGACGCGCTGCTGCTGACCGCCGGACAGCTGCGACGGGTAGTGCCGCAGACGATGCGCCATCCGTACGCGCTCGAGCGCCGCGATCACGCGCTCCTTGCGCTCCTTCGCGCCCATGCCGGCGCGGTACGTGAGCGGCAGCTCCACGTTCTCGAATACCGTGAGATCGCCGATCAGGTTGAACGCCTGGAAGATGAAGCCGATCTCCTTGTTGCGGATGTGAGCGCGCTGCGAGTTGTCGAGGTTCTCGACCGGCGTGCCGTTCAGGAGATACCGGCCGCCGCTCGGCGTGTCGAGGAGCCCGAGAATCGACAACAGCGTCGACTTGCCGCAGCCCGACGGCCCGGCGATCGACAGGTAGTCGCCCTTGTTGATCTCGAAGTGCACGCCCGACAGCGCGTGCGTCTCGACCTCGTCGGTGTAGAACACCTTCTTGAGATCGTCGAGCGTGATCAGCATCGACGTGGCCGGCACGGGAGAAGTAGCAGCGTTCATTGCATTGACCTCATGTATGCGCGAGCCGGCTCATTCCGACCGCAAAGCCGTGAGTGGGTGAACACGCGAAGCTCGGTGCGCCGGTAGGTCGCTCGCGCCGAACCAAAAAGATAAGAGCGCAGTTCCGTGCATTGGGTTACTCACTGCGCAGCGCGACCATGGGATCGACTCGCGACGCCCTTCGCGCCGGCAGATAGCCGGCTGCGACCGCGATCGCGCCGAGCACCGCCACGGCAATCGCCGGCACCACCGGATCGGTGGGGGCGAGGCCGTACAACAGCGAGCGTGCAAGCTGCCCCAGCAGCAATGCCGCGGCGAGCCCGACCGCGCCGCCGATCGCGGCCATCGTCGCCACCTCGCGCAGCACCATGCCGCGAAGCCGCGCGGGCGCCGCGCCGAGCGCCAGCCGCAACCCGATCTCGCGCGTGCGCTGCGCCAAGTTGTAAGAAAGCACGCCGTAGAGGCCGAGCGACGCGAGCAGCGTCGCGAGCACCGCGAGCGAGCCGCCGAGCACGCTCATGGTGCGGTCGATGAACAGGTTCTCGCGCACGACCTCGCGCATGGTGCGCACGTCCATGATCGGCAGCGCCGGGTCGAGGCGGCCGACCACTTGCTCGATACCAGCTCGCAGCGCGACCGGGTCCGCCGAGCTCTGCACATACAAGCTCAGGGTGCCGACGTCGTTCGACTGGAGCCGCGGCAGGAACAGCTGTGCCGAGATCGGGTTCTTGACCTCGCTGTATTTCGCGTCGCGGACCACGCCCACGATCTCGATGTTGAGCGGCCCGCCCTGCCCCTGCGACATGTGCTTGCCCAGCGGGTTGTCGCCCAAGCCGAAACGCTCGGCGAAGCGCTGGTTCACGATCGCGACCTGCGGCCGGTCGAGCTTGTCGGCTGCCGTGAACTCGCGGCCGGCGACGAGCGGCATCGCGAGCGTACGGAAGAAGCTCGGGCTCACGGCGTTCATCAAGACGTCGACGTCGGGCGCGGCAGCGGCGTCGAAGCCCTCGACGCCGACATTGGTTCCCCAAGTGGAGTTGCCGAGCAGCGAAACCACGGATGCGGCGACCGAGCTCACGCCGGGTAGCGCCGCAAGCTCGGTCTCGAGGGCGTCGAAGAACGCGGCGCTCCGCGTTCGGTCGTAGCCGTTACGCTCCGGCGAGATCGTGAACGTGACGAGCGAGTCGGTGCGGAAGCCGACGTCGACGTTGGAGGCATTTGCGAGGCTCTGGGCAAACCACCCCGCGAGCACGAGCAACGTCATGGACAGGCCGATCTGTGCGGTGGTGAGCGCCGCGCGGAACCGCTTGGCCGCCTTGCCGCCGGTGGAGCGCGTGCTCTGCGCCTGGAGCACTTGCCCGGGCGGCGTGCGCGCGAGCTTGAGCGCCGGAGACAGGCCGAACGCCACGACCGACGCGAGGGCGAGCGCCGCAGTAGTCGCCAGCGTGACCCGGTCGAGGCCGGCATCGAACGTGGCCGAAGCGAAGCTCGGCAGGAGCGCCACGATGCCGTGCACCGCGGCTAGCTCGAGCGGCAAGCTCACGAGCGCCGCCGCCAGGGCGAGCAGCAGTGCCTCGACCACGAGCAACGCGGCGATGCGCAGCGGGGCCGCGCCGAGCGACGTCCTGATCGCCACTTCGCCGGTGCGGCCCGCCCCCCGCGCGAGCATGAGGTTCGCCACGTTGACGCAGGCGATCAGGAGCACGAGCGTGGTGGCGACGGCGAGCACCGTGAGCGGCACGCGCGCATTCGAGCGCACGTTGCTCTGACCACGCGCGCCCGGCTCCAGAACGACGACCTTCGCACGAAACGCGGCGAGGTCTTTCGCGCTCGCCGAGCTGAGGCTCGGCGCCTCGACGTCGTTGATGATGGCGCGATAGGCGGGGTTGATCGCGGCTGACGCCTCTTCAAGAGACACCCCGGGCTTCAGCCGGGCGAACAGATACGTCCAGTAGCTACTACGGTCTTGATGGATCGGAGTAGCTGACGGTCGACTGGACCAGAGGAACGTGATCGGAACGAAGACCTCGGGCGTCATGCCCACGGTCGTGCCGCGAAACTCCGGCGGCGCGACGCCGACTACGGCGAACGGCTTGCCGTTGACGACGATGGTCTTGCCGAGCACCGCAGGATCGGCGCCGAGCGCGTTGCTCCAATACGCGTGGCTCAGCACGGCGACGCTCGCCTCGCCGACGACGGCGTCGTCGCCGGGGCCGAGCAAGCGGCCGAGCGTGGGCTGAACGCCGAGCAAGGGGAAGTAGCTGCCGGAGACGAGCAGCATCTTGCCGTACGACGATTGGCCGCCGAACGCGAAGTTCGCGTTCTGGGCGCGGTGCGCGCCGATACCGGCGAACGGCCCGTCGAGCCGCTCGAGATCGCGGAACATCGGATAGCTGAAGATCGTGTCGCAGTCGCCGGCGTCGTTGCACGATGTGTGGCCGCGCTTGAAACCGGGCGCGCTCAGGTTCACAAGCTGCTCGGGCTCGCGCACGGGCAGCGGCCGCAGCAAGATCTGCTCGAAGATCGAATAGATCGCCACGTTGATTGCGATGCCGCCCGCGAGGGTGAGCACGATCACGGCTGCGAACGCGGGCCGGCGCGCGAGGCTGCGCAGGCTGTAGCGGACGTCGGCGAGCAGATTCGAAAGCATCCCCCGATCCCTCCTTTGTTCTAGCGCGGCCTAGTCGGCACGCAGCGCCACGACAGGGTCGACACGCGACGCCCGGCGAGCCGGCCAATAACTCGCGCCGAGCACGACGGCGCCCAGCAGCGCGGCGGCCACTCCGAACGCGAGCGGATCCGTCGGCGCCAAGTCGAACAGCAGCGCGGACGCGAGCCGCCCGAGCAGCAGCGCGGCGCCGAGTCCCAGCGGCACTCCCACCCCCGCCATAAACGCGGCTTGCTTCAGCACCATGCGGCGCACGCGCTCAGGCGCCGCGCCGAGCGCGAGACGCAGACCGATCTCGCGGGTGCGCTGCGCGACGGTGTACGCCAGCACGCCGTACAAGCCGAGCGCGGCGAGCAGCGTCGCCACGGCCGCCAGCGTGGCGGCGAGCGTCGCGAGCACCCAATCGGTTCGGACATTGTTCCGGATCTGCGCCTCGAGCGTGCGGACGTCGGTCACCGGCAAGTCCGGATCGACTTGCGCGACGATGCTCGGGATCGCGGCGAGCAGCGCGTCGGGGCTTTGTGCCGTTCGCACGTAGAAATTCATCGACGGCACGCCGGTCGTTTGCCGGCGCGGCATCACGATTTGCGCCGTGAACGGCTCCTTCACCTCGTTGAGTGCCGAGTTGCGAAACAACCCGACGATTTCGACGGGCTCGGGGCCGCTGCTGATTCGGACGCGCGCGCCGATCGCATCTCGGCCCAATCCCAAGTCCTCGGCGAGGCGCTCGTTCATCATCGCGACGAGCGGCCGGTCGGCGACGTCGGCCTCCGTCAACGCCCGCCCCGCAAGCAGCGGAATGCCGACGGTCCGGAGGAAGTTGGCGCCGACGTAGTTGTAGGCCGCGCGCGTTCGCTGCTCCGAGCCGTCGACCGACGCCGCCCCTAGTATCCCGCCGCCGCCGAGCAGCTCGATCATCGAGGATGCGGCATCCGTCACGCCTGGCTGCGCCGCGAGCTCCGCCTCTATCCGGTCGAACAGTTGTTGCGCGCGTTCGTCGGTATAGCCGGTCTGCGCCGGCGTGACCATGAACGTGAGCAGCGATTCGGTTTGCAGGCCGAGATCGATTCGCGCGACGTTCGCGAGGCTCTGCGTGAACAGCCCGGCGAAGACGAGCAGCAACATCGACAGGCCGACCTGCGAGGTCGATAGGATGAAGCGAAAACGACTGAGACCCTTGCCTCCGAACGCGCGGCCGGCACCGCTCGCTTGCAGCGCGCGAGCCGGATCGGTGGCGGCCAGCTTGAGCATTGGCGCGAGCGCGAACACGATCGTCGACGCTACGGCGATACCGACCGCCACCGAGCTAGCCCGCGCGCTCAAGGACAAGTCGGGGGCACTCCCCAGGTTCCGCGGCAACCACGCGCCGACGGCTTGCAGGGCTCCGAGCGCGATCGGCAAGCTCACCACCGCGGCGAACGCCGCAAGCAGCAAAGCCTCGATCGCGAGCAGCCCGATCAAACGATGGCGCGCGGCGCCCAGCGACGTGCGCACGGCCATTTCGCCGATACGAGCGGCGCCGCGCGCAAACATCAAGTTCGCCAGGTTCATGCAGGCGATCAACAAAATCGTGCCCGTGGCGGCGAGAAAAATCGCGAGCGGCATGCGTGCTCGCGCCGGCGTCCTGCTTTGGCCCTGCGCGCCGGGGTGGAGCTCGATGGACTTGGCCCGAAATTGCTCGACAGCCGCACGACCTTGCTCGGGCGGGGCGTTTTGGACGTCGAGCGCCATCGCCGGTGCTTCGTCGTTCACCGCGGCGTGATACGGGACGTTGATCGCGGCCCGAGCCTCCTCGACCGCGACACCTGGCTTCAGGCGCCCGAACACGTAGAGCCAATAGAAGAACCGGTTCGTGTCCCGCGACGGAGTCGACCAGTCGGCCGCGAGCGGCACGAAGACGTGCACGCGCTCGCTGACCGCGGTTCCGTGAAAGCCTCGCGGCGCTATGCCGACGATCTCGAGCGATTTGCCGTTCACGGCCAAAGTCTTGCCGAGCACGCGGGGATTCGAGCCGAACGAGCTCGCCCAGTAGTCGCAGCTCAGCACCACCGCCGCCCCGGAGCCCGGGGCGCCGTCGTCTTGCGGGCCGAGCAACCGGCCGAGCGACGGTCCCAAGCCGAGCACGGAGAAGTATTGTCCGGAGACGAGCATCGCCCTGCCCGGTACCGTGCGGCCGCCGTATCCCAGGCTCGTGTTCGCCATGACGCTCGCCGCGATACTGGCGAAGGGCATGTCGGCCCGCTCGAGGTCGCGAAACATCGGGGTGCTGAACACCTGGTCGCAGTCACCCTGCACGCCGCACATCTTGGTACCCGGCTTAGGGCCCGGCCCGGCGAAATTCAGGAGCTCGGCAGGCTCGGCGACCGGCAGCTGCCGGAGCAAGAGCTGGTCGTAGAGCGAGAACGCGGCGACGTTGATACCGATCGCGACGCTGAGCGTCGCCACGACGACGCCGGTGAACATGGGTCTGCGCGCGAACCCGCGCAGACTGTAGCGAACGTCATTGAGCAGGTTCGACAGCATCGGCTCGTCAGTTCAGCCGAATTCGCTCGTACTCGTCCCACGCGGACATGTCGGACAGGATCACGCGGTCGCCGGGCACGAGGCCCTTCACGATCTCGACCGCGTTCACCGACGTGAGGCCGAGCTCCACCGGCACCTTCACCGCGTAGTTGCCCTCGACGATCTTGAACAGCTTGATGGTGGTGTTCGCTTGGCCGTAGGTCGGCCGGCCGGTGAAAACCACGTCGTCGAGGCGCTTGATCTCGATCGTGCCGTCGACCGACAGATCGGGCCGCGCGCCGCGCGGCAGCGCGCCCGTGAGCTCCACGTCGACCTGCACCGTGCCGCTCGTGACCGCGGGGTCGATGCGGATCACCTTGCCGTCGACGATGCCGTTGCGGGTGTCGACATGCACGAGCTGGCCGAGTAGCACGTCGCGCACCTGGGTCTCCGCGACGCGGAGCTCGGCCTGGAGGTCGGCGGGGTTGGTTACGCGCGCGATGTTCGCGCCGAGCGCGACGCGCTGGCCGTCCTCGACGAGCACCTCTTGCACGACGCCGGCGACGCCCGCGCGGACCATCAATGATTCGACCTGCGCGAGCTTGCGGTCGAGCGCGTGCTGGGATTGCGTGACCTTCGTGCGCGGGACGGCCAGCTGCGCCGCCATCGACTTCGAGAACTGCGCGAGGCGCTCGCGTTCCGTGTCGAGCTTCACCTTGAGCTGTTGTGTGACCAGCTCGGCCTGTTGAGTCTTGATGCCTGATACCGCGTTGCCGGCCGCCTTGTAGGCCACGGCCTCGAGCCGCTTCGACTCGTACTCCGCGGACGCGGACGCGACCGTGGATTGCTGGTCGAGCTGTTTGTTGCGGAGCTGGAGCTCGAGGTCCGCGTACGCGGCCTTCGCCGACTCGACCTCGTAGCGCGCCTCGTCGGCGAGCTGCATCAGGTCCGGATTCGACATCTCGACGAGCACGGTGTCGGCCTCGACCACGGCGCCCGGCCGCACGATCACGCGGTCGACACGGCCGTCGGCCTGCGCGCCGATCCAGCGGATCGCGCGCGGCGCCAGCGTGCCGGGGCCGCGCACCTCGATCAGCATCTCGCCTTGGCGGACGTTCTCGGGCCAGACCGAGGCGAGCGCGACCGACGGGGCGGCCGGCTCGAGCCGGGTAAGGCCGATGGTGACGGCCGCGAGGAGCACGATGACGCCGGCCGCGATCGCGGTCTGGCGGATCCTTTTTTGACGTTTACGTTCCGGGCGTGGGATGTCCATGGCCAACCTATAAGCAGCGACCGTGCCAAGGGTGGGGTGCGTTCCTAACTACTTGAGCAGAATGGTAATCCCCTCCTCTCAGAACGCAACGCCGCGCCCCGGAGCCGTCCCGCTCGCGCACAGGCGTCGCGTATCCGGGACGAAACGGGCTACATTGGCGGCGTCGCCCCCGCACCGGGCCGTGATTACGCCAAGGAGAGCTCTCGATGATCCTCGGAATGTCGATGTCGACGTTCATCAACGTCCACGTCGCCCTGAGCCTGATCGGCATCGCGAGCGGCCTCGTGGCGCTCTTCGCGATGATCAAGGGCAAGCTGGCGCGCTTCGCGACCCCGGTATTCCTCGTGACCACCGTCCTCACGAGCATCACCGGCTTTCCCATCCCGCCGTACGGATTCGATCCGCCGCGGGCGTTCGGCGTGGCATCGCTCCTGTTGCTCGCGCTGTCCGTCCTCTGCCTCTACGTCTTCAAGCTCGCGGGGCACTGGCGTTGGATCTACGTGACCACCGCGCTGGTCGCGCTCCTTCTGAACTCCTTCGTGGCGGTGGTTCAGACGTTCCAGAAGATCGCGTTCTTCCACGCGCTCGCGCCCACGCAGAGCGAGGCCCCGTTCCGGAGCGTGCTCATGGCGCTGTTCGCGGCGTTCTTCGTGCTCGGCTTCCTTGCCGTGCGGCGCTTCCGCCCGCAGGGACTCGCCGCCCCCGCAGCGACGCAGCCCGGCCGTTGAGCCCGAGCCGCTCCGCGGCTTTTCTTGGAATCCTAGCGAAGTTTGCAACGCGATCCGCCGATCGAACGCGGTCAAGACCCTGCCGATGCGAGGCTTCGCGAGACCCCGCGTCCTAGAACGATCCGCCGCCTTCGAGGAACACACGCTGGCACGCAATTTGGAACTGTATCGGCACGGCGTCTGCATGGAGGGCGTTATGTCACACGACACGGATCGCGCACGCGGGACAATGTTGCTGATCGCCTGTGGGATCGCACAAGCGGTCATCATCGTCGCGCTCCTATGAGAATGCGTGACACCTTACGCGCCGCGCGTCGCCACGCGGCGGCGCGAAAGCGCATCCGGCTCGGTCAGCTGGAGGGCCGTTACCGCTTCAGGCACCGGCTCGCGTTCGACGACTTCTGGGCCGAGCAGCTCCTCGATATCAATATCGGAGGCACGGACATGGCCGGCACTCACATCGACGCGGCGGCGCTCGTCGAGCGCGGCGTCGACCGCGCGGGCGCCGCGGCGCTCGAGGCCGGACACGCCTAACGCGGCTCCCCCGCGGCGGCGCCCTTCTCGTCCTCTGCGACGAGATCGCACTTCACCGTCGAGATCACCCGGCCGTCGCTCGTGATTGCGCCCGGCGAGTCGGGACGCGTCTCGCGGCAGACCGGGTGTTCATCCATGTACGGCGGCCTCGCGCCAGCGAATAAGTCCGAGCGCGCGTCGCGCACGCACTTGCCGATCATTCCCAAGAGCGCTGCCTGGAAGATGTTCTTGAAGATCGCGCAGTTGTCGATCTTCGCCGGCGGCACGGGCTCGATGGGCAGCGGCTGCGGCTTGCGTTTGGGCACGTCGTCATAGGTGAACGTCCGGTATTGGGGCGCGGGGTTGTTGATGGTGTTCCGAACCGCCGCGCTCCGCTCCTTGTCCCAATCGATCGGCGGCGGCGCGGCCTGCGGCGGGGGCTCGGCGGCCGCCGGCGGCGGTTCCTCGGGCGGCGGCTTGCGCGCCCCCGTACGTTTCGGCGTGGGCGGCGCCGCGCGCTTGGGGGGCGGCGGCTCGATCGCTTCGGGGCGCACCTCGGGCAACGGCTCGACCGCCGGAGCCTCCGGCGAAGCGGGCGGCGCCTCCCGTGGCGGCAAGTCGCGCAGCCAGACGACGGACGGCGCCGGGGGCGGCGGCGTGTGGGCTTCCGAGACCAGCATGGGCGCGCGCGTCACCGCGTAGAGCAGCCCCAGGTGCAGGGCCAACGAGAGGCCGACAGCTACGGGGCGACGCGGGGCGCGCCTACTCGAGCCGGGCTCAGCTTCTCGTGTCGCAGGCATGGAATACCCACTCTCCCGTGTTCCGCCGCGCCGCTCAAGGTCTCGCACGGGCGGTGGGCCGGCCCGACGTCATGACGGCGGCTCCGCGGCCTTTCAGGGGAGACCACCGGGACGACGCTCGGTTCCCAGGGCAGCGGGGCCGCGCGCTCGGCGCCGCGCGCGAAATATCCGAAGCTTGGGTTATTGGCCGCCGGGCGCGGGAATCAGGCTCTTGTCCTTCATCCATTGCCAGCGAAAGTCCCAGGCCTCCTTCTCCACGGCTTGGTAGTCGCGCAGATAGCGCACGGCAAATTCGCCGACGCCCCACTCGGCGAATTGCATGACGTGCTTGATCTCGTGCGCCCAGAGCTTGGGGTCGTGCAGCGCAGCGTCGCGATCGGCAAACACGATCACGTAGTCGAGCGTGATCGCGGGCGCGTCGTCGAGCATGAACGCGCTCTGCGGCAGCGTGAACGCGCTGCCACCTTCGCGCCAGCGCACGCGCTCGAGAATCTCGTCCGGCACGTAGCCGGCAAGCATTTCGCGAACCGATGCGGGGATGGGCTCGACGCCCCGCGCGACGGCCGAGTCACGCGACTCGACGATCCACTCCGCGAGCACCGGCGCGAGGGTGTCGACCAGGGGCGGCGGCACGAGATGTTTTCGCCGTGTTACGCGAGCGTCAGTGCAGCGTCGGCGAGCAAGGCACGAGGGACAGGAGCTCTTTGAGCGGCGCTTCGGCTTCTTGGCTGTGCAGCCACTCCGCGATGTGCGGCCGCCACGACGCCAAGTTCAGCTCCATGAGGCGCAAATATGCCTGAATGGCCTCGTCGGGGAGCTCGATCTTTTCCGTTGCGTCCATTACGTTCTCCGTGGCTGCACGCGTGATTCGACTCGCGGCGGTGCCGCCGGGTTCCGAGTCGCGCTTGGTCCTTCACATGGGGACTGGACCGCGGTCATCAAGCGTTCAGTTTCGCTGTTTGGGCGTGAGACGGTAAATGGTGTTGTCGACGTCGGACGAGAAATAGATCGTGGTGGCGGTGGTGCCCACCGCGAGCCCGCGAAACAGGCTCGGTCCATCACTCAAGCCCACCGGCAGATCTTGCGCGAGCACGACCTTCGCTCCGCTCGGCTCGATTCGCGTGATGCGCCGCGCGCCGACCTCGATGACGATGACGTTATCGCCGCCCTGCTCGAGTGCGATGCCTTCGGGGCGGTCGAGGCCGTCGGCGAGCGTCGTCATCGGCGCGTCTCCGGGGCCGAGCTTGAGGACGCGGCCGCCGCCGGTCTCGGCGACGAATACTGCGCCGTCCTGGCCGATCGCGAGCCCCGTGGGCCTTTCGAGACCGTCGGCGAGCACCTCGCGGTCGTCGGCGTTGGGGCCCGTCACGCGCAGCACTCGGCCCGTGCCCGTTTCGGCCACGATGATGTCGCCGTCCAGGTTTTCCGCGGCGTCGCCCAGCGACATGAAGCCGTCCCAGCTCGCGAGCACTTCGAGCGACTCGCGATCGAGTTGCTGAACGGTGCCGGATACTTGGCTCGCGACCAGCAAGTGCTCCTCGGTGGCGAACACGTGCGCGGGCTGGAACAGCTCCACCGGCGGCATCACGCGCAGCAAGCCGCTCGCGCCGTCGAGTTGGCGCACGCCGCCGAAGAGATCGCCCACGTAGAGCGCGTCGCGGCCGCCGACGTTGCCCACGGCGACACCCGTGGGCGAGTTCAGCTGCGAGGGTCCGGTCACATACCGGACCGCTCCGGTGTCGACATCGACCTCGGCGATCGCGTTCGGCGCTGCCATCGACACGAACACGCGCCCGTCTTTGTCGATCGCGAGGTTGTCGGGATCGTAAGGCAGCATCGCCGACGCCGTGACGGCGCCGGACGCGAGGTCGAGACGCTTTAGCTTCTGGTCGTCGAGCACGTACGCGTTGCCCTTGCCGTCGAGCTTCAACGCGCCCGGGCTCGTCATGTCCGACGCCACCGTGGTCACCGCGCCGGTGTCGGGATCGATCTTCGCGATCTGCCCCTTGAACATCAGCGGCCCGTAGACCATGCCGTCGTCGCCGACTTGGAACGCGTTCAATCCGCCCACGTTCTCTACGACGAGCCGCGGCGACTTGGCGCCCGAGAGGTCGAGCTCGTAGAGCGCGTCGCCGTAGAACACGAGCGAGAAGAACAAACGCGTGCGCTCGCGATTGAACGAGATCGCGTTCACGCCCTTCATGTTCTCGACGATCTTGCGGACGGGGCCGTCCGGCGCCTTGGCGTATAGGATGCCGTCCTCGATCGCCGTCCAATACATGGTGCCGTCGGCCGCGAACGCGAGGTCGTCGCCCATGCCCTCGCGGGGGCCGACGACGCGCTCCGTCGCGCCCGTGGCGGTGTTTACGCGGAAGATCGATTGGCCGATCACGCTGGTGGCCGTGAGCCTGCCCTCGTTGTCGAAGCGCAGGCCGTGCACGCCGTGGAACGGCGAGCCGCGACCGAGCATCGGCGAGATTCCAAATTTCGTAGGAGCGGGCACCCGCGTGGGGTCGGTAGCGCCGCTGCCGCCGCCGCAACCGGCCACCGCGATCGCGCCGAGCGCGCAGAGCAGCCCCGTGATTCGGCGCGTCATTGTGCGCTCGGTCCGCTCTGCCGGCCCGTCTCGGCTGCTGCGGCGCGCAAGCGCCCACGGTCGGCTGTGAGGAGCTTGCGCACGCTCGTGGCCGGCCGGCCCGTGAGGTCGGCGACCGCCGTGCTCGGCTCGCGCAGGTACGGCGAGTTGAGCTCTTTCGCGAACGTCAACGCGCCGCGGATCGCGCTCTCCGGCATGCCGGACTCCGACAGCGACTTGGCGTACGCGGCCTCGTCCATGACGACGAGATCGACGCGCTTGCCGCTAACTTCCGACGCGAGCGCGACCAGCTCGCGCGGCCCCACGGCATCGGGCCCCGTGATGTTGTAGGCGCGATTCTCGTGCCCCGGCGTGGCGAGCACCGCGGCCGCCGCGGCGGCGCAGTCTTCGCGCGTGACGTACGCGACGCGCGCGTCGGGCGTGAACGTGACCAGCTTGCGCTCGCGGACGATCTGCACGGCCTGGTCGACGAGGCCGTCGGCGTAGATCTGGTTGCGTAACAGCGTCCAGGCCACCCCGCTTTCCTTGAGATACTGCTCGGTGCGCCGATGATCGGTGGCGATCGTCGAGTCGAGGTAGACGTCGGCGTTGACGTACGACGTATAGGCGATGAGCTTCACGCCCGCTGCAATCGCCGCGTCGATCGCGGCCTTGTGCAGCTCGGGGCGCTGTCCACCGCCGCCGTTGACGCTGATCAGCAGCATCTTGGTGCCGCCCGCATAGGCGGCGGCGAGCGACTCGGGCTTCGTGAAATCGCCGAAGCGCACACTGGCGCCCTTCGCGGCGTAAGCCTTCATGGCCTCGGTGTTCGGGGTGCGGCTCACGAGGATCAGGTCCTTCGCCGGCACCTTGCGAGCGAGCAGCTCGTCGACGACGAGGCCGCCGAGCTGTCCCGACGCGCCCGACACCACGAGCTTGTCCTGCGCGAGCGCGACGTGCCCGAGCGCGAGCAGCAAGATCAGACCTAACACGCTTCTCATGCGACCTGTTCCCCCGTTCGCGATTCGAGCGCAGCTGAACCGTCCCGGCATTTTACGTCAGCTTGCGTCTGCGCGGCTTCGGGGCGCGCGGCGGACGCGCGCCGGCCAGCGCGTAGAGCCCTTCGATCTCGTCAGGCGTGAGCGGGCGGCTCTGGCCGCGCCGTAGCCGGCCCAGCTCGACGGGGCCGTAGCGAATCCGGATGACGCGGCTCACGCCGAGCCCCACGGCTGCGAGCGCGGCCCTCAGGCCCCGCTGACGCGCCTCTTGCAGCACGAGGTTGTACCAGACGTTGGTGGCGGACCCGCCCGCGGCATCGAGCGAGGCCACGCGGAGCGTGCCGTCCTCGAGGTCGACGCCTTCGAGGAGCCGCGCGACCTGCCCCGCCGACGGCTCCCCCGCGAGCCTGACGGCGAACTCGCGTTCGGGAACGGCGCTCGGCCGCATGAGCCGATGCGCGAGCTCGCCGTCGGTGGTGAGGACGAGCAGGCCCGAGGTCTTCGCGTCGAGCGGTGCGATATCGATCCAACGGCCGCGCTTGGGGCGGGCAACGTCGAGCCCGGCGCCTTCGTCCTCGCCGCGCGCGGCGCCCGGCTTATAGAACGCGACGAAGCTCGGCTCGCGCTTCGCGGCGGGGAAGGAGAATCGCACGGGACGGCCGTCGACACAGACGCGCTCGCGGCCGCCGACTTGGTCGCCGAGTTTCGCGACGCGGCCGTCGATCGTGATGCGGCCCTCCGCAACCCAGCGGTCGATCTCGCGCCGCGAGCCGAGCCCGGCGTTCGCGAGAGCCTTTTGAATACGTTCGGACAGGTGCGCCACCTTTGGGTGCGCTCGAGCGGCGGGGGGCTGGCTCTGCGCGTTACTCGCCGTCGGCGCGGCTCGGCGCCGCGCGCAGCGGAATGACGTCTGCGTCGCGGTCGACCGCAGCCTCGTCGCCGTCCTCGCCGTCGAGCGGCGCGCCGGCGAAATCGACGCCGCCCGACTCGAGCAGGTTCTCGGCGATCACCGACTCTTCGTCGGCTGCCGCGCCGGAGTCTGGCTCCGAGATCGCCCCGAGAGCCGCCGCGTCGAGGTCCGAGGCGAGGTCGATCGGCCGCGCTTCGGTGAGCGAGTCGGCGGCGTCGGGCGGGCCGAGCTCGACCAGCCTCGCCTGCTCCTCGAGGGACTCGATGAGGTCGGTCTGCGGGCTGAGCTCGGGCAGCCCGTCCTTGATCTCCGCGAGCGTGGGCAACTCGTCGAGCTTCTTCAACCCGAAGTAGTCGAGGAACTCGCGAGTGGTGCCGAACATCGCGGGCTTGCCCGGCACGTCGCGATGGCCGACCACGCGGACCCAGCTCCGCTCGAGCAGCGTGCGGATGATGTTGGTGCTGACGACGACGCCGCGCACCTCTTCGATCTCCGCGCGCGTGATCGGCTGCCGGTACGCGACCAGCGCCAGCGTCTCGAGCAGCGCGCGCGTGTAGCGCGGCGCACGCTCCTCCCAGAGCGGCAGCAACCAATCCGTCATCGTGCGGCGAATCTGGATCCGATAGCCGCTCGAGACTTCCTTGAGCTCGATGCCGCGGCCTTGATAGTCGTTGGCGAGCGTGTCGAGCACCTGCTTGATCGTGGCCCGCTCCGGACCGCCGCCTTTCGTCGCGAACAGCTCCTGGAGCCTCTCGAGCGACAGTGGACGCCCCGCCGCGAGCAGCGCGGCCTCGACTATATGTTTGATTTCCGTTTCATCCATTGTATTGGTCGTCCGTTACGCTGATGGGAGCGAGCGCCGCCGCGGCTTCCTTCGGCTCGCCGCCCAAGGACTGGGCCGAGCGCACGTGGATCGGCCCGTAGGGCTCTGCCTGCACGACGTCGATCAGGGACTCCTTCAAGAGCTCGAGGATCGCGAGGAACGTCACCGTGACGCCGATGCGGCCCTCCAGCGGATCGAACAGCCGCACGAAGTCGACGTAACGCTCCGCCTGCAAGGCGACGAGGATGTTCGACATCCGTTCGCGCACCGACAGCGGCTCGCGCCGCACGTGGTGGTGCGCGAACATCGAGGAGCGGTCGAGCACCTCCTTGAACGCGACCAGCAGCTCCTTGAGCGTGATATCGGGCAGCTTGGTGACGACCGGGCGCTCCGTGATCTCCGCCTCCGCCTGCAGCACGTCGCGCTCCAAGCGCTCGAGCGCGTCGATGTCGGTGGCCGCGCGCTTGAATCGCTCGTACTCCTGGAGTCGCCGCACGAGCTCGGCGCGCGGATCTTCTTCCTCTTCCTCGTCCGCGGCGCGGGGCAGCAGCATCCGCGACTTGATCTCGGCGAGCGTGGCGGCCATCACGAGGTACTCGCCCGCGAGCTCGAACTGCATTTCCTTCATGAGCTCGATGTACTGCACGTACTGGCGCGAGATCTCGGCGAGCGGAATGTCGAGGATGTCGAGGTTCTGGCGCCGGATCAGGTACAGCAGCAGGTCGAGCGGACCTTCGAAGGCCTCGAGGAACACCTCGAGCGCGTACGGCGGTATGTAGAGGTCGCGCGGCAGCTCGGTGACCGGCTCGCCCTCGACCACGGCGAACGGCATCTCGGTCTGCGTGGGCGCGCCCGCACCGACCTCGGCCGTGACCGGCGGCGGCGTTTGAGGCACAAGCCTGAGGCTCGGCTTCGTCGGCGTTTTGGCGACTTGCTCCGTCACTTAAGCGAGTCCTGCGGCCCGGGAAAAGAACCGGATGAAAAAGTCGAGAAACGGGGTCATGACGCGCCCGAGAATCTGTAGGGGGGGCATCAACAAGACCAGCACGATGATAATGCCAAAGGGCTCGATTCGGTCGAGCAAATTCGAGCCGGCCCGAGGCAAGAGGCCGCTCAGAACCCGGCCGCCGTCGAGCGGCGGAATAGGAATCAGATTAAACACGGCGAGCATCACGTTGAACTGCATCCCGAAGTTGCAAACGTTGACCAGCCAACCCGCACGGCTGCCGTTGAACGCGAGCGCCACGGCCAGCAGCGCCGTCCAGCCGGCGGCCATGAGGAAATTCACCGCCGGTCCCGCGGCCGCCACGAGCACCATGTCGCGCTTCGGACGCTTGAGGTTGCGAAACGCCACCGGCACCGGCTTCGCCCATCCGAAGAGGAACCCCCCGAGCGCGAACATTACGAGCGGGACCACGACGGTGCCGATCGGGTCGATGTGCTTGAGCGGGTTGAGCGTGAGCCGGCCGAGCATGTAGGCAGTCGGATCACCTAAACGCCGGGCAACCCACCCGTGGGCGACCTCGTGGGTGGTGATGGCGAAGATTCCGGGAATCGCGATGATCGTGATGCCAACGAGCAGCGCATCGAGGTTTAGACCGGGCATCGACGCATTATACGTACGGATCTTCGGCGATGTTCAGGTCGCGAACGCCGAGACGTCGCCCTTCCCTTTCCGCACTACGTCGACCTCCCCGTCGCTCAGGTCGAGCACCGAAGTGGGCTCGATGCCGCACGCGCCGCCGTCGACGATCGCGTCGACGAGATGCTCGAGCCGTTCGCGAATGTCGTCGGGATCGGTGAGCGGCACGGGCTCGCCCGGGAGCAGCAGCGTGGAGCTCATTAGCGGCTCGCCGAGTTCCTCGAGCAGCGCTCGCGCAATCGCGTGGTCCGGAACGCGGATGCCGATCGAGCGTCGCTTCGGGTCTTGGAGGCGCTTCGGTACCTCGTTCGTGGCCTTCAAGATGAAGGTATAGGGCCCGGGCGTGAGCGACCGCAGCAATCGATAGGCCCAATTCTCGACGCGCGCGTAGTTCGCGATCTCCGACAGGTCCCGGCACACGAGCGTGAAATCGTGGTCGCGTTCGGTTTGGCGGAGCCGCCGGATGCGCTCGAGCGCGTTCTTGTCGCCGATCCCCCAGCCGAAGGCGTACGAGGAATCCGTGGGATACACGATGAGCCCGCCCGACCGCACGATCTCGGCCGCCCTCGCGAGCAGCCGCCGCTGCGGGTTGAGTGGGTGCACTTTGAAGTACTGGCTCACTCGGCCATTCTAAGCCCCCGATTTTGGATCACTACGGATTTTGGATCGCGATCCGGGGGCGTTAAGATGCCCGCCCACCTTCGCGAGTCGCACGGAAATCATGCAGTTGCTGTTCGATTTTCTCCCGATTGTCATATTCGCCGTCGCTTACGCGGCACGCGGGATTTATGTCGCGACCGCCGCCCTCATGGTCGCGACGGCGGTGCAAGTGGCGTATCAGTGGATTCGACACCGCAAGGTCAACAAGATGCTACTCGCGTCGAGCGTGATCGTTGCAGTGTTCGGGGCGCTGACCCTGATTCTGCGCAATGAGCAGTTCATCAAGTGGAAGGTCACCGTGGTGTACTGGCTGTTCGCCGCGGCGTTTCTCGGCAGCCAATTCTTCGCCAAGAAGACGTTGGCGGAGCTCATGCTCGGCCAGGTTCTCAAGCTCGATGCGGCGTTCTGGCGGCAGCTCAATGTCGTTTGGGCGGTCGTGTTCTTCGCGCTGGGCGCCGTCAACATCTATGTGGCGCACGAGTTCAGTACCGGGGTTTGGGTCGCGTACAAGGTGGTCGCGATAGTCGTGACACTCCTCACGCTCATCGGTCAGCTCGCGTGGATCTACAAGCGCGCGCCCGAGGCGTTCGCCGAGCTCGAAGAGAAAAGCGACGACGATGCGAAGCGCGAGACCCCCGGCGGCGGACCGTAAAAGTGGTCGTCACGGTCGGTCGGGTGCGCGCATGACTCAGGATCGAGTAGCGGCCATCCGCGCGCGCCTCGAGGCCGAGCTCGCTCCGTCGGCGCTAGAGATTACCGACGACAGTCATCGCCACGCCGGTCACGCAGGCGCCCGTGACGGCCGCGGGCATTTCAGCGTCACAATCGTCGCCGACCGGTTCGCCGGGGCGAAGCGGTTGGAGCGTCATCGGATGGTATATTCTGCCCTGGGGAGCCTAATGCAGACCGACATTCACGCGTTGAGCGTTACCGCCCTCGCGCCCGATGAGGTTTGATCGACGATTTTCCGGAGAACGACCGCGCATGACGACGTTTGCATTCAGGAAGACCATGGCTCTCGCGCTGCTCGTTGCGGCGACGAGCTGCACGAAGGATCAGCCCGCTCCCAAGATCGAGACGGGGCTCGGCCCCACGAACGTCGCCACGATCAACGGCGCTCCGCTCCCGGAGTCCGTGTTCCGCTACTACACGTTGACGACGCGCCAGAAGAACGCGGAACAGCTGACTCCCGAAGAACGCACCGCCGTGATCGAAGACCTCGTCGGCGTCACCTTGCTGTCGGAAGCGGCCAAGAAGGACGGCTTGCTCGATTCGCGTACCGTGGCCGCGCAAATGGAGCTGAACCGTTTGCAGATGGGTGCCAGGCTCGCGGCGACGGACTATCTCCAGAAGAACCCTGTTGGCGACGACGAGATCAAGAAGGTCTACGACCAGAATCTTCCTCGTCTGTCGGGGAATGAGTACAAGGCTCGCCACATCCTGCTCGGCTCCGAGGCCGAAGCGAACGCGATCATCGAGCAACTCCGCAAGGGCAAGAACTTCGTCGCGTTGGCCCAGGAACACGCGAACGGCCCGACGGGCCCGAACGGCGGCGACTTGGGCTGGTTCTCGGCCGACTCAATGATCGCGCCCGTCATCGATGCGGTGAGCACGATGATGGTGGGCACCTACTCCACACAGCCCGTCAAGAGCGACGCGGGCTATCACGTGTTGTTCCTCGAGCAGACGCGACCGAGAGTGCCCCCGACGATGGATTCGATGCGCGAGGAGATCGTCAGCGCGATTCAGCGGAACAAGCTGGAGGGGTATATGAAGACGTTGCGCGATGCGGCGACTGTGATGCAGACAGGCAGCACGCCGTGAGACTAGCCGCGTTCCCCGGTTATCACTGGTCGCCTAGGAAGTGATAGATCCCGACGCCCGTTCGCACCCTTCTACCACCCTTATTTCTCGCTGTTGACGAGAGTTCTTGCGCCGACATCCAATTGTCCAGCTCCACAAGCAGGGCCTGGCCCTTAGCTCGAATGAGGGCCTCAAACGCGGGTAGCAAATCTTCTCGCAGGCCATCATCGGCAAATACAATTCGCTCGAAACGGCCAGGGCCGACCGTCTTACGCTCCATATTGAACTCGGCGGTCCCAAGAAAGTCCCTGACGACTTCACCGAAACGTTCTATCGCGTCGGGTTGTAGCCCTTCCGGAATGTAGGCGCGAGTGACGACCTTGAACGCGCCAGAAGCGGATTCTTCAACTGCGCCCACGCGCAAGAGTTCATCTAGCATTGCGCGAGGCGACATGTCCCCGCTGTATTTCCTTACCAGCTCGACGAAGCTTGCTTCACCGATGGTGGCCTCGAACGGCAAATCTAGCGGCATGCCATAGGGACCCGTGAACGTCGTGTCCGCGTGCCAACCGACAAGAACTCGCGAGACCCGGTTGAGGTTGCTCACAAAGCTCAGCGCATCCCCACTGTCGAGGATCGCCTTTTGCTTGGCGACTTCCTTTCGCGAAAGGCCGGTGAGAATCGCAACTCTCGACTGAGACATCCTTCTGCCCGGAATGTCGAAGTCGCGGTCTGCGACTTCGACAAAAACGTTTTTTAGAACTTCGGCCAATTCGGCGAAAGATACCCCCCTGCGCAGAAGAATGCGCACTAAGGGCTGAAGGAGCTTTCTGAAGGCCGAAAGAAGGCCAATTCGGAGAGGGTCTGTCATGCCCCGCGAGACTTAACACACCCACTGGCGTCTTTGCCAGTGGGTGACAACGGCGGTGTGCCACGGTTAGCACCGCAGCGAAGGTTGGGATTGATGGCGAAAGACTCGCGCTCGCTACCGCCGTAGTGGCGATACTTCTTCTGAGGGTTCGTCAGCCCCGTAGGAACCGACAATTAGCGTGCCGCCTGGAAGAGGTTGCACGCCTGTAGCTTCCACGATCTCACCGGGGGAAGGGCTGTACGCGGGATCAACAGCTAGGAGTGCCGTGTAGTCGACCACCAAGTCGCCCACGGTCATGGCCCCGCGAGAGGTGTCGCGTGACCGGACGTGTCCCACGAGTCCAACTCGGGAAGCGCCGGGAACGTACGCCGTGTCTAGCCCCGACATCAAGAGGAGTTCGCCATCTTGCGCAGCCGCGACGATCACATAGTCGCCCGTGCTTACGGACTGTGCGATGTCTGCCCGATCCGTATGGAAGGACTGTCCTAACACGACCACTGTCGCCAGACCCTCGGTGAGACGAACACTCTCGACCGGGCCCATCGCCACCGAGTCGAACGAGGAAGTCACCCAACCCGCCATTCCGGTCACTGGAGACGGCGTCCGGCCAGTCGCGACCGTGACACCGCTATTGCTGATATGGTGCGCAACGCCTTCTGCCAACCCGCGAGCTCCGCCGCCGGTGATGCCGCGAGCCCCGCCGCCGGTAATGCCGCGAGCCCCGCCGCCGGTAATGCCACGAGCTCCGCCGCCGGTAATGCCGCGAGCCCCGCCGCCGGTAATGCCGCGAGCCCCGCCGCCGGTAATGCCGCGAGCCCCGCCGCCGGTAATGCCGCGAGCCCCGCC